>Ga0247713_1001128_pt1 | contig 13975 bp, 11 predicted proteins | sample 21E_NmetaG_FD_189936 | JGI IMG/M metagenome (GOLD analysis project Ga0247713, IMG submission 189936) | Soil microbial communities from hillslope of Landscape Evolution Observatory, University of Arizona, Oracle, AZ, United States - 2-1-E_N | ecosystem: Engineered > Artificial ecosystem >... | reverse complement strand
GATGAGGCGCGCCGGCTGAAGCTCGAGGCCGAGCAGCACCGCGACTTAGGCGCCCGGCAGCGGGCGGCACGCTCGGCCCGGAGCCACACCGATCCGCTCGGGATGATCGACATCCACCTGAAGCTCGAGCCTCACATCGGGACCCCGGTCGTGGCGCGGGCCGAAGCCGAGGCGCAGCGGATGATGCGAGCGGCCAAGGCGGCGGCCAGAGAAAGAGAGGCCGAGGCGCGGAGGGACCCTGCGGATCGCCCGGTTGCGGTGCCGAAGGTGGAGCCGTTCGAGCGTTATCTCGCCGATGCCTTCGCCAAGCTGCTGTCGGGTGAAGGTGAGGCGAAAGGCCGCACCACCCGGCCCGAGCTCGTGATCCTCGTCTCCCACGAGGTCGCGAAGCGCGGTTGGAGGGACGTCCGTGAGGGTGAGCTCTGCAAGATCCCGGGGGTGGGGCCGGTGGCGCCTGAGGTGGCCAAGGACATCGCCCGGGACGCGTTCCTCACCGGGGTCTTCTACGACGGCCGTGATCTCCGCAACATCAAGCGCTGGTCGCGGAGCAGACCGGTCGAGGTGTCGGTCGCCCTCGAGCTGGGCGAGCCGCCCGCCTTCGATGGGGTGGCCTGCACCGACTGCGGGAACCGCTTCCGGACCGAGTTCGACCATCTCGATCCGCACATCGCACGCGGTCCCTCTTCGTACGACAACCTCAAGCCGAGGTGCTGGTCGTGCCATCAGAAGAAGACGGAGCGGGACCGGCGCGCCGGGAAGTTGAACCCACCGGATCCGTGACCGTGTTCCAGGCGCTAGTGCGCGCCCTCCGCGCTCATGACGGCGCGCAGCGTTCGCCACAGGATCCAGATGTCGAGCGAGAGCGACCAGTTCTGAATGTAGAAGAGGTCGTAGCGCACGTAATCCGAGAACGACGTCTCGGCGCGCCCGGAGACCTGCCACAGACCCGTCATGCCCGGCTTGACGCGCAGGCGGTTCCTCACCCAGTCGTCGTACTGCTCGACCTCGCTCGGAAGCGCGGGACGGGGCCCGACCAGGCTCATCTCACCGCGGAGGACGTTCCACAGCTGCGGGACCTCGTCGAGCGAGTAGCGCCGGAGCACTTTCCCGACGCGCGTCACCCGGGGGTCGTCCTTGAGCTTGAAGAGGAGCCCCGGGCCTTCGTTCAGGTGCTCGAGCTCGGTGCGCCGCTGCTCCGCGTCCGCGTACATCGTTCGGAACTTCCAGCACACGAAGTGCCTCCCGTCGCGGCCGACGCGGACCTGCTTGAAGATGACCGGGCCCTTCGAGTCGCGTTTGATCCATAGGGAGATAGCCGCCAGGACGGGCGCCAGGAGCAAAACCAGGAGACCGGCGCCGACGACGTCCATCGTCCGCTTGATCGTGCGCTGGGCGCGGTCCATGCCGGTGCGCCGCACGTACAGCAACGGCACGCCGGCCACCGACTGCACCGTCATCCGGCTGGCCATCAGGTCGACCGTGCCGGAGGTGATCTGCAGATCGATGTCGACATCCTGCAGCTCCCACAGAAGCCGATTCGTCCTCTCCGCGTCGAACGCGGTCGCAGCGATCAGCACTAGACCGACTCGGTGCTCCGCGACGATGCGCTTGAGGTCCGCAGGTCTCCCGAGCACGATGCCGCCGCCGTCGATCTCCTGGCCGGCCGGCACGGTGTCGTCGACGAAACCGAGGATCTTGTAGCCGAGCCAGCCTTCCCGCGCGAGGGTCTTGGCGACCGTCCTCGCCTCATGGTTGGCGCCGACGACGATCGCCCGGGTCGGGTCGCCTCCCCGTCGCCGGAGGAAGTGCAGCACTTTCCGCACGACGAGCCGCTCTCCTCCGACCGCCGCGATGCCCGTGGCGATCGTGATGAGCGCCCACCCGCGGGCGAGGTTCATGTTGAGCGCGCTGTCGGCTATGAGGATGAGGACGGCGCCGGCGACGACCCCGTGGAAGACCTGCTTCGCCTCGGTGACGGGCGACAGCACCTGCCGCGGCTCGTAGAGGCCGTAAGCCCAGAAGAGGACGAGCCATGCCGGCGTGGCGACCGCGGTGATGAGCGCGTAGTCGAAGCGCGCCGCCGGCGCGCCGGGAAGCATCTCGAACCGGATGATGGAGGCGAGGAAGAGTGCGGTCGAGACCGCCATCGCGTCGGCGACCACGCGCAGGGCGATGCGGCGCCGGCTCCGCCGCGGGTTCGAGACCTCCTCGGGACGAGGCTCCGGCTCGAGCCGTCTCGCTCCCTCGGCCGTCACAGGTACCCGAGCCCCCGCAGCGACTCCTCGATCATCGCCTCTTCCTCGCGCGAGTACGGGGACTCGCCGTCGCCCGCCGCCCTTTCGATCGCCGCCGTCGATTCGATCGGACGGCCCCGCAGGTGGTCGTCCTCGAACGCGGCGGTGAGGACGCGGCCGTCCAGGCCCTCCGGTACTGCCAGCCCGGCGAGATACAGGAGCGTCGGCGTCACGTCCATCACGTGCCCTTCGATGCGCGCTCCCGCGCGCGCCCCTGGGCCGGCGATGGCGACGATGCCGTCCATGTGATGGACACCCCGCGGCATGTGGCGGACGTCGGAGAAGGGGTCCTTGTGGAAGATCTCGTCCGAGTTCTCGTAGCGGTGGTCGCGCATCACCGGCAGGAGGTCAGGCGCGCCTTCCCGCGCGTCGCCGTGGAAGACGTCTTCGCTGCGATGCACTTCGTCGACCAGGGGCGCGCCGTCGGGAGCGCGGGTCTCGAGGAGGCGCCGGGTGAGGTCGTCCTTCACCGACTCGAGCTCATCCGGATCGACGACGCCCTGAGGCTCGCGGCCGCGCACGTTCACGATGATCCCCTGCTGGGGGATCGGCGACGCGAAGGCGCGCGTCCGCTCCCAGTCGACGGCAGAGAACGTGCGGCCCTTCGCCTCGCGCGCCAGCCTGCGGGGGAGGAAGCGCTTCGCCACCGGGACGGCCTTTCGCACGAGACCGCTTCGCAGCGCGGCCGCGCCGGGCTTCAGCGCGAAGTAGCCCCACCTCGCGAGGAGAGCGTTCAGGTGGACCGTCATCTCCCAGCGCGTGAAGCCGTGGTCCGAGCACACGATCACGCCTCCGGAGTCGCCGGCCCAGTCGTCGAGTAGCCCGACGATCTCGTCTATCGCGGCGAAGCACTCGTGCAGCAGAGGCCGCACCGCGCGCGCGGCGGGAGTGTCGTGCATCTCGTCGGCCGGATCGAGGTAGCGGTAGTACACGTGCTGGAGCCGGTCGGGCGCCTCCTGGACGCTGAACAGAACGTCTGGCTCGTCCAGCTCGAGGAGGCGCTCCAGCACGATCTTCCGCTGGCGGATGGCGCCCAGGGCGCGGCGCGCCAGCGCGTCGTCCCGCCAGTCCTGCTCGTAGTTGGCGGATATGTCGAGCACGTAGCCGGGCGCCCAGTCGTTGATCCGGCGCACGAGCTCCTCGGAGACGGCGTCCCCGTTCCACGAGGCGAAGCCCGGCTGCCTCTCGCCGTAGCCGGGCGTCATCATCCCCGACACCATCCAGCCGTCGAGAGGCTGCGGCGGATACGTGAGGGGAAGGTTGTAGACGCCGGTCCGGACGCCCTGTGCGCCGGCCATCTCCCAGATCGTCGGCGACTTCACGCGGCCGGAGTGGGCGAGCGTAGGCCGCTCGACCTGCGCGTGACCTTCGACGAAGCCGTAGATGCCGTGACGTCCGGGGTTCACACCCGTCGCGGCGGAGGTCCACGCCGGCGGCGTGTACGTCGGGACGGTCGACCTCATCGTGCCCCAGGCGCCGCGCGAGCGTAAGGCCGCGAGGCGCGGCATGACGCCGCTCGACAAGAGCGGGTCGAGCAGGTGCCAGGCGGCGCCGTCGAGGCCTATGACGGCGGCTTTGCTTCGGCCGCGGGGGGAAGCCATCCTGCGAGTCTAGGGCGAGGGCGGTCGCGGAAGGGCGAGGTCGCCGGCGGCATCGCCGAACGCGCACTCGATGACCTCGTCCATCGACGCGGTCGGGAACGCGGCCGAGAAGAGTCTCTCTTCGGCGCGCCCTTCGTATCCCGGCGGAAGCTCTTCCTCGCCCCAGTTCTGTGCGAGCGTGTAGTCGTTGACGAAGCGGGCGATGTCGTCGTGGTCGAGGTCGTGCGCGTCCATGACATCTTCGTCGACGTAGATGCCGACCGCCGTGATGCCCGCCACGACCTCGTCACCGCCGGCGAGCTCCCGGTTGATGTGGTCCGCGAGTTTCCCCTTCGCGATCGGCCAGGCTCCGCTCCGGCGGGGGTCAGGAGTATGTCCGTGGTCGGACGTCACGATGACCACGTAGTCGCCGACGTTCCTGTCGAGCCAGCGGACGAGCCGGCGCAAGGCTCGGTCTTGCGCTTCCAGGACGACCCCCATCTCCTCCGAGTCCATCGTGTACTGGTGTCCGACGATGTCGCTCATCTTGTAGTTGGTGAAGAAGAGATCGGGGACATCGTCCGCGCCGAAGCCTTCGGCCTCCCACGTCGCGAGGATCACGTCGGTGAGGTAAGAGACCCAAGCAGGGTTGTCGTGCATCTCCCGGATGTCGTGGCCCATCCAGAGGCCGTCCGCCTCTCCGTCGGCGCGATCGAGCTCGTCCATCCGCTCGTCGAGCCCGCGGTACGGCTTGAGGAAGTCCGGCGTCCGGTAGAACTCGTCCTTCCCGGTGATGAACTCGTTGTGCGAGACGATCCCGAGGAGGTCGTGATCGCCTCCTTCGAGCGCGGCGCCGAGACCGAGCATCCCCATGTGCCAGGACCTCCACGCGATCATCCCGACGAGCGGCTCGTTCGCCAGCGCGCGGTCGATCTCGTCGGCGAACGTCGTCAGACGCAGATCGAAAGGCCTCCGCTTCGCGAAGGCCTCGCGCAGCTCCCCGTTCCGCCCCCGCAGCGTGATGCCGGTGACGCCGTGCTCGACCGGGAAGGCGCCGGTGCCGAGTGTCGAGTGCGTCGCCGGCGTGATCGACGGCGAGGAGCCGACGGTGGCGCGCAGATAAGAGGTTCCGTCCCGCTCCATCCGGGCGAGCGTCGGCCAGCGATCCGGCCAGCGCTCGAGGACGTTCCGACCCACGCCGTCCCACACGATGGTCACGATCATCTTGGGCGGACGTTCGCCGTCCACCAGCGCGTCGCGGAGGACGTCGCTGCGGCGCGCGGGGAGCTGCACGCGCGTCAGCGAACCCGCCGTGGCGTAGACGTCGGCGACCGACGCCGGCAGGTCGAGGGGCTCCCCCTGCGCTTCGATGACCCCGGGGCCGTACAGCACCAGAGGGACGATCTGCAGGTAATCCCACGGTCCCGAGTGGTTCGGCACGTTGAAGGTGCCCTGATAGTTCGGATATTGCGGGACGTAGAGGATGTCCTCCGACCGGCCGGGGTAGGTGCCGAGGTAGACGCGCCGGAGCAGCTTCTTCCCAAGCGCGCATCCCCTCTGAACGGGGTCGTTGGTGGCGAACTCCTGCCGCTCCTCCTGCGCGAGACGCGCGGCGGGCGACGACGGCGCGGGATCGCGCAGCAGGAGAACCGCTGCGGTGAGGACAACGGCGGCTACGGCGAGCGCGATCACGCGTTTCCTCCGCATCATGCGAGGCTACCGGAGCGAGCGCGTCCTCAGTCGGACCAGATGGAAGCGACGACGGCGCGCGCGCCGGCATCGTCGAGAGCCGCATCTTCGAGGATCGTGAAACGTCCCGGCCGCGTGTCGGGAGCGGTGAGCAGCACCTTGACCATGTCCTCGTGGGTGAGGTCGAGCGCGGCGGGATCGTCCGGCAGCCCCAGGCGTCGAAGCCTCGCGCGGAACGCGCTGGTGTCGTCTCCGTAGAGCGCTACGGAGACGATGCAGCCGAACGCGACCTGCGCGCCGTGCAGGGCGCGTCCTCCGTACAGCTCGTCGATCGCGTGCGAGATCTCGTGCTCGGCCCCGGACGCCGGTCGCGACGACCCCGCGACGATCATCGCCATACCGGAGAGCACGAGTGCGTCCGCGAGCGTCAGGTGGAACTCCGGGCGGCGCGCCAGGACGGCCGGATCTTCGTCTAGGTACGGCTCTACGAGATCGAACGCTTGGGCCGACATATCCCACGCGCGCCGGTCGACCTCCGTCAACCCGTGCTCCGCGGCGAGCGCCCAGTCTCGGAGAGCGAGCGGGTTGGCGAGGAGGTCGCCGATGCCCGCGCGAACCGAGTCGAGGGGCGCGGCGAGCAATGTCGGGAGCGACAGGAAGACGGCGCGCGGAGCGATCGCCCCGAGGCTCTCGGTCTTGCCGTCGCCGCCCGGAACGACCGCGACGGGGGAGCAGAGGCCGTCGTGAGAGAGCTGCGTAGGCACGGTGATGACGGTGACGCCGGCGCGGGCGGCGGCCAGCTTCGCGATGTCGAGCGTCCGGCCGCCGCCGATCGCCACGACGAGGTCCGCGGCCGCGCGACGGATCTCGCCGCCCAGCGTGCTGGCCCACTCCTTGCCCGCGTCCGGCGGAGGCGACGACCGTTTCGCGCCTGGGACGTCGTCCGTGAGAGGAAGGCCCCGCTCGGAGGTGATCACCAGCGGGTTGGTCCCGCCGACCGCCGCGACGACCCGGCCGAGCTCGGCCGCCGCACCCTGTTCGTCTTCGCCGTTGTAGACGAAGACCTGGGGGAACTCCACCGCTAGCCCGAAACAACGGTGGCGCCGCGATAGAACCGCCGCGCGACGGCTTCCGCCGCGGGCACGTCCTGCGGGGTGTCGACCTCGGCGTATTCATCGTGGCCCACTTCGACCGCCCGCGCGCGGACCCCGTCCAGGATGTCGGCGTACACGTCCTCGTAGTAGGCGTCGGTGTGGGCGCTCCACTGGCGGCGCGTGCAGGCGTCCTGATAGAGCAACGCCGCCTCCGGTCTGATCAGCGAGATCCCGGTGAACTCACCGTGACTGCGGGCGATCTTCAGATGCTTGCCGATCGCCACCACGCGCCGGCCAGAGAGCTCGACCTTCATGTCCTCCTCGTCGAGGCGGTGCCGCCGTTGCACGGCGAGGACGAGTTCGCCGGGCGAGCCCGCCGCTCTGCCGTAGACGCCGGGATCCACCACCACGTCCGAGTTCACAACCAGGACGTCATAGCCGGGCGACTGGTCGAGAGCGAGCCGCAGCGAATGGAAGTTGCCCCACGACGCATAGCGCGCGTTGAAGACATAGGTGAACGACAGCCCCTCGCCGCGCTCGTTGCAGAAACGCTGCACCTCATCGGGGCGGAACCCCGTCACGACGAGCACGTCCTCGACGCCGCTCTCCTTGAGGCCGCGGAGGATGTGCGCCATCAGAGGCTCCCCGTCGCCCAGCGGCACCAACGATTTCACCTCGTTGCCGCCCATCCGAACACCTCGACCCGCCGCGAGCACGGCCGCCCTCAGCTTCGCCACGACACCTCCAGTGCGATATCCGTCGTCAACGGCTCGTCGTACACCAGCATTTCGCCGCGCCGTTCCCACCCCTTCGCCCGGACGCCGCGAGCGCCGTCGGGGAGACGGATGCGCACCACCAGCTGTTCCGGGTCCACCCGCGGCTGATGCTGCACGACGAGCCGGTAGCTGGAGCGGTCGCCGGTGGTTCGCACGACGCCGGGCACGCGGTACTCGAGGCGCAGCGCGCCTTCCTCGTGCGGCGGCACGACGAGCGTGGCCGACCATACCTTCTTCCCCGCCTCGTGGTTCTCCGCCGGAACCCCCTCTGCCGGCCACACCGCGGGAGGAGGCGTGTCGTCTCTGGGGGCCGTGGTCTCGGCATGCGTGACCACCGCGTCACCCGGAACGTAGACGTTGAGCATCGGTTTGTGGAACGGCCCCGAATCACCCATGATCCAGCGCGGCTGTGGGCTGAAGACGCGGTTCTCCACCGCCGCCTCCGCGCTCACGACCGAGTCGCTGCCGTCGAACGAGATGTCGAGCGAGGTCGTGTGGCGCGAGAAGTAGTCGAGCTTGTTCCCGCCGACGTTCTGCTCGACGAGATAGAAGTAGTCGGAGTTGCGGGCGGACTTGATGGCGCCGTCCCACTCCATCCTCTCGACGTACGCTTGCTCGGCGGCCTCCTCCATCCAGATCTGGATGTGCTTCTGCGCCAGCGCCTCGCCCATCCCGGCGGCGAGCTCCGACGGCTGCGGCGGATTGATCGCCTTACGCACGAACCCCTGTACGACCTTTCGGAGGACGGCGCGCCGGATCTTGACGACGGGGTAGAGGCCGTAGGCGCGGTACAGGGTGAGGTGCCGGATGTTCCCCGCGGTGACGCGGTGGCCGGCGGCGCGGAAGGGGCCGATGCCGGCCATCATCTTCTCGACCGCGACCGGATCGACGACGATGAAGCCGTCGAACTCCGGGACCTCTATACGACCGGGGTTAGCCGCCTCCGCCGCCTCCGCGTAGGCGATCATCAGCTGCGCCGAGGTCGGCCAGTCGGGCGACCAGTTGGAGTTGCCGAACCGTTGCGCGTCCGGGATCGAGCGCACATAGAAGGCGTCGTCCGGCAGCGGGATGTCGTACTGACGGCGGTTCTGATCGATCTCGTAGACCGTCATCGCGGCGTCCTTATCGGTGCGTTCCTCTCCGAGCGTCAGCCGCCCGCCGTCCATCTCGAGGGTCGAGAACTGCAGGATCGAGCCCCCGGTGCCTCGCTGCTCCGACGGGTTCTGAAAGCCGATCAGGTAGGTCCGCGGACCCTCGGCGCCCATGATGGCCGGCAAGACGGCAAAGCCGGCCTCCGCGTCCGCGAGCCGGGCGTCGGCGGCCTCCGCTTTCTCGATGCCCTCGCGGATCCTTGGAGCGGCGCGCCGGGGGAGCACCTTGAGGTCGATCGCCTCCAGCTCACGGCGCGCCGCGGCGATCGTCGTGCGGACGTCCGACACGACGTCTCCGATGTGCCGGAGCCGGTTGAGATCGACGATCGACCCTTCGGGGTCGTCGGGATCCTTCCGAACGAGCCCACCGCGAAGCGCCTCGTCGGCGACGGTGAGCGCGCCCCGCGCGGCGCGAGCCGACAGCTCCGCGGCGCGTACGACGTGCGGCACTTCCTCGAGCGCGGCACCGGCGCGAGGGACGAACGAGACGAGGTCGAGAAGCGGCCCGCCGAGGTCGAGCCCGCGGCGTGCCCGCTCCGCCGCGGCGACGCCGCGAAGCGTTTCGAAACGCGCCTCGCGTACCTTTCCGGCCGACAGTCGCCGCTCGGCGCGTTCGAGGCTGGAGGCGGAGGTCAACACGCCGGTGGCGACGCGGTACGGAGCCAGCACCATCGCGAGCCACAGCAGTACGCCGACGAGACACGCGACGAACGCGGCGGCTCCGACGATCCCCGCGGACGGCGCGCCGGATGAACGGTTCACGTCAGCGCTCGCGCAGTCGCGGCGCGACCTCGCGGGCGAGCAGGGAGATCGCTCGCTTCGCCGGAGCCGCGGGCATCCCCGGATAGTGAAGGCGCAGGATCAGATGGCCTTCGGGGTAATCGCGCAGCGCGTCCACGATCGGCTCTAGGTATGTCGTCACTTCGTCGGGCGTCCCATAGGCGGTCGTCCGGCGGATCGTCTCCTCGTCCGGCGGCATCACCTCGAGCGATGCGCCCGGCACGTCCGTGCCGGAGCGCCAGCCCGCGTACACGCCCAGCTGATGCCCTATGCCGTCGCGCACCATCTCCCAGTCGCCCTCAGGATCCTCCGTCACCCACGCGTTCTGGAGGACGGCGACGATCGGCGGGCCCTCCCTCCCCGCCGCGGCCCGTTCCCGTGCCGCGAGGGCAAAGGCCTCCCGGACGCGCTCGGGCGCGGCGCGCGAAGAGATGTATCCATCGCCGATCCGCCCGGCGCGCCGGATCGCGTCGTCTACGAAGCCGCCGATGAGGATCGGGATCGGGCGTGCCGGCTTCGGCGTCACCGCTACGTCGCGGTAGGTGTGGTGCCTGCCGTCGAAGCTGAAACGTTCTCCGCTCCAGGCGCGTCTCATGACCTCGGTCGTCTCGACGATGCGGCGTACCCGCTCCTTCTGGGGAACGCCGAACATGCGGAACTCCTCGTCTCTCCAGCCGACACCTAGCCCGGCGACCACGCGGCCGCCGGATATCTGGTCGACGACGGCGAAGTCCTCCGCTAGTCGGAGCGGATCATGGAACGGCGCCAGCACGACGCCGGTGCCGAGGTCGATGCGCTCGGTGACCGTGGCGAACGCCGCGAGCATCGGGAGGAGCGACGGCAGGTAGCCGTCGGCCGACCCGTGGTGCTCCGAGACCCACGCTCCGTCGAGCCCCTCCGTCTCGGCATGAGTTACGAGGTCGAGATAGTCGCGGTATTCCTCGTGGAAGCTTCTCTCTGAACCTGCGGGTATCTGCCCGGTGAAGAGGCCGATCGAGATCTTCGTCGTCACGGCCGCAACGCTAGCAGGCGGTTACTTCTTCTTTTTCTTCTTTTTCTTCCCGCCGGGGATCGTGAACGACTTCTCCTGTGAGTCCTGATCGATCACCGTGGCCTGCAGCGAGCGCTCCGCGTAGTGGGACACCCAGCACACGCCGCAGATGCCGATCGCGTCGCCTCCGCCGGCTATCACCTTCGACCCCGGCTTCGCACCGACGGCGTCCAGTGGAAGCGGGAAGACGAAGGTTTTCGCCGCGGTGTCGTAGGACCCCTCGAAGTAGCCGAGCGGTTTGCAGTTGACGAACGAGAAGACGGCCGGGGCCGCTTCCGTGGCGCATTCGCCCTCGAGCCGGAAGTGCCCGTTCACGTCGACGCGGCCCAGCCGCTCGGTCGTCTGTCCCGCCACTACGTCCGGCTTTCCGATGTCGGCGCGCTTCACGGTGATGCGGTAGTCGGTGCCGTCGACGTTGAAGGCCCAGATGAAGCGGGCGGCTTCGGGGACGTTTCCGAACGGAGGCATCTGCGCGTGTACCACCGTGAACTCGAGGTTCCCGTCCTTGACCTCGAGGCTTCCCGAGGCGAGGTCGAATCCGGCGCCTCCGAAGACCGGCGCGAGCGTGGCATCCCCGAGGAACGCATCGCCCTCTTCGTCCTCCCATACCGTCATCGGCGCCGCTGCCGCCGCCGGCGCGAGCGTCGCCAGCAGCCCGGCCACCAATCCTGCCGCGAGCGTCTTTCTCATCCGTCCGCCCCCTCTGTCGAGCCCTACTTCTTGGGCACCTTGTAGGTCGTGGTCTGTGCCGCGCTATCGACGATGGTCGCATCGAGGGAACGCTCTGCAACGTGCGAGACCCAGCAGATGCTGCAGATGTTGCCCCCGCCGCCGACGATCTTCGACTTCGTCTTCGCTCCGATCAGTTCCATCGGCACCGTGATCGTGAACGATGCCGCAGCCGGATCGAAGACTCCGTCGAGGTAGGCGAGGGGCGGGCAGTTGATCGCGTTCACGGAACCCACCGGCTCGGTGACGCACTCCCCCTCGAGCCGGAAGTGGCCCTGGAGGTCGACGCGGCCGACTCGTTCCGTCGTCTGACCCGCGACCACGTCGGGTTTGCCCAGGTCGACGCTCTTCACGGTGAACCGGAACGGCTCTCCATCCACAGTGATGTTCCACAGGAAGCGAGCACCTTCGGGGAACGAACCACTGGGCGGCATCGACGCGTGCGTCACCGTGAATTCGAGATTCTCCTTGTCGCGCCTGATCGTCCCCCCGGTCAGATCGAGGCCGGCCCCCGCGAACACGGGGCCCAGCGTCGCGTCGCCGAGGAATGCGTCACCCTCTTCGTCCTCCCAAACCGTCTTGGGTTTGCCTGCGGAGGCCGCCGGCGCCACGGCGGCTACGAGCGCAGCCCCCGTCAGCGCCAGTGCGATCTTCTTCCGAACGTCCACCTGCTATCCCCTCGCCTCGGTGCTACTTCTTCGGAACCTTGTAGACGACCGACATGGCGGCCGCGTCGATGATCGTGTGCGGCGTCAGCGAGCGTTCCGCGTAGTGTGGAACCCAGCAGATCTGGCATCCGCTCGCGGCGGCGCCGCTGGCCGCGCCGCCGATCGACGTGCCCTTCTTCGCCTTGACGAGCGCGAGCGGCAAGACGATCGTGAACGACGCCGCATCCGGGTCGAACGAGCCCTCGAGGTATTCGACGGGACGGCAGTTGATCAACGTCAGGACCGCCGGCAGAGGCTCGTCGACGCACTGCTCGAGACGGAAGTGCCCATCGGTGTCCACTTGCCCGATCCGGTCGGTCCCGGACTGCGCGAGGACGTCCGGCTTGCCGATGTCGGCGCTCTTCGCGGTGAAGCGGTAGTCCTCGCCGTCGACGGTGAAGTGCCACAGGAAGCGGAATCCCTCCGGCAGCGTGCCGGTCGAGGGCATCGTCTTGTGCGTCACGACGAACTCGAGGTTCTTCCCCTTCTTGACGATCTCGCCCTTGATGAGGTCGAACCCGCCCTCGCTTGCGCCGGGGAGGGCGGTGCCTTGGTTGCCGGCGTCGTCCGCCGGGTCCTCGAACACCATCGCCGGTTTCGGCGCCTTCGCCGCGGTGGCCGCCGGCGCGGCGGCCAGAAGTGCGGCCGCGGCACCGAGCGCGATCAGGCGCCGCATCACTTGTCTCCGGTGTAGCGCAGGATGTCGATGCCGCGGGTGTAGTCGATCGCGTAGAGGATCTCGTCGGTGATCCAGTAGACCGCGCCGGTCGAGCCGCCCCACGGCATGAAGTAGCCGACCTCTTTGATCTTGCCCTTCTTCGTGACGTTGATCAGCCGCGTGCCGTGCTCGAAGAAGGCGGCGGCGACGAGACCGCCGTTCTTGAATCTCGGATGCGCCTCGAGCCAGTGCGACGAACAGCCCGCCGCGTTCACCGCGGGGCTACCGTCGACGAACGTCCCGTTGGTCATGCGGTACTCGTCGAGCATCGTGAAGGTTCGCGTCCGCTTCCACTTCGACGCGTCCCACACCATGAAGGCGCCGTTGCGCTCGTTACAGCGAAACTGGAAGTTGGTCTCGCCGCCGGCAAGGATGAACTTGTCCTTGCCCTTGCGCGGCCACAGGACGCTATGGATGAAGCGGGCGTCGTCGTTCGCGCCGAGCGCGAGCAGCTTCGGGTTGAGCGGGTTCTTACGGGCGTCCATGAACATCATCGGCTGGGTGGCCGTCAGCACCATGCCCTTGGAGACCTCGGTGACATCGTGCCCGCCGCCGGTCGGCTTGCCCTCTCCCCACTTCTCCTTCATGAGGACCGGGTTCGAAGGGTCGCGCAGGTCGTGGATGTTGCCGTCCGAGCCGTAGGCCCAGGTGCAATCGAGGATGCACGACTGCGTGTGCTGGTTGCCGGTGACGGTGGCGAGCCGCACGATGTTCGACTTGTCCTCGACGTCGAGGATGTGAAGGCCGAAGCCGGTCTGCGGCAGCACCATGATCTTGCCGTTCGTGTCGAGGTCCTCGCGGGAGAAGAGCACCTCTTGCGGGAACAGCTCGAAGTCCGTCATCACCGGGTTCAACGGGTCGGAGACATCGAGGATCATCATCTTGTGCTGGTCGTTCGTGTAGAAGTAGTCGCCGACCAGGCGACCGCCCACGGCATCCACCGAGATCCCGATGTTCTTGATCCACTCGATGTTGTCCGAGGTCACTCCGCCGGGTCCGGGGCCGTTGGGCAGCACCTGCGCCGGCCCCGCCTGAGCCACGGCCGCGCCCCCGATCATCATCACCCCGGCGATAACGCCTGCCAGTTTCTTCACGTGTGATCCACTCCTCGCCAGCCGTGCGCGCTCGAGCGCGCGGTCGTCCGTCGCTGACGAGGTTTCTCCCTCCGGCGGTTCGTTCCTGCCGGTCAGCCGGCGGCGACGAGATCGGCGATCTCGCCGATCATCCGGGTGAGGTCGAAGTCCCTCGGCGTGTAGACCCGCGCGACGCCGAGCTCCAGTAGCTTCCGCTCGTCCTCCTCGGGGATCACGCCTCCGACGATCACCGGCACCGCCTCGGGGTCGACCCCCTCGGCGCGCAGCCGGTCGAGCACGTCGGGGACGAGCCAGCCGTGCGCGCCCGACAGG
>Ga0247713_1001125_pt1 | contig 13984 bp, 10 predicted proteins | sample 21E_NmetaG_FD_189936 | JGI IMG/M metagenome (GOLD analysis project Ga0247713, IMG submission 189936) | Soil microbial communities from hillslope of Landscape Evolution Observatory, University of Arizona, Oracle, AZ, United States - 2-1-E_N | ecosystem: Engineered > Artificial ecosystem >... | reverse complement strand
CGGGGTCGGCAACCACGGCGGCGGGCCGACGATCGCGAATCTCGAGTCGATCAGGCGGCTCGACGCGGAGGGGGACGGCCGGCGCCTCGTCCCGAGCTCGCTGCGGCGCTTCTTCGACGCCGTGGCCGGCGAGGACGGGATCCCGACGGTTCGGGAGGAGCTCCAGTACCACGCGCCCGGCTGCTACACGACGCACTCCGGGATCAAGCGCTGGAACCGCCGCGCGGAGAGCCTGCTCCTGCGCGCGGAGAAGTGGTGCGCCGTCGCCGACGTGCTCGGCGTGCAGCCGTACCCGCACGCGGAGCTGACGGACGCGTGGAAGCTCGTTCTGTTCAACCAGTTCCACGACACCCTGGCGGGCACGTCGATCGAGCCCGCCTACGACGACGCGCGCGACCAGCTCGGCCACGCCTCGTCGATCGCGTCGCTCGCGTTCAACCGCGCGGTGCAGTCGATCTCGCGCGGGATCGCGATCGAGGCCGAGGAGGAGATGCGGCCGGTCGTCGTCTTCAACCCGCACCCGTGGCCGCTCCGCTGCGACGTCGAGGTCGAGTACACGTGGCTGCGGCGCGAGGGCGCGCACGTCGTCGACGACGAGGGCGAGGCGGTGCCGATGCAGCTGACGCGGCCGCTGACGACGATGTCGAGCGCGCGCGGCCGCCTCTGCTTCCCGGTCGACGTGCCGCCGCTCGGCTACCGCGTCTACCGGGTGCGGCCGGGTGCGGTCGACGGCTCCGCGCTGGACGTCTCCGACACGCGGCTCGAGAACGCGCACGTGCTGCTCGAGGTCGACCCGGCGACCGGGCGGATCGCGCGGCTCGTGCTGAAGGAGACCGGCGCCGACCTCGCCGCGCCGGGCGCGCGCCACGCGGTCGTGGTCGACGACCGCAGCGACACCTGGGGCCACGGCGTGGAGCGGTACGACGAGGAGCTCGGCGAGTTCGAGTGCGTCCGCGTGCGCCTGCTCGAGGCGGGGCCGGTGCGCGCCATCCTCCGCGTCGAGAGCCGCTGGGGCGCCTCGACGCTGCGCGAGGACTACGTCCTCGGCGCCGGCGCGCGCCACGTCGACGTGCGCGTGTCGCTCGACTGGCACGAGCAGCTGAAGCTGCTGAAGCTCCGCTACCCGACGAGCGTGGACGCGGCGGAGGCGACCTACGAGGTGCCGTACGGCCACGCCGTGCGGCCGGCGAACGGCCACGAGGAGCCGGGGCAGTCGTGGGTCGACGTCTCGGGAGACGGCCGCGGCCTGACGGTGATCAACGACGCGAAGCACGGCTACGACGTGCGCGGCGGCGACATCGGGATCAGCGCGGTCCGCAGCCCGGTCTGGGCGTGGCACGACCCGCGCGAGCTCGAGCAGGAGGGCGACTTCGAGTACATGGACCAGGGGCGGCAGACGTTCCTCGTCCGGCTCGTGCCGCACGCGGGCGACTGGCGCGACGCGGGCGTGGTGCGGCTGGCCGCGGAGCTGAACGGGCCGCCGTTCGCGCTCATCGAGACCTACAACGAGGGAGACCTGCCCCAGCGCGCGTCCTTCGCCTCCGACGGCGGCGGCGACGTGGTGATGACGGTGCTGAAGGGCGCGGAGGACCGCGACGGCGCGCTCGTCGTCCGCGCCTTCGAGACCGCCGGCCGCCCGGCGCGCGCCCGCATCGAGCTCCCGCTCGTCGACGGCGCCATCGAGGCCGAGTTCGGGCCGCACGAGATCAAGACCTTCGTGGTCCCTCGCGCGCGCGCTCGCGCGCGCGCGAGGGACGCCGTGGAGACCGACCTGCTCGAGTGGCGGTAGCGCTCGACGACGGGTGGCAGGTCCGCGGCTGCCTCGGCGACGAGTGGCGCTGGCACCTCGACAAGCCGTGGGACGCGCCCGGGTGGCTGCCGGCGCGGGTGCCGGGGAGCGTCCTCGACGACCTCGAGCGCGCGGGGGAGGTGCCGCCGCTCTACCGCGGGCGCAACAGCCGGCTCGCCGAGTGGGTGCCCGAGCGGGCGTGGGTGTACCGGCGGCGCGTCGAGGGGCCGGGGCGCGTCCGCTTCGAGGGCGTCGACCACGCGGCCACGGTGTTCGTCGACGGGGAGGAGCTCGCGCGGCACGAGGGCGCGTTCACGCCCTTCGAGGTGGAGCTGCCGCCGGGCGAGGCGACCCTCGCCGTCGTCGTCCACGCGGCGCCCGAGAGCGAGCCGCAGGTCGGCTTCACCGCGCGGGTGCGGGTGCACAAGAGCCGGATGGGCTACGGGTGGGACTTCTGCCCGCGGCTGGTGCACCAGGGGATCTGGCGGCCGGTCGTCCTCGACCCGGAGCCGGAGCGGGTGGTGAACGCACGGCTCGTGGACGGCGTCGGCGTCGTCGAGGTCGACGGGGAGGAGGCGCTGCGCGTCGAGGAGCCGGAGCTCTGGTGGCCGAACGGGATGGGCGCGCAACGGCTCTACCCGGTGGAGGCGGGCGGGCGCGAGCTGCTCGTCGGCTTCCGCACCGTGGAGCTCGACGGCTACGCGCTCGTGGTCAACGGCGTACGGACGCCGATCAAGGGCTGGAACTGGGTGCCGGTGGACGCGCTCTACGGGGTGCCGCGCCGCGGCAAGGTCGAGCACCTGCTCGGCCTCGCCGCCGCCTCGGGCGCGAACCTCGTCCGGGTGTGGGGCGGCGGGCTGATCGAGACCGCGGAGTTCCACGAGGCCTGCGACCGGCTCGGGCTGCTCGTCTGGCAGGAGTTCTCGCAGTCGAGCTCCGGGATCGACAGCACCCCGTCCGACGATCCGGCGTTCGTGGAGCTGATGGCGGCGGAGGCGCGCGCGATCGTCCCGCGGCTCGCGCGGCACCCGTCCCTCGCGGTCTGGTGCGGCGGCAACGAGCTCGCGGGCGACGACTCGACGCCGGTGCTCGCGGCGCTGCGGACGGTCGTGCGCGAGCTCGATCCCGGCCGGGCGTGGCTGCCGACGTCCCCGCTCGGCGAGGACGACCAGCACGGCCCGTGGGAGCACCAGGGCCTCGACGCGCACCATGCGCACTGGGACGGGCGCACGTCGCTCCTCCACAGCGAGTTCGGCGTCGAGGGGATGACCAACCGGCGCGCGCTCGAGGCGGTCGTCCCCGAGGAGGCGCGCTGGCCGGCCGACCGCTCGAACCCGGTGTACGAGCACCTCGGCGCCTGGTGGAACAACGCGCCGCTCGTCCAGGCGTGCTTCGGCGGCCGGCTCGCCGACGTCGACGCGCTGCGCCGCGCGAGCCAGTGGCTCCAGTACGAGGGGCTGCGCTACGCGGTCGAGGCGACGCTGCGGCGTGGCGCCGGCGCGATCCCGTGGCAGCTGAACGAGTCGTACCCGAACGCGTGGTGCACCGCGTCCGTCGACCACCGCGGCGACCCGAAGCCGGCGTACTGGGGCGTCGCGCGCGCGTTCCGCGGCGCGCCGGCCGCGCGGTTCGCGACGCCGGCGTGGGGCGGCCGCGGCGAGGTGCGGGCCGAGACGGACGGCCCTGCGCGGCTCCTCGACCTCCACGGCCGCGTCGTCGCCGAGAGCGACGGCGGCGAGCTCGTCGTGCCGCTGCAGCAGATCGCGGGCGACGTGTTCCTCCTCGACGTCGACGGCAGCCGCTACGTGATGACGACGGCCGCGACGCTGGAGCCGCTGCTCGACCTCCCGGGGGCCCACCTCTCCGTCGAACGGTCTCCAAGTAACAGTCTGTTACTTGGGAACGTCGGCTCCGTGTGCGCGCTCGGGCTCGTGCTCGAGGACGCGCGGCCGTACGACGCGCCGGGGTGGGTGACGTTCTCCGACAACGTGCTCGACCTGCTGCCGGGGGAGACGCGCGAGATCCGCGTCGACGGGCCGGCGGGGCCGCTGCGGGTGGAGGGGTGGAATGCCGCCGCTTCGCTGTAGCGCGCTCGCGCCGGACGGGTCGCCCGTCGAGGGCTTCTCGTTCGACGGCCAGGTCACGGTGCGCTACGACGGCGACGCGCCCGTCGACGCCGGCATCCGCGTCGAGTGGGAGCTGCCGGCGACCGACGACCCGCAGTGGCTCGTCCCCGGCGTCTTCTACGGCGAGAACCGCCCCGCGCGCTGCACGCGGATCTTCCCGCGCTTCACCCCCGGACGGGTGGACGTCGGGCGGATGGAGTCCGACGCGTGGGGCTTCCGCGCCGACCGCTGCGCGACGCCGGCGGTGTTCGCGCGCGGCGGCGGGCTGCTGACGCACGAGGTCTCGCCGCTCGGCCAGGCGGGCGTCGGCTTCGCGCTCCGCGACGGGCGCCCGACCATCTGGCTCGACTTCCCCTACCGCGAGGAGCCGCTGCGCTACGACGGCTCCGACACGCCGCAGCCGCCCGACGTGCGGACGTACCGCTGGACGCCGGGCGAGGTCGTCGAGCTCGACGTCCGCACGAGCGCCGGCGACTGGCGCAGCGCGCTGCGGCCGGCGGCGCCCGCGCCGGACCCCGGCTGGGTCTCCGTCGAGGAGGCCGCCGGGCTCGCGGCGTACGGCCTCTGGCGCTGGCACTACCGGCCGGACCCGCCACGGCTGATGCACGGCCGCTCCTTCGACGCCGGGGAGGAGCGCGACCACATGCACGTCTCGTGGGTGAGCGGCGTCCCGTACGCGTACGCGCTGCTCCGCCACGGCCGCCGCGTCGGCAACGGCGACTACGTCGCCGCGGCGGAGGCCGTGCTCGACCACGTCGCGGGGAGCCTGACGCCGGGCGGGACGTTCTGGCCCCAGTGGACGCGCTCCCGCGGCTGGCAGTGGGGCTGGCACCCCGACCACGACCGCGCCCACGCGCGCACGCTCGCCGACGCGGCGCTGTTCATGCTCCGCGCCGGCGGCCGCTGGGACGAGGCCGCGCGCGCGAACGTCGCGGTCGCGCTCCGCACCCAGCGCGACGACGGCGCGCTCCCCGCCGCCCACTCGATCGCCACGGGAGACGCCGTCGACTGGGAGGGCACCGCCGGGATGGCCTGGGTGCCGGCGCTCGTCGAGGCCGGCTACGAGGAGGAGGCCCGTGCGGCCGGTGCGTACTACGCGCGCTTCGACACCTGGTACGGCGCCCCGGAGGACGTCGACCTCGCCCCGACCTCGGAGGACGGCTACGCCGCGGTGATGGCGTTCGTCGCGCTCGAGGACTGGGAGACCGCGCGCCGCGCCGCCGACTGGATGCTCACCTTCCGCTACTCCTACGACGTCGCCTTCGACCCGGAGTCGCCGCTCGGGCGCCACGGCTTCCGCACCCGCGGCGGCGACCAGGCCTCGGCCGCGAACCAGCACCTGCACGCGTTCGGCCTGATCTGCGTGCCGGAGATGCTGCGCCTCGCGCGGGCGAGCGGCGACGACCGGTACGCGGAGACGACGCGCGAGAACCTCGCCTGCTTCCGCCAGTTCGTCGCCCGCCACGACGGGGACTTCGGCGCGCGGAAGGGGATGACGACCGAGCGCTACTACCAGACCGACTGCTTCGAGCGGAAGGGCGACCTGCTCCCGCTCTCCCACGCGTGGACCGGCGGCGTGCTCCTGCTCGCCTGCGAGGACGTCCTCGCCGACCATCCGGAGCTCCTGTGACCAGAACCTTCCCCGACGGCTTCCTCTGGGGCGTCGCGACGTCCGCGTACCAGATCGAGGGCGCCGTCGACGCCGACGGGCGCGGCCCGTCCATCTGGGACACGTACTCGCACACCCCCGGGAAGATCGACAACGGCGACACCGGCGACGTCGCGTGCGACCACTACCGCCGCTGGCGCGAGGACGTCGACCTGCTCGCGTCGCTGAACCTCGACGCGTACCGCTTCTCGATCGCCTGGCCGCGGCTCTTCCCGACCGGGCGCGGGCCGCTCAACCGCGCCGGCCTCGACCACTACTCGCGGCTGATCGACGCGCTGCTCGAACGGGGGATCGAGCCGGTCGTGACGCTCTACCACTGGGACCTCCCGCAGGCGCTCGAGGACGAGGGCGGCTGGCGGAGCCGCGACACCGTGGAGCGCTTCGCCGAGTACGCGGCGACCTGCTTCGACGCCTACGGCGACCGCGTGAACTGGTGGCTGACGATCAACGAGCCCTGGATCGTCGGCCTGCTCGGCTACCTGCACGGGCTCCACGCGCCGGGGTACGAGGACGACGTCCTCGGCGAGGTCACGGTCTTCCACCACCTGCTGCTCGCCCACGGACGGGCGGTGCAGGAGTACCGGCGCGGCGGCGGCACGGGGCGGATCGGGCTCGCGCCGAACCTCTCGCCGCACTACCCCGCGAGCGACGACCCCGCCGACGTCGAGGTGACGCACGCCTCGGACGGCTACGTGAACCGCTGGTTCCTCGACGCGATCTACAAGGGCGAGTACCCGGCGGACATGCGCGCCCGCTACGAGGAGCTGCTCGGGCCGCTCGAGTTCGTCCGCGACGGCGACCTCGCGACGATTGCGGAGCCGACGGACTACCTCGGGATCAACTACTACTCGTTCCGCGTGATGCAGGCCGTGCCCGGCGACCGGCCGTGGCCGTGGCGCGTGATCGTCCCGGAGAACGTGCCGACGACCGCGGGCTTCACCGGGGGCGTCGTCAGCACCGACGCGGGGACGCCGATCGTCCCGTGGGCGCTCACCGACCTGCTCGTGCGCGTCCGCGACGACTACGGCGCGCCGCCGATCATGATCACCGAGAACGGCGCCGTGTTCCCCGACGCGCCGCACGACCCGCGCCGCGTCCGCTTCGTCCACGACCACGTGGCCGCGCTCCACGAGGCGATCGCCCGCGGCGTGCCCGTCGTCGGCTACTGCCACTGGTCGTTCCTCGACAACTTCGAGTGGAAGCTCGGCTACGCGCAGCGCTTCGGGCTCGTCCACGTGGACTACGAGACGCAGCGGCGGACGGTGAAGTCGAGCGGCCGCTACTACGCCGAGATCGCGAAGGCGAACGCGCTCGTGCCGGTGCCGGAGTGAGCGTCACCCTCGACGCGCTCGCCCGCGAGAGCGGGACGTTCCTGATGGTCGCGATGGACCAGCGCGAGTCGCTGCGCGCGATGCTGCGCGAGCACGGCCACGACGCGACGGACGAACGGCTCGCCGCCTTCAAGCTCGCCGTCGCGCGCGAGCTGGGGCCGCACGCGTCGGGGCTGCTGATCGACGACGCCTACGGCGCGCACGTGGTCGAGGAGGCGGTGCGCGTCGTGCCGCCGTCGTGCGGCGTGCTGCTCGCGGTCGACCTCCTCGACCAGGAGCCCGGCGCGGTCGTCGAGGACACGGCGCTGGACGAGCGCGACTCGATCCCGCAGGGCGTTGCCGCGCTGAAGCTGCTCGTGATCTGGCGCGACGACGGCCGGCGCGAGGAGCGGGTCGAGATGGCGCGCCGGTTCGTCGCGCTCGCGGCCCGTCACGGCGTCCTCTCCGTGCTCGAGCCCGTCGTCCGCCACGACGACCGCGAGTGGGCGATCGTCGAGGCGGCACGCGAGCTGGGCGCGGCGCGGCCGTCGCTCTACAAGGGGCAGGTGCCGTTCGGCGGCGCCGCGCCCGCCAACGAGATCACCGCCGTCTGCCAGGAGGTCGACGCGGTGCTGCCGTGCCCGTGGGTGGTGCTCTCGCAGGGCGTCGAGCCGGACGCGTTCCCCGCCGCCGTCGAGGCGGCGTGCCGCGGCGGCGCCTCCGGGATGCTCGCCGGCCGCGCCGTCTGGACGGCGACGCTCGGCGCCGACGACCCGACGGAGCTCCTCCGCGCCCACTCCGTGCCGCGGCTGCGCGAGCTCGCCGCGATCGTCGACGAGCACGGCCGCCCCTGGCGGGAGAAGACGTAGACGTCCGCGGCGTCATCGAGGGCTTCTACGGCCCGCCGTGGTCGCACGAGCAGCGGCTCGACCTGATCCGCTTCTGCGGCGCGCACGGCCTGAACACGTGGGTGCACGCGCCGAAGGACGACCCGTACCACCGGCAGCGGTGGCGCGACCCGTACCCCGACGCGGAGCTGGAGCGCCTGGCGGAGCTCGTCCGCGAGGGCGGGCGCCACGGCGTCGAGGTCGCCTACGCGATCGCGCCGGGGCTCGACGTCTGCTACTCGCGCGGCTCCGACTTCGACGCGCTGCTGCGGAAGTGCGAGCAGGTGCGCGGAGTCGGCGTCCGGCGGTTCCAGCTCCTCTGGGACGACATCGAGCACACGCTCAACTGCCGGGAGGACGAGGAGCGCTACGGGCACGAGGAGCGCCCGAGCGCCGCCGCGCAGGCGCCGTTCACGAACCGGTTCGCGCGCGAGTGGCCGCAGCCGGGGCCGCTCGTCGTCTGCCCGATGGGCTACGCCGGCACCGGCGACTCGCCCTACCGGCGCATCTTCGGCGAGCGCCTCGACCCGGACGTCGTCGTCTACTGGACCGGACCGGAGGTCGTCTCGATCGGGATCTCCCGCGAGGCGCTCGACCTCGCCGTCGAGCGGTTCCGCGGGCACACGCTGCTGCTCTGGGACAACTACCCCGTGAACGACTTCGACCCGGGACGGCTCTTCCTGGGGCCGCTGCGCGGACGCGACCCGCGCCTCGCCGGCGGCCGCTGCGCCGGCATCGTCGCCAACGCGATGCTCCAGGCGGTGCCGTCGAAGCTGCCGCTCGCGACCGTCGCCGAGTGGGCGCGCGACCCGGACGCGTACGACCCGGTGGCGGCGTTCGAGCGGGCGCTCGCGGCGCACGGCGCCGAGGTGGTGGAGGCGCTGCGCGCGCTCGCGCCCGCCCCCGCGGAGGTGGAGCGGCCCGCCGACGCGCGCGCGCTCGCCGACGCGCTCGCGCTCGGGGTCGACGCGGCGACGGCGCTCGCGCTGCTGGAGCCGTTCGTATGAGCGACGTCCTCGTCTGGGGCGCGACCGCGACCGGCGTCGCCGCCGCCGTCGCCGCGGCCGAGGCGGGGGCGGCGACGGTGCTCGCCGGGCCGGACCGGCACGTCGGCGGGATGGTCTCCGGTGGCCTCTCCTGGACGGACGTCGGCGACGCGCGCGCCGTGGGCGGCTTCCCGCGCCGCTTCTACGCCGCGGTCGCCGACCACTACGGCGTCGAGCTCTGGGGCGTGCGCGGCCCGGAGCCGCACGTGGCGGAGCGGCTGCTCGAGGCCGAGCTCGAGCGCGCCGGCGTGGAGGTCCGGCTGGGCGTCGAGGCGCCGCCGAGTGCCGCCGTGCTCGTCGACGCGGGCTACGAGGGCGACCTGCTCCCGGCCGAGGGCGTCCCGTACCGCGTCGGCCGCGAGGGGCGCGAGCTGCACGGCGAGCGCTGGGCCGGACGGCAGCCCGCGTACCGCCCGTCGAAGCACAACTTCGCGCAGCTGCTCTCGCCGTTCGCGGACGACGGGTCGCTGCTGCCGCACGTGCGCGAGCCGGAGCTCGACGGCGACGGCTGGCCGGCCGAGCGGCTGGGGGAGGGGGACGGCGGGCTGCAGGCGTACGGCTTCCGCGTCTGCCTCACGCACGACGGGGCGAACGCGCGCCCGTTCGAGCGGCCGCCCGGCTACGACCCCGCGGAGCTCGCCCTCCTGGATCGGTACCTCGACGCGACCGGCGACACGCGGCCGCTGGGGCTCGTCCGCGACCTGCTCCCGAACGCGAAGTGCGACGTGAACTCGATCGGCCCGTTCTCGCTCAACGTCCTCGACGGCTCGAACCGCGGCTACCCGGACGGCGACGAGGAGACGCGTGCCGCGATCCGCGCGCACCACCTGCGGTACACGCAGTCGTTCCTCTTCCACGTCGCCGAGCGGGGGCTGCTCGACGGCTGGGGCCTCCCCGCGGACGAGTTCGAAGACACGGACGGCTGGCCCCACCAGCTCTACGTCCGCGAGGGACGCCGCATGGTCGGCGAGCACGTGCTCACCGAGCACGACCTCCTGCGACCGCCGGGGCACGCCGACACGGTCGCGGTCGGCTCGTACAACGTCGACGTGCGCGAGGTCGAGCGCACGTGGCGGTACCTGCCCGAGTACGAGCGCACCGCCGCCGTGTTCAACGAGGGCTACCTCTCGGTCGCCGTGCCGCCGTACGGGATCCCGTATCGCTCGCTCGTCCCGCGGCGCGAGCACTCGACGCGCCTGCTCGTTCCGCTCTGCCTCTCCGCCTCCCACATCGCGTTCGCGTCGGTGCGGATGGAGCCCACGCTGATGGCGCTCGGCGAGGCGGCGGGGCTCGCGGCGGCGCAGGCCGCGCGGCGCGGCTGCGCGGTGCAGGACGTCGACGTCGAGGCGCTGCAGCGGACGCTGCTCGACCGCGGCGCGGTGCTCGCGCTGTGAACCCGGTCGCGTTCATGACGGCGAACTGGGTCGCGCGCGAGACCGGCTGGGCCATGCACGGCTGGGGCCACGGCGACCGCGCGACCAACGACCGCTTCCGGCCGGTCGAGACGTTCGCCGAGCGGTTCGACGCGCTGCTCCGGGACGTGCGCGCGCTCGGCTTCGACACGGTGGACGTGTGGGGCGCGCACCTGAGCCCCGAGTGGGCGACCGACGAGCACCTGGCCGCCGCGCGCGAGGCCGTCGCGCGGCACGGGCTCCGCGTCTCGAGCTACGCGGCGTGGACGGGCGCGCGCCACCTCCGCCGCGCCTGCGACGTCGCCGCCGCGCTCGGCACCGCGCTGATCGGCGCGGGCTACGGCGGGGACCTGCGCGAGGCCGCGCCGGTGCTGCGCGAGCGCGGCGTCCGCCTCGCGCTCGAGAACCATCCGGAGCGGACACCGGACGAGGTGCGCGCGCGGCTCGAGGGGGCGGAGGACGTCGCCGGCGCATGCGTCGACACCGGCTGGTGGGGCACGCAGGGCTACGACCCGGCGCGGGCGATCGAGCAGCTCGGCGACGCCGTCCTCCACGTCCACCTGAAGGACGTGCGCGCGCAGGGCGAGCCGCACGAGACGTGCCGCTGGGGCGAGGGGATCGTCCCCGTCGAGGAGTGCGTGCGGGCGCTCCGCCGCATCGGCTACGGCGGCGCGATCGCCGTCGAGCACGAGCCCGAGCACGAGGACCCCTCGGAGGACTGCGGGGCGATGGGGGAGCAGCTGCGGCGGTGGCTCGCGTGAGGTTCGCGCTCGTCGGCTGCGGCGACATCAGCCGCCGCTACGCCGCCGCGATCGCCGCGGTGCCGGGGTTCGAGGTCGCCGCGGTCACGGACGCGGTCGGCGACCGGGCGCGTGCGCTCGCGGACGAGCTCGGCGTCCGGCGCCACGACACGCTCGACGACCTGCTCGCCGCCGAGGACGTCGACATCGTCGTCAACCTCACGGCGCCGCTCGCGCACGCGGCCGTATCCGCGCGCTGCCTCGACGCCGGCCGCCACGTGCACACGGAGAAGCCGCTCGCGATGACGTACGCGGAGGCGCGCTCGCTCGTGGAGCTCGCCGACGCGCGCGGCGTCCGGCTCAGCTGCGCGCCGGCGACGCTGCTCGGCGAGGCGCAGCAGGCGGCGTGGAAGCTCCTCCGCGACGGCGCGATCGGGCGCGTCCGCCTCGCGTACGCCGAGGCGAACTGGGGCCTCATCGAGCGGTGGCACGCGGGCGCCGCCGGGCTGCACGCGGTCGGGCCGCTCGTCGACGTCGGCATCTATCCGCTGACGCTGCTCACGGCGATCTTCGGCCCCGTCCGCCGCGTCTCGGCGTACACGACGACGCTCGTCGCGGAGCGGCGCGCGCTCGACGGCTCGAGGTTCCGCCCTGGGGCGCCGGACCTGGCCGTCGCGCTGCTCGAGCTCGACGGCGGCGTCGTCGTCCGGCTGACGGCGAGCTTCTACGCGGGGACCGGCGTGCACCGCGGCGTCGAGCTGCACGGGGACCTCGGGCGGCTGTTCCTCGCCAGCTGGGCCGAGTTCGACTCCCGGGTGGAGCTGTCGGTCGACGGCGCGGAGTACGAGCCGCAGCCGCCGCTGCGCGAGCCCTACCGCGGGATCGACTGGGCGCGGCCGCTCGTCGACCTCCGCGACGCGCTCGCCGCGGGAAGGCCGCACCGCGCCGCCGCCGACCACGCCGCGCACGTGGTCGAGGTGCTGGAGGCGGTGCCGCGCGCCGCCGAGTCCGGGCCCCTCGACCTCGAGTCGAGCTTCACGCCGCCCGAGCCGCTGGAATGGGCGCGATGAGCAGGGCTTTTCGCGCGCCGGGCCGTGTCAACCTGATCGGCGACCACACCGACTACAACGAGGGCTTCGTCCTCCCGCTCGCGATCGACCTCGAGTGCCGCGTGCGCTGCGTGCCGGGAGGCGACGTCGTCCGGCTGCGCTCCGAGGAGCTGCCCGGCGAGGTCGAGCTCGCCGCGGACGGGAGCGCCGAGCCGCGCGCCGTCGCCGGGTGGGGCCGGTACGCCGCCGGCGTCGTCCGCGCGCTCGCCGAGCGCGGGCGCCCGCCGGTCGGGCTCGACGGCGTCGTCTCCTCGTCCGTGCCCCTCGGCGCCGGCCTCTCGTCGAGCGCTGCGCTCGAGGTCGCGCTCGCCCTCGCGCTCTGCGACGCCGCGGACTGGGCGCTGCCGCCCCTCCAACTCGCGCTCGCGTGCCAGGCCGCCGAGCAGGAGGCGACGGGCGTCCCCACCGGGATCATGGACCAGCTCGCGTCGGTCTCCGGCGTCGCCGGGCACGCGCTCCTCGTCGACTGCCGCAGCCTCGACGTGGAGCCGGTGCCGCTGCCCCCGGGCCTCGCGGTGCTCGTGCTCCACTCCGGCGTCGAGCGCGAGCTCGAGGGGACGGAGTACGCCGAGCGCCGTGCGGCGTGCGAGGCGGCCGCGCGGAGGCTCGGGGTCGCGGCGCTGCGGGACGCGTCGCCGGAGGACGTCGCAGACGAGCCGCGCGCGCGGCACGTGGTGACCGAGAACGCGCGCGTCCTCGCCGCCGCGGGCGCCCTCCGCGCGGACGACCGCGAGGCCCTCGGCCGGCTGCTCTTCGAGAGCCACGCCAGCCTCCGCGACGACTACGAGGTCTCGACGCCCGAGCTCGACGCGCTCGTCGCCGCGCTCGAGGACGCCGGCGCGCTGGGGGCACGGCTGACGGGCGCCGGCTTCGGCGGCTGCGTCGTCGCGGTTGCCGACGAGGCCGCCGCCCCCGGCGTGCTCGCACGCGCGGCCGAGGACTACCGCGCCCGCACCGGGCGGGAGCCGACCCCGTACACCTGCCGCGCCGTCGACGGCGCCGGAGAGGAGGACGCATGACCAGCGAGGAGGAGCGCCGCGAGGCGCAGCGGTACGCCGTCGAGCAGCTGGAGGCGACGGGCGTCGTCCTCACCGACGAGGAGCGCGCGTCGATCGAGGTGACGGACTTCGGGCTCGGCCGCCTGCGCGAGACGGGGCTGCAGCTGCTCGTCTACGTCAACACCGACCGCCACTGCGCGAAGGAGCTCGTCCTCTACCCGGGGCAGACGTGCGCCGAGCACCTGCACCCGCCGTTCGACGGGACGCCCGGCAAGGAGGAGACGTTCCGCTGCCGCCGCGGCGTCGTCTACCTCCACGTCGAGGGGGAGCCGACCCCGGAGCCGCACGCGGCCGCGCCGCCGGGTGTCTACACCGTGGGCAACGAGATCGTCCTGCGGCCCGGCGAGCAGCACACGATCCCGCCGGCGACGAAGCACTGGTTCCAGGCGGGGCCGGAGGGCGCCGTCGTCTCGGAGTTCTCGACCGCGAGCCGCGACGAGCTCGACGTCTTCAGCGACCCGGACGTCCGCCGGTAGGGGGGCTTTACAGCTTGTAAATCTGGGTCCACCGGCCCATTGCACACGTCGCCCTGCGATGCGACAGTGGGAGCCGCTCGCATCGGGGGATGCGGAGAGAGGGGAGCAGGGGATCAGCGGTGCAGGCGGGGCCCTCGTGGTCCACGAACCGAGTCTGAGGGGAGCACGGCAGGGCGTGGGCGGACGCGCCGTCCTCGCGCTGGGCGTGCTCGCGCTCGTCGTCTCGACGCACCTGCCGATCCTCGACGAGTGGCGGCGGACCGCCGCCGCGACCTCGAAGCCGCTCCCCGCCGTCGAGCTGCCGGTCTTCCAGTTCCCCGCGATCGGCCTCCCCGACGAGTCGGCGACCCCCGCGCCGGCAG
>Ga0247713_1001124_pt1 | contig 13991 bp, 14 predicted proteins | sample 21E_NmetaG_FD_189936 | JGI IMG/M metagenome (GOLD analysis project Ga0247713, IMG submission 189936) | Soil microbial communities from hillslope of Landscape Evolution Observatory, University of Arizona, Oracle, AZ, United States - 2-1-E_N | ecosystem: Engineered > Artificial ecosystem >... | reverse complement strand
CCCCGGCCGAGGGGGGGCAGTTGGGCGACAAGTCGAGCGGCGGGCTCGGTGACTTGCTGGCGGCGGCCGGCGGCTCCGTGGTTCTGGTTTTCAACATCGCTCCCACCGAAGAACCGCTGTTGCTGGCTGCCGAGCTGGGGCGGGTCAGGCTGATCGGCCTGGTGGTGACGGCACTGGCGCTCTCCTACCTGATGGTCTTCTATGCCGAGTTCGGCGGCAAGCATCGGCGTCACCAGGCCGGCAACCCGATCAACACGCCGGTGCTGGAGACTCTTTTTGCCTATTTGGTGGCCTTTGCGGTCGCCGCCGGTCTGCTGGCCTCGTTCGGTGAGGTCTCCGGCCTGGACGGTCCGTCTCTGGCCAAGACGGTGGTGCTCGCATTTCCCGCATCATTGGGCGCCGCCCTGGGAAGGCTGATGGTATGAGCCCATCCCGGCAGACCTCCGCCTCCAAAAGAAACCGCCGGAAGGGTGAGGGCAGCGAGTCCTCCAGGCCCGGCCGGGACGAGAACCGGGGGCTGAAGCGGAACAGAACCCCATTCGAGTGGGGGCTCCTGGCAACTGCCCTGGTGGTTATCGGGACCATGGTGATCGGGCTGTTCTTCTACGCCGACAAGCGCGCGGGAGGTCAGGCCGAGCTAAGGGTCGAGGTCCGCGATACCGGCAGGCAGCACGAGGGGGGACCCGAGGTCCAGCTGACCGTGCGCAACACCGGCGGAGCCGGGGCGGAACAGGTGACGGTCGAGGTTCAGATGGGGCCGGAGGTGCGCGAGGTAACGATGATCAGGATCCCCAAGGACGACGAACTGACTGCCGCCGTCATTTTCCCGCCGGGGACCTCCGGGACGCCCGAAGCCGAGCTGCTGAGCTACGTTCAGCCCTGACCGGCCGGGCCGCGTTACCGGGTAGCACCCCCAGCTAGTACAGACTGTAAGGATGAAAGTGGTGGTCGCCGGCGCCAGCGGTTTCCTGGGCAAGCTAGTGGTTCCCCTTCTGGCCGAGGCGGGCCACGAGGTCCTGGCACTGTCCCGGCACCCGGACCCCTCCGGCGCACGAGCGGGCGTTGAGCAGCGCGCCGTCGACGTCTCCGATGCCGCCGGGCTGGACGGCGCCCTGGAGGGAGCCCAGGCTGCCTACTACCTGATCCACTCAATGGGCGGCGGCGCCGACTTCGTACGCCGGGACCTCGAACTTGCCAACCTGTTCGCCGGATCGGCAGCTCGGGCGGGCGTCGAGCGGATCATCTACCAGGGGGCGCTCGGCCGGGGTGAGCTGTCGCCCCACCTCTTCAGCCGGCAGGAGGTTGGAAGGGCCCTCGCCACCACCGGTATTCCGGTGGTGGAGCTTCGGGCGGCGGTGATTCTCGGATCCGGGAGCACCTCGTTCGAAATGCTTCGCTACTTGACCGAACGGCTGCCTGCGATGATCTGCCCGCGGTGGGTAAGGACCCGGACCGAGCCGATTGCGGTCACCGACGTGCTGAGCTACCTGATCCGGGCCCTCGAGGCGCCGCCGGGCATTTACGAGATCGGCTGCGGGGAGGTCACCACCTACCAGGAGATGATGCGCGTGTACGCCGAGGTCCGGGGTCTTCGGTACCGGCCGATTTTCAACGTCCCGTTGCTGACGCTTCACCTCTCCGGGTACTGGGTTGACCTGGTGACTCCGCTCAACCGGAAGGTCACCCGCTCGCTGATCACCAGCATGACCTCAAGCGTGACGGTTCGGGACGCCGGCCGGACCCTGGCGGCGTTCAGGATCCACCCGCTTTCGCTACGGGAGTCGATGCACAAGGCGCTCGACGACCAGGCGGGGGCCATTCCGGGGGTGCTCTTCGACGGTTTCCAGGGCCTGTCGGAAAACGTTCAGCGGGTCTACCTGGAACAGGAGATTGATCCTGCTGCTGCCGAGGCCATTCGCAAAGACCTTGCCGAGATCGGGGGCGACCTGGCGTGGTATGGCTGGCCCTGGGCGTGGCGAGCCCGCTTCGTGCTGGGCCTGCTGCTCAGAGAGCGGCACCCGATCGGCCGGCCTTCCTCGATGACTGCGGGCGAGAAGGCCGACTGGTGGGTCATCGAGCAGACTTCCGAGGATTCCCTGATTCTGCGGTCCGCCGGCTGGCGGACCGGCGAGGGGTGGCTCGGCTATTCGATCCCTGCCGGCGGCTCGTGCCTCCGGGTTGCCGCGGCTTTCCGGCCGCGGGGAGTGCCCGGTTTTCTGTACTGGTTCCTCTTAACGCCGCTTCACCGGGCGGCGTTCAAGGCCATGGCCCGGGCCCGGGTGCGAAGGGCGGCGGCAGAGCGAGCGGCGTAGTCGCGGTTCCGCGCCGCGGTCACGGCGGCGGGACCAGGGCTCGCTTCAGATAGAGGACCGCTCCAACCACCGCGACGATCCCCATGAAAGCGATGAAGCGGGCGAAGCCCCCGTAGGCCTCGAACTCAGGTCCCATCCGTGAGGCGATCCAGGTGACGATCCCGCCGAAGGCGGCTACCCCGCCTGCGCCGATGAGAAGAGCCGCCACCTTCCGCTTGGCCCGGCCGACCGATTGCCTGGCATCCCATGACTGCGGGTTGCGGGCGTAGACCTTGGTGGCGTAGAAGGCGGTCGCCGCCAGAGCGAGGACCATCAGCAAAAAGCCCGATACTGCACTAAAGCTCAGCCAGGCAACCACTATCTCCCAGACCGGAGGGCTGAACCCCAACCTCCAGTCGGTCTGGATGGCCAGCAGTTCCCATGCCAGGCCGGCAGCCAGGCTCAGTGCAACCCCCCCGATGAGGGGCCCCACCACCCCAACCGGCCGCTCGTCGGGAGCGTAGTCCAACGGGTCAGGCCGCAACCCGGTCGGCCAGTCTCCAGCCACCGTTGGTCGATTCGTAGATCCAGATCGGTGGGTTCACCGGCTCCCCCCGGTCGTCGAACTCGTAGTTCTTCGAATCGCCCCGGAACATGCGGTTGGCCGCCAGGAAGCTGGTAATGGCGTTCAAATTGCCCTGGACCTCCTCGACCGCCTCCAGAAGCATCAGGGCTCCCTCGTAGGCCTCGAGGGCAAAAGTAGTCGGCTGCGAGTCGAAACGGTTCCGGTAGCGGCCGGCGAACCGGGAGGAGGACTCCGCCGCCGGGTCGGAACCTGCCGAGCTGCTCACCACTGCACCTCCGACTCCTTCCGGATGCAAATCCCGCATTTGGTGAGATGCTACCGTCAAACCCTGGAATTCTGCCTGTCTCAGGGCATCCAGGAGCGCCTTGCCGGTGGCCCCCCCTCCCCCGTAAAGCACAGCCTCGGGCGCCGCCCTCACCAGCGCCTGGGCAAGCGCGGTGGGATTGGCTCCCGGGTCGATGGTGTCGGTGCGCCCAGGGGGCCGCTCGAGGCGCTCCAGCTCGGCCCTGGCTCCTTCGGCAAACGGCCGTCCCTCACCGGAATCCTCGGTCACCAGGGCGATGGCTCCTGCGACCCGGCCGGCGGCATGGGCCGCCAGCAACCGGCCTTCGTCCCGGTCGTCGGCCACCAGGCGGCGGAAGTTTCTCCAGCCGTCCTGGGGAATCCCGGCGCCGGTCACGGACGGGAGGACATACGGCAATCCGGAGCTCTCGAAGGCCGGGGCCAGAGACTCCACCTCGGCAAGGGCGAACGGACCGACCACGCCGATAAGGCGCTCGGTGTTGGCGATTTCGCTTTCCCCGGCGCCGGCTTCCCCGGGCGTCGCCTGGGTGTTGAACTCCCTGAGCTCGATCTCGTAACGGGAGTCGGGGTTGCCGTTGTACTCGGCCACCGCCTGCCGGACCCCGTTGATCATCCCGACGATGGTGGGGTTGTCAGAGCCGGAGGTCCCCATGACCCCAAGGACGAGAATCTCCCGGCTCACCGGGGAGGCGGCCTCGCCGCCTCCGCATGCCGCGAGCGTCAGGATCAAAAGAACCTGGGCGAGAGCCCTTGAAGCTCTTGAAGCTCCCGAACCCCGTATAGCGCGGCTACCGTCCGAAGCTGCCCTGACGGCCGCTCTAGGTCTCACTTTTACTGAGCAGCTGCTCGGCGACCTCCGCCATACTCTTGCGCTGCTGCATGGCCAGCTTCTGGATCGAGCGGAAGGAGTCCTGCTCGGACAGGCCGTGCTGCTGCATGAGGATTCCTTTGGCACGCTCCACAAGCTTGCGGGTCTTCAGACGTTCGCCCAGGTCCCGCGACTCTCCCGCCAGGGCCTTGGCCTCGGCCCAGCGCGCCATGGCGACCTCTACCGCCGGGATGAGGTCCTGCTTGTCGAACGGCTTTACCAGATAGGCCATCGCGCCGGCTTTGTTCGCCTGGTCCACCAGGTCCCGCTGGCTGAAGGCGGTAAGGATCAGCACTGCGGCCAGCTCGCTCTCGTTGATCTTCGCGGCGGCCGACAGGCCATCCATCTTCGGCATCTTGATGTCCAGGATGGCGAGATCGGGACGCAGGTCCTCGGCCAGCTTCAGGGCGGTTTCGCCGTCACCGGCTTCCCCCACCACCTGGTAGCCCTCCTCTTCGAGCATCTCGCGCAAGTCCAAGCGAATAATCGCTTCGTCTTCGGCAATGAGAATCCGGGCTCGGGGCTGCACTACGGGAAAGATAACAGGCGAGCTTGCATCAGTGCGTCAATTGCCCACGGATGGGTGGGTAACGTGGCCAAAAACAGCAAAGCTGCCACCGCCACGCCGTTGCGCAAGATGTGCTTTATCTGGATGGGTTCCGACTCCCGCTTGCATCCACAGGGAATCCGGCGGCCGCGCAGCAGATTGACGCCCATGGCCGCGGCAAAAACCATCAACAGCACCGACCCGACCAGGCTCGCGTAGGGTATGCCTGCCCCGACGATGAGCACTGCGCCCAGCACCACCTCGGTCACCGAGATGGCTCTCGCCGCCGCCCCGGCGGTCGCTCCGGGGATGATCCGGTAGTGCTTGATCGCGTCGGCGAACTCCCCCAGGTCTGACAACTTCGAGGCGCCGGCGGCAAGAAACATCGTGCCGAGCACGAAACGGATCAGCAGACCGAGGGATGCGTCCAAGCGTTCTCCATGTGACCGGGCGTGGGGCCGGGTGTTCAGCTTCCCACACGGTCGGGGTTGGGTCACCCTCCCCCGCCGGCATACCGATCAGGGTGAGCCGAGCTTTTCTACAATCGAGATGCCGGCCGGTCCGATGATCACCACGAACAGCGCCGGGAAGATGAACAGCATCATCGGGATAAGGAGCTTGACCGGCAGCTTGGCCGCCTTCTCCCGCGCGTCCTGGCGGCGAATCAGCCTCATTCGAGCCGAGTTCGACTGCAGCACGTCGCCAATCGGACTCCCGATTGCGTCGGCTTGAATCATCGCCAAAGCGAAGGAAGACAGCTCGCTCACGTCTGTGCGGTCGCGCAGCTGATGGAGCGCCTCCCGGCGGCTGGAGCCCAGCTGGATTTCCTGGAGAAGCCGGTGGAGCTCGTCGCCCAGCGGGCCGGGAAGGCTCTGGGAAGCCAGCTCAACCGCCGCTTCCAGGCCCATGCCCGCCTGCACCGAGATCGCCATGAGGTCGATGGTCTCCGGAAGGTCCTTACGGATCTGCGCCTGGCGCTGCTTGCCTTTGCGCGAGACCAGAAGGCCGGGAAGAAGAAATCCCACCCCTCCGCCGATGATCGCGAAGATGATCACGCTCCCCACCTTTACGCCCAGGCCGGCCATGGCAAGGGGCACCAGGGTGGCGCCGATCGCGGTGGCGATCGCCTTCGACGCGAGAACCGACTCGACGCCTTGTGCCCCGATTCCGGCAAGGGTGGCGTGGCGGCGCATCTGTTCAAGCTGCGAACCGGGCGTAAAGCGCCGGCCCAACCGGCCGAAAGCCTCGGTGGCCGGGCCGAACAGCCGGTACCGCAGCGGCACGAGGGGCTGCGCATCGAAGTCGACGAAATCCTCGTCGGCTATCTCGGCGAGCGGCGCCTGGGTTTGCTTGGCCAGGCGGCTGTACCCCATGGTGGCGAGCAGAATCCCGCCGGCCACTGCAACCATGCTCATCAGCTGGAGAATATCCACGGTCAGACCTCCACCCTTCCCAATCTCTTCATCCACATGTGACCGAAAAGCAGAGAGACGCATGCCGCGCCGAGCATCGCCCGGCCGGGGCCGGTGACGAACAGCGGCTGGACGTACTCCCGCCTGATCAGGAACAGGAAGGCGGCTAGAGCTATCGGCATGCCGATGAGGATCTTTCCCGAGATACGGGCCTCGGCCGATAGGGCTCGCACCTCGCCCCGGACCTCCTGCCGAGCATGCATGAAGTCGGCCAGCACCCGAAGGGTGTCGGCAAGCTTGCCCCCGGTCTGCTGCTGAATCTTGATCGCTTTGACCGTCCAGGCTATGTCCTTCGAGCCAATGCGCTGGACCATGGCTTCCAGACCCTCGATCAGCGGCCGTCCGACCGCCGACTCGGCGACCACCCGGGCAAACTCGGTGGCCAAAGGCGCCTCGCCTTCCTCCCCGGCCAACTCCATGCCGAGCAGCAGAGAGGTCCCCGCGTCAAGGGATCCGGCGATCAGCTGAAGGGCCTCGGGAAGCTGGGCTTCCATCTTCATGACCCGCTTACGGGCCTTGGCGTTCAACCTGGACATTGCGAACAGCGGAATGAATACCACCGCGGCGAGCGACATGAGGACCGAGCCGGTGATCAGCAGAATCAGCGCAGCGATCACCAGCGTGCCGAGAGCGAGCAACGCCCCGAATTCCCCAGCCTGAATCGTCGAACCGGCCTGGATGAGCTTGAAGCGGACCCTTCCCACCGTCTGCGTCTGGCCCAAAGCTCGCTCGGCAAAGGCGCCGGCTCGCTCCATGAGGTCGGAGATGTCCTGCGGCGGCTTGGTCGGTGCTTCCAACTCCGATTCAAGCAGTTCCCGCAGCGCGACATTCCGTTCGCCCAGGTACCTGGAAAACCCGTAGGCGCCAAGCGCGATCCCTGCCCCGACGAAGACCATAGCCAGCAGTTGAATCATCGGGCCGGCCTCCTGCCGTTCGCTGCGCTCAACAGCCGTGCCGGAGCAGCAGGCTGCTCCGTCTTCGGCCGGAAGAGCCGGGCGGGAAGGTCTACTCCTTTGTCCTGGAGTTTCTCGATGACCTTCGGGCGCAGCCCGGTGGGCTTGAGGATTCCGGAGGAGGTGGCAGATGCGCTTCCGCCCTCGGCGAACGAGTACCGGAAGATGTCCTGCAGCGTGATGATGTCGCCCTCCATACCCTGGATCTCCGAGATGTGGGTTATGCGCCGGGAGCCGTCGCCGAACCGGGCGATCTGGATCACCAGGTCCAAAGCAGCCGCGACCTGCTGGCGGATGGCCCTGACCGGCAGGTCGTAGCCGGCCATCATCACCATGGTGTCGAGCCGGGTCAGAGCGTCGCGAGGCGAGTTCGAGTGGATGGTGGTGAGGCTGCCCTCGTGCCCGGTGTTCATCGCCTGCAGCATGTCCAGCGCCTCACCGCCGCGAACCTCTCCGACGACAATCCGGTCCGGCCGCATTCGAAGAGCGTTGCGGACGAGCTCCCGGATCCCGATGTGTCCCGCTCCTTCGATGTTCGCCGGTCGCGATTCCATCCGGACGACGTGCGGCTGGGACAGCCGGATTTCGGCTGCGTCCTCGATGGTGACGATTCTCTCGTCCGGGGGCACGAAATCGCCGAGTATGTTCAGGAGGGTCGTTTTGCCGGTTCCGGTCCCGCCGGAGACCACGATGTTCAGCTTTCCCAACACCGCCCCCTCCAGGAAGGCGCCGGCGTCCTCGGTGACTGCACCCAACCGGATCAGGTCGTGGATGGTGAACGGCTTGGCCGGGAACCGCCGGATGGTAAGGATCGGCGAGTCGACGGCTACCGGCGGAAGCATCGCATTGACCCGGGAGCCGTCGGGCAGCCGGGCGTCGACCATAGGCGATGCTTCATCGATTCTTCGGCCAACGGTCGCCACGATCTTCTCGATCACCTGGCGCAGGTGGGCCTCGTCGGTGAAGGAGACGTCGGTGTGGGTGAGCTTGCCCTTCTTCTCGACATAGATGTCGTTGTAGCCGTTGCACATGATCTCGGTGATGGTCGGGTCGGAAAGAAGCTCCTCCAGGGGCCCGTACCCCAAAAGGTCGGCCGTCAGCTCGGCCACGAACTTCGGGCGCTGCGAGCTCGGAAGGACGATGCCCGCCCTGTTCAGTGCCGCTTCGAGGTTCTCCGAAACCACGGCCTTCAGCTCGTCGGCGTTGGACTTCGCGTAGAGTTTGGTGCCCAGCTCTTCCATGAGGGAGTCGCGCACCTGGCGCTTCATCTGCCCCCAGCTCCCGGATCCGGCCGATGCGACCTTGCGCCGCTTTTCCGGTGCCGCTGAGGGCTTGACTCCCGCGACCCGCGCCTTTTCGGTCTGGATCTTCTCCAGGCGGTCCGACAGAGCCATCAGTTCCTACCCTTCTTGAGGCCGAGGCGACCGGAGCGCCGGCCGCCCTGCTGCGACCAGGGCATGGCCTCCCCTGCGGCGGGGGGCACCAGCTTGGCGAAGCCGTCGGCCAGCTGTCGGGAAACCTCCGCCTTCGGGTTGGCCTGAAGGATGGGAACCCCCATGTTCGTGGACCACGGGACCTCCTTGGTCATGGGAAGGACAGCAAGAAACCCCTGGGGAAACAGTTGCTCTACTCCCTTGATGTCCAGGCCGATTCCCGACTCCGCCCGGTTGATCACCAGGGCGGTCTGGATGTCCGTCGCGCTCAGCTTCTCGACGGTTTCCAGGTAGCGCCTCATGTTCTTTAGCGACGGAACGTCCATGTTGGCAAGAACGACGACCTTCTCCGATTGTTCGAATACCACCAGGCAGGTCTCGTTCAGGCTCGGCGGCGTGTCGACAACGATGAAGTCGAAGTCGCGCCGGGCCACCTCCAGGATGGCGGACACCTCGTTCGGTCCGACCCGTTCCCCGGCCAGCGGGTCGGTGGGCGCACAAAGAGTCTTGAACCCGGCCGGGTGCTCGACCAGGGTGGAGGACAGGTCTTCTGGAGCTTCCACCAGATCCTCGATGCTGTGGCGGGGATGCAGGTGCAGCGAGGGGGCGATCTCCCCGAACTGCAGATCGAGGTCGATAAGCAGAACCCGGCCGCCGGTGGCCTTGACCAGGTAGGCGGCCAGGTTGGAGGCAACCATCGTCTTTCCGCTGCCGCCGGAAGCCGAAGCAACCGTAAATACCCGGGCCAGGGCCACGGGGGCCACCGAGGGCTGGGGCGGGACAACCGCGGGCGGCGCTTCCTGAACCACCACGCGCTCGGTTACGACCACGCTTTCCACCCGGAGCTGATCGGCGGTGTGCAGAGCTCCTGCCAGCTTGGTTCGCAGCTTGGTTCTGGACGGGTTCACCGGGAGAAAGTCGCTGGCGCCGCTGGCGGCCATCTGGGCCGCCGACCACGTCTTGTCGTTGTCCGACAGCAGGATGACGATTCGGGGCTGTGCCTTGTGGATCTGCGCCAGCCGCTTCAGACCGGCTCCCGTCACCTCCTCCGGGCTGAACACGATGACGTCGGGATCCTCCTCGCGGGCAATCTCGACGATCTCGGTCGGCCGGTCGAGCTTCAGGATCTCGGGCTCGGGGACCATGCCCTCGGCGGCTTTGCCCAGGCTCACGGACAGCCTGCCTGCCCGGTCGACGACGATCACCTTGGGAATCCGGTCGCCACCCGCTAGCGGCTCGATCTCCTCAGCCTCCTCCTCGATCTCGATAGCCGCCGGCACTTCGAAGAAGTCGAGCTCTTCCTCCGGCTCGTCAGCTACCTCCGGCCCGTCGAAGCCGAGTTCTTCCTCCGGCACCTCGATGGCCGCCGGCTCGTCGACGACAGGTGCTTTCTCTGCCTCCAGCTCGTCGTCCTGGTCCCGGTCGTCCTCAGCCGGGCCGGGGGTCCACGGCGAGACCAACGTTACTATCGGCCGCCGCCTCTCCACCGGTTCCTCCGACGCAAGGGCCTCGACCGTCTCTGCGGCTGCCTGAAGCCTCTGCGTGGACTGGTGAGCCGGCCGCACCGGGTGCTGTACCCGGCTGGCGAGCGGATGAAGCTTGAAGACCCCGTTGGCCGACGCGTCGGCCGAGGGCCGGCGCAGCACCTGATAACCAACCGGCTCCGGGATTTCGGCTTGAGGCGTCTCGGGTTCGGCGAGCATCGGCTCGGAACCCTCTCTGGCGCTTCGATACCTGATCATGCCAGGGCCGTTCGGTAGGTGCGACCGGTCCCTACGCCTGCCGGCTCGCCTGCGTTCATCAAAGTGAGCCACACGCCGCCGTTCTCCTTGGCGAAGATGATCTTTTCGGCCTGCTCGATGGTCACCGCAAGAGTCAGGAGAATGTCTCCGGAGTCGTTCGGAGGGGCACCTTCGGCCTGAGCCTTGGCCGACAATGCGCGCCGGTTGGCCAGCACTGTGACGTCGCTCAACAACAGCCGGGTGAGGGTGGAGTCCTCGGCGCTCGCCCCGGGCATGCCCTTGAAGGTCACGTAGATGTCCGCCTTGGAACCGGGCTGGATGTAGTCGCCGACGCCCTGGGGAAGCGGCACGCTGATCGTGAGAGCCCGCATGCCTTCCGGGATCTTGAGACTCTCTGCTCCCGTGGAGTTGAACTGGACGGTGGTGAGTATCTCGCCCTGGGCCATGGAGCGCACCAGGGTCTTGCCGCTGGCCTGCTCCTCGTCGGTGATCGCCTGCGGCGGACGCAATGACGCCGGCACCTGCCGCAGCTCGATCGATCCGGCCAGGTCTTCCCACAGGGTGCCTACTGTAAGGTCGGCGGTTGCCACATAGGCTGGAACGGTGGTGGCATCGGTCGGAGCCTGCGCAGTGGTTCGCGCCGCGCCCGCGGTATAGAGGTAGGACAGCAGCATTCCCAAAACTGCAAGCACTGCCCCGCCAATGACGACAATCTTTGAACGCTTCATGATCCGCTTTCTCCTCGATCTGCCTGCTAGGTTTGAAACTCTGTTGTGCCCGGTCTCCTTTTCTTCGGGTCCCGGGTCTCGGACAAAACCTTCGTCATTCGACCAACTCGAAGCCGCCCGATTTGCCGGGGTAGCTCTCGTTCTTGGTGATGGTCTGGGAGGAACCGCTCAGCTTCACGGTCTGGGCAACCAGCCGCCCGTTCAGGGAGGCCGCGACGTTGGTGCCCGAAAAGTCCAGGGGACCCAGGGGGGCATACATGATGCCCGTCCACAGGTGGTTGTTCCCGTTCAGCTTGATCACCGCTTGTCCGCTGCTGCAGCTGGCCTGACTCTTGTTCGAAAACAGCAGTAGCCCGTCCGTGTCCCAGGGGGCGAAGCTGATGTTGTTGCCGTTGATCTGGATGTCGCCGTTGCTGGTGACAAAGGTCGCTCCGGTGGTGTTGAGCCCGCTCTCGTTGAGGTGATAGTTGCCCGACGTGTAGTAGAGCCCCGGCGTGATCCTCTTGGTCAGCGGGTTGTACAGCAGGGGCCGGAGCAAGAACCACGCCAGGTCGATGTCGGCAGAGCCGGCGTTGTAGTACCTGAACTGGGACTGGGCCAGGGTAGCCTTGGCCCCCCCCGGCGCGTAGTCTTCAATCTCAAACGACTCCGGGTACACCAGCGGCTCGCTCAACTTGCGCGGGTTGTCGATCGACGGGTTGTACGCGACGTTGCCTACCGGAGCGCTTCCGCCGAGATAGGTGGCGTCACCGTTGATGACCGTGCCGGACGAGGTGATCTTCACGTCACTGTTCGAGTGGACGCCGCCGTTGATCGTCCGATTGGAGCCCGAGAACTCCAGGGCGTTGGAACAGGTGGTGGACCCGGCAAAGACTGCGTACTGGCCGCCTAGCCCCGGGCTGGCACATGCGGTGGCGGTCGCCCCCACCGTCAGGGTATCCACGTTGAACACCCTGCCGAAGATCGTCGACATCTGTTCGGTCGGGCGCACCTGCACGCAGCCGGCGACACCGCTTCGGGCGCCGGATACCGGCGGGATGTTTACCTGAGCATCGGCGCCGGAAAAGCCGTTCTTGCCGACGTAGTCCTGCGCCGCGGTAGTGGCCTGGGACGTGGTGCCGTTGACCAGCACCCCGGCCCCGGCCAAGGCGGCGAAATCGGCGCTGTTTTGCGCCTGGGCCCGCCGCTGGCGCGCATAGCCCAGGTCCACGGCGAATGCCGAGAATCCCAGCAACACGGTCATGCTGAAGGCCACGATGACCAGAACGGCCCCCTTCTCGTCCGACAGGGCGCGGGTCATGCGCACCACGTCCAGTCGCTTCCGGGCAGCGCAGTCTCCGAGGCCGTGCCGAGTGCAGACAGGTCCTGCTCGATCCTCATCTCGACCTTGGCTTTGAGCACGCCGCCGAGGAGGGAATCGAAGATGCTGGTCACCGAGTCGACGGGGTACTGGTGGCAAAGGATCATCGAGCCGCCCTTGAGCTTGGAGCCGGGGAAGTAGACCATCGTCCGGCTCTGCTGCTCATTCAGGCCGACCAGGCTCTTGGTCTGGCACATCAGCTTGCGGGTCTGGGCGTTGGCACTGCCGGCACCGACGATGATGCAATTGCCGGGGGTGCCGACCTGGCCCACGATTCCCTGACGCACTCCGGATCCGACCCCTTGACGCATGGTCATGAGGTCGTTGAAGACAAGACCGAAGTCCATGATCCCGGCCAGCAAAAGGACAAGGATCGGAAGCACCAGGGCCATCTCAACTGCGCTGGCTCCACGCTCGTCCTTGGCTCGAGCCGATGCTGACCGGCCGATTAGCTTTTTGAGCAACACGCCACGCCTTTCCCAGATAGTGGAAATCCGCTGGCTTGCCCCCCGGCACCTGCCCCATCGGCTGCGCGATCTCTTTTTTTGCTGCCTTCCTTATCGGCACTAAGTTGTACGCACTTAAGTCGGGAAATCTGTTCCAGGCACTTTCGGCGAGGAATTCGGACCTTCGGCCGCGGTAGCGGCCCGGCAGGCTCAGGCGGGAAGCGAGGCCGGTGCCCGGAAGGCGCGCCGGCCGGCTAGGGGTTCAGCGGTGCCGGGAGCGGGACTTGAACCCGCACGAGTTTGCACTCAATGGTGTTTGAGACCATCGCGTCTGCCGTTCCGCCATCCCGGCCGGGCTGCGACTCTAGGGTAACAACCGTCCGGAGATCGGTCCTACGACTCTTGGCCGGCGGGGTTCACGGCCTCGTCGATCGAGCCGATCAGGCCCACCACGCCGGGCAGGTCAAACTCGAGCACCCGCTTCACTACTGCCGTGCCGACGATCACTCCATCTGCGACCTTGCACGCCTCGACCGCCAGCTCGTCGTTTGAGATGCCGACACCGACCAGCACCGGCAGGTCGGTGTGGGGCCTGACCCGGCCAACCACCTCGGCCGCCGCCGAGGCAAGCGAGTTCTGCAGGCCGGTGACCCCCATGCGCGAGACCACGTACACCCAGCCGCGGGACGCTGCAGCCAGCACCGCCGCCCGGTCGGGGGGCGTGGTCGGAGCCACCAGCTGGATCAAAGCCAGACCCTGGTCCTTCAGCGCCCGGTCCAGCTCATCGCATTCCTCGTAGGGCAGGTCGGGGACGATGAGGCCCGACACGCCGGCGGTTGCCGCCTTCGCCGCGAACCGTTGGATGCCTGCCGAGTGGATCGGGTTGAAATAGGTCATTACCACCGCGGGCGTCGAAGACCGCTTGAGTGCCTCTGCAACCAGGCCGAGGCATCCGTCGACCGTCACGCCGGCGTCGAGCGCCGTCGCCGAAGCCTGTTGGATGACCGGCCCGTCCATCACGGGATCGGAGAACGGGATGCCGACTTCGATGGCGTCGGCGAACTCCCCCAGCTCGGCGTAGAGATCGACGAACTCTCCCGGCGTGGGCAGCCCGCAGGTCAGATAGGGCACGACCAGCTTTCGCCCCTCGGAGACTCTCTGCCTGAGATGGGCGCCCAGGTCGAACTTGATCTCGACGCTCAAAGACCCAGCATCCCGGCGACGATGTCCACGTCCTTGTCGCCCCGGCCCGACAGGCACAC
>Ga0247713_1001123_pt1 | contig 13998 bp, 10 predicted proteins | sample 21E_NmetaG_FD_189936 | JGI IMG/M metagenome (GOLD analysis project Ga0247713, IMG submission 189936) | Soil microbial communities from hillslope of Landscape Evolution Observatory, University of Arizona, Oracle, AZ, United States - 2-1-E_N | ecosystem: Engineered > Artificial ecosystem >... | reverse complement strand
TCGGCGTCCGGCAGGCTGCCGCCCGTCGCGCGGTCGTGGCCGTGCGCGAACTCGAACGCGTCGCCGGCCGACGGCAGCGCCGCGCGCAGCACGCGCCGCAGGTCGCCCACGCCGCCGCGCACGGAGAAGTTGACCGTCCCGGCGCCGAGGTAGCCGTCGTTGGCGGCGAGCACGATGCGCGGCGCCAGGCGTCGCGCCCACGTCGTCGCGACGAGCGGATGGACCTGCGCGGGGCTGGAGAACCGCAGCAGCGCGACGGCCTCGCCGACCATGCGCGGCGCCGTGCGCACGACGCGGTCGAACTCCGCCCGCCACGCCGCCTTGGCGTCCTCGAGCTCGGCGATCCGCGGGTCGCGCAGCACGGCGCGCGGGTCGTCGTGGTCGACGAGCAGCGCCAGCGCCGTGCGCACGGGTCCATCGGGCAGGCGCCGCGGCGCGTTGACGAGCGACACGAGCCGCCTGATCGCCGTCTTCGGCGCCGCGCCGGCGCACTCGGGCAGCGCGAAGCCGGCATCGCCCAGGTCGCCGACGGCGCCCACGGCCGCGAGCCAGGCCGGCGCCTCGGCGACGATGCGGCGCATGAGCGGCGCCGTCGGCGTGTCGGGCAGCTCGCCGTAGGACGTCACGGCGATCGGGCCGCTCGGCCCGCCGACGCGGCCGTCGAGGATCACGGCCTCCGGCGCGTGGTGGTCGACGACGAGCCCCGGCCGCGTCGTCGGGCGAATGCCCCAGTCGAGGATCGCCAGGGGCCCCGCCGGGAGCGCCGCGCCGGCTGCGAACGGCGTCGCCCCGCGGCCCAGCAGGATGGCCGCGCCCGCATCCTCGCCGCGCGCGCGCAGCGCGACGGCGCCCGCGGCGAGGCCGTCGGCGTCGGTGTGCGGGACGACGGCGGCGGCGTCGACCAGTGCCTGGCGCTCGGGCGACATGCCATTCGGGGTACCCCGACCGGCATGCGACTCGGCTTCGCGGTCAAGGTGCTGGGCGGCGGCGGCCTGCCCTCACACGACACGCGCCGCCACGCGTCGGATCCCAGCCTCGGCGTGTCGCTCGACTTCCTCGACGCGATCTTCGATCACCTCGACGCCCACGACATCCGCTTCTACCGCATGGCCACGGGGCTGGCACCATACGCCAGCCACCCGCAGCTCACGCGCTTTCGCGATCAGCCCCACCGCTTCGCCGAGCGGCTGGCCGAGGTCGGCGCCCGCGCGCGCGAGCTCGGGTTGCGGCTGAGCACGCATCCCGGCCAGTACACCGTCCTGAACTCCGAGGACCCGGAGGTCCAGCGCCTCGCGGTCGTCGAGCTCGAGGTGCAGGCCGAGCTCATGGACGGCATGGGCCTCGGCCCGGAATGCGTCGTCGTCCTGCACGTCGGCGGCGGAGCCGGCGGGCCGCAGGCGGCGATGGACCGCTTCGCGCGCGGATTCTCGCTGCTGTCGGAGGCGGCGCAGCGCCGCCTCGTCGTCGAGAACGACGACCGGACCTTCGCGCTGTGCGACGTGCTGGCGCTCAGCGAGCGCATCGGCCGCCCGGTCGTCTGGGACATCCTGCACCACCACTGCAACGACCCCGAGCGCATCCCCGACCGCGAGGCGCTCGAGCGCGCCCTGGCGACCTGGCCGCCCGGCGTGACGCCGAAGATCCACTACTCGACGCCGAAGACCGCCGTCACCGAGAAGACGCGCAAGATCGGGCGGCGCGTCGAGCGCTCGCTCGTCCTGCCCGAGCTGCGTGCGCACGCCGACGTCATCGATCCGATCGGCTTCGAGCACTTCGTCTGCGAGACCGCCCGCGGGCTGCACTTCGACGTCATGCTCGAGGCCAAGGCGAAGGACCTCGCGCTGCTGCGCCTGCGCGCGCAGCTCGCGGCGCGCGGCGTCGCGGTCGACGTCCCGCTGGTGAGGGCCTGATCAGCTCGCGGCCTCGCCGTCGTCGTGCGGCGCGAGCAGCTCGCGCTCGGCGACGAGCGCGGGGTCGAGCGTCTTGTAGCCGACCGTGTCGAAGACGACCGTGAGCTTTCCGTCGGCGAGCTGGCCGACCGTGCCCGCCCCCCAGGTGTCGTGGCGGACGCGGTCGCCGACCGCGAACGGCCCGTCGCGGGCGGGCGGCGCGCCGTCGAGCTGCTCGCAGACGTCGCAGTTGCCGCATGGCGGGTCGTAGGGCTCCCCGAAGTAGCCGAGCACGAACGCGCGCCGGCAGCCGTCGGTCTCGGCGTAGGCGCGCATCATCTCCACGCGCGAGCGGTCGAACGCCTCGCGGTGCTCCTCGGCCTCGCCGGCGTGCTCGACGGCCTCTGCGAGGTCGGCGTCGCGGCGCGCCCGCACGGCGCCGTCCTGCACCTCCGCGAAGCCGGCGTCGACGAGGTGATGGACGGCCGTGGCGAGCTTCGTGTCCGACAGCGGCAGCTCCTCGACGAGCGTCGTCGGCGCGACGGGCCGGGCGTGCTCGACGAGCGCCTGGGCGACCTGCAGGATCTCGTCGTCCTTCACCCGCCCGGCGGCGAAGAACCTGCGCAGCCCGAGGTCCTCGGGGCGGAAGAACAGGACCGCGTCGGCCGGCTCGCCGTCGCGGCCGGCGCGCCCGACCTCCTGGTAGTAGGAGTCGATCGAGTCGCTGACGTCGTGGTGGAAGACGAAGCGGATGTCGGCCTTGTCGATCCCCATGCCGAAGGCGATCGTCGCGACCATGACGTCGATCTCGCCGCTGTCCATGAACGCCTCGTGGCGCGCTTCGCGCTCACGGGCGCTCAGCCCGCCGTGGTAGACGGCGGCCCGCACGCCGGCGTCGCGCAGCTCCTCGGCGAGCTCCTCGGCGGCGCGCTTCGTGGCGCAGTACACGATCCCGGGCGTGCCGCCCGCCTGCGACGCCTCGACGACGCGCTCGACGACCGCCCGGCGCTTGCGCGCGGCGTCGTGGAAGCGCTCGACCGCGAGCCGGATGTTGGGCCGGTCGAAGCCCTTGACGATGACGTTCGGGTCGCGCATCCCGAGGACCTCGACGATCTCCTCGCGCACGCGCGGCGCCGCCGTCGCCGTGAGCGCGAGCACGACCGGGTGGCCGAGCGCCTCGATCGCCGGGCCGACGCGCAGGTAGTCGGGCCGGAAGTCGTGGCCCCACTGCGACACGCAGTGCGCCTCGTCGACGACGAACAGCGACACGGCGCTGTCGCGCAGGCGCTCGAGCACCTCGTCGTTGGCGAGCTGCTCGGGCGCCAGCAGGACGAACTCGACGGCGTTGTCCTCGACGTCGTCGAGCAGCTCCTCGCGCGCGTGCTCGGAGAGCGTCGAGTTCAGCGTCACCGCCGCGACCCCGGCGGTGCGCTCGTCGACGGACTCCATCTGGTCCTGCTGCAGCGCGATGAGCGGCGAGACGACGACCGTCGCGCCGTCGATGATCATGCCCGCGAGCTGGTAGATCGCCGACTTGCCCGAGCCGGTCGACATCACGCACAGCGTGTCGCGGCCGGCGACGACGGACGCGACCGACTCGAGCTGGCCGGGACGCAGCCGGTCGAAGCCGAGGCGCTCGCGCGCGAGTTGCTGGATGTCGTCGCCGGCCATCGCGGATGGCGGGCCTACCCGCTGCCGGCCGCGCTCAACGCACGGACTGCAGGCCCGCCAGGTGCTCGGCGTAGTACGCCGCCCAGTCCGGGCGCCGGCCGTCGACGTCGGTGAACCCGTACTCCGCCGACAGCCGGCCGGTGGTCAGCGCCTGCCCCGTCCAGCGTGCGACCTCCGGGTCCCCGGCGAGGGCGGCGACGGCGCGCCCGATGTAGCGCGGGGTCTCCGAGGCGGCGAAGTGCGGGTCCTGCGCGACCGCGTCGCGCCACGTGTCGGGCGTGACGCCGAAGTGGTCGAGCACGGCCTCGGACCGCAGAAAGCCGGGCGTGAGCGCGACCGCGGTGACGCCGTGCTCGCGAAGCTCGGCGGCCTGGGCCGTCGCCAGGCGGATGACCGACGCCTTCGCCAGGTCGTAGAAGAGGTTGCCGCGGTACTCGTCGCCGGCGCCGTCGGTGACCTCGACGACCAGGCCGCGCCCGCGCCCGAGCATGAGCGGCACCGTGTGGTGGCTCGTGATGACGTGCGTGTCGACGGCCTGGTGCAGCAGCGCGAGCCCGTCCTGCAGCGAGTGGCGCCAGAACGGCACGCCCCACTGCGTCAGCGGGTCGCCGCCCCAGACGTCGTTGACGAGCACGTCGAGGCGGCCGCCCTGCTCGCGCGCGATGCGCTCGGCGAGCGCCGCGACCTGCTGAGGGTCGGCATGGTCGACGCGCACGGCGATGCCGCGGCCACCGGCGGCGGTGACGAGCTCCGCGGTCTCCTCGATCGTCTCCGGGCGGTTCATCGGCGATCGCCCCGAGCGCGTGCTGCGCCCGGTGACGTACACGGTCGCGCCGGCGGCGCCGAGCTCGACCGCGATGCCGCGGCCGGCCCCGCGCGTCGCGCCGGCGACGAGGGCGACGTGGTCAGCGAGAGGTGCGTTCGTCATGCGACATATGTAAACGCTCGTTCGGTTACTTGTCAAGGGCGAATGTGACCATCTGTTCACGTATGCTCTGGACCATGCCCCGGCCGAAGACCGTCGGCGACGGCGCCGTCCTCGACGCCGCGCACCGCGTCGTCGACCGCGCCGGGCCGGGCGGGCTGACGCTCGCCGCGGTGGCGCGCGAGGTCGGGCTCGCGCCCGCGACGCTCATCCAGCGCTTCGGCTCCAAGCGCGGGCTGCTGCTGGCGATCGCCCGCCGCGCGGCGGACGACGGCGGCGCGCCGCTGCGCGAGGCGGCGCGCCGCCACCGCCGCCCGCTCCGCGCGCTCGTCGCCGGCCTCGTCGAGATCGGCTCGGCGGTGTCCTCACCGGAGTCGCTGGCCAACCAGCTCGCGTTCCTGCAGATCGACCTCAGCGACCCGGAGTTCCACGTGCTCGCGCTCGCGCACGCGCAGGCGCTGCGGCGCGAGATCGCGGCGCTGCTCGAGAGCGCCGTCTCCGCCGGCGAGCTGCGCGCGCAGGACACCGCGCGCCTCGCGCAGACGGTGCAGACGACCTACAACGGCGCCCTCATCACCTGGGGGATCTACCGGCGCGGCACGCTCGCGAGCTGGATGCGGCGTGAGCTCGAGAGCGTGCTCGCGCCCCACCGGACGGACTGACCGCGCCGCCGCCTCCTGCCCGCGCCGCCGGCTTGCCTCGGGGGCGCCGCAGGGCCTACGTCGTCGAGCAGGGGCGGCTGCGGGTGCCCGACGGCCCCCGCCCTCGTGCGGACGATGGCGCCGGGACGCGGCGATGACGGTCGTCGTCGACCAGGACGCCGTGCTGCGCACGATCACGCGCGACGACTTCCTGCCGGCGATGACGGGGTTCGGCCAGGCCCGCTCGGCGGCCGAGGCCGCGATCGCCGATCACCTCGCCCGGGCGTCCGCAGCCGGCACGCGCGCGTAGCCGCCTTCCGCGGCGGCGTGCGCGGTCAGCGCACCGGATCGGCGGCCGGCTCGCAGCGCTCGGACACCCAGCGGTCGAGCGTCAGCCACCACCCGAACAGCCAGTCGATCGCCTCGTCCTGCGTGCCGGGCACGTCCGCGGAGGCCACGAGCCAGAGCCTGAGCTCGACGGTCTGCGGGTGCGGCAGCCGGCGCCAGACGTCCGCGAACGAGGTCGGAAAGCCGACGTGCGCGAAGAAGATCACGTCGGCGCCGGGCGCGGCCTCGATCGCCGCCAGCGCGCCGCCCGGGCGGGGCGCCGACATGTATCGCATGGCTCGCGCCCATCGCGCCTCCTCGACGTGCCCCGCGCGCTCGAGGCGCTCGATGCCGCGGAGGCGGTGGCCTGGGGTGGAGTTTGCGCCCTCCGGGAAGATCAGCACCGCCGAGCGCGCGTCCATGTCGCGCGACATCGCGGCGATCTCCCGCTCCGTGTCGCCGCCGCGCGGGTCGACGAAGCGGTTGGGCAGGCGCCGTCCGAGGACGTCGATGAGCGGATCGAGGCGCAGCCGCTCGTGCATCACCACGCGCGGCAGCCGCCGGTAGCGGCACAGCAGCCGGTGGATCACCAGCAGCGTGTCCCCCTCGCCCGCATGGCGGCTGAGCACCACGGCCGGGCGGGCGGCCGACCGCAGCGCCTCCTCGGCGGCCTCGGAGCCCGACGTCCGCACCTCGACGCGGGCGACGCGCACGATCGCGCGGTAGACGCCGTGCACGAACCAGCGCAGGACCTCGTAGTGCGCGCGGCGCATCCGCTCCGAATCGGCGTGCCGGCCGAAGCCCGCGGCGACCCACAGCGCCGCGCAGGCGGCGGTCGCGGCCAGATGGCGCAGCGTGAAGACGACGACGATGACGACGAGCCGCATCGGCCGCCAGCCGCCGAACGCGGGCGAGGCGAGCGCCGCGACGAGCAGCAGGAGCGGCGACATGACGAGCAGCGTGAGCTCGACGACGACGATCAGCGGCGTGACGACGAGGCGGCGGACCGCCACGTGGGGAGTCTGCATCAGGCGGCTTCCGGGGCTATCGCGTCGAGGTAGCGAGCAGTCGCCGCGCGGGCGCGCGTGATGCTCTCGGCGATGTGCGACGTGTCGCGGTAGCGCAGCTGGGAGAGGTCGTTGTAGCGCGGCGGGTCGGTCTGGCCGGTCGGCAGGACGTGCACGGTGACGTCCTCGGGCAGCCGCGCGAGGTCCCCGATGAAGCGATGGCGGCGCGCGATCTCGAACGCCACGAGCGCCACCTCCCACGGCCAGCGCGGTGGCACGAGCGGACGGTCGACCCGGCCGACGTGCAAGACGTAGATCGTCCGGGCTCCGAGCTCGACCGCGCGGGCGACCGGGATGCTGTTGACGATCCCGCCGTCGAGGAAGTGCTCGCCGTCGAGCTCGACGGCGGGCAGGACCCCGGGGACCGCGGCGGACGCCATGACGGCCTCGACGAGCGGCCCCCGATCGAACCAGTGCTCGGATGCGCGCTCGATGCTCGCGGCGACGCACTGAAACGGCGTCGCCAGGTCCTCGATCCGCTCCGGCAGCACGTCGGCCAGCAGCCGGCGCAGCGCCTCGTTGCCGTGCAGATGCGTTCGCGTCCTCGCGAGCGTCGTCAGGCGGCTGAGGATCGAGCCGTCGAAGACGCCCTCCTCGTCCATCCGCGACCAGACCTGCTCGAGGCGCCCGACGGTCTCCGCGGTCGGCGCAGCGGCGACGACCGCGCCGTTGATCGCCCCGACCGACGTGCCGACGATCAGCGACGGCGCGATGCCGCGCTCGAGCAGCGCCTGCAGCATGCCGACCTCGTGCGCGCCGAGATGCCCCCCGCCGCCGAGCACGAAGGCCGCGCCGCGGGGCGCGGGATCAGTGATGGAGCCGATCTGGGTGGCCGGCGCGGCGGACGGGCTGACGTCGGGGTTCGAGCTCAACGGAGTACCACGTGCCTACCCCGGCGCGACCTCTTTCGAGCCGCGCCTGCGGGCGCCCGCCCAGCGCCCGCACGAGCCATGCGATCGCGAGCACCGGCAGCGCGATCGGAAGCACCGTGAAGGCGGCGAGCATCACGATCGGCAGCGCGACGACGAGCAGCATCGCCCAGGCCTCGGCCGGCAGCGCGGCCGCCGCGACGAGCAGCACGGCCGCCGCCAGCGCGCCGGTCACGAGCCTTCCGGCCGCGCGTGCGGCCGTCGCCGGCGGCTGCGGGACCGCCGACGGGGCGAGCGGCGGCAGATCGCGGAGGAGAGCGTCCAGCTCGGAGAGACGCACGGCCGCGTACGCCGCCTCGACGCGCGCCGAGAGCTCCGCCGAGCTCAGCCGGCCGTCGGCGTAGTGGCGCTTGAGCAGCTCCGCGGTCTCGTCGCGGTCGGCGTCCGACGCGCGGATGTCTTCCTGGAAGAGGCGGAACATGAGAGGGCTTCGCTCCTTGAAGGACGTGGGTCGCCGGTGACCTCAGGTCGCCCCAGGATACCGAGATCGCCGTCGAACCGGGGCAGGAAGCGAGAGGTTCGCCCCATTTGGAGCTATGGTCAGGCCGGTGGCGTCCGACAAGGTGATCACCGCCGAGCGGCGGCCGGGCGGCCGGCGAGCCGATGCGCGGCGCAACCGCGCGCGGATCCTCGACGCCGCCGAGGCGCTGCTCGCCGGCGACGCCCGCGCGACGATGGCCGCCGTCGCCGAGGCGGCCGGCGTCGCGCGCTCGACGCTCAACCGCCACTTCCCGACGCGGCGCGACCTCGACCGGGCGCTCGAGCGGCGATCGGTCGGGGCTGGCGCCGATCGTGCGGCGGCCGGCCGGTTCGGCGAGATCCAGCCGGACGGGCTCGACGCGCTGCGCGTCCTCGACGAGGTGCCGCCGGATCTCGTCGCCGACCAGCTCGTGGCGGAGGCCCGGCGGGTGGCGGGCGTGCCCGTGGCGCTCTACGTCATAGACGTCGACGGCTCGGGGCTGCTGCGGCTGGCCGGCGAGGAGCCCGAGCTCCCGGCGCGGATCGACGCGCCGCTCGGGCTCGGCCACGAGATCGCGCCCGAGAGCCTTCCCGAGCTGTATGCGTACGTGCGCTCGGAGCTTCCCGGCTGCGTCCCCGTCCCGCTGTGGCTGCGCGGCCGGGCGACGGGCGTCCTGCTCTCGGTCGGGACGCCGCGCCGGGCGCTGACGCAGATCGCCCGCCAGGGCGCCGCGGCGCTCGAGCTCGCCAACGGCTACACCGACGCGTTCGAGGCCGTGCGCCGCGGTCGCGCCACGAGCCCGGCCGCCGAGATGCAGCTCGACCTCCTGCCCGGCGCCCGGATCGTGCGCGTCGGCGGCGGAGAGCTCGCGGGAGGCCTGCTGCCGAGCGCCGACGTCGGCGGTGACTGGTTCGACTTCGCCGAGAACCGCGACGGCACCTGGCTCGCGATCGCCGACGCCGCCGGCGAGGGCCCCGTCGCGGCCGGCCGGGCCGCGGTGTCGCTCGGCGCGCTGCGATCGGCGCGCCGGCGCGGCCTCGGCCTGCAGGCGAGCGCGCTCGTCGTCCACCAGCTCGTCCACGACCTCGGCGACGACTTCAGCGTGAGCGCCGTGCTCGCACACTGGCAGGCGTCGATCGCGACGTTCAGCTGGGTCGCCTGCGGCCACGAGCCGCCGCTGCTCGTTGCGCGGGCGGGTGCGATCGAGCCGCTCGACGGCGACGACGGTGCGCCGCTCGGCGCGGGCGCACGCGACCGCCGCTTCGGCGTCCACAGCCGCCGGCTCGACGGCGGCGAGCGGGTCGTGCTGCACAGCGACGGGGTCGCCGCCCGCCGCTCGCGCGGGGGCCGGCGCTTCGGCTCCGCCGGCATCGCGGACGCCGTCGCGGCTGCGCCGGCCACGTCGGCCGCCGCCACGGCCCGCGCGATCCAGCATGCCGTCGCGCGCTTCGGCGAGGGGCCGCCGGAGGACGACGCCGCGGTCGTCGTGCTCGCGATCGAGTAGCCGCGCGCGCCGTCTCAGCCGGCGGGCTGCGCTCGCACGATCCGATCGCCCGAGCGCGCCAGCAGGATCCCGGCGAGGATCAGCAGCATGCCGGAGGCGAGGAAGGCGAGATCCCATACCAGCGGCGCGCCGAGGTCGTCGCGCACGTGGTGGATGCCGAGAAGCTGATGGTTGACGACGCCCTCCACGACGTTGAACGCGCCCCAGCCCGCGGCGAGCATGCCGACCTGCGAGCGCCACGGCGGCGCCAGCTCGCGGCGCTGCCAGGCCCGGATCGCAAGCACCATCCCCGCGGCGACGAGCGCCCACGTGCCGATGTGAAACAGGCCGTCGGCGACCGTGTTGTCGCGCAGCCCCGCGGCCGTGTTCGCGGGATGCTCACCGGTGCCGGTGAGCATGTGGTGCCACTGCAGGATCTGGTGCAGCACGATCCCGTCCAGGAAGCCGCCGAGGCCCAGCCCCAGGACGAACCCCGGCAGCCGCGGCGGCGTGCTCGCCGGCGCGGCGGCGCCCGCCGCTCGGGAGACAGCCGACATGGCGGCCCACGCTACCCGCGACCGGCCCGGGCGATCGCGGCGACGGTCGTTCAGTTGCGCACGCACGCGATGCGCATGTGACGGCCGTCTGGCCGGCGCGCCGTTGAGACGTCACATCTGCACGACGGCTCGGCCGCCTTCCCTCGCTCAACATGCCGCAGTCCGTCCACCACCCTCCCGCGGCAACCCGGGTCGGCGGCGGCTGCCGGCAGCGCGAGCGGCATCACTGAGGGCGATGGGAGCGGGTGGCGCGTCCTAGGTGACGATCTCCTATATTGGCGCGCCTCCGGCGCCTCGCGCGAAACAGGTCGGCACCGGCCACACCACGGGGAGAAGTCATGAGGTCCACAGCTACCGCGCTGATCGCGCTCATCGCCGCTCTCGCAGTCGCTCTCGCAACGAACGGAGCCGGGGCGAGCGGAGGTGCCGACCCCGTCGCAGCGCAGCCGGCCAAGAAGCCGGGCGCCGCGTACGCGCAGCTGCCGCTGCGCTTCGAGCGCAACCGCGGGCAGACTGACGAGGCCGTCCGCTTCCTCACGCGCGGCCCCGGCTACACGCTCTTCCTGACGGGCGACGAGGCGGTGTTCTCGCTCGCGGGCGGCAGGCCCGGCGGCGCCGTGCGCCAGAGCGTCGTGCGCATGCGCTTCGCCGGGCGCACCGGCCTGGCCCCCGTGGCCGGCAAGCGTCTGCCCGGCGTGACGAACTACGTCCGCGGCCGCGGCCAGCGGCGGGTGACCGGCGTCCCCGGCTACGCCAGCGTCAGGTACCGCGACGCGTACCCCGGCATCGACGTGGAGTACCACGCCCGGCGCAGGAGCCTGGAGTACGACTTCATCGTCGCGCCGAAGGCCGATCCGCGCGCGATCGCCCTCGAGTTCGACGGCGCGCGGAGCCTGCGCGTCGACCGCGCAGGGCGCCTGCGCATCGCGACCGCCGCGGGAGAGCTGCGCCAGGAGCGCCCCGTCGCCCACCAGGTCGTCGACGGCCGCAAGCGCGCGGTCGCCGTCGCCTACCGGCTGCTCGGCCGCGATCGCGTCGGGCTGCGCCTCGGCGACTACGACCGCTCGAAGACGCTCGTCATCGACCCCGTGGTCTCCTACGGGACGCTGCTGGGCGCCGCCGGCACCGACTCGATCGCGGGCGTCGCGGTCGACGCGGCCGGGCAGGCGTACGTGACCGGCTCGACGACGTCGACGAACTTCCCGACGACGGCCGGTGCCTTGCGGACCGTCAACGGCGGCGGCACCGACGCCTTCGTGGCGAAGATCAGCGCGAGCGGCAATGCGCTCGTGTACGCGACCTACCTCGGCGGATCGGGCACCGATCGCGGCCGCGCGATCGACGTCGAGGCCGGCGAGGCGTACGTCGCCGGCGACACGCTGTCGCCGAACTTCCCCACGACCCCCGGCGCCCTGGCGACGGTCGCGCCCGCGGGCGCCAACGGCTTCGTCACGAGGCTCAACGCCGCCGGCGACGCGCTCGTGTACTCCACCTTCCTCGGAGGCGGCCTCGTCGAGGCCGCCACGGGCATCGCCGTCGACGCGGGCGCCGCCCACGTCGTCGGCCAGACGACGTCGACCGACTTCCCCACCGTCAACGCGGCGCAGGCCGCGCTCGCCGGCGGCCAGGACGCCTTCGTCTCCAAGCTCGACGCCGCGGGCACCGCGCTGACGTACTCGACCTACCTCGGCGGGACGCTCGCCGAGGACGGATCGGGCATCGACGTGGACGGCGGCAGCGCGTACGTCGTCGGCCGCACCGCGTCGGCGAACTTCCCGACGACGCCGGGCGTGGTGCAGCCGGCGCTCGCCGGCGGCGCCAACGCCGACGGCTTCGTGACGAAGCTCGCCGCCGACGGCGCCACGCTGGCGTACTCGACGTATCTCGGCGGGCCCGGCGTTGGAGGCGCCGGGCCGGCGCCGACCGGTGACGACTCCGCGGACGCGATCGCCGTCGCGAGCGGGCAGGCGTACGTGACCGGCCAGACGAGCTCCGGCGCGTTCCCGGTGACGACCGGGGCGCTGCAGACGACGCTCGGCGGCGAGGGCGACGCCTTCGTCACGAGGCTGACCGCCAACGCCGGCGGCCTGGTGTACTCGACGTACCTCGGCGGCGGCTCGTCGGACCAGGGCAACGGCATCGCCGTCTCGGGCGGCAACGCGATCGTCGGCGGCTCGACGTCGTCGGGCAACTTCCCGGTCGAGAACCCGGTCTCGCTGCGCGCCGGAAACGGCGACGCATTCGTCAGCAAGCTCACGGGCGACGGCAGGTCGCTCGTGCACTCGTCGATCATCGGCGGCAGCGTCGGCGACAGCGGCGCCGCCGTTGCGACCGACTCGGTCGGCGCCGCGTACCTCGGCGGGCAGAGCACCCTGTTCGCGGACGGCGAGCTACCGACCGCGGGCGGCCTGCAGCCGAACTTCGGCGGCGTCGGCGGCAACACGGACGGCTTCCTCGTGAAGGTCTCCGACGCGGCCGGCCCGATTGTGACGCGGGTGCTGCCGCGATCCGGCGACACCTCCGGCGGCTCGCGGATCAGCATCCGCGGCCGCGGCTTCACCGGCGCCACGCAGGTGACCTTCGGTGACACGCCGGCGACGAACGTCACGGTCGTCTCGCCGACGCGGATCGACGTCACCGCGCCGCCCCGCGCGACCGGCGTCGTGCACGTGCGGGTGGCCACGCCGGGGCAGCTGTCGCCCGCCAACCCGGCCGCGCGGTTCGCCTACGCCGAGGGCGACTACGAGCTCGCCGGCGAGATGCAGCAGGCGCGCTTCGCCGGGACGATGACGCTGCTGCCCAACGGCAAGGTGCTCGCCGCCGGCGGCCGCGCGTCGCAGGGCGGCGCGGCGCTCGCGTCGGCCGAGCTCTACGACCCGCTCACGCGGACCTGGACGGCGACCGGCTCGATGAGCGAGGCGCGCTTCACGCACACGGCGACGCTGCTGCCCAACGGCAAGGTGCTCGTCGCGGGCGGCTTCGGCGTCGGGCTGACGACGAACGCCCAGCCGAACCTGCGCAGCGCGGAGCTCTACGACCCCGCCACCGGCACCTGGTCGGCGGCGGCGACGATGAACGTCCGCCACGCGCTGCACGCCGCGATCCTGCTGCGCGGCGGCGCCTGCGAGAGCGCGTCGCCGCCGAGCTACTGCGGCAAGGTGCTCGTCGCCAGCGGCCGGACCTGCACGCCGCAGGACAACCCGCCGGCGGCCGGCTGCAACTCGACGTTCACGACGACCGTCGCGGAGCTCTACGACCCCAACGACGGCCCGACGGGAAGCTGGACCGAGGTGGCGCCGCTGAGCGCGCCGCGGACCACGACCGACGCCGCGCTGCTGCCCGACGGCCGCGTGCTCGTCCCGGCCGGCTTCCCCGGCGGCCAGAACACCGCGGAGGTCTACGACCCCTCGACGAACACGTGGACGAACACCGACTTCCTTCAGACCGGTCGGGCGCGCGGCGGAGCGATCCGCCTGCTCGACGGGAGGGTCCTGGTCGTCGCCGGCTTCCCGAACAACCAGACCGCCGAGCTGCTGGACCCGGCGACGCTGAGCTGGACGACGACGGGGCCGATGCTCGGGTTCGGGCGCTTCAACCAGCATCAGACGCTGCTGCCCAACGGCAAGGTGTTCGTCGCGGGCGGCGGCAACGGCGGCGCGACGGCCGAGCTGTACAACCCGCAGACCAACGCCTGGGAGTCGGCCGGCCTGCTGACGGTGGCACGCGGGTCGTCGTCGTCGAACTCCAACAGCCAGACGGCGGTCGTCCTGTCGTCGAGCACGACGTCGTTCGCGAGCGATCGCGCGGTCTGCGGCGCGGACTGCGGCAAGGTGCTGCTCGCCGGCGACACCGACGACCGGCTCACCGAGCTGTACGCGCAGCCGGGTCTGAGGGCCGAGCCGCCCCCGCCTCCGCCTCCGCCGCCGCCTCCGCCGCCGCCGCCGCCGGCTCAGACGCCGCCCCCGCCGCCGGCGCCGGGCGCCCCTGCGGCGTCACTGGAGACGGCGAAGCTGGCGCTGGCACGGGCGACGATCAGCCGCCGCAACCGC
>Ga0247713_1001122_pt1 | contig 14015 bp, 16 predicted proteins | sample 21E_NmetaG_FD_189936 | JGI IMG/M metagenome (GOLD analysis project Ga0247713, IMG submission 189936) | Soil microbial communities from hillslope of Landscape Evolution Observatory, University of Arizona, Oracle, AZ, United States - 2-1-E_N | ecosystem: Engineered > Artificial ecosystem >... | reverse complement strand
GGTGTAGCCGCCGGCCGCGACGGTCACCTGGGTGGTGGTCGTGGTCGCGGCGACCGTGCCCGCGGCCGGCGGCTACACCGACGTCGTGGGCGTCGAGCTCGCCATCCCCGACGACACCGCGTTGCCGACGCTGCCGGAGCGCAGCGTCGTCCACGCCGCCGACGGCAGCGTGCTGGCCGTCCTCCACGACGAGCAGGACCGCCGCATCGTGGCCCTCGAAAGCCTGCCCGACCACGTCTGGCAGGCGGTGATCACCGCGGAGGACCGCCGCTTCTTCGAGCACGAGGGCTACGACCTGGAGGCCATCGGGCGGGCAGCCGTCGCGAACGTGCGGGCCCGGGGCGTCGCGCAGGGCGGATCCACCATCACCCAGCAGCTTGCCAAGCAGAACTTCCTCAGCGACGAGCAGACGATCGAACGCAAAGCCCAGGAGCTGACCTACGCGATGGCCCTGGAGGACCGCTGGACCAAGCGCGAGCTGCTCGAGCGGTATCTGAACCAGGTGTACCTCGGCAGCGGCGCCTACGGGGTGGCCGCGGCCGCCGAGGAGTGGTTCGGGGTGCCGTCCGAGGAGCTCACCGTGGAGCAGTCCGCACTGCTAGGCGGCATGATCCGCGCCCCCGGACGACTCGACCCGCGCCGCAACGCCGACGCCGCGACGGTCCGTCGCGACGCGGTGCTGCGGGGCATGGCCGAGGAGGGCTACCTGACCGAGGAGCGGGCCGCCGAGGCCGTCGGGGTGCCGCTGGAGGTGCTGCCGAGCCGCAACCGCACCGTGACCGAACCGTTCTTCGTCGAGGCGGTGAAGAAGGAGTTCTTCGACAACCCGGCCTTCGGTGAGGACCGGCAGACCCGTGTCGATCGCCTGTTCAACGGCGGCCTTGCGGTCCACACCACCATCGAGCCGCGCATCCAGCAGGCGGCTCACGACCTCGTCGAGCGCCGCTACCCCGCGGCGGCCGGGGAACGCACCGCCGCCATCGCCGCCATCGATCCGCGCAACGGTCGGGTGGTGGCCACCCACAGCGGCGGTGACTTCGAAGCCGAGGCGTACGACCTGGCCACGCAGGGCCGCCGGCACCCCGGCAGCGCCGCCAAGATCCTGGTGCTGGCCACGGCGCTGGAGCGGGGGCGCTCGGTCCATTCGCCCATCAGCGGCGCCGGCCCCCGGACGTTCGACTGGGATCCGCACCAGGAGCCCTACGAGGTCCGGAACTTCGCCAACTCCAGCTACGGCACGATCTCGCTGCGCGAGGCCCTGGTCCGGAGCGTCAACACGGCGTTCGTCCAGCTCATGCTGGAGACGGGCGTCAGCTACGTCGTCGAGACGGCGGGGCACCTGGGAATCGACGTGGCCAGGGCGTTCGGTCCCGTCCATGCGCGCGGACCGGCCGTCGCCATCGGTGGACTCCATCGCGGGGTGACGCCACTGGAGATGGCATCGGTCACCGGCACGTTCGCCACCGGCGGGCAACGCGCGGAGCCCTACCTCATCGAGCGCGTGACCGACGCCCGCGGCGAGGAGGTGTACCGGCACGCCGACGACCGCGAGCAGGTGGTGCGCCCGGAGACGGCAAGCGCCATGCTCGATGCCATGGAGGCGGTCGTCAGGAGGGGCACCGGGACACGCGCGCAGCTGCCCGGCTGGCAGGTGGCCGGCAAGACCGGTACCGCGCAGAACTTCGCGGACGCCTGGTTCGTCGGCACCACCCCCGTCCTGTCAGCCGCGGTGTGGGTGGGCCACCCCGAGAAGCGGGAACCGTATCCGGGGATGACCGGTGGCCAGTTCGCTGCGCCGCTCTGGCGCGATTTCATGGCCGTCGCCCTGGACGGCGTCGAGCCCGTGCCGTTCCCCGTTCCACCGCCGCCTCCTCCGCCGGAACCCTCTTAGTTGAGGCGGGCGCGCAGCGCCCGCGCGGCGGCCAGCAGGCGCTCGTCACCCTGTGCTCGGGCTTCGATCTCCTGTGCACCCTCCCGGTGGCGGCCGTGGGTGGCCAGCACCTCGCCGAGCTGCAAAACCGTTGACTCGTCGGTGACGGGCAGCGCGAGGCGCATCCGCAGCACCCATTCGAGATCGCGGCCCGCGCCGCGCGCGCGGTAGATGCCGGTCAGGTTGGCCAGCATCCGGGTCAGGATCCCGTGTGCGCTGACCCCCGGCAGCAGGTGGGCGCCGAACGGCACCGTGCCGTCCGCGCCCGTGGCGGCGCGGAACCGCGCCTCCAGAGCGGCGCGGTCAAGCGCCCGCCCGCCGTCGAAGGGGTCGAGCACGACGCCGCTCGCCGGATCGCGGACGAGGAAGTGACCGGGCATGCCCACGCCCTCCAGACGCACGCCGGCGCGGCGGCCGACCTCGATCAGGACGACCGCCAGGCTGATGGGGATCCCCTTGCGCCGGGCGAGCACCCGGTGCAGGAAGGAGTTGTCGGGGTCGTAGTAGTCGTCGGTGTTCCCGGCGAAGCCCCGTTCGCCGTACAGCCTGCGCACCAGGCCGTCGAGGTCGGCCACGCCGGCCGCGAGCCGATCGAGCTCGTCGAGCCAGACCTGCGCATCGAGGGTGGGGTCCGCGCCGGCGCCGATGGCCAGCGCGGCCGCGCCGAGATCCGCCACCGGGCCGGTGGCGAGGGCGGCGAAGCGTTCGACGGCAGGGTTCAGCTCAGCTCAGCGCTCCCAGTCGGGGGCGAAGGAGGGGTTGACGAGGCGTTCGTCACGGGCCAGCGCGGAGATGCGTGCCATCTCGTCGACGGTGAGGGCGAAGTCGAAGATCTCCCGGTTCTCCGCACGGTGCTCGGGGCTGGCGGCCTTGGGGATCGCCGCGACCCGGTCCTGCTGGACGAGCCAGCGCAGCGTCACCTGTCCCACGGTCTTGTCGTGGGCGTTCGCGATCTCCTTGAGCTCCACCTCCTCGACCACCCTGCCCTGGGCCAGGGGCGAGTAGGCGGTGAGGAACAGGTCCTCCTCGCGGCACACCTCGAGCAGCGCGCGCTGGTCGAGCAGCGGGTGGTACTCGACCTGGTCGGTGATGAGCGGCGCCTCGCGGACGGCGGCGCGCAGCAAGGAGGGCGGGAAGTTGCTCACGCCGAGGTGCGCGACCTTGCCGGCGTCCTGCAGGCGGCGCATGGCGTCCAGCGTCGCGGGCACCGGAGTGTGGGCGCTCGGCCAGTGGATGAGCAGCAGGTCGACGCGGTCGGTGCCGAGGTTGCGCAGACTCTCCTCCGCGGCCGGCCCGACCCGGTCGGGCTCGACGGCGCGCAGGCCGAGCTTGGTGGTCACGAAGATCTCGTCGCGGTCGACGCCCGAGCGGGCGATCCCATGCCCCACCTGCTGCTCGTTGCCGTACATCTGGGCGGTGTCGATGTGGCGGTAGCCGAGCTCCAGCGCGTGGCGCACGCCCTCGACACACGCGTCGCCTTTGAGCTGCCAGGTCCCGAGACCCAGGGCGGGCACCTCCCTGCCCTTCGCGGTCACCAGCTGCATGTCGTCGCCCTCTCTCCGTCGCCGGCGCTTCGACGACAGCCTTTCAGGCCGCGCGGAGGGGGAAACGCAGCGGTAGGGTCCCATAGGTGACCCTCAAGCAGCGCAGCGGTAGGGTCCCATAGGTGACCCTGCCGCGTGTCGTCAGCCTCGCGCCCTCCGGAACCGACATCGTGGCGGCCATGGGTCTCGGCAGGGCGCTGGTGGGGGTGTCCCATGCGTGCGACCACCCGGTCGCCCGGGGGCTGCCGGTCGTGACGTCCTCCCCACTTGCCGAGGCCGAGCTGTCCGCCGGCGAGATCGACGCGCGGGTCCGCTCCGCTGTTGCCGGCGGCGAGGCGCTGTACCGCACCGACGCTGACCTGCTCGCCTCGCTGGCTCCCGACGTCGTGCTGGGCCAGGAACTCTGCGACGTCTGCGCACCGACGGGCTCCGACGCGGCGGAGGCGCTGCCGGCCGGCGCGGATCTCGTGCTGCTGTCCGGTGGGTCGCTGGCTGGCCTCGAGGACGACCTCGCGGCGGTGGGCGCCGCGCTGGGCGTGGATGACCGCGCCGAGCAGCAGATCGCCGCGGTCCGCTCCGCTCATGAGCACGTCAGTGAGCGCGTCGCCGGGCTGGACCGCCCGAGCGTGCTCACCCTGGAGTGGGGCGATCCCCCGTTCCTCGGCGGCCACTGGGTCCCCGAGCTGGTCGAGGTCGCCGGCGGGAGGAACGTGCTGTCGCAGGCCGGTCAGCCGTCACGGCGGTCGTCGTGGGAGGAGATCGCCGCCGCCGATCCCGACACCGTCGTCTTCATGCCCTGCGGTTACGGGATCGAGCAGGCGGCGGCCGAAGCACGCGAGCTGGGTGCACGCGCGGACGTCGCCGGGCTGCGCGCCGTGCGGTCCGGGCGCTTCTGGGCGACGGACGCCGCTCGGCTCTTCTCGCGCCTGACGCCCGCTGTCGTGACCGCGGCCCCGGTTCTGGCCTCGCTGCTGCATCCGGGCGGGTTCCCCCCGGTCGGCCCCCGCCGGGCGCGGCAGATCACGCCATGATGGGACAGCCGACCGAAGGAGACCGCTCATGGAGACCGATCGTGTGGAGCTGACCGACGCCGAGTGGCGGGAGCGGCTGACCCCCGACCAGTACAAGGTGCTGCGCGGCGGCGGCACGGAGCCGCCCTTCACCGGCCTGTACGTCGACGAGAAGACCCCCGGCACCTACCGCTGTGCCGGCTGCGGCGCGGCGCTGTTCGTGTCGGCGACCAAGTACGACTCCGGGACGGGGTGGCCGAGCTTCTGGGAACCGATCGATCCGTCGGCGGTGACGCAGGAGCGCGAGGGCGGGTTCCTGTCCCGCGTCGAGGTGCGCTGCGCCCGCTGCGACGCTCACCTCGGCCACGTGTTCGGCGACGGTCCTGACCCGACGGGTCAGCGCTACTGCATCAACTCGCTGGCCCTTGACCTCCACGCCGACGAGCAAGGCGACCAGGAGGGGGAGCCCCGCCGCTCCTAGCTGGTGAGATGACCCAGCGAACCGCGGGGCCTTCTCGACAGTCGAGCTCACTACTGTGTAGGGGGGCCATCTCGACAGTCGAGATGGCCCCGGCGCCGCGCCCGGCAGCCTGTCCACAAACCCGGTTGGAAGCAGCGCAGCCGCCGGTCGCGTGCCTCCTGAGGGTGACGCGTGCCTCCCCCCGCAGGTCCCCCTTTCCTTCGGCGTCCGGGCTCGTTACCGTGGTGCGACGCCAGGCGATCCCAAGGGGGAGCCAGCATGAAGATCCGCGACAACATGAGCGCCGTCGTCCTCACCGTCGGGCCGGACCACACCCTGCGTGAGGCGGCCCAGCTGATGAGCGAGCGCAACATCGGGGCGGCGCTGGTCCTCGACCTCGATGGGCACGGCCCCGGCATCTTCACCGAGCGCGACCTCATGCACTGCGTCGCGCACGGCAAGGATCCCGACGGCGAGAAGGTCATCGACCACGTCACGACGAAGGTGATCGTGGCCAGCGGTGATTGGTCGCTGGAGGAAGCCGCCGAGATGATGATCAAGGGCGGATTCCGGCACCTGATCGTGACGGGTGACAACGACAACAACTACGGGGTCGCCGGGATCCTGTCGATGCGCGACATCGTGCGCGCCTGGACCCAGCAGCCGGCCATCGCCGGCTGACCGCCGTTTCGACTCCTCCCCGGCGGCTGCTCGTCGACGGGATGAACGTCATCGGTTCCCGCCCTGATGGGTGGTGGCGCGACCGCGACGGCGCGGTGCGCCGCCTCGTCGAGCGGCTGTCGCGACTGCACGCAGCGCACGGTGACGCCGTCACGGTCGTGCTCGACGGTGATCCTGTCATGGACCTCGACGAGGGTGACCATGGCGGCGTGACGGTCCGCTACGCCCGCCGCGGCGGTCGCGATGCAGCCGACGATCGCCTCATCGAGCTCCTCGACGCCAGCGACGAACCCGCCGCCTGGACAGTGGTGACGTCCGACCGGTCGTTGCGCCAGCGGGCGGAGGGGCTCGGTGTCGCCGTGCTCGGCGCCCGCTCCCTGGTGTTGCGGCTGGACCGGCTGGCCACGTGAACGGCTTCGATGCCGAGACGGCCGAGGGAGCGGTCCTCGCGGCGCTGCGCGCGCTCGACGCCGACTATGAGGCCATCGCCATCGAACCGGCATACGCCAACACGGCCGCGTTCTGCGAGCGCTACGGGTACGGGCGGGACATCTCGGCCAACTGCATCATCGTGGCCGGCAAGACGGAGGACCGGCGCCATGCCGCGTGCCTCGTCCAGGCGACCCGGCGCCTGGACGTCAACCGCACGGTGCGCCGCCGCCTCGGAGTGCGCAAGGCCTCCTTCGCGCCTGCCGAGGAGACCATCGCGCTGACCAGCATGCTGCCGGACGGCGTGACGCCGTTCGGTCTGCCGGAGGGGTTGCCGCTCTGGGTCGACGCCGGTGTGGTCGAGCACGAGCGGGTGGTCGTGGGTGGCGGCAGCCGGTCCTTGAAGATCCTGGTCGCCAGCGAGGTCTTCCACCGCATGCTGAACGCCGAGGTCGTCGAGGGACTGGCGCAGCCGCCCGGCTGACTGCGGCGCCACCCCGGTTGGTGACCGCGCGTCGGGCCACGGGGCTCGCGATAGCGGAAGCTCTGCTGGTGGAGGGGACGGCTACAGAATCCGCGGTGGGCGCCGATACATACACCGGCCGCGTGCCGGGGCGGCAGGAGAAGGGGAGAGATGAGCGCTGCAGCGCGGGTGACGTATTTCGAAGGTCTGGTCGAGTCGGCGCCGGACGCCATGGTCGTGGTGGACACCAAAGGGCGCATCGTGCTCGTCAACCGACAGACGGAGGTCCTGTTCGGCTACGCCCGCGAGGAGCTGCTCGGCCAGCCGGTGGAGACGCTGGTGCCGTAGCGGGTCGCTCCCGTACATCCCACTCACCGCGAGGGCTACTTCGCCGACCGCAAGACCCGCCCCATGGGCGCGCACCTCGACCTCACCGCCCGGCGCAAGAACGGTACGGAGTTCCCGGTCGACATCAGCCTGAGCCCGCTGGACACCGAGGACGGCACGGTCGTGTCCGCCGCCATCCGCGACGTCACGGAACGGAAGCGGGCCGCGGAGGCCCTCTAGGAGGCCTACGAGAAGCTGTCGGCGTCAGCCGCGGAGCTCGGGCGCCATGACCAGGAGGTCACCATCATCAACATGATGGGGGACATGCTGCAGAGCTGCCTCACGGCGGGGGAAGCGCATGAGGTCATCGGCCAGTACGCGCCGCGCCTGTTCCCCGGTGGCTCCGGTGCCTTGTTCACGCCCGCCACGTCGGGCGGCGTCCTGGAGGCTGTCGCCGTCTGGGGGCCCGCTCCACCCAGGACACTCGTGCTCTCCGCCGACCAGTGCTGGGCCCTGCGTCGCGGACGGGTCTACACGGTGAAGCAGCCCGTCGGCGGCCCTCACTGCGAGCACATGCGGGACGGGTCGTCCGACGGCTACATCTGCGTGCCGATGATGGCCCAGGGGGAGGCTCTCGGACTGCTGTCCCACCGGCTCGGCGACGAGGCGAGCCTTGGGGGCATCGACTCCGAGAGCAAGCTGGCGTTGACGGTCGCCGAGCACCTTTCGCTCGCACTGGCCAACCTGAGCTTGCGCGAGACGCTTCGCAACCAGTCGATCCGCGATCCCCTGACGGGACTGTTCAACCGCCGCCACATGCAGGCCACACTCGAGCGGGAGCTGCTCCGTGCCGCGCGAGGAGGGCATTCCGTCGGGATGATCGCCCTCGACGTGGACCACTTCAAGACCTACAACGACACCCACGGGCACAGCACGGGGGACGAGGTGTTGCGGGCACTCGGCGCGGTCCTCCAGACCCATGTGCGGGACCAAGACCTGGTGTGCCGGACCGGCGGGGAGGAGTTCATGTTCATCCTGCCGGGAGCCTCGCGCGAGGCCACGGTGCAACGGGCCGAGCAGCTGCGGGTGGCGGCCACCACGCTCGGCGGTGGGGACGGCCAGGGCATTCAGTCCATCAGCGTGTCATTGGGCGTGGCGACCTTTCCCGACGACGGTAGGACGGGTGAAGCCGTCATGCGGGCGGCCGACGAGGCGCTCTACGCGGCCAAGAAGCACGGCCGCAACCGGGTCGTCGTGGCGGGCGACGCGAGCATGGCCGGGTTGACCTAGAGCAGCGCCCCGGCGCGGTCGGTCGCGCGCCTGATGACGGCGTCGGCGTCGTCGGGCGGTGTCCGCACCACGGGCTCCAGTGGGGAGCCGGCCGCCCGCGCGGCCGCCTTCAGGGCAAGGATAGGGGGGGTGGACAGTGCGGGTATCTCGAGCAGGGCCAGGATGCGCGCGTGGTGGCGCGCGGCCTGGTCGAGCTCGCCGTCGCGAACCGCCGCGTGCAAGGCCGCCAACGGCTCGGGCGCCACGTTGCCCAGCGCGGCGATCATGCCGTCGGCCCCGGCGACGAGGGCGGGGAAGGCGAGGTCGGCGGCGCCCACCATGACCGAGAAGCCGGGGTCGCGCGTCTTCGCGCCCGACAGCACCCCGTGAACGGCACGCAGCTCCGGCCCGGACAGCTTGATGCCCACCACGTCGGGCGCCTCCTCGGCGATGCGCCGGACGAGGGCCGGGAGCAGCGCCGTGCCGGCCAACGCGGGATAGTCGTACAGCAGCGTCGGCAGGTCCGTCGCTGTCGCCACCGCGAGGAAGTGGCGCACGAGCCCGTCCTCCCCGAGCTTCCAGTACAGCGGCGGCAGGGCGAGCAGCCCATCGGCGCCGGCGTCGGCGGCCGCGCGTGCGTGCGCGCAGGCCTCGGCCGTGCCGATGCCGCCGACACCCGCGAGCACGGGCACCCGGTGGGCGACGGCGTCGACCGTCGCCGCGACGACGGTGGCGCGCTCGCTGCCGGTCAGATCGGCGAACTCACCGGTGGTGCCGAGCGCGACCACGCCGTCGACGCCGGCGGCGAGCAGACGGCCGACGTGGCCGTCGATGGCCTCGGTGGCAACCGAGCCGTCGGCTCTCAGCGGCGTGAGCAGCGGAACGTACAGGCCTGCGATGCGCATGGGGTCCTTCAGGGAGATGAGCTCAGCCGGCTATCCAGGGCGCGGGGCTCGCAGCGGCCGGCGGTGCCCGCGCCCAGCGGGGCGCAGCCCTTACGGGAGCAACAGCACCTTGCCCTTGGTCTGGCGCCCCTCGATGTAGCGGTGGGCCTCGGGGGCTTCGGCCAGCGGGAAGGTCTGGTCGATGCGGACGTCGAGCTTGCCGGAGGTGATCCAGGAGAACAGGTCGTCGGCGCGCCAGCGCAGCTCGCTGGGGTCGGCGGTGTAGTGGCCGAGGGTCGGCCGGGTGAGGAAGATCGACCCCTTGCTGTTCAGCACCTGCGGGTCGATGGGATCCGCCGGGCCGCTTGACTGGCCGAACAGCACGAGCATGCCGCGCGGTCGCAGGCAGTCCATGCTGCGCAGGAACGTGTCGCGCCCGACGGAGTCGTAGACGACGTCCACACCGTGCCCGTACAGGCGCGCAGCCTCCTCGGCGAAGTCGACCTCGGTGTACAGGATGACCTCGTCGGCGCCGGCGGCGCGTGCGACCTCGGCCTTCTCCTCGGTGGACACGGTGGTGACCACCTGAGCGTCGCGGTGCTTGGCGATCTGGATCAGCAGCTGGCCCACACCGCCCGCGCCGGCGTGCACAAGGGCGGTGTGGTCCGGCCCGAGCGGGAACGTCGAGGTCGCCAGGTAGTGGGCGGTCATGCCCTGCAGCATCACCGCCGCGGCGGTGCGCAGGTCTATGCCGTCCGGCACGGTGACGACCCCGGCGGGGTCCACGAGCACCCGCTCGGCGTAGCTGCCCGGTTGGCCGGCCCACGCGACGCGGTCACCTTCGGCGAGGTTCTCCACACCGTCGCCGACGGCTTCGACGACGCCGGCTCCCTCTGATCCCGGGACCTTCGGCAGCTTGGTCGGGTAGGCGCCGCTGCGCTGGTAGGTGTCGAAGAAGTTCAGGCCGGCGGCCTCCACGCGGACGAGCGCCTGCCCGGGGCCGGGTGAGGGGGTCTCGACCTCCTCGAGGCGGAGGACCTCCGGTCCGCCGGTTTCCGTGAGCTGGATGGCGCGCACTTGGTTGCTCACCGCTCGTAGGTGCCGACGAGCCGGTTCTGTGCGATGACGTGGCCCTCCATGCGGTCGAGCAGCTCGCGCCGGCGCAGGCTCGGTACTACGCCGATCTCCTCGTCGAGGGCGTACACGTGGAAGTAGTAGTGATGCACTCCGTGCCCCGGGGGCGGCTCGGGGCCGCCGTAGCCCTGCTTGCCGAAGTCGTTCTCGCCCTGCCCGTACGCGTCACCGCCGCCTTCGGGGATGGCCGTGGTGTCTCCCGAGACGGCGTAGAGCACCCAGTGGGTGAACCCGTGCAGGTACGGTGCGTCGGGGTCATGGCAGATGACCGCAAGCGATCGCGTGCCCTCCGGGACCCCGGTGAACGCCAGGGCCGGCGAGACGTTGTCGCCCTCGGTGGAGTACTTGCGCGGGATCGGCGCGCCCCATGCGAACGCCGGGCTTGTGATCGTCAGCTCGTCGGTGTCCATGGTTCCTCCCTTTCGCATGGCCTCGATGGCTACCCTTCCGCGACGCCCGCGTCGGTCAAACAGGCGGGACGGGCCGGATGCAGAGGCGTCGGAATCGTCTCGGGAACTCTGCCGGGCCCGCCGAACCACGAACGTGGATACGGCGATCAGCAGGCCCGCCAGCACGGTGGGCAGCGCCCCGAAGCGCTCGAGCGTGCCCTGGAGGAACCGGCGGCTGTCCGAGGTCGGATCCGACAGGACGACAGCGACGAACGCTGCAGCGAGCGCGGTGACGACCACGGCGACCGCAGTCGAGACCGGGCCCGTGAGGCCGGCGCGGGTGCGCAGGATCTGTCCGGCACGCAGTATCCGCCGAACGCGCAGCACCCGCAGCGCGCCCACGAAGCGCAGAAGCCGCAGCACCTGCACCGGGCCGACCGCGAACACCACCGCAGGGATCGTCGCGAGCGCCACCCCCACCAGCCACAGGTGCCTGCGCAGCCATCGTCGGCGGTCATGGGCGAGTGCGAACAGCACCACCGCCTCGGCGGTGAGCACGGCCAGGGAAACGTAGTTGATGACCGTGCCGGCCTGCGCGGCTCTGCCCTCCAGGGCGGTGAGGAACATCGCCGGCACCGACGCCAGCGCCGCGAGGACGACCGGCACCGTGAAGCGCTCCGCCGCCTCGTCGGCGCGGTCCCGCGCCTGGGCGGCGGTGTCGGTGGCCATGGACCCCGAGGCTACCGACGCACAGGGGGCGCCGGCGCTCGAGGGGGTGGTTCAGGCGCGGGCGACCGCGATGTTGGCGGTCCACGGGAGCGTGAGGCCGTCTGCGTCGCGGTGGCGTTCGAGGAGGTCCCGGCTGGCGTCGGTGGTGACCTGCACGAGCGCGGCACGCGCCGCGGGGTCGCCCACCACGTGGGCGTAGGCCGGCAGCACCGCGGCCGCGGCGATCGTCGTCATGGCCATGAAGGTCTCGGCGGAGGGGAAGTGGGCGTCCATCGTCCGCGCGGTGACCTCCACGCGCCCGAAGCCCGCGCTCTCCAGCAGCCGTCGGAGCTCGTCGGCGTCGCCGAGCGAGAAGGGGGTGTCGAGCTCGGCGGCCGGCACCGACAGGTGGCTGGCGACCGCCGCGGTCGACGCGGCCAACAGCGGATGCTGCTCGATGCCATGCCAGACGTTCAGCACGGCCCGTCCGCCGTCCGCGAGGACGCGGCGCACCTCTCGGATCGCCGCCGGGCGGTCGGGGAAGAACTGCAGCCCCTGCTGGCAGAGCACGAGGTCGAACGCGCCGTCGGGCAGGTCGAGGGCGACGGCGTTGCCCTCCCGCCACTCGATGGTGGGTCCCCCCTCGGGCACCGGGAGCCGTCGCGCGACGGCCAGCATGTCCGGGTTGAGGTCGACGCCGACGACCCTGCCGCCCGGCCCGACGGCCGGCGCGACCTGTCGCGTGACGATGCCCGTCCCGCACGCCAGGTCGAGGACACGCTCGCCCGGTCTGGGAGCAGCCTTGTCAACGAGCACCGATGCCCATGGCTGGAACAGGGCCGGTCCGAAGAACTGCTGGTACATCTCGGCGGGGCTGGCTGCCTGCTGGTGCGTCATGGTCTTCTCCTTGGGTTACGGCAGGACCGGGCAGACAGCCCTCAGACCTGCGGCGTGCGCCACATCGGCCACAGCGGCGGGCCGCCGTCGGGCAGATGCACGATGTCGGTGACGACGAAGCCGTGCCGCTGATACAACGGGACGTTGCGCGGGCTCGACGCCTCCAGGTAGGCGGGCAGGCCCTGCTCGTCGCAACGCCGGAGCATGGACCGCAGCAGCGCGCTGCCGATACCGCGGTTCTGCCGGTCGGGGGGCACGCCGAGGAACAGCAGGTAGCAGTGCGGCTCGGTGGGGTGGATGTCGGTGAGCTGTTCCATGCCCTCGAGCGAACGCTCGAGCTTGTCGCCGAACACGGCGGCCAAGTCGGGCAGGAGCGGCTCGACCGCGTCGGGGCCCAGCTCCCAGGTTCCCGGGGGCGCCCACAGGGCGGCGCCGCCAAGGTCCCTGGTCGTGTAGACCTCGTCGAACGGCAGGGTCAACTGGCGCAGGGCGATCTCGAAGAAGCGCCGGAACGCGCCGGCGCGGCCCGCGTCGTCGCGCACGAACCAGTTGATGACGGGGTCGTCGTCGAAGGCGCGGGTGAGCACGCCGACAAGGCCGCCGACGTCGGGGCTGCCTGCTTTGCGCACCGCGACGGCGATCGGCCGGGCGGTCATGGGTGACGCGGTCATGGTCTGCCTCCTGCACTCGTCGGATGCTCGTGACCCGACGGTACGCAAAGGCAGGCGGCACGCTCATCGGGCGATGTGTGCAACCCGCCCGCGGGCCCGATGGGTCGTTCTACCCACGCCGCGCCGCCGGCGTGGCCAGGCCGTGCTCGTAGGCGTACGCCGCGGCAGCCGTGCGCGAGGACACGTCCAGCTTGGTGAAGATGTTCGACAGATGCCGCGCCACGGTCTTCTGGCTGAGCACGAGCTCGGCGGCGATGTCCCTGTTGGTCCTGCCTCCGGCGACCAGGACGAGCACCTCGGCCTCCCGCGCGGTGAGGCCGCCGGGCAGGTCCGGTCGGCCGGGGCGCAGGGCGGCGACCTGCCGGGCGTCCGGTTGCGCACCCAGGCGGCCGAACATCTCCGCGGCTGCATCGAGCTCCCGGCCGGCGGCGTCGACGTCGCCGAGGGCGTCGTACGCCGCGGCGAGCAGCACCCGGGTGCGAGCGCAGTCGTACGGTGCCTCGAGGTCCTGCCACCGTCGGCACGCGTCCCGCAGAACGGGCAACGCCTCCTCGTGTTGCCCCCCGGCGAGCAGCACGGCCCCCCGCGCGTGGCGCGCCATCACCTGCAGTCCGGTGGTGCCGTACGTGACGGCGATGTCCTCCAGCTCCTCGCATGCCTTCCGGGCGACGACGAGGTCGTCGGCGGCCAGGGCGATCTCGACCTGTGCGGCGCACAGGCGCGCACGGGCGAGCCGATCGGCTGACTCCGCAACCAGCGCGGCCCGGATCGACGCCGAAGCCGCGTCCAGGCGGGCCTGGGCCAGCCGCAGGAGCGCGACCCCGGGCTGGGGGTCGCGACCGAGCCGGTGGGCCCCCCGGTAGGCCTCCTCGGCGCCTGCCAGGTCGCCGCGCAGGCGACGAATCTCACCGACCTGGTAGTTCGCCTCCGCAGCGGCGCTGACGTCGATCTCCGCCAGGTCCACGCACGCCTGCGCCACCTCGCGTTCGGCCTGCGCCCACCCTCCGCGCAGCTGGTGGACCTGCGAGCGGTGCACCCGGCAGATGCCGGTGAACACGACCGCGGCGGGCATGGTCTCCAGCCACCGCGCCGTCGCCTCGGTCCACTCGACCAGCCGGCGGATGTCGGCGAGCTCGTGCGCCGCCGACATGAGGTGGCAGTAGATGTTGCCGGCCCATTCCGGTCGCAGGTCGTCGGAGAGGACTGCGAGCATGGCCTC
>Ga0247713_1001121_pt1 | contig 14016 bp, 11 predicted proteins | sample 21E_NmetaG_FD_189936 | JGI IMG/M metagenome (GOLD analysis project Ga0247713, IMG submission 189936) | Soil microbial communities from hillslope of Landscape Evolution Observatory, University of Arizona, Oracle, AZ, United States - 2-1-E_N | ecosystem: Engineered > Artificial ecosystem >... | reverse complement strand
CGGCCGCCAGGTGGTGCTGCAGCGGCTCCCCCACCGCGGCCATGCGGACGTCGTACGTGAGCATGTCCCCCGTGATGAGGAAGGTCCGCTTCAGCTTCTCCACCGGCTTCGCCGAGGGCGTCGTCGCGATGCGGGCCGTCTCGATGTCGAGCGCGGCACCCCGGACGGTGCCCGTGTACACCTCGACCACACCCGTCGGGTGGGACAGGACGACCTCCAGGCCCCCCTCCGGACGCGGGCGCCAGTACCCGCTCTCGGAGTGCAGCGGGCGCCCGTCGTCGAACGACCACGTGCGCTGCGTGTAGGACAGGAACGGCTTCCCGTTGTGGGTGAACCGCACCTGCTCGCGGTAGCGGAAGGGCTTGATGGTCGGGTACTCGCCGGAGCCGTGCCCGAGCCACGTGCCCAACAGGAAGGCGATCGGCTCGAGGTCGGGGTGGAGGTCGGGGCCGCCCATCGCCGGACGCTATCACGCGTCCCCAGCACCCATTCGCCGGGGGCGTTCTCGCTCGCGCTCGCCCCTGGAGCGTGCGAGAGTGGCCGCTCTCCGATGGAGGGAGGGCGGGTGACCGAGAAGGCAGACGTGGTCGTCATCGGCATGGGGCCGGGCGGCGAGGAGGTCGCGGGCAGGCTCGCCGAGGCCGGCCTGCGGGTCGTGGGGATCGAGAACCGCCTGGTGGGAGGCGAGTGCCCCTACTGGGGGTGCATCCCCTCGAAGATGATGCTTCGGGCGGGGATGCTGCTGGCCGAGGCTCGCCGCATCCCCGGGATGGCCGGCGAGGCCTCCGTCTCCCCGGACTGGGCTCCCGTGGCCGCCCGCGTCAGGGCCGAGGCCACCGACGGATGGGACGACCGCGTGGCCGTGGAGCGTTTCGAGGGCAAGGGCGGCACGTTCGTCCGCGGAACGGCCCGCCTGACCGGGCCGCGGACCGTCACCACCGGCGACCGCGACTTCGAGGCCGAACGGGCGATCGTGGTCGCCACGGGGACGAAGCCCGCGATCCCCCCCGTCGAGGGGCTCGCCGGCACCCCCTACTGGACGAACCGCGACGCGCTGGAGACCGACACCCTCCCCCGGTCGATCGTGATCCTGGGCGGCGGCGCCGTCGGGGTCGAGATGGCCCAGGTCTTCCACCGGTTCGGGAGCGAGGTCCACCTGGCCGAGGTCCACGACCGGCTCCTCGCCATCGAGGATCCGACCGCCGGGGAGGTGCTCGGCCGGGCCTTCGAGCGGGAGGGGATCGACGTCCGCTACGAGGTGCGCTCCACCTCGGTCGCCTACGACGGGGAGACCTTCACCGTCACCTTCCAGGACGGCAGCACCCTCCGCGGGGAGCGCCTACTCGTGGCGACCGGACGGCGCACCGACGCCGACCAGCTCGGGCTGGACGCGGCCGGCATCGAAGCGGACAGGTTCGTACCCGTGGACGGACGTCTGCGCACGCCCGTCGAGGGAGTGTGGGCCATCGGCGACGTGACCGGGAAGGGGCCGTTCACCCACGTGGCCGTCTACCAGGCCCGGATCGCCGCCGCCGACATCCTCGGGGAGCCGACCGAGGAGGCCGACTACACCGCTCTCCCTCGAGTCATCTTCACCGACCCCGAGATCGGGGTGGCCGGTCCGACCGACGACGCGGCGCGCGAGCAGGGGGTCGACCTCGTGACGGCCGTCTCGGCCGCTCCCTCGTCCAGCCGCGGGTGGATAAACGGCGACGGCGAGACCGACGTCATCAAGCTCGGCGCCGACCGTCGGACGGGGACGCTCGTGAACGCGATCTGCGTCGGCCCCCGTGGGGGCGAGGTCGTCGGCATGCTCACCCTGGCCATCGGCGAGAAGGTGCCGGTCTCCCGGCTGAGGCACACGATCTACGCGTTCCCGACCTTCCACCGCGGGGTCGAGTCGGCCCTGGCGGCGCTGGATATCTAGAGCAGCACGCCGTCGTGGCCCAGCATCAGCCGTAGCCGGTCGACGCAGCCCGAGTCGGCGTCCACCCGGAACTCGGCTCCCAGCCGGAACACCTTCGTCTTCCCCTTCGACCTCAGGTGCAGGAGGACGGGCGTCTTGCCGGGGTGATCGGACAGGACGCGCTTGAGGTCGGAGACGAGTGCCGGTGTGCAACGATCCGCGTCGACGACCACCCGGACGGGCTTGTCGAGCACCTCCATGTCCGGCTCGGACAGCTCGAGCGCGACGAGCTTCGGGATGTCCTCCTTGCGGTCGATCTTGGCCTTCACGACCAGAACCCTGTCCACCTCCACCAGACCGTTCGATCTCTCGGCGACGGCGGGGAAGACGATGACCTCCGCGCTCGCCTCGAGGTCCTCCAGGTCGATCAGGTACATCAGGTCGCCCTTGCGCGTGAACTTCTTGCCGACCTTCGTGACGATCCCGGCCACGGTGACGACCTGTCCGTCGCCCCCCTCGGTGACCGTGGCGATCGAGGTGTCCGTCTGGCAGGCCAGGATGTTCTCGATCCCGAGCAGAGGGTGGTCCGTCACGTACTGCCCCAGCATCTCCTTCTCGTAGGCGAGCCGGACGGACTTCGAGAGCTCGGTGCGAGGCACCGTCATGTCGGACCCGACGAGCGTCCGGGCCCCGTCCCCGCCCCCGGACGGGTCGTCGAACAGCGAGACGTACCCGTCCTGCTCCTTGCGGCGGACGGACAGGATCTGCTCGACGGTCGACTCGAACACCTCGAGCAGGCCCCCCCGCTCGTGGACCGGAGGGTCGCCCATGTCGAAAGCGCCCGCCTTGATCAGCGACTCGACCACCCTCTTGTTCAGCACGGACACGTCGACCCGCCAGCAGAAATCGAAGAAATCCCTGAACGGTCCTCCCTCCCGACGCGCGGTGAGGATGTGCTCGACGACCCCCTCACCCACGTTGCGGATCCCCGCCAGCCCGAACCGGACCGCGTCCGGCTCGTCGGGGTCGGGCGCGAAGGCCGACTGGGACCGGTTCACGTCCGGGGGCAGGACCTTCACCCCCATCTTGCGGGCGACCCCGAGGTACTTGGTCTTGTCGTCCTTCGAGTCCTGGCAGGAGGTGAGCAGGGCGGACAGGTACTCGACCGGGTAGTGCGCCTTCAGCCAAGCCGTCTGGTACGCGACGACGCCGTAACAGGCGGCGTGGGCGCGGTTGAACGAGTACCCGGCGAAGGGCTTGATGAGGTCCCAGAGGTGCTTCGCCTGCTCGTGGGTGAGGCCGTGGTCCATAGCGCCTTGGAGGAACCGAGGCTCCTCCTTGGCCATCAGGTCCTCCTTCTTCTTCCCGATGGCGCGGCGGACCTCGTCGGCCTGTCCGGCCGTGTACCCGGCGACCCGCTGCAGGAGCTGGAGGATCTGCTCCTGGTACACGATCACCCCATAGGTGTCCTCCGTCAGCTCCTTCATCAGGGGATGGAGGTAGGAGATCTTCTCTGGGTGGTGCTTCCCCTCGATGTAGTGGGGGATCTCGTTCATCGGCCCCGGGCGGTAGAGCGCGATCAGGGCGACGATGTCCTCGAAGCGGTCGGGGCGCAGTGCCTTGAGGAGCTTGCGCATCCCCTCCGATTCCATCTGGAACATCCCGTCGGACTCGCCGCGTTGCAGCATCTCGAAGACGCGCGGGTCGTCCTGCTCGATCTCGTCGATATCCACCTCGACGCCCCTCTTGCGGAGCAGGTCGAGGGTGAGGTCGATCACCGTCAGGTTCGAGAGACCGAGGATGTCCATCTTGAGCAGCCCGAGACGCTCGACCGCCCCCATCTCGAACTGGGTGACGATGTCCCCGTTGTCGGTGCGCTGGAGTGCGGTGTGCTCGAGCAGCGGCTCCCGTCCGATGACCACCGCCGCGGCGTGCACCGAGGTCTGGCGTCTCAGGCCCTCGAGCTTCAGGGCGGCGTCGAGGACCCTCTTGGCCTCCGGGTCCTCCGCGTAGGCCTTGCGCAGCTCGACGCCCTCCGTGAACGCGTGGCTCCACTTGGGGTCGCGGTCGAAGCACGCGCGCAGCGGCGGGTCCTTGCCGAGGAGCGGACGGGGGAACATCTTGGCGAGCTTGTCCCCCACGACGTAAGGGAGGCCCAGGACCCGCGCCGAGTCCCGGATCGCCATCTTCCCCTTGATCGTGGAGAAGGTGATGATCTGGGCGACCCGGTCCTCGCCGTACTTCGCTCGCAGGTACTTGATCACCTCGCCGCGGCGGCGCTCGTCGAAGTCGATGTCGATATCGGGCATGGAGCGGCGCTCGGGGTTGAGGAAGCGCTCGAAGACCAGGTTGTAGGCGATCGGGTCCAGGCCCACGATCCCCAGGCAGTACGAGACGCACGACCCGGCGGCCGAACCGCGTCCCGGCCCCACCCGGATCCCCTGCGAGCGCGCCCAGTTGACCAGGTCGGCGACGATCAGGAAGTAGCCGGGGAACCCCATGTCGCGGATCACGCCGAGCTCGTATTCAAGTCGGTCCCGCACCTCGGCCGGCAGAGGGTCGCCGTAACGCTGCCGGGCCCCCTCGTACGTGACCCGCACTAGGTACTCGTCGAGAGAGGTTCCGTCCGGCGGCTTGAAGTCGGGGAGCTGCAGCTCTCCGAACTGGATCTTGACGTCGCACATCTCCGCCACGTCGAGGGTGCGGTCGATAGCGTCGACGTGGTGCGGGAGCGCGAGCTCCATCTCCTCACGCGACTTGAGGAAGAACTGGTCGCCGTCGAACCGGAACCGGTGCGGGTCGTCCTGCGTGGCCCCCGTCTGGATGCAGAGCAGGACGTCGTGCGCCTCGGCGTCGGACCGGGAGACGTAGTGGAGGTCGTTCGTGGCGATCGTGGGGATCGACAGGCGGTCGGCGATCTCCAGCAGGCCCGGGTTCACGGCCGCCTGGTCGGCGATCCCATGGTCCTGGAGCTCGATGTAGAAGTTCTCCGGGCCGAAGATGTCCTTCCATTCGGAGGCGGCCTTCAGGGCGTCCTCCGTGCGTCCCTCGAGGAGCAGGCGCGGTACGTGGCCGTTGAGGCACCCCGTCGTCCCGATCAGCCCGTCGGAGTGGGAGGCGATCAGGTCCTTGTCCACCCGCGGCCGGTAGTAGTACCCCTCCAGGGAGGCGTCGGTCGCGAGCTTGAGGAGGTTCCGGTAACCCGCCGCGTCGCGTGCGAGCACCGTCATGTGCTGGATCGTCTTCGGGTTGTCCTCGCCGGGCAGCTTCGAGAACCGGGACTCCCTGGCCAGGTAGAGCTCGCACCCGAGGATCGGCTTGATCCCGGCGTCGTTGCACGCCTCGTAGAAGTCGACCAGCCCGTACGTCACCCCGTGGTCGGTGACGGCGAGGGCCGGCATCCCCAGCCGGACGGCCTCCGCCACGAGCTCCCGGACCCTCGCCGCGCCGTCCAGCATCGAGTACTCGGTGTGGACGTGCAGGTGGACCATCGAGTCGCGGCTCAAGCTCCTCCCCCGTCGGTGGCTCGCGGGCGCGCGGTGGCACGTGTCGGACGCGGCATCGGGGGCATCGTATCGGCCCGCTGGGACAGCCCCTAACGCGCAGGTCAGACCCGTTACACTCGCCCGCATGGACGACCGGGCGCTCGTCGAGGCGGGGGACGAGTCCTACGTCCACTCCATGAGGCTGATCGCCGAGCACCTGCCCCAGGGCCGGTTCATCGACCGGGGCTCCCTCCTGATCGCCGAGTCGGGGGCACCCGTCCCCTACTTCAACGTGGTCTTCGTGATCGGACCCCTCGACGACCCCGTCTCCGAGCTGGCGGCCGCCGTCTCCCACTTAGACGCGAAGGGGCTCCCGTTCGTCGTCCGGGCGAGAGAGGGAGCCGAGCCCGCCATCGGCCGGGCAGCGTCCGAGGCCGGCCTGGTCGAGCAGGACCCCCTCCCGGGGATGTCGCTCTACCCGCTCCCGGACGATAGGCCCCCGGCTCCGTCGGGTCTGCGGATCCGCCGGGTCGGGACGGACGACTACGCCGGGTTCGTGCACACCTCGGCTCTCGGTTTCGGCGCGCCTCCCGACCTCATGAGCTCGATGTTCCCGGCGACGCTGGCCGAGGCCGAGGGGACGGCGACCTTCCTCGGGTCGGAGGGAGGCGAGCCCGTGGCCACCGGGGTCCTGATCATGACCGGCGACGTGGCCGGGGTGTACTCGATCTCGACGCTGCCCTCGCACCGCCGGCGCGGCTACGGCGAGGCGATGACCTGGGCCGCGATCGAGGAGGGCTTGCGCAGGGGAGCGAGGGCGGCCGTCCTGCAGGCGTCGGTGATGGGCCGCCCGGTCTACGAGCGGATGGGCTTCCGGACCTCCGCCCTGTACCTCACGTTCGGGCGCTAGGACGCGGGGAGGATGGGGCGCAGCTCCCATCCGCGCAGGTCGGCGACGGGCGGGTCCGGGACGTCGACCAGGCGGACCTCTCCGCGGGAGCCGAGCTCCCGCAGGCTGCCCAGGGTCGATCCCCGGACCGCCACCGCGTAGACGCAGGCGCACCCCGCTCCCATCTGCTCCACCCACGTCCGCCGCTCTGAGATCTGGCGCTCGAGCTCGGTGCGCTCCTCCGGGGGCGCACCGGGAACCCGGGCCTCGAGGTCGGCCAGCTCCTCGGTGCGCGCGGAGATGAGCACCTCGGCGCGTGCGGAGACGGCCTCCTCCAGCCCGCCCGAGACCGTGGCCGCCTCGGCGTCCGACCCCGGGTAGCGGAGGAAGACCGCGTCGTGACGCATCCCGCCGAGGAGAGCGGCCGCCTCGGACGCCGTCAGCATCCGCGAGAAGGAGACGAGCGCCGCCGCCGGACGTCCCGGCTCCGAGGACGCGACCAGGTTCAGGTGGGCGCGCTTCTGCGAGATGTACCCCTCCGCGTCCGGACCGGGCGTCGGCCCCAGCTCCCCGGCCGGGGTCGCGACCGGACCCCCTCCCCCCGGTCCCGTCCTGGCCCTCATCAGCTCGTTCGCCATCGTCCCAACCACGAGCGCGACCCCGAGCACCGCGAGGACCGTGTACTGCTGTGACCGCGACAGGTTCACCGCGCCACCTCTTCGAGCGCCGCGGCGAGCTCGGGCGGGAGCGGGCTGTCGAAGGCCAGGGGCCGTCCGCCCACGGGATGGTCGAGCTCCAGGTGCGCCGCGTGCAGGAAGGGACGGGCCAGCCCCAGACGTCTGGCCAGGGTCGGGTCGTTGGCGTAGTGGGGGTCCCCCACGATCGGGTGCCCGACGGCCTCGAGGTGCACGCGGATCTGGTGGGTCCGGCCCGTCTCGAGCTGGACGTCGAGCAGCGACGCCTCCCGGAAGCGCTCGCGCACCCGGAAATGGGTGACCGCCGGCTTCCCCGACGCGACGGTCGCCATGCGCGTCCGGTGCCGCGAGTGACGTCCGATCGGCGCGTCTATCGTGCCCCGGTCGGTGGCCGGGCTCCCGGCCACGAGGGCGACGTAGTGGCGGCGCACCCGCCGTCCGGACATCGCATCGACCAGCGCCTCGTGCGCCCGGTCGGACTTGGCCACCACGAGCAACCCGGAGACCTCGCGGTCCAGCCGGTGGACCACCCCCGGGCGCTCCTCCCCCGCGCGCGGCGCCAGCGGGCGTCCGGTCGCGGCGAGTGCGGTGACGAGGGTGGGTTCGCGCAGGCCGGGGGCCCCGTGGACCACGAGACCGGACGGCTTCTCCACCACCAGGAGGTGGTCGTCCTCCCAGACCACCTCGACCTCCGGCTGCTCGTCGGGAGACGGGACCTGGTCGGGGACGACCTCCGCCTCGACCACCTGTCCGGACGAGAGCCGGTACGCCTTGGGAGCCGGCTGTCCGTCCACGGTCACGGACCCTTCGGCGACCAGCCGTCCGGCCAGCGTCCTCGAGAGGCCTCCCACGCGCGCCAGGACGGCGTCCAGGCGCTCGCCGTCCTCACTCTCCGGGACCTCGATCCTCAGCCGTCTCATCGCCCCCAGTATCTTCCCGTCCCTCACGCATCCCGGTGAGTATCAGGAGCCCGGCCCCCACCGTGACCGCGATATCGGCGACGTTGAAGGCGGGCCACCACCCGATGTCTATGAAGTCGACGACGGTGCCGCGGAACGGCCAGGGACGGAACACACGGTCGAGCAGGTTGCCGAGGGCGCCCCCCGCGACCAGCCCCGCCGCGATCCCCGTCACGACGGGAGGCCGGCGCAGGAGGATCAGCGTGAACACGCCGACCCCCACCGCTGCGGCCAGCACGAGGAAGGCGGTGGCTCCACGGAACAGTCCGAAGGCCGCGCCGGGGTTGCGGACGTGGACGATGTCGACGAGCCCCTCCACCAGCGGCACGGAGGCGCCCTCGGGGAGGGTCCGCACGATGGCGAGCTTCGTCAGCTGGTCGGCGGCGACGACGGCCGCGGCCACCGCCGCGTATGCGAGCCGCATCCCGGCCCGAGGTCAGCCGAAGCGCGCCGTACGGCGCGCGCACTCGATGCACTGCGTGGCGTACGGCAGGGCCTTGATCCGGGCCGCCTCGACCGCGTTTCCGCACGTCTCGCAGGTGCCGTACGTCTTGTCCGCCACCTTGTCGAGGGCGCGCTCGACCTTGTCCAACAGGTCGCGGAGGTTCTCGACGACGGACAGGTCCTGCTCCCGCTCCAGGGTGGCCTGGCCGGAGTCGCCGAACTCGTCGGCCGTCTCCCCCATCTCGGCCTGGGCCTCCTGCGCCCGCGCCAGGTCGGCCATCTGCGTGACGAGCTCGTCGCGCTTCTTCTCCAGCTTCGCCCGGACGGCTGCGAGGTCCTTCGCCGACTTAGGTTTCGGCTTCGCCAAACGCGCCTCCAGCTGGAAGGGGCCCCGGGACGCCCGGACCCTAGCAGGCCCCCAGAAACCCCGTCAAACAATCTCGGACGCCGCCCCGGACGCGCCCCCCGGCCGCCGCGGCGGTTGCTCCGAACGATCGACGTCCGCTGCGTACACTAGACGACCATCACCGCTGCTCAGGAGGGTTCCATGCACAGGCCGGTCCCGAAGGACGTGAGCTTCCCGTCCGTGGAGGAGGAGGTCCTGGCCTTCTGGCGGGCCGAGGACGTCCCGGGCCGGACCCTGCGCCACCGGGAGGGGGCGAACGAGTTCGTCTTCTACGAGGGCCCCCCCACCGCCAACGCGCCTCCGGGCACGCACCACATGATGGCCCGCTTCTTCAAGGACATCTACACCAGGTTCGCGACGATGCGCGGACTGTACGTGCCGCGGAAGGCGGGCTGGGACTGCCACGGGCTCCCGGTCGAGATCCAGGTCGAGCGCAAGCTCGGCTTCACCCGCAAGCAGCAGGTGATCGACCACGGGATCGAGCGTTTCAACCAGCTGTGCCGGGAGTCGGTGCAGGAGTACGTGGCCGAATGGGAGCGGTTCAGCCAGCGGCTCGGGTTCTGGCTCGACTACGAGAACGCCTACCGGACGATGGACAACCACTACATCGAGTCGGTCTGGTGGTCGCTCACCCAGCTCCACAAGCGGGGCCTGCTCTACGAGGACGACAAGGTCGTCCCCTACTGCCCCCGGTGCGAGACGCCGCTCTCGGACCACGAGCTCGGACAGCCGGACGTCTACCGGCACGTCTCGGACCCGTCGCTGTACGCGGCCTTCGCGGTCACCGGCGACGGACCCCTCGCGGGAGCCGAGCTGGCCATCTGGACGACCACTCCCTGGACCCTGTTGTCGCACCTGGCGGTCGCGGTCCATCCGGAGATCGCCTACGCGCTGGTGGAGCACGACGGGCGCCGGCTCGTCGTGGCGGCCGACCTGGTCGGAGAGGCGTTGGGCGAGGGAGCGACCGTGCTGGACACCTTCCCCGGCTCCACGCTGCTCGGCACCCGGTACGAGCCACCGTTCCCGTTCGCGGGGGAGGCGATGCCCGAGCTCGCCGATACCGCGTGGCGGGTGCTGGACGGCAGCGCGTTCGTCACGACCGACGAGGGGACCGGTCTCGTCCACATGACCGCCGCCTTCGGCGCAGAGGACCTCGAGACGTGCCGCCGGGCGGGGATCCCGACCTTCAACCCCGTGGACCGCTCGGGCCGTTTCACCGGACTGATCCCGCCCTACGCGGGCCGGTTCGTCAAGGAGGCCGACCCCGACATCATCTCCGACCTGCGCGAGCGCGGACGCCTGCTGCGGGCGGGCGACCACGTCCACCCCTACCCCCACTGCTGGCGGTGCGACTCGCCGCTCCTCTACTACGCGCTGACGTCGTGGTACGTGCGGACGACGCAGATGCGCGAGCGCCTGCTCGAGGTGAACTCGAAGGTGAACTGGGTGCCGGAGCACATCCGCGATGGACGGTACGGACGCTGGCTCGAGAACAACGTGGACTGGTCGCTCAGCCGGTACCGGTTCTGGGGTACGCCGCTCCCGATCTGGCGGTGCCCCCAGGGACACGCCACCCCCGTGGAATCGGCCGCCGACCTGGGCCGCCGCTCCGGACAGGACCTGTCCGGGCTCGATCTGCACCGCCCGTTCGTGGACGAGGTCGTCTTCGACTGTCCGGACTGCGGGGAGCAGGCTCGGCGCATCCCCGACGTGATCGACGTCTGGTACGACTCCGGAGCCATGCCGTACGCCCAGCACGGCTACCCCCACCACGACCTGGAGACGTTCCGGAGGCGGTTCCCGGCCGACTTCATCGCCGAGGCCGTCGACCAGACGCGCGGGTGGTTCTACACGCTGATGGCGGAGGGAGTCCTGCTCTTCGACGACACGGCGTTCCGCAACGTCGTGTGCCACGGTCACCTCGTCGACGGCGAGGGCCGGAAGATGTCCAAGTCGCTGGGCAACGTGATCGACCCCTGGGAGCTCCTCGAACGGTACGGATCGGACGTCTGCCGCTTCTACTTCATGACGGCCGGACCCCCCGGCGAGAGCCGCCGCATCTCCCACGAGATGCTCGACCAGGTCGCCCGTCGTCCCTTCCTCACGCTCTGGAACGTGTACCGGCTGTTCGTGACGTACGCGAACATCGACGGCTTCGACCCGAAGGAGTGGCCGCTCGTCGAGCCCCAGCTGCGTCCCGACCTCGACCGGTGGATCCTCTCCGAGCTCCACCAGACGATCGAGGAGGTGAGCGAGGGGCTGGAGTCCTTCGACGCGCTGCGCGCCGGACGCCGGATCGTGGAGTTCGTGGACGACCTGTCCAACTGGTACGTCCGGCGCTCGCGACGCAGGTTCTGGCGGGAGGCGCGGACCGATGCCGAGGGAGCGGACAAGAACGCCGCGTACTGGACCCTGTGGACCTGCCTCAGCGAGCTCGCCCGGGTCCTGGCGCCGTTCGCCCCGTTCATCGCCGAGGCGATGTACCGCAACCTCGTCGTGGGCGTGAACCCGCAGGCTCCCGATTCGGTCCACCTGACCGACTTCCCGCGGGCCGAGAGCAGGCTGATCGACCCCGCGCTCGCGGAGACGATGGCCGTGGCCCGGACCCTCGTCTCCCTCGGGCACTCCGCGCGCAGCGACGCACAGGTGAAGGTGCGCCAGCCGCTTTCGGAAGCGGTCCTGCTCGTGCCGGCCGAGTACCGCGCCGACGCCGAGCGGGCGGCGGACCTGATCGCCGAGGAGCTCAACGTCCGCCGGATCTCCTTCGCCGAGGACGTAGGGACCCTCGTCCACGTCTCCCTCCGCCCCAACTATCGGGTGGCCGGACCGGAGCTGGGGCCGCGGGTGGGGATGCTCGCCAAGGCGCTGGTCGACCCGCAGGTCCACAACGTGGCGGCCGAGGTGGCTGACACGCTGGAGGCCGGCCAGGCGGTCGATATCGACCTCGACGACGGGACGGTCGTACGCGTGACGATCGACCACGTGGACATCCGGCGCGAACCGGCCGAAGGGACGGCCTTCGCCTACCAGGCGCCCTACGGGGTCTCCCTCAACCTGGAGCTGGACGACGAGCTGAGGGCAGAGGGGATCGCCCGGGAGCTGGTCCATCAGCTCCAGAACCTCCGCAAGGCCCAGGGCCGGGAGGTCACGGACCGCGTCTCCCTCGCGCTGGCCGGGCCGGACGAGGTGATGCGCGCCGTACGCGCGCACGAGGCCTACGTGGCCGAGGAGGTCCTGGCTACCGAGCTCACCCTGGATGCGTCGCTCGCCGACGGCGCGGACACCATCGCCGTCGAGGGGCACGAGGTCCGCGTAGAGCTGCGCTGATGCCCTCGTTCGCCCTGGCCGCGATCGGACGGGACCGCCCCGGCATCGTCGCGGCGGTCGCCCGGGTGCTGTACGAGCACGGGTGCAACGTCGAGGACGCGTCCATGACCCTGCTGCGCGGGAACTTCTCGATCATGCTCATCCTCAGTGCCGCCGAGGGAGCGTCGGCCGAGGCGCTCGAGGACGCGCTGCAGGAAGCCTGCCGGGGGACGGGACTGACCCTGTCCGTCCTGCCGGTCGACGACACGCCTTCGGACGCGGCCGCGTCGCACATCCTCACCGTCTACGGTGCGGACCGTCCGGGGATCATCTTCAGGGTGAGCGAGGCCCTCGCGACGCGCGGAGTGAACATCACGGACCTGAACTCCCGGCTCGTTGGGGGGGCCGACCCCGTCTACGCGGTGATGCTCGAGCTGAGCGTCCCGCCGGACCCGGGGGCCGAGGAGCTGGAGCGGACCCTGACGGGTCTGGCCGCGGAGATCGGGGTGGACGTCTCCCTGCGTCCGCTGGACGAGGACATCCTGTAGGCGTGGCGGTCCTCCCGGTCCGGACCTACCCGGACCCCGTCCTGAAGCAGACGGCCGTACCCGTGGGAGCCCCCGACCGCGACGCCCTGCGGCTCGCGCAGGACCTGGTCGACACGATGAGGTCACACGAGCGCTGCGTCGGGCTCGCCGCGAACCAGGTGGGGGTCCTGCGTCGCTGCGTCGTCGTGGACGTCACCGGCCACCGGCGGGCGAGGTCCTGCCACGGGCTCATCGTCATGTTCGACCCAGAGCTGGTCTGGTCGGAAGGGGCCGAGGTGGCGCGGGAGGGCTGCCTGTCCCTGCCCGACCTCACCGCCAACGTGCGCCGGCCTGAACGCATCACGGTCCGCGGCACCGACCGCAGCGGGGATCCCACCGTGGTCCGCGCGGACGCGTTCGAGGCCAGGGCGCTCCTGCACGAGATGGACCACCTCGACGGCGTCCTGTTCCTCGACCGCGTCGCGAACCTCGACACGGACGTGTTCCGGCGGCGCGTCTGAGCTAGTCGGGGCTGCAGACGCTGCAGGGCTCGTAGCCGCGGCGCTTGGCCGTCGCGGCGGCGATCTCCTCCGTGTCGTCCTTGCCCTTCACGAAGCGGCACCCGGCGGTGTGGTACCGATCCCGGCCGGGGACCACGACGACCTTCTTCGAAGAGCTGCCCGCCTTCGCGCGCGTCTTCGTCGCCGCGGCAGCGGTCTTCTTGGCGCCGCCTCGGCTCGCGGCTTTCTTCGGCGCGGCCTTCGCCTTCGAGGCGGAGCGTCGAGGAGCGGGAGATACCTCCTCCTCCTCGTCGTCCTCGTCCTCTTCCTCGTCCTCTTCCTCTTCGTCGTCCCAGGTCGCGTCCTCGTCGAACGCGGTGAGGACCTCGTCGGACGCGACCACTTCGGTCGAGGCGTCGTCGGTGGCTTCGATCACGTCGGGCTCAGGTGCGGCCTCCCCTTCGGGGGACACGTACTTCGCCCGTCGGGCCGCGCCGAAGACGACGAGCGCGATGCACAGGATCGACAGGGCGATCGAGACGTACAGCATCGTGTTGTTGTCGTCGAGGACGAAGATCCCGAGGACGAGCGCGATGAGGGCGGCTACGACCAACCCGTAGGTTACGCGTGCCAGCAACGCTGCCTCCTTGTCGGATGTCGATGACAGGTGATGTCGGGGACCGCCCTATGTTGTCGGAGTCAGCCCCCGGCCGCAAACGCGGCGCCCGGCTCCCGGGCTCCTGCGCAGGTGGGGCTACCTGCCCGGATCGTCCGGTGGCAGGTCCCAGGCGCCGTACGCGTCGGGAGAGGGAGGCGGAGGGAGGTCGAGCGGCTCCGGCTCCGGTTCGGGCGCGACCTCGGGTTCCTGGGCGGGCGGCGCAGCCGGCGCGGTGGGGGCC
>Ga0247713_1001120_pt1 | contig 14022 bp, 9 predicted proteins | sample 21E_NmetaG_FD_189936 | JGI IMG/M metagenome (GOLD analysis project Ga0247713, IMG submission 189936) | Soil microbial communities from hillslope of Landscape Evolution Observatory, University of Arizona, Oracle, AZ, United States - 2-1-E_N | ecosystem: Engineered > Artificial ecosystem > Mesocosm... | reverse complement strand
GCAGGAAGCTCGCGCCGTAGGAGATCTCGGCCTTGGACTCGGCGAGGGGCTTGCCCATCTCGAGCGTCATGAGCAGCGCGAGGTCGTCGGCGCGTTCCATGATCGCCTCGTACGCGCGGCGCAGGATGTCGGAGCGCTCGCGCGGCGCGCTGTCGCGCCAGCCGCCGTACCACGCGTCGTGCGCCGCGGCGAGCGCGTCGAGCGCGTCCTGCGGGGTGCCGTCGGCAACGGCCGCGATCGTCTCGCCGGTCGCGGGATCCTCGACGTCGAGGGTCTCGCCGCCGGCGCCGTCGCGCCAGGCGCCCCCGACGTACAGCTGCTTGGGAACGGCGTCCAGGACGGCCCGCTCGTCGCTCATGTGCGGATCACCGTCTGCTCTCCGAGCTCGTCGGACATCGCCACGTCCACCGACGCGTCGACCGGCAGCACGATCAGCGACGGGACGTCGAGGGTCAGCGCGTGCCGCAGGCGCCGGCCGAAGTCGTTCGCGGACTGGCTGCGCCAGGCGGGCATCCCGAAGGACTCTGCCAGCCCGACGAAGTCGGGATTGGCGAAGCTCGTGCCGAAGTCCTCGCCGTCGAAGCGCCTGCGCTGCTTCCAGGCGATCGAGCCGTAGCCGCCGTCCTCCCAGACGATCGTCACGAACGCCGCGCGCAGCCGGACGGCGGTCTCGAGCTCCTGGACGTTCATGAGCACCCCGCCGTCGCCGCAGACCGCCACGACGCTGCGCTCGGGGTGCGCGAGCTTGCAGGCGATCGCGCTCGGCAGCGCGAAGCCCATCGCCGCCAGCCCGTTGGCGATCAGCACGGTGTTGGGCTCGTGAGCGCCGAACAGCCGCGCGATCCACAGCTTGTGCAGGCCGACGTCCGAGACGAGCACGTCGCGCGGCGCGAGCGCGTCGCGCAGCTCCCACAGGGCGCGCGGCGGGCTGACCGGGAACGCGTCGTCGTCGCGCGCGGCCTCCAGGCGGGCCAGGACGGTCTCGCGCAGGCGCGAGGGCGCGGCGAGGGCGCGTGGCTCGCGCGCGCCGGCGCACTCCTCGGCGAGGCGCCGCAGGACGTGCGGCAGGTCGCCGAGCAGCTCGACGGCGGGCGTGAAGTGGCCGTCGATTTCGGCGGGAACCGAGTCGATGACCACGATCGCCTTGTCCGCCCGCCGGTTCCAGTGCTCCGGCGCGTGCTCGACGAGGTCGTAGCCGACCGCGACCACGAGATCGGCCTCGTCGAAGCCCGCAAGCTCGTAGTCGTGCTCCTGCAGCCCGACCGTGCCGAGCGCGCGGGGGTCGGCCCAGTCCAGCGCGCCCTTGCCCATGAAGGTCTCCGCGACCGGCACGCCGGTCGCCGCCGAGAACTCGCGCAGCGCGGGCGAGGCGCCGGCGCGCAGGACGCCGTTGCCCGCCAGCACGACCGGGGCGCGCGCCGCGCAGATCAGCTCGACCGCGCGCTCGAACTCGGGCGCCGCGGGCTCGGGCAGCGGCGGCGCGCGGCGCGGCAGGGGCGCGGCGTCCAGCGGCTGCGCCATGACGTCCTCGGGCAGCTCGAGATGCGTCGCGCCCGGCTTCTCGGACTCCGCGACGCGAAACGCCTTGCGGACGACCTCCGGCACGATCTCCGGCTGCGCGATGCGGGTGTTCCACTTCGTGAGCGGTCGCATGACCTCCACGAGGTCGATGTACTGGTGTGACTCCTTGTGCGCCCACTCCAGCGCGCGCTGCCCGGTCAGCGCGACGAGCGGCGCGCGGTCCAGGAACGCATCCGCCACCGCCGTCGCGAGGTTCAGCCCGCCGGGCCCGAGCGTGCCGAGGCAGACGCCCGCGCGGCCCGTGAGCCGACCGAGCATGGCGGCCATGAAGGCGCCCGCCTGCTCGTGGCGGACGGGCACGAACTCGATCGACGAGCGCGCCAGCGAGTGGTTGAGGTCGAGCGTCTCCTCGCCGGGGATGCCGAAGACGCGCCGCACGCCCTCGGCCTCCAAGCAGCGCACGAGCACGTCCGATGCGCGTGAGCCGGTCACGGGCGTCGCAGCGGGTGTCTAGGCTCGTTGCGCACCCATGGGAGCTACCCGTCAGTCCAGCCGTCGCAACTCCCGCGCCGCCGCCGTGTCCGAGTACAGGATGTCGCGCACGCTCCTGTCCGCCGCGCTGCTCGCCGCGGTCGTCGCCGCGCTGGTCGCCGCACCCGCGCACGGCGCCTCACGCCTCGTCGTGCGCGGCGCGGGCTTCGGCCACGGCATCGGGATGAGCCAGTACGGCGCCTACGGTTTCGCGCTCAAGGGCACCGACCACAAGACGATCCTGCGCCACTACTACACGGGTACGCAGATCGGCAAGCTCGACGGCGGCGGCCAGGCGCGGGTGCTGCTGAAGACCGCGACGCGGATCGTCTTCACGAAGGCGGCCGCCGTCACCGGCGGGCGGCGCCTGGATCCCGCCAAGCGCTACGTCGCGACGCGCGGGCTCAGCGGCGCGGTGACGCTGCGCAGCGCGGCCGGCCGTGTCCTCGGGACGTATGCCTCGCCGCTGACGATCACCGGCGCGAGCGGCGGCTTCCAGATCAACGGCCGCAGCGGCAACGCCGCGCGCAACGGGCGCTACCGCGGCAGCCTGCAGTTGCGGGCGTCCGCGCTCGGCGGCGTGTCGGCGATCAACGCGCTCGCGATGGACGACTACATCCGCGGCGTCGTCGCCGGCGAGATGCCGTCCGGCTGGCCGCAGGCGGCGCTGCGCGCGCAGGCGGTCGCGGCCCGCACGTACGCGATGGCGACGAGCAAGAACGGCGACGGCTTCGACCAGTACGCCGACACGCGATCGCAGGTCTACAACGGCATCTCGGGCGAGACCGCCGCGACTGACGAAGCGGTCGCGGCGACCACCGGCGAGGTCGTCGTGTTCGACGGCAAGCCGATCGTCACCTACTACTTCTCGACCTCCGGCGGCCGGACCGAGAACGTCGAGAACGTCTTCCTCGGCGCCGCCCCGGCGCCCTACCTGCAATCCGTCGAGGATCCCTACGACGACGCTTCGCCGCGCCACCGCTGGGTTCGGCGGATGAGCCTGAGATCCGCCCAGCGGCGCCTCGGACGGCTCGTGAAGGGCAGCCTGCGGAGCATCAAGGTGCTGCGCCGCGGCAGGTCGCCGCGCGTCGTGCGCGCGCAGATCGTCGGCTCCCGCGGGCGCACGAACGTCTCCGGTCCGACGCTGCGCAGCGAGCTCGGCCTGTACGACACCTGGGCGCGCTTCACGGTCATCACAGCGAACGCGCGGCGCGGCGACGGCAACGGTCCGAACGCACCGAACGCGCCCGCGACCGGCGGCGCCGCGCCGGCGCTGGCGCGGGCCGCGTCGGCGGGCAGCGCCGTGGCGACGCTGACGGGCCGCGTCGATCCCGCCGTTCCCGGCCGCAGCTTCGTGACGGTGCAGCGCCGCGCCGGCTCGAAATGGGTCACCCGCTTCGAGGTGCCGGTCACCGCCGGCGGGCGCTATGCGGCGCGCCTGCGGCTGCGCGGGCTGTTCCGCGTGGTCCACGCCGGCGTGGCGGGCCCGAGCGTCCGCGTGCGCTAGGTGCAGGTCACGCGGTGTACACGCGCGTGACCTGCTCGGCCACGCACACGGGCTTGAGCGCGCCCTCGCCCTCGAACGTGAGCTTCATCGTGATCTGCGCGCCGCCGAGCGCATCCTCCACGGCGGCGAGCGTGGCGCGCATCCTGACGCGATTTCCGACCGGCAGCGGGGCCGGGAAGCGCACCCTGTTGAGGCCATAGTTGACCGCGAACGCGAAGCCCTCGAACACCACGATCTGCTCTGCGAAGCGCGGGTGCAGCGACAGCGTGTAGTAGCCATGGGCGATCGTCCCGCCGAACGGCGTCTGCTGCGCGCGCTCGGGATCGGTGTGGATCCACTGGTGGTCGCCGGTGACCTGCGCGAAGGAGTCGACCTCCGCCTGCGTGACCTCGTGCCAGTCGCTGACGCCGAGCTCGTCGCCGACCTTCGCGCGCATTTCGTCGAGCCCTGAGATCGTGAGCATGGCGCGGGAGCATAGCCTTGGCGGCCGTGCCCCCTCCGCTGCTCGCCGTCGACGCCCCCTCGCTGCTGTACCGCGCGTTCTTCGCGCTGCCGAAGAGCATCACCGACGGCGCCGGCCACCCCGTCAACGCGCTGCTCGGCACGGCGAACCTCGTGCTGTTCACGGTCGAGCGCCAGGCGCCGCGTGCGGTCGTGCTGTGCTGGGGCGCGGAGGCCGCCGCCTATCGCACGCAGCTGTTCGAGCCCTACCACGCCGAGCGCCCGCCGATGCCGCCCGAGCTCGAGCGACAATGGCGTGACGCGCCGGCGTTCTTCGCGGCGTTCGGCTGGGCGAGCCTCTCGGCGGGCGATCTCGAGGCCGACGACCTGCTCGGGTCGCTCGCGCATGCGGAGACGGCCGCCGGCGGCGAGACGCTGCTGTTCACGGGGGATCGGGACATGTTCCAGTGCGTCAGCGACACGGTGACCGTGCTCTTCCCGCGCGGCGGCAAGGGCGGTCCCGAGGTCGTCGACGTCGCCGGCGTGCGCGCGCGCTACGGCGTCGAGCCCGAGCAGGTGCCGGACTTCATCGCGCTGCGCGGCGACCCGTCCGACGGGTTGCCGGGCGCCAGGGGCATCGGCGCGAAGACCGCGCGCGACCTGCTGCGGGCGCACGGAACGCTGGAGGGGGTGATCGCCGCCGCATCCAAGCCCGGCACGATGACGCCGCACCAGGCCGGCGCGCTGACCCGCGACCCCGCCGCGCTGCGGGCGTTCAAGGACATCGCGACCCTGCGCGACATCGACCTCGAGCGCCCGGCGGACGCGCCGCTCGACGGCAGCGCCGCCGCCGCCGCCGCGCGTGAGCGCGGGATGAACCGCCTCGCCGAGCGCCTCGAGGCCTGGCCGGGCTAGACCCCCACGATCTGCACCGGCGTGCCGATCGGCATGATCCTCGCCAGCTGCCTGATCTTGTCGTTGGGGACCCGGATGCAGCCGTGCGAGACCCGGCCGGGGAGCAGACCCGGCTGGTTGGTCCCATGGATGCCGATGACGCCGCCGCCGGGCCAGTCGCTGAGCTTCGAGTACGCGGCCGTCCCGAACGCCCATGGTCCGTAGATGCCGCTGCCGCCCAGGTTGCGCAGCCGCTCCCGGATCCAGAAGCGCCCGCGCGGGGTCGGCGTGTCGCTCTTGCCCACGCCGATCCGCGAGGACCAGATCTTGCGACCGTTCCTGTAGAGCGTCGCGCGCAGCATCCTGCGGTTGACGCGCAGGTTCGTCGTGACGACGCGCAGCGGTCCGAGGGCGTCGCGCACGACCCATCCCGTTCTGCCGTTGGGGCGCATCGGCAGGCGAACGCGCACCCAAAGGCGGCCCGTGCGGTCGAGGTGGCTCTCGAGCGCGAGGTAGACCTCGAGCGGTCCGTCCTCGGTCTGGAACCGCAGGCGGCCGACGAGCTTGGAGGACTTCGTCGGCAGCCGGTGGACGGGCGCGCGCAGCACGGCGTTGGCGACGCGGGTGACGCGCTTCTCGTCCGAGAGCCGCTCGCTGCCCAACGGCGTCGTGGCCGCCGGCGGTCGCACCTGGCGCATGTCGACCGCTCCCTCAGCACGAGCTGCACCCCCGCCCGTGAGGGCGAGGGCGCAGCCGGCGAGCATGAGGGCCTGGAGGCGGGCCCTCACGTCACCCGGTGAACTTCGGCATCACGCGCGCGCACCGCACGTACACCATGCGCAGCGTCCGGGGCCGCCTGTTCGCCGAGGCCCGGAACGAGACCAGCGCGATCACGCGGTGCGCCCGGTAGCTCTGGCGGCGCGGATCGATCCGCACGCTGAACACGGTCCGGCCGGGCCTGGACTTGACGGTCCGCAGCTTCTTGCCGTCCAAGATGAACAGGACCTGCGAGATGTTGCGCCCTCGCACCGCCGCCTTGAACGAGCGCGAGACGCACCGGCCGGGGCCGCTGAGACGAGCCGTTGCAATCGACGCCGGAGCGCTCGAGGGCGCCACCGGCACGCTCGCCGCAGCGACGGGTGCCGGCGACGGGCGTGGTGGCGGCGGCGGTGGTGGCGGTGCGACCGGCGGCTGCGTGAGCTGCGTCGCCGCGGCATCGTCGTCGCCGACCTCGTTGCCGCCGAAGCTGTCGGTCGCGGTCGCGACGGCGACGTTGTTGACCACCGTCTGGCCGACGAGCGTCTGCACGGTGCACGTGTACGTCCACGTGTCGCCCGGGTCGAACTGGCCGGGCGTCGGATCGCCGTTCTTCGTCGTCAGCAGCGGCGGCGCCTCGCACAGCGCGTCGGCCACGTTGACGTTCTGTGCCAGGAACGGCACGTCGCCGGGGTTCGTGACGACGATCGTGTACGCGACCGGCTGGCCCGCCTGGGCCGTCGCCGGACCCGCCTTGTCGACGTTGATGGCCGGATGCAGGATCAGGGTCGTGTGCTGGTCGCTGTCGCCGACCGGCTCGCCGTCGGCGTCGCTCGCCGACAGCGTGACCGTGTTCACGAGGCTCGTGTCGCCTGCGGTGTGCGCCGGGACCTGCATCGTGCACGTGTAGACCCACGTCTCGCCGGCGTCGAGCTTGTCGTCCTGGTCTCCGCCGAGCTTCTGCGTCGGCCCCACGACCGGCGCACACTTGTCGTCGGTCACGTTGACCGTCGTCAGCGGCGTCGTGCCGGGATTCGTCACCTCGAACGTGAAGTTCAGGGTGTCTCCGTGGTAGGCCCAGGCCGGGCCCTTCTTGACCACGATGCCGGCCGGCAGGACCTTCGTGTTCGTGATCGTGCAGGTCTTCTCCTGGCCGACCGCGATCGTGCCGGCGCAGTCGGCCGACAGGGCCTTCTCGAATGTGGACGGGCCGCCCGACTCATCGACCGCGTACGGACCGGCGTCGAGCGTGATCGTCGTGCCCCTCTCGCTGCCCGGGAAGTGCGCATCGCTCGGGTTCGTGGCGGTGACGTCCATCTGGAACGCCGACGCCAGGGTGTTGCTGCCGCCCCTGTTGACGACGTGCTTGACGACCGTCAGGCGCGGCGCGATGTCGTCGTTGGTGATCGTGCAGGTCTTCTGGACACCGACCGCGACGCTGACGTCGCCGTCGGCATCGCAGTCGCCGCTGAACGTCGCCGTGTAGCCCGAGGGACCGCCGGTCTCAGACACCTCGTAGTCGCCGGCCGCCACCGTGTAGGTGTCGCCGTTCTCGTCGCCCGCCTGCGGGCTGCCCGCGACATCCGCGCCGGCGGCGTTCTTCAGATGCAGCGACCAGTCACCGGCGACCGCCGTCCCGCCGTCGTCGTTGACGACGTGCTTGACGACCTTCACCTTCGGCGCCACGTCGTCGTTGGTGATCGTGCAGGTCTTCTGGACACCGGCGGCGACGGTCACGCTGCCGCTGGAGTCGCAGTCGCCGCTGAACGTCGCCGCGTAGCCCGACGGGCCGCCGGTCTCGCTGACGTCGTAGCTCGCGCCGGGGGTCAGCGTGTAGGTGTCGCCGTTCTCGTCGCCCGCCTGCGGGCTCCCGGGCACGTCGGTGGCGCCGCTCTTGACGTGCAGCGACCAGTCACCTGCGACCGCCGTCCCGCCGTTGTCGTTGACGACGTGCTTGACGACCTTCAGCGTCGCGGGCTGGCGCTTGTTGCCGAAGTCGCGGCCGGTGTGGATGTCGTTGTTGTCCCAGGACAGCCGGAAGCCGAGGGCGGTGTCGGGATCGGTGTCAGTCTTCTCCGGGCAGGTCGCGACAGCGCCGGCCCCGATCGCCGCGGTGCAGTCCCATGTCGGCTGCAGGACCTCGCGGACCTCCCACGTGCCGCCGGGCGCGTTCGTCGCGCGCTGGACGTCGGTTATGCGGTAGTGGCCGAGCGGCTCGGTGCCGGTGCCGTCGGCGGTGATCGCGTACGGCTCCTCCTCGCCGGCCTCGACGATGCCGTCCATGTCGTTGACGAACGTCGCGTCCTTGTTGTTGTCGAGGATGCCGTCGCCGTCGTAGTCGACGAAGATCGTCCACCCGCCGAGCCCGGGCTCGCCGTTGGCGGCGCCGTCGTCGACGCCGTCGCCGTCGGCATCGTTGAACTTCTTGCCCTCGACCGAGCAGTTGCCGATCGATACGGCATCCGTCGGGAGGATGACGTCCTGCTGGTTGGACGTCAGCGAGTCGGACGACCGCGTGTGCATCCACACGTAGCCGAAGTCGATGCACGCCTGCGGGCCGGTCGGGTTGGCCGGATCGCGCAGGGCGTCGGAGAGGTTGACGACGGCCTCACCGAAGCGTCCCTGGCCGATGTCGCCGCTGCTGAGGAAGTTCTCCGCCGCAGGGATCGTCCCCTGGCGGCCGGCCTGCGCGTCGTTGAGCGCGGCCTGGTACAGCGAGGTCGAGATCTGCGGGCACGGCTGGTTGGTGATGGGAGCGCCGGTGAGGTCGGCGGCGAACTCCTCCCACTGGCCGGAATGCTCGTTGCCATCCCAGATGCACAGTCCGAGGGTGATCGCGCCCGCGTTGTTGACGTCGTAGGTGACGAGCAGGTCGCCGCGCGAGCGGGTCGGCACCGCGAACGGCTTCGTCGGATCGCTCTCGTTGGGATCCATGCGGTAGCCGGGCTGGCGCTGGTTGAGCTCGAAGGCGAGGAACGTGGCGCCGGTGGCCGCGGCGCGGACGAAGGCGAGGTCGACGAAGAGCTTGTCGCTGACGGGATCGGTGAAGCTGTAGGCCGCCAGCGCGTCGAACTTCGATCCGCCGAGGTTGCCGATGGTGAAGTTCCAGCTGTCGGGGACGTTCTCGGAGGTGGGACCGGCGACGATGCCGGCGTTGTTGGAGCCGTAGATCGTGTCGGCCCCGCTCGGCGCGTCGGCCGTGCCGACGAAGCCGTCCTCGCCGATCACGTTCTGCCAGTCGCGCTTGGGACCCGCGCCGTCGGAATCGCACTGGTCGCCGTCGGCGCCCTCGAAGTTGTTCATCAGCGGTGCAGGCGTGAACGGCTGCGTGACGCAGGCGGGCGCGCTCTGCGCGCTCGCCGCGGCGAGCAGGGCGAACAGCGCGAGGGTGAACGCCAGCGTGCGCAGCGCGAGGCGCCGCGCGGGGTGAGAGAGCGCGGTGAATGCAGCCGCACAGGGCGATATGCCCGTGCGGGCGAATGATGGGGTGGCTTCCATGCCGACCTTTCTTCCTTTGGGTGTGGCGCCGGATCGGTCCACCCGCCGCGAACCCTGCTCGGTTCGCGAGACCAGATGACATCCGTGTCGTGGATACGTTGTAGCGCACGGATCGTCGCTAGGACAGGCTCGCGCACCGATTTTGGATACGACATTCGTCCGTTTTTGTTCGGGATCGATCAGCTTGAGCCGACAATGTGCGCCGGCAACCGGACGTTTCGCCGTGCGCTTGCGCCATCATGTCCGCCCGTGCGCCTCCTCTCCGCCCTCGCGGCGGCCGTCGCGCTGGTGCTCGTCCTGCCGGGCGCTGCGCCCGCCGCCGCCCCGCCCGGACCGGTCTCGCTCGCGCAGGGCTGGCAGTTCGCCGTCGACCCGGCCGACCAGGGCATCGCGCAGAACTGGCGCAGCGGTCAGGACGGCGTGGGCTGGGAGCCCGCGACGATTCCGCACGTCCTGGACGCGCGAACCGACCCGGAGGTGTTCTACGGCTCGATCGGCTGGTACCGGCTGGCGTTCAACGGCCCGCAGACCGGGCCGGGGCTGGGCTGGGCGATCCGCTTCGAGCAGGTGCGGCGCAGGGCGCGCGTGTGGCTCAACGGCCGCGAGATCGGTCGCCACCGCGATCCGTACACGCCCTTCGAGCTGCCCGCGAAGGGGCTGCGCCCCGGCGAGCCGAACTCGCTCGTCGTGCGCGTCGACTACCGCCGCCCCAAGCAGCTGCGGGAGGGCTGGTGGAACTGGGGCGGCATCACGCGCCCGGTGTCGCTCGTCGCCCGCGGCCCGGTCGTCATGCACGACGCCGGGCTGCTGCCGCGCCGCGTCTGCGTGCAGTCCAGGTGCGCCTGGAACGTCCTCGTCGACGGCTGGCTGGAGAACGCGGCCGACACCGTCCAGCAGCCGTCGGTCGCCGTCCGGCTGCGCTCGCCGGACGGGACGGTGTCGGAGGGGGCCCGGAAGGCACGCGCGCTGCAGCCCGGCGAGCGCGTGCGGATGCGCTTCGCCGTCACGATGCGCGGCGCCCCGAAGCTCTGGTCGCCGGAGCACCCCCACCTCTACGCGGCCGCGATCTCCACGAGTGCCGGAGGACAGGTCGTACAGGTCGACCGGCGCCGCATCGGGCTGCGCAGCGTCGAGGTCGTCGACGGGATGCTGCGACTCAACGGCCGCGTGCTCGACCTGCGGGGCGCGTCGGTGCAGGAGGACGTCCCGGGCCGCGGTCCCGCGCTGACCGACGCCGACATCGACAACACCGTCGACGAGCTGCAGGCGCTCGGCGCGAACGTCACGCGCGCGCACTACCTGCTCGACCAGCGCCTCCTGGACCGCCTCGACGCAGCCGGGATCCTCGTCTGGAGCCAGGCACCGGTCTACCACCGCGATCGCCAGCTCCGGACGCCGGGCCAGCGCTCGTTCGAGCTCGACGTCGTGCGCGACACGATCCTCGAGGCCCGCAACCATCCGTCGGTCATCACGCACTCGGTCGCCAACGAGCTGACCGCGCTGCCCGACGAGCAGCGCACGTCGGAGGTCTGGATGCGCAACGCCGCCGACCTGGCGCGCGACCTCGACCCCACGCTGCCGGTCTCGATCGACATCCTCTCCTATCCCGGCATCCCGCGCCAGCGCACCTACGACGCCTTCGACATGCTCGGGATCAACTCGTACTACGGCTGGTACGAGGGCAAGGCCAACCGCTCCACCGCCGACATCGACGACCTCGCGCCCTACCTGCGCGCGATGCGCGACAAGTACCCCGGCAAGGCGCTCGTGATGACGGAGTTCGGCGCCGAGGCGACGGAGCCCGGTCCGGCGGACGTCAAGCAGACCTACGCGTTCCAGACGCAGTACCTCAAGCGCAACCTCGAGATCGTCGACCGGCTCGGGTTCATGGGCGGCGCGATCTACTGGACGGCGCGCGAGTTCGCCGTCAAGCCCAGATGGGACGGCGGCGCGCATCCGGCCGTCCGCGATTCGATCCACAACAAGGCGCTCATCACCTATGACGGCAAGATCAAGCCCGCCTTCTCAGCGGCGCAGGAGGCTTTCAAGGCCACGCCGCTGTATCGCGACGACCCGGCCGCTGTCATGCGGGCGCAGCTGTCGGAGCCGGCGGCGCTGATCCCGCGCTCGCTGCTGCTCGCGGCCGTGCTGATGCTCGTCGCCGCGCTGCTGGCGCTCGACGCGTGGTGTCTGCGTGACATCTGGCGCGCGTGGCGCCCGCACGGCGAGGGTCAGGTCGTCGAGCTGCCGTCGCGGCGGGTGGCGTGAGCTTAACCTCACACCTGTGAATCTCACACCGCACCTGCGAGTATCGCGGCGTGACAGCGTCCGCGCGATCGCGGCCGGTGGGCCGCCGGGGGATCGCCGCGGGACTCGTTGGGATGCTCGCCGCGGCCGGGATCGGCGTCGGCGCGGCCTCGGCGGGAGCCGGCGGTGAGCGGTTCGCCTACTCGACGGCGCTGACCGGGACGATCGACCGCTCCACCGAGCGGACACTCGACCGTGCGATCGCCGACGCCCGTGCCAAGAACGCCGAGGTCCTGATCATCCGCCTCGACACGCCGGGCGGGAGCGCGACGTCGACGCGCGCGATGATCCAGGACATCCTCGCCGCGCCGATGCCGGTGATCGTCTACGTCCATCCAAGCGGCGGCCGCGCCGACTCGGCCGGGATGTTCGTGATGCTCGCGGCAGACGTCGCGGCGATGGCGCCGGCGACGAACATCGGCTCCGCGACGCCGGTGCGTGACCCGATCCGGGCCCGCAGCGCGAGCGAGGAGCGGATCCTGCGCGACATGGACCGCAAGTTCCTCAACGGCTCGGTGGCCTTCGCGCGCTCGCTCGCCGAGGAGCGCCGGCGCAACGCCGACCTCGCCGAGCGGATGGTGCGCTCCGCGCACAACGTGACCGCCGGCCGCGCCCGCCGGGAGCGCCTCGTCGACCTCGTCGTGCCCAGCGAGCAGGCGCTGCTGCGCGCCGCCGACGGCTTTCGGGTGAAGGGACGCAGGGCGCAGCGCCTGCAGACGGCCGGCCTGCCGATCCGGCACGTCGACCTCGCCTCGCTGGATCTCGCCGTCGAGGAGGTCGACAACTCGTGGTTCCTGCGCTCGCTCGTGCTCGTCGTCGGCTCGGCGCTGGCGCTCGTGGCGCTGGCCGTGGCGGCGTCGCGCGGACCGCGCAGCTACCGCCGCTTCAAGCGCCGACGGGCACTGCGCAGCCGGCGGCGAGCCTGACGCTCAGGTGGAGGGTCACGGTGTGAACTTCACCGTGATGACGTCCCCGTCGCGCATCGGGTAGTCGCGGCCCTCGAGGCGCAGCGTCCCGCGGTCGCGAGCGCCGGCGTAGCCACCGGCGACGACGAGCTCCTGCCAGCCGATCACCTCCGCGCGGACGAAGCCGCGCTGGATGTCGGAGTGGATCTCGCCGGCGGCGTCCCACGCGCTGCGGCCGCGGCGCAGGTGCCATGACTGCGCGGGCTTGTCCTCGCCAGCCGTGAAGAACGCGATGAGGTCCAGGAGCCTGAAGGCGCCGCCGACGACCCGCTGCAGCCCGCTGTCGGACAGCCCCAGGTCCGCGCGCATCGCGGCGGCGTCATCGTCGTCGAGCTCGGACAGCTCGGCCTCGATGCGGCTCGAGACGGCGACCGCCACGGCGTGCTGCGCGGCGGCATGGGCGGCCACCTGCGCCGGCACCTCGTCGCTGCCCTCGTCGACGTTCGCGACGAACAGCACGGGCTTCGCCGTCAGCGGGCGAAGGTCGCGCAGCGCGTGCGGAGCGTCGGGCGGCGGCGGCACGCTGCGCGCGGGGCGGCCCGCCTGCAGCGCCTCGATGAGCTCGCGGAGCCAGACCTCCTCGGCGACCGCGGCGCGGTCGCCGGAGCGCGCGGTCCGCACGACGCGCGCGTGGCGGCGCTCGGCCTGCTCGAGGTCGGCGTAGATCAGCTCCGTCTCGATCGTCTCGATGTCGGCCAGCGGATCGACGCGGCCCTCGGGATGGATGATCGACTCGTCGTGGTGGGCTCGCACGACGTGGATGATCGCGTCCGTCTCGCGGATGTTGGCGAGGAAGCGGTTGCCGAGCCCCTCGCCGCTGTGGGCGCCGGCGACGAGCCCGGCGATGTCGTGGAAGTCGATCGTGTCCGGCACGATCTCCGATGCGCCGGCGACGCGCGCGACGGCGTCGAGCCGCTCGTCGGCGACCGGCACGACGGCGACGTTCGGCTCGATCGTCGTGAACGGGTAGTTCGCGGCGTCGGCGCCGGCCCGCGTCAGCGCGTTGAACAGCGACGACTTGCCGGCGTTCGGCATCCCCACGATCCCGACCTTCAACGTGCTCGACCCGTGTTGCCGACCAGCAGCCCGAGCAGCGCGCCCGCCGCGATGTCCGAGGGGTAGTGCACGCCGAGGTAGACGCGCGACAGCGCCATCGCCGCCGCCGCCGGATACAGCGGCGCGCGCGGCACGAGCGGCGCGTATGCGCAGGCGGCGGCGAACGAGGACGAGGCGTGGGCGGACGGAAAGCTCAGCGACGTCGGCGTCGAGATGAGCGCGGGCAGCTTCTCGAGCTGCGGGCGCTTGCGGCGCACGACCGTCTTCAGCAGCGTGTTGAGCGCGTAGGCGAACAGGACCGAGCGCGTCGCGCGCAGCCAGTGCGGGCGCTGCCGGCGATCGACGGCGGCGGCGCAGAGCCCGAGCGCGAGCCAGATCCCCGCGTGCTCGCCCAGCCGCGAGAAGCGCCGGACCGGCACCTCGATGGCGGGATCGTGGCCGTGCTCGCGCAGCAGTCGGTACAGGCGCACGTCGACCTTGGCGATCGCCCGGGCGAGCGGCCCGGCGCGCAGGCGCGCACGCAGCGACCTGCGTGCCGCCCGTCGC
>Ga0247713_1001119_pt1 | contig 14031 bp, 13 predicted proteins | sample 21E_NmetaG_FD_189936 | JGI IMG/M metagenome (GOLD analysis project Ga0247713, IMG submission 189936) | Soil microbial communities from hillslope of Landscape Evolution Observatory, University of Arizona, Oracle, AZ, United States - 2-1-E_N | ecosystem: Engineered > Artificial ecosystem >... | reverse complement strand
AGGCCGACGTGATGCTCGAGCCCGGCGCGAAGAGGTCGAGGCACGACCCGAAGTTCGAGTACGAGGCGCGGGCGTCGCTGCTCGTCGTCGCGCCGACGGTGAGCGCCGGGCCGACGCGGGCGGGCGAGTAGTTGCACGCGTTTGCGTTGGAGTTGCCGGCGGCGACGGCGTAGCTGACGCCGGCGTTGATCGAGTTCGTCACCGCCGTGTCGAGAGCCGACGACGCGCCGCCGCCGAGGCTCATGTTCGCGACGGCGGGCTTGACGTGGTTCGCGGTCACCCAGTCGACGCCCGCGATCACGCCGGAATTCGTGCCCGACCCGTTGCAGTCGAGCACGCGCACCGCATGGATCGTGACCTGCTTCGCGACGCCGTACGTGGTGCCGCCTGCGGTGCCGGCGACATGCGTGCCGTGACCGTTGCAGTCGCTCGTGCCGCGGCCGTCGTTGATCGCGGTGTAGCCGTTGCCCATGCGGCCCGTGAACTCCTGGTGGCTGCCCAGGACTCCCGTGTCGACGACGTACATGTGCACGCCCTGGCCGGTCTGGTTGTAGGAGTACGCGTTGTTCAGCGGCAGGTCGCGCTGGTCGATCCGGTCGAGCCCCCAGGTGGCGGGGCTCTGCGTCGCGACGACTTCGACCGGCGCGTCCGGCTCGACGTAGGCGACGCGCCCGTTCCGCGCGAGCGCTGCAGCGGCCTGCGCGGTCAGCTCGACCGAGAAGCCACGGAGCGCGTGCCGGTAGAGGTGGCCGATCGTGCCCCCGTGGACGCGGGCGAGCTCCTGCGCGTGCTCGGGCACGCGGTCCGAGGCGACGTCGTTCTTGAAGACGACGATGTAGGTGCTGCGGGCCGGGTCGTCGGCCTGCTGCGCGGCGCCCGCTGTGGGAGCGAGCACGGCGACGAGGACGCACACCGCGGCAACGATGCTGCGAGACATTGCTTCCCCTCCTGGCGATGGGTGACGGCTGGCGCGCCCCTGGGCGGACGCGCGTGCGCGGGAGTATGCAACGTCGGGCGGCCGAACGCCATCACCCGAATGGTGCGCCGACTCGACCGCGATCCCGCGGCTTCGCCGCCGGATCTGCGCGGGCTAAATCAGACGCCGTGACACTTCTTGAACTTCTTGCCGCTGCCGCACCAGCACGGCTCGTTGCGGCCGAGGTTCGCGTGCTCGTCGTTCACGACGGTGCCCCGCGTCGCGACGGAGGCCGGCCCCGGCGCGACCGCAGTGGCCGTCGCCGCCGCTCCCGCTCCCGCTCCCGCCCCGACTCCGGCGGCGGCGATCACGTCGGCGCCCGCGGCGGTCTCGTGCTGATACTGGAGGTTGCCGTTGGGCTGCGCGACGGGTTGCAGCTCCGGCTGCTGCACCTGCACCTGCGCGTGGAAGAGCGTCAGCACGACCTCCTCGCGGATCGTGCGGCTGAGCGCCTCGAACATGATGTGCCCTTCGGCGCGGTACTCGACGAGCGGGTCCTTCTGCGCCATCGCGCGCAGGTGGATGCCGTCACGGAGGTAGTCCATCGCGTCGAGGTGCTCGCGCCAGCGCGCGTCGACGACCTGCAGGATCACGTAGCGCTCGACGTCGCGCATCAGCTCCGAACCGAGCTCGCGCTCCTTCTCCTCGTAGACCTCGAGCGCGTCCTCGACGAACTCCTCCACGAGCGAGTCGCGCGTCAGCTGCACCTCCTCGCGCAACTCCTCGACCGTGATGTCCGTCCCGTAGAGGCCCTGCATCTGCAGCACGAGCGCCTCGAGATCCCAGTCCTCGTCCATCTCCGAGACCTGCGTCGCGTTGGCGACGTTCGTCTCGACCACCTCGTGGATCCAGCCCTTCACGTCGTCGGAGAGGTCCTCGCCCTCCAGCACGCGGCGGCGCTGCTCGTAGATCACCTGCCGCTGCGTGTTCATCACGTCGTCGTACTTGAGGACGTTCTTCCGCGCGACGAAGTTCTGCTCCTCGACCTTCTTCTGCGCGTTCTCGATCTGGCGCGAGAGGATCGCGGCCTCCATCGGCTGGTCCTCGGGCAGCTTGAAGCGCTCCATGATCCCGAGGATCCGGTCGCCGGCGAAGAGGCGCACGAGGTCGTCCTGCGCCGAGAGGTAGAAGCGGGTCTCGCCCGGGTCGCCCTGGCGGCCGGAGCGGCCGCGGAGCTGGTTGTCGATGCGGCGCGCCTCGTGCCGCTCCGTGGCGAGCACGTAGAGGCCGCCGAGCTCGCGCACGCCCTCGCCGAGCTTGATGTCGACGCCGCGGCCGGCCATGTTCGTCGCGATCGTGACCGCACCCTGCTGGCCCGCGCCCTTGATGATCTCCGACTCGCGCTCGTGCTCCTTCGCGTTCAGGACGTCATGCGCGATCCCGCGGCGCTTCATCAGCTCGGAGAGGTACTCGGAGGCCTCGACCGCGATCGTGCCGACGAGGATGGGCTGGCCGGTGCGGTGCCGCTCCTCGATGTCGTCGATCACGGCCTTGAACTTGGCTTCCTTCGTCTTGAAGATGTAGTCGTTCTGGTCGAGCCGGGCGACGGCGACGTTCGTCGGGATCTCGACGACGCGGAGGTTGTAGATCTCCGTGAACTCCTTCTCCTCGGTCTTCGCAGTGCCCGTCATGCCGGCGAGCTTCCCGTAGAGGCGGAAGTAGTTCTGCAGCGTGATCGTCGCGAGCGTCTGGTTCTCCTCCTGGATCCGGACGCCCTCCTTCGCCTCGACCGCCTGGTGCAGGCCCTCGCTCCAGCGGCGGCCCTCCATGATCCGCCCGGTGAACTCGTCGACGATCTTCACCTCGCCCTCCTGCACGACGTAGTCGACGTCGCGCTGGTAGAGCGACTGTGCCTTCAGCGCCTGGATCAGGTGGTTGACGAGCTGGACGTTGCGCGGGTCGTAGAGGTTGTCGATCTTGAGCGCGCGCTCGACCTTCTCGATCGTCGACTGCGCCGGCGAGACCGTCTTGTGCTTCTCGTCGTAGAGGTAGTCCGCGCCCGAGAGCTCCGTCTCGTCCTCGCCCTTCGCGGTCTTGCGCGTTGCCGGCGCGCCCTGCAGCTCCTTGGCGATCCGCGCGAAGTCGTAGTACGTCGTGGCTGCGGTCTCCGGCTCGCCCGAGATGATGAGCGGCGTCCGCGCCTCGTCGATCAGGATCGAGTCGACCTCGTCCACGATCGCGAAGTCGTGCCCGCGCTGCACGAGCGCGTCCTTCGAGACGGCCATGTTGTCGCGCAGGTAGTCGAAGCCGAACTCGGAGTTCGTGCCGTGCGTGATGTCCGCCGCGTAGGCCTCCTTCCGCTGCGCGAACGGCATCATGCTCTGGATCGCGCCGACGGTCATGCCGAGCCGCTCGTACACCGGCCGGTTCCACTCGGCGTCGCGCTTCGCGAGGTAGTCGTTGACCGTGACGAGGTGAACGCCGGTGCCCGGCAGCGCGTTCAGGAAGAGCGCAAGGGAGGCGACGTACGTCTTGCCCTCACCGGTCTTCATCTCGGCGATGTCGCCCTCGTGGAGGACGATGCCGCCCATCATCTGGACGTCGAAGAGACGCTCGCCCGACTCGCGGCGGCGCGCCTCGCGCACGGCTGCGTAGGCCTCGAAGAGGAGGTCGTCGAGCCGCTCGCCGTTCTCGAGCCGCTGCCGGAACTCGGCCGTCTTGCCGCGCAGCTCCTCGTCCGAGAGCGACTCGAAGTCGGGCTCGAGCGTGGCGATGTAGGCGGCCTGCTGCTGCAGGCGCTTCATCCGGCGGCCCTCGCCGATGCGCAGGACCTTCTCGAGGCGGCCGTAGTCGGTGGTCGGCATCGGCGACAGGGTACCGGCTCTCCTGCGTCTCCTCCGGCCCGATCCCGCGGGCAGGCGACGGCCGCCGGAGGGGCGGGAGCTTGTGTTGTTTCAACACAAACTCTTCACGGGAGCCACACGCCGCGGCGCTACGGTCCGCGCGATGAAGCTGCTCCCGGCCCTCGCGCTCGCCACCCTCGCAGCGGCTCTGCTCGCGGCTCCGGCCGCCGCGCGCGAGGTGCGCGCCGCAGGCCCCGTCTCGGCGCTCGGGGTCGGCGGCGCCGAGCTCGGCTTCGCGGCCTCCTACCGCGCCGGCTGCCACGAGGTGCGCGTCTGGGACACGCGGGACCGCGGCGTCCGCGGCTACGCGAGCCACTGCTTCGCCCCGACGAGCACCGGCAGCGGCGTCGCGGCCGTCTCCGTCGCCGGCGGGCGCGCGCTCTGGGTCTCCTACACGGGCGGCAACATCCGCGAGTGGTCGCTCTGGACGAAGAGCCGCACGTCGCGGGCGCGCCGCATCGACTTCCAGGCGCGCGACGTGGACGGTCGCGGCCCGTTCGTCCTCGGCGCCGTCTGGCGCGACTCGCTTCCGTACGCGACCGACGCGACGATCGTCGTGCTGCGGCGGGACGGCGGGCGCCGCTTCACGCTCAGGGCGCCGAGCCGCGTCACCGCCCTCGCGGAGCACGTCCGCGGGTACGCGGCCGTGCTCGAGAACGGAACCGTCCTCACCGTCTCCTCCGACGGACGCCCGCTGCGCGAGCACGCGTTCGCCGAGGCCGTGCACGCGGCCGTCCTCGCCGGCCCCGGCCTCGTCGCGAAGACCGCGAGCGGGCTGGAGATCCGGAACGGCGATGCCGTGCGGAAGCTCCCTCTTCCCGCCGGCGCGCGCTTCCTCGGGCTCTCGGACGGGCTCGTCGCATACGCGTCCGGCGCGCAGCTCCGGCTCCTGCGCCTCCGCGACGGCCGCGACGTCCTCCTGCGGACGCTGACCCCGGGGTTCCTGGCGCAGCTCGGGCCGCGTGGGCTCGGCTTCGCCTCCGGCCGTCGCGTCGGCTACATGACGCCGGCCGCAGTGGCCGCGGCAATGGGCGGGTAGCAGGGCGTAGCTCCGGCTGTGCCCGGGTACGATCGGTCTGCCCGACCGTGGTTGCCCGCCCAGACACCAGCTCCGGCCGCTCGCGGGAGCTCGTGCCCGTGGCTGCCGCCGCCATCGCCGCCGCCGCCTTCGCGCTGACGCTCGTCGCCGCCGGGCGGGAGTGGTCCGTGGACGTCCCGTGGGCCCCCACGCTCGACCTGCGGCTCGCGTTCGCCCTCGACGGGCTGGCGGTGCTCTACACGCTGCTCGCGACCGGGATCGGCGCGCTCGTCTTCGTCTACGCGCGGCCGTACGTCGTCCTCCATCTCGCCCACGAGGAGCGTCCCCGCCGCGAGGCGCTGCGCCTGCACGGCTTCCTCTTCCTCTTCATGGTCTCGATGGTCGGGCTCGCGACGGCGCAGGACCTGATCCTGCTCTTCGTCTTCTGGGACCTCACCGCCGTCGCCTCCTACTACCTCGTCGGGTTCGACCGCCACCGCGCCGAGGCGCGCGCGGCGGCGCTGATGGCGCTCCTCGTGACCGGCGTCAGCGCGGTGCTGCTGCTGATCGGGACGATCGTGCTCTACGTCGAGTACGGCACCTTCCAGCTGCCGGAGCTCTTCGAGCGCGCCGAGCCGGGACCGGCCGTCACGATCGCCGCGGTGCTGATCGCGGCTGCGGGACTCGCGAAGAGCGCACAGGTGCCGCTCCACTTCTGGCTCCCGCGCGCGATGGCCGCGCCGACGCCCGTGTCCGCCTACCTGCACTCGGCGGCGATGGTGGCCGCGGGCGTCTTCCTGCTCGGGCGCACGTACCCGCTGCTCGAGCTCTCGCGCGGGCTCCTCGACGGCCTGCTCGTCGTCGGCGCGGCCTCGATGGCCGTGGGCGGGGTGCTCGCGCTCACCCGCGACGAGCTGAAGCAGGTGCTCGCAAACTCGACGATCGCGCAGTACGGCTATGTCGTCTTCATGCTCGGCCTCGGCGGCCCCGGCGGCGTCGCCGCGGCGAGCTTCTACGTGCTCGCGCACGCGCTGATGAAGAGCGCGCTCTTCCTCACCGCGGGCGCGGTCGGCGAGGCGACCGGGAAGACACGGCTCTCCGAGCTCGGCGGCCTCGGGAGACGAATGCCCGCGCTCGCGGTCGGGAGCGCGCTGGCCGCGGCAGGGCTCGCGGCGCTGCCGCTGACCGCCGGGTTCTTCAAGGACGAGCTCTTCTTCGCCGCGGCGCTCGAGCGCGGCCTCCCGTTCGCGGCGCTCGCCGTCGCCTCCGCCGGCCTCACCTTCGCGTACGTCGCCCGCTTCTGGGCCGGGATCTTCCTGGGGCCGCTGCGCGCCCCGGCCGGACCGATCCCCCGCGCGCTCGTCTGGCCGGTGGTCGTGCTCGGCGGCCTCGTGGCGGTGGGCGGCCTCGTTGTCGGCCCGCTCGCGGGGATCGCGAACGAAGCCGCGTCCGCGAGCTTCGGCGCCCTTGCGGAGTCGCAGCCCGCCTACCACCTGGACGCGCGGGCGGAGAACCTGATGGCGATCGCGACGTACGCGGTCGGCCTGCTTCTCCTCGCGTCGAGCCGCGTCTGGCGGCGCGGCGCGCTCGGGGCGGCGCGGCTCGGCGAGCGCTACGGCCCCGAGCGGTGGTACGACGTCACCCTCGGTGGCCTCAACCGCCTCTCCTCGACCCTGCACGACGTCGAGGTGCGCGACCTCCGAACGCGCATCGCCGCCGTCCTCCTGCCGGCGGGCGCGCTGGTCGCGCTCGGGGTGATCGTGACGCCGACCGCCGGGTCGTACGCGCTCGGCGCCATCCGCGGCGACGACGTCGCCCTGGCGCTCGTGCTCGTCGCGGTCGCCCTCGCGGCGCTCGCCACGACGCTCCCGCGCGACCACCTCACGCTCGTGCTCGTGCTCTCGACCCTCGGCTTCGGGCTCGCCGTCGTCTACGCCTTCTTCGGCGGCCCGGATGTCGCGCTCGTGGCGGTGCTCGTGGAGACGATCTTCGCGCTGCTCTTCCTCGGCGTCTTCGCGCTGCTGCCGCGGGACGTGCTGAGGCGGGAGGCGGGCGTCGCGGGGCCGCGGAACCGCCGCTGGCGCGACCCGCTCGTCGCGGGCGTGGCCGGGCTGCTCGCCTTCGCCGTCGTCTGGTCGGCGCTCTCGCGGCCGACGCCGCAGGAGAGCGTGGCGGCGCAGCACATCCGCCTGACCCCGGACGCGCACGCTCAGGACGTCGTCACCGCGATTCTCGCGGACTTCCGCGGGCTCGACACGCTCGGCGAGGTCACGGTCGTCGGCGTCGCGTTGCTCGGGATCGCCGCGCTGCTCCGGAGGGGGCGGATCTGGTGACGACCGCGATGACCCAATGGGCGGCGCGGCTGCTGCTCGCACCGACGTTCATGATCGCGGCCGCCGTGCTCGTGAAGGGGTACGCGGACGTGGGCGACGGCTTCAGCGCGGGCGTGATCGCGGCGCTCGGCGTCCTCCTCCAGTACGTCGCCTACGGGTACGACCTCGTGGAGGAGCTGCTGCCGGTCCGGCTCGCGCTCCCGGGCGCCTTCGCCGGGCTGCTGCTCGCGCTCTGCGTGCTCTTCCTGCCGGCGCTGCTGGGCGACGAGCTCGTGACGCACTACCCGCTCGCCGGGACGAAGCCGGTGCACCTCGGCACGCTCGAGTTGATCACGGCCGTCGCGTTCGACGTCGGCGTCTTCCTGCTCGTCTTCGGCGCCGCCGTCGGGATCATCCACCTCGCGGCCCACGCCGCGGAACGGGGCGGCGAGTGATCGTCCTGCTTTCCGCCGTCGTGGCGATCCTCTTCGGGTCGGGCGCGTTCCTCGTGCTCAAGCCCGACCTCTTCCGGGTCGTGATCGGGATGGTGCTGATCTCGAACGCCGCGAACCTGACGCTGATGGCGTCCGGCCTCTCGCGCGGCTCGGCGCCGCTCCATCCGCTCGACGAGGACCGGGTCGCCGATCCGCTCGTACAGGCGATGACGCTGACCGCGATCGTGATCGGCTTCGGCGTCACCGCACTGCTGCTCGCGCTCTCGTACCGCGTCTACACCTCCCACGCCACGGTCGACCTCGACGACCTCTCGCTGCGCGAGGCGCGCCGCGAGGAGCAGCTCGACCGGGAGCGGGTGGAGCGGGTAGAGCGGGTGGAGGTGGAGGCCTGATGCTGGCGCTCGCGCTCGGCGCGCCCTGGTTCGCCGCGGTCGCGCTCGTCTTCCTCGACGGCCGGCGCCGCGTCGTGGGGCTCCTGGCCGCCGCCGCGCTCGCGGTGAATCTCGGCGCGCTGATCGCCGTGGCCGTCGACGTCGCGGGCAACGGGCCGTACGAGCTGGTGACGGGAGGCTGGCCGTCCGGAGTCGGCATCTCGCTGCGCGCCGACGCGCTCGGCGTCCTCTTCGCCGCGCTCTCGAGCGCGGTCGTCCTCTCCGCGCTCCTCTACGAGGTGCTCTCGGGCGTGCGCGGCCGGCTCTTCCCGCCGCTCGCGCTCTTCCTCGTGACGGGGCTGACCGGCCTCTTCCTGACGGGCGACCTCTTCAACTTCTTCGTCTTCTTCGAGCTCTCGATGATCGCGGCCTACGTGCTCAGCGTCTACGGCGGCGAGCGGCGCCAGATCGGCGCGGCGTTCATCTTCGCGGTCGTCAACCTGCTCGGGTCGTTCCTCTTCCTGATCGCGGTGGGCGCGATCTACCACGTCACCGGGTCGCTCGAGATGGGCGCGGTCGCCCGCCGCTTCGGCGACGTCGATCCGGCCTCGGCGATTCTGATCGCCGTCACCTTCTTCGTCGCGTTCGGGGTCAAGCTCGGGCTCTTCCCGTTCCACTTCTGGCTGCCGCCGCTCTACACGGGCGCGCGGCCGGCGGTGGCGGCGATCCTCGCCGGCGCGCTCGCCAACATCGGCAGCTACGGGCTGATCCGCTTCGGCGCCGGGCTGCTGCCGAGCGAGCTCGAGTTCGGCGCGCCGGTGCTGCTCGCGCTCGGCGCCGCGAGCGTGATCTACGGGTCGATCCAGGCTCTCTCCCGCCGCGCGGTCGCCGAGGTGCTCGCCTACTCGTCGATCGGGCAGGCGGGCTACATCCTGATCGCGCTCGCGGTGGGCGGTCCGGTCGGGTACGCAGCCGCCGTCCTCTACGCCGTCGTCAACTCCGTCAACAAGACGCTCCTCTTCCTCGCGATCGGGCTGAGGGGCTGGCTCGTCGGGGCGGTGTTCGTCGTCGGCGCCTTCAGCGTCACCGGGATCCCGCCCTCCGCGGGCTTCTTCGGCAAGGTGGCGCTCTTCCAGGCGGCCGTCGAGCAGCAGAGCGTGGCGCTCGTCGCCCTCGTCTTCCTGGGCGGCGCGCTCTCGTTCGTCTACATGTTCCAGATCTACCAGCAGGACTACTGGAGCGGCCGCGAGACGGCCGGGACGCTCCGCGCGGCGCCGAGGGCCGTGGCCCTGCTGGTCGCGGCGGCCGTGCTGGGGCTCGGGCTGTGGCCGGAGCCGCTGCTGGCGCTCACCACGGCGGCCGCCGAGGTGCTCGGCTCGCGAGGCGCGCCGTGATCCGCGCGCTCGTCGCCGGCGGCGGTCTCGTCGCGGTGTACCTGCTCGCGCTCGCGAGCCTCGAACCCTGGGACGTCGCCATCGGGGCGGTGCTCGCTGCGAGCGTCCTCGTCGTCTTCCGGCGCTTCCTCCGCCACACCGCGCAGCCCGCCGAGTTCCCGCTGCGCCGCGTGCTCGCCTTCTTCCCCTTCGCCCTCGTCGTGCTCCGGGACATCGTCGTCGGCACCTGGCAGGTCGCGCGCATCGTCCTCCACCTGCAGCCGCTCGAGCAGCCGGGGATCGTGGCGATCCCGATCGGCGAGCGCTCGCACCGCGGCGTCATCGTGACCGCGTTCGTCGCCACGCTCTCGCCCGGCGAGTACCTCGTCGACGTCGACACCGCGCGCGGCGTGATCCTGCTGCACGTCCTCGACGCGCGCGACCCGGACGAGGTGCGAGCCCGGCTCGCGGCCTTCTACGAGCGCTGGCAGAGGCCGGTGTTCCCCTGATGCACACGGCCGTCTTCTACGTCGCCGTGCTCTGGATGACTGTCCTGCTCGCGCTGAGCGTCGTCTCCGTGCTCCGTGCCCGCTCCGCGCTGACACGGATCCTCGCGCTCGACATGACGATCCTGATCCTGATCGCCCTGCTCGTCCTCTACTCGGACGTGAACCGCGTCTCGTACTACCTCGACGCGGCGCTCGCGCTGGCGCTGCTCTCGGTGATCGCGACGATCGCGGCCGCGCGGTACCACAGCGAGGGGAAGCTCTTCTCATGAGGCCGCTCGCGCTGCTGACGGACGCGCTCGTGCTGCTCGGGGTGCTCGTGATGACGGTCGGCGTCTACGGCGTCTTCCGGATGCCCGACACGTACACGAAGCTGCACGCTTCGAGCAAGGCGGTCTTCCTGGGCGTGATCGCGCTCGTGCTCGCGTCCGTCGGGACGCGGGAGCCGACCGTCATCGCGCGCGGCCTGCTGATCGCCGTGTTCCTGCTCGTCACGACACCGGTCGCCGCCCACGTGATCGCCCGCGCCGCCTACGTCCGCGACGAGGCGATGGAGACGCCGGGCGCGATCGACGAGTCGGGGCACGAGCTGCCGGGGCGGCCGCCGACGCGCGACGCGGACTGACGCCCCTCTAGAGCCGCGAGCGCTCGAGCTCCCAGAGACGGCCGGTGAGGCGGCGTCCGCGCACCACGCGGTCGGCCTCGAGCCGCTCGAACGTGTCGCCCGGCTCCGGCCGCTCCTCGACGACGATCGCTCGCAGCCCCACGGCCCAGAGACGCTCGCCGCGCCGGACCGCGCGCGCGCGAAAGGGACGCGCGTGCTCGAGGTGCTCCGCGAGCGACGCCGCCTCAGGCGGGAGGACCCGCCCGTCGGCGAGCGCGACGAGCTCGAGCTCGTCGCCGTCGGGGCCGGGAGTCTCGACGGTGGCGACGGCGTCCCACTCGCGGAACCGGTGGACGCCGTGGATCCCCACCTCGCCCCAGTGGGGGCCGGTCTCGTGCGGCGGGCGGCCGCTCACGCCTCGCGCTGGGGCGGCTCCGTCTCGATGTGGCCGTAGCCCCCGTCCCGGCGCCGGTAGACGACGTTCGTCGCGCCCGTCTCCTCGTGCTCGAAGACGAAGAAGTCGTGGCCGATCAGCTCGAGCTGCAGGACGGCCTCCTCCGGCGACATCGGCCGCAGCAGGAACTGCTTCGACTTCACGATCATCCGGTCGAGCTGCTCGGCCGAGAGCCCGGGGTCCTGCTGTGCCGCACCGTTCGCGCGCCTGCCGGTCTCGCGGCGGCTGCGCTTCTCGCGGTAGCGCTTGACCTGGCGCTCGAGCTTGTCGACGAGCTGGTCGATCGAGGTCTCGAACGCACCGGACGACTCGCGCGCGCGCAGCGTCGGGCCCTTCGTCCAGATCGTCGCCTCCGCGACGTGATTCGCGGCGATCGAGGGATTCATCTCCATCGCGAGCTCGAGCTCGACCTGCGTGGGGTCCGCGAGCTGCCGCTCGAGCTTGGAGAGCTTCTCCTCGGCGTACCTCCGGATCGAATCGCTGACCTCGACGTTCCGGCCCTTGACCTGAAGTCGCATCGCCGCGCTCCTTTCGTCCGCTGGGTACGCCGCTCAGACTACCGCCTTCCCCGAGCGCGTCTCAGCGAACCGCCCGCGCGAGCGTCACGACCTCGACGTGCCTGGCACCCCCTTTCCGGAGCGCGCTCGCAGCCGTGGCCGCGGTCGCGCCGCTCGTGTAGACGTCGTCGACGAGGCAGACCCGCGACGGCGACGCCCGGGCTGGGACGAAGACGCCGGCGACGTTCGCGCGACGGTCCTTCAGCCCCAGCCCGCGCTGGCGCTCGACGCTCCGCACGCGGCCGACGAGCTCCTCCACCGGCAGCTGCCACAGGCGCCCCAGCTCGCGCGCGAGCGCCTCTGCCGGCCGGTGCCCGCGCTTCAGCGTGCGCTCTGCGTCCGCGGGGACGAAAGTGAGCACGGCGACGGCGGGCCGCGCCACCACCTCGGCAGCGAGCTCCGCCGCGACCGCGGCGAGCCGCCGCTGGGAGCGTTCCTTCCACGCCGACACGAAGCTCCTCGCGCGCTTGTCGTACACGAGCGCCGCCCGCGCGCTCGCGAACGCGAGCCTGCGCCCGGCGCACTCCGCGCAGCGCCGCACGGGCCATGCCCCCGGCGACCCGCAGCGGGCGCAGAGCGGCGGCGCGAGACGCACGAAGAGGTCGCGGCAGGCGGCGCAGAGCGCCTCGCCGACGCGCGCGCAGACGGCGCAGCGGAGCGGGAGCAGCAGGTCGAGCACCACGCTCTCGACGCTAGCCCGACACGTCGTACACGTCTGTGCCGGTTGTGTGGCGGAAGTGTGACTCTTACCGGAGCGGCGAGGCCGCGAGCAGCTCCCGCAGCGGCGCCCGCGCCCCCTCCAGGTCCTCGGGCGTCTTCACCGGGAAGAAGCGCCCTCGCGGCCCGCTCCGCGGCACCTGCAGGTAGGTCGTGGGGACGAAGCGCGAGAGCTCGTGGCAGAGATGCTCGAGCTGCACCGCCGCGCGACCGTCGACCGTCTTCTCGACGTAGAGCCACGTCAGCTCGTACTCGGGTTCGAGCGCGTCGAGATCGACCCAGAGGGTGTTGACGTTGAAGACCGGGATCCGCTCGTGGTCGAAGTCGGGCGGGAAGCGCGGTCCCTCGAGCACCTGCAGCTCGCCGTCGACGCGTGCGGGTGCACCGCCGAGGTCGCCCGCCTTCACGGCCTGCTCGGCGGTGAGCGGCCGCCCCTCGAGCAGGTGGGTGCCGAAGACGACGGGGTCGACACGCGCGCCGAGGTTGTCGACGTTCGAGACGACGACGTGCCGCACACCCTGCGCGCGCAGGCGCTCGAGCGTCCCCGACCGGCGGATCGCCCCGAGAACGTCGCCGTGACCGGGAGCGTAGAGGGAGGGGCGCCCGTCGTCGCCGCGGAAGAGCGAGCCGTCCGGCTCGAGCCGGAGCGACACGTCCTGCGAGAAGAAGAGCGGCTCCGGCAGGCCGCGGGCGGCGACGAAGGCGCGCGTCGGCACATCCGTCGCGAAGCTCGTCATCAGGGCGACCGGGATCGACGTCTCGAGCGCCTCGGCCACATCCGCGGTCGAGCCGAGCTTGAGCTCGAGGAAGCTCCGGCCGTCGAGCACCTCGACCGTGCCCTTGACGACGCCGCCGAAGCGCGTCGCCATGCCGCCGTTCAGGACGACCGTCGCCAGCTCGCCGCGCCGGAGCGCCTCCTCGCCGGCCGCGCGCGCCTCGGCGTCCTCGCCGGGCTCGGGCAGGCGGACGAGGTCCTCCGGCCGCGGCGGCTCGACCGTGCCGCGGACGACGTTCGCCTCGGGCGTCAGCTCCCCGCTCCGCACGCGCTCCCGCAGCGCCTCGAAGCGCTCGGCGTCGAAGCCGTAGCGGTCGAGCACCTCGCGGGTGCCCGCGTCCAGCTCCTGGGCCAGAGAGGTCACGCCGCGTGCACTACCCGTGGCAGCGACGAGCTGAACGGCGCGCGGTGCACGCCCTCCTCGGTCACGATCGCGGCGATCAGCGAGGCGGGCGTGACGTCGAAGGCCGGGTTGACCGCGGCGAACCGCGACGTCACCTCCGCGGCGTCGCGCTCCTCGAGCGGGATCTCCTCGCCCGTCGCCGTCGCGAGGTCGACCGTCGACGTGGGCGCGACGACGTAGAGCGGCAACCCGTGATGCGCGGCGGCGATGGCGAGCGAGTAGGTGCCGATCTTGTTCGCGGTGTCGCCGTTCGCGGCGATCCGGTCGGCGCCCGTGACGACGCAGTCGACCTCGCCGCGCGCCATCAGGTGGGCGGCCGCGGAGTCGGCGATCACGGCGTGCGGGATCGCGAGCGCCTCGAGCTCCCAGGCGGTCAGCCGCGCTCCCTGCAGCAGCGGGCGCGTCTCGTCGACCCAGACTTGCGCGAGCAGCCCCTGCTCCCAGGCCGCGCGCAGCGCTCCCACGGCGGAGCCGTAGCCGCCGGTCGCGAGCCCGCCCGCGTTGCAGTGGGTGAGCGCCCGCGTGCCCGGGCCGAAGAGCCCGGCGGCGTGGCGGGCCATCCTGCGGCACCGGTCGACCTCCTCCTCGTGCAGCGCCCGCGCACGCGCCGCCGTCGGCTCGGCGCGCATCTGCTCGAGCGCCCACACGAGGTTGACGGCCGTCGGTC
>Ga0247713_1001118_pt1 | contig 14032 bp, 19 predicted proteins | sample 21E_NmetaG_FD_189936 | JGI IMG/M metagenome (GOLD analysis project Ga0247713, IMG submission 189936) | Soil microbial communities from hillslope of Landscape Evolution Observatory, University of Arizona, Oracle, AZ, United States - 2-1-E_N | ecosystem: Engineered > Artificial ecosystem >... | reverse complement strand
TCAGGAACATCCGCCGGTTCACCTGGACCTCCGGCGAGTCGGGGACGGCGGCTGCGGCCGTGGGGGCAGGGGGCGCGGGAGACCGACCGGCCCGGGGGACGACCCGCATCCCGGATGGACCCGCGGTCGCGGGCGGGCGCCGCCTGAGCAGCGTCCCCATCAGCAGCAGGAAGCCGATGCCGGCCAGCACCACGGCCAGCCCGACCACCACCGTGACGGCGTCCACCTTCTCCTCCTCTCGGCTACGTCAGATCTCGAAGAAGACGCAGGCCCTGTCGCCGCAGTCGTCCCAGGGGTAGACCCAGTTCCAGCCCGGCCCTCGCACGAACGAGCCGATGACCGTCAAGGTCGCCCAGTACATCATGAACATCGTGAAGAGCACGATCACGAGCTTGCGGTCCTGAGGCCTCACGCTCGGGTTGCGGTCGACGAAAGGCAGCGCCATGAGCCCCAAGAGGGTGAACTGGGGGATCGTCACACCCGCCACCTGCGGGTGGTAGTAGCGCAGCAGCTCCTGCAGGCCCAGGAAGTACCAGGGCGCCTTCGATGGGTTCGGCGTCTGGTTCGGGTTGGCGAGCTCGAGGAACGTCACGTCGATCATCGACAGGACGAACAGGAGCACCGAGCAGAGCAGGAGCGCGACCAACTCGGCCATCAGCAGGTGAGGCCAGACGTTGATCTTGTCCTCCGGCACCCGCTGCATGCGCTGGATGGCCTCCTGGCGCACGACCGCGAGCAGGCGGTCCTTCGGCGGAGCCCCTCCTTGCGGCTTGACGGGGAGGTCGGTGTCGGTCATCCCAGGTTCCTTTCGGTCTACAGCGGGCCCGAGAACCCGTCCTTGCGGACCCGCCAGAAGTGAACCGACATCAGGATCACGATGATGAACGGGAAGAAGAGTACGTGCAGGACGTACCAGCGGAGCAGGGTAGCGCCCGAGATCTCGGTCCCCGCCAGGAGCACGAAGTTCACCTGCTTGCCGATCACGGGAGCGAAGCCCCCGATGTTCGTGCCCACGGTGACGGCCCAGAGCGCCAGCTGGTCCCAGGGCAGCAGGTACCCGGTGAACGAGAGGAGCAGGGTCAGCAGCAACAGGAGCACGCCGACGATCCAGTTGAACTCGCGCGGCGGCTTGTACGCGCCCGTGTAGAACACCCTGGCCATGTGCAGGAAGACCGAGAACACCATGAGGTGTGCGCCCCACCTGTGCATGTTGCGCATCAGCAAGCCCAGGTTGACCGTCGTGTGGAGCGCCGCGATGTCGTGCCACGCCTCGGGGTCGGTAGGGCGGTAGTAGAACATCAGGAAGATCCCGGTGAGGGTCAGGATGACGAACAGGAAGAACGAGAGGCCGCCGAGGCAGAGGGTGTAGCTGAACCTGACGGAGTGCCTCTTCACCTTCACCGGGTGCAGGTGGTAGAGGAGGTTGTTGACCATCACCATGGCCCGGTTCCGCGGATTGTCCTGGTAACCGCGACGGAAGGGGGAGCCGGGACGGAAGACGGCCTTCCAGAACTGGCTGTCTCGGATCTTGCGGTCTAGCTCTTCAGGGACGTTGGACAGGTCGGGTTTCCGCGGACGGAGCCGTCTCGCCACCAGTTCCTCCTCTAGCCCTGGTCCCTAGTCGCCCGTTCAGGTGGTGCCGAGCTGACGCTTCCCGCCTGCGCCCGCCTTGGCGAGCTTGTCCATCGTGATGGCGTCCGTGGGGCATCGCTCGACACAGATGTTGCAGCGCGTGCACTCCGTGTCGTCAACCCAGAAGATGACGTGAGGCTTGTCCTGCTTGATGGCGTCGTCGACCATCAGGGCCGCGTCCTCGCCCTCGACGGCCCCCGCGTCCACCATGAACAGGCAGTGCCAGGGGCAGTGGTCGACGCACGCGCCGCAGACTATGCAGAGCTCCGGGATGAAGCCGAGGTACTTCTTCGCGCCCTTGGCGCGCTTCATGTCGTCGGCTTCCATCACCGCGATGTTGAAGTGCTCTCCGTCGAAGCGTATGGGCTCGTTCATGCCTTGAACCTACCCGCCTTCCGCTGGCGCTCACCCCAGAGGTAGGCGAGCACGAACAGCAGCACGAAGAAAGCCCCCTGGATGGTGTTGACGACGATGTCGCGGATGATGATGTAGGTGTCACCCTCCATGAACGCGGCGAGCGGCGCGATCGGGATGTGCTCGGCCAGCGCGGTGTGGGTGGAGTCGAACCAGTAGAGCATCCGTGAGGGGATCTCGGCGATCAGGAGCATCCCGATGACGGTCAGCCACATGCCCATCAACGTGGCGGTCGTCCACGTCAGCCGTCGGTCCGATCGCACGATCCACCAGAGGGGGAGAGCGATCGCCACCGTGAGGGCGGTGAGGGCCACGATCAGCAGCATGGTCGGACGATTCTAACCCCGGAAAGGCCCTGGAGACAAACGTGAAGCGGTTCACAACCGAGGCCCTGACCAGCGTATTCCGCGTGACGCGTCGCTGACCAGCGGTTATGACCGAACGTCAGTCGCCTCTCCCATCTCCAGGGCGCGCAGCACCGAGGCGGCCTCGGACTCGAGCGGTGTCCTCTGGGCCTCGTAGACCTCCGGGTCGACGAGTCCGGAACGGCGGTCGGCCTCGAGGTCGCGCAGGGCACGCAGGAGCGCGTCCCGCCTGGCCACGAGAGAGGCGGTCCGGCCCGGATCGCCGGCCGACGGGAGGCGAGGTCGGTACAGCGGGGCGGCGACGAACGCGGCCAGCCCGATGAGCACGACCGTGAGGGCTACGACGTCCATGCGGGCGTCGCCTCCTGGGCCGGAGCGGGTATCCGCGGCCGCTGGGGGGCGGGCGGGCGGCGACGGCCTGCCACCAGCGCCACGACCGACCCGATCACGGACATCGCGGCGCCGGCCCACACCCAGAAGACCAGCGGGTTGAGGTGGATGCGGTACACGACCCGCCCGCACTCGGTCGCCCGCGAGAGCGTGCAGGGCGTCCCGCCATCGTCGTCGGCGCGGGTGCCGGCCAGGATCACGTAGAGGTCGGACAGAGGGGTGGTCCGGATGGCGATCTCGGACTGGGGCTGGTCGAAGTTGGGGTGCATGTTGAGCTGCGGGCGCAGCGTGGCCAACCGGCGCCCGCCGCGGGAGACGTCCAGGACGGCCAGGTTCACATCCTTGTCCGGGACGACGGACCGCTGAAGCTCGCGGTGCTGGAACTCGAACCCGGCGAAGGTGAAGCGGTCCCCCGGGAACGCCGCCACCTCCGTCTGCGAGTGGAAGACGTTGCCTGCGAACCCGACCGTCATCACCGCGATGCCGAGGTGCACGAGGTAACCGCCGTAGCGCCGCGGGCTCGTCCTGAACGCCGATCTCACGGGTGAGGGGGCACCGGTCGCGCGCCTCGTCCGGACCCCCCGGGCGATCTCGGCCAGGCTGGCCGCGGCCAGCAGGACGGCCACCCAGACCACCGCCGCGAAGGCGACGCTGCGAAGCGCGACGCCGAGCGGGAGAGTCACCCCCGACGCGACCGCCGCCGGGCCCTTCAGGCGGTTGGCGATCGCGCGGAGCGAACCGCGCCTCCATGGGACGACGGGTCCGATCGCGGCGAGGATCAGAAGCAGGCAACCGAGCGGCGCCATGATCCGGTTGAAGAAGGGGGGACCGACGGCGAGGCGCTCCCCGGTTAGCGCCTCGGTGATCAGCGGGAGGATGGTCCCCCACAGGATCACGACGGTCGCCCCCACGAAGAGCAGGTTGTTCACGAGGAAGGCCGACTCGCGCGAGACGGGGGAGTCGAGGTGGTGCTCAGTTCGCAGGTGGGGGAGGCGCCAGACCAGCAGCCCGAAACCGACGAGCGTCTGGGCCGCCAGGAACAGGAAGAACCACCGCCCGATGGGAGATTCGGCGAACGTGTGGACCGACGACAGGAGCCCGGACCGGGTGAGGAAGGTCCCGAACACGGCGAGGTCGGCCGCGGCCAGCACGAGGAAGATGTTCCAGACCCTGAGCATCCCGCGCCTCTCCTGCACGACCGACGAATGCAGGAATGCCGTGGCCGCCAGCCACGGGAGCAGGGCTGCGTTCTCCACCGGGTCCCACGCCCAGTAACCGCCCCACCCGAGCTCCGTGTACGCCCAGGCTCCCCCGAGCACCATGCCCGCGCCCAGGAACAGCCACGGCGTCAGCACCCAGGTCCGAGCGACCCGCAGCCACTCCGCTCCCGTGCATCGGGTTACGAGGGCGGCGACGGCGATGGCGAGCGGGACGGAGAGCCCCGTGAAGCCCAGGTACAGCAGGGGCGGGTGGATGACCATCCCGGGCGACTGCAGCAGCGGGTTGAGCCCGCGTCCGTCGGCCGGGACGACCTCAGAGGGCGTGAACGGGTTCGAAGCGAGGGCGGTCACCAGTCCGAACGTGAGGATCGTCACGCCGACGACGGGGATGCCCCACCCGAGGAAGGGCTCGGTCGCGGGCCGGCGGGCGCCCGCGAAGATCGCCGCGTACAGCGCGAGCATCCAGCACCACAGGAGCAGGGAGCCGTCCATGGACGACCAGAAGGCTGAGAACGTGTACCAGGGCTGGGTCGCCCGGCTGGACACCTCCGCCACGTAGGCGATCGAGAAGTCGCGCGTGAACAGGGCCCACCAGAGCAAGAGGGAGGCCAGCGTGAAGGACGCGGCCACCGCGACGACGGCGCGTCGGGCGCTGTCGAGGAGCTCGGGGCGGGCGACCGTCCACCTGCCGTCGAGGCGGCGCATCGAAGCCGGCGCCGCGACCGAGGCGTACGCGGCGAAGCCGCATGCGACCAGGATGAGCCCGCGTCCGAGCATCAGCCGGTGGTGGCGGGGTGGTCCTCGGCCACGTACTTCGACGAGCACTTGGCCAGGACGCGGTCCGCCACGAGCACCCCGTCCCGGCCGATCCGGCCCTCGGCGATCGCGTCCGTCGCCTCCTGGAGGGTGTCGGGCACCTCGCCGCTGTAGTGGACCTCGACCTCGTGGGCGCCGTCCGTGACGAGGAAGCGAACGTTGGAGCCGTCCCGCACCAGGCTCCCGTCTACGATCCGGCCGCCTACCTTGACCCGCGTCTGCGGGTCGGGCGCGGCCGCCGCGATCTCAGACGGGGTCCGGTAGTAGGAGAGTGCGTCGGGGGAGGCGATCGCCCACGCCCCTAGCCCGCCGATCCCGGCGAGGATCAGTCCGATCCCGAGGGCCCACTTGAGCCGGCGTCCGGATGGCGGTGCCTGGAGCGCGGGGGGGTCTGCAACCTGCATGGCCGCTCCAGGGTACCCGCTCACTCAGCGGTGGTCGTCCGCTCGGCCCTCGATCCGCGAGATACGGTCGGCGATACGGCGCTGCTCCCGCGCGAGGCGCCACAGGTAGAGGGCGAGGGCCGCCCAGACGACGCCGAACGCGGCGGCCAGCCATCCCAGCGCCTCAGACATGGGCCTCGAGGACGTCCAGACGCTCCCGCGCCGACATCTGCGCCACCCGTAAGGCGAGCAGGCAGGCGAACACGAGCGCGAACGCGGCGAGGGAGACCAGCAGGGTGGTCAGCATCTCGGACGTGAGCTGGGGGCCGGCCCGCGATATCACGGTCGGCTCCGGGTGGGCGGTGTTCCACCAGGTCACGGCGAAGTGCACGATCGGGATGTCGATGGCTCCGATGATCCCGATGACCGCGGCGACCCGCGCGCGCCGGGCTCCGGGCGGGGTCAGCGAGCGGAAGAGCAGGTACCCGACGTAGACCGCCCACAGGACGAGGGTCGTCGTCAGGCGTGCGTCCCAGACCCACCAGACCCCCCAGGTCGGGCGGGCCCAGATGGAGCCCGTCACCAGGACGATCGTCGTGAACAGCACGCCGACCTCGGCGGCGGAGGCGGCGACCCTGTCCCAGCGCTCGGGGCCGCTGGCCACCACGAGCACGCTGGCCACCGCCACCACCGCGAAGGCGAGGTACGCGAGCCACGCGGCCGGCACGTGGACGTAGAGGATGCGCTGGACGTCTCCCTGCACGGCTTCGGTCGGTGCCCACAGGAAGATGAGCCCGAGGGCGGCCGATACGGCGACGAGCGCGGCCAGCGGGAGCGCGGAGGGGAGCCGGTCGGTCATTCCTCCAGAGCGTAGTCGAACAGCACGATCGAGGTGCCCACGGAGACGAGGTCGAACCCGATGAGGATCACGTAGCCGGTCAGCGTGCTCTCGAGGTGTGCCCCCCCGAGGAGGTGCCCCAGGAGACGGACGCAGGCGATCGTCTGGGGCACGAGGAGCCCGAACAGCAGGACCGGGACGACGAGCTCCCCCGAGCGGGTCTGCCCGGACATCGCTCCCAGCAGCAACCCCCACCCGAGGACCCCCACCAGCCCGAGGACGGCTACCCCGATCGCCTCGAGGACGCGGGTGAGGTCGCCGCCGAACAGGACCGCCGTGACCGGGACCACGACCGCCGCCAGCGCCCCGAGCAGGACGAGGGAGGCGAGGAGCTTCGAAGACAGGATGAGCACCGGGTCCACGGGAGCCGCCCGCAGCCCGTCGAGCGTGGCGTCGCGCCGCTCGGAGTCGAAGGTGCGACGCACCTCGAGCATGGAGGCGAGCAGCAGCGTCGCCCATGCGAACCCGCCCGCCGCCAGCGGGCGCGCTTCCGCTCCCGGCGGCAGCGCGAACTGCAGCGTGATGAGGACGGCGGCCCCGAAGAACAGGAGCGTGGACGCCCGCTCCAGCCCTCGCGACTCCACGAGGGCCTCCTTCCAGACCAGGCGGCCGAGGGTCCTCATGCTTCCCGGACGAGGCCGGCCGCGAGCTCGACCACCCGGTCGCAGACGGAGGACGCCCGCTCGGGCTCGTGGGTCGCCATCAGGACGGCCCCCGGGGAGCCGAGCAGGAGCCGAGTCATCGCTTCGACCCCCTCCGCGTCGAGGCCGGCGTAGGGCTCGTCGAGGACGAGCACCGAGGGACGGTGGGCGAGCGCGCACGCGAGCCCGACCCGCTTGCGCATCCCCTGCGAGAAGGCGGACACGCGCCGGTCGTCGGACGGGTCGATGCCGAGGCCGGCGAGCATCCCGAGCCCCTCGCCGGGTCCGACGCCATGCAGCCCGGACCAGAAGCGGACGTTCTCGGCCGCGGTGAGGTTGGAGTAGAGGGCGGGCGCGTGCCCGAGGACCCCGATCCTCCGTCGAGCGGCCGGGAGGGTCGGGTCGGCCCCGGCGACCCGGACCGCGCCCGAATCGGGCCGGAGGAGCCCGGCGACCAGCCGCAGCAGCGTGGTCTTGCCCGCGCCGTTATGTCCGAGCACGGCCACGCGCTGTCCGGGCGGGACCTCGAGGTCCACCCCGTCGAGCACCCGGGTCCGGTCGTACCGGCGGACGACCTGCCGCAGCGAGACGGCGGTCACGCCGTCCCGCCCGGCTGTCTGCGTCGTACGAGTGGGAAGAGCAGCAGCGCCAGAGCCACGACCACTCCGCCCACCACGAGCGCGGTCCGTGGCCACCCGGCCGGACCCTCGAACGTGAGGGCCACCTCGACCCGCTCACCCGGCTCGAGGTCGCGGCCCGTGTACCGCTTGGCGTTGACACCGCCGACCGAGACCTCTCCCGCCGCTTCGAGGGAGGGGGCGTCGACGGTGACGTCGCCCGCCCACAGGAGCTCGAGCCGATCGGTCGGGTGATCGGGCTGACGCACGATGGTGGACCGTTCGGCCGGACGGGGGAGGGTGTACCCGTAGACGATCTCCGTCCGGCCCGGGAGGACCGGGGCGTCGCTCGTCAATCGGTCCTGATCGTCGAACCGCAGGAGCTGGCGCGATAGCCCGCGCCTGGGCTCGAACCCCGACGCGCCCTCCAGGATGGGGAGCCGCAGGCCGCCCGTGAACGCGGCCTCCCCGTCGACAAGCACGTTGAGGATCTGGAGCACGTCCAGCCCGGCGGGGACGACGGTCAGGAGCGTCGAGTCGAGCTCGACCCGCACCACGGAGTCGTCGGTGGTGACGGCCGCCACCGTGAGGTCGACGGTCCGGTCCCGCTCCGCGTCGAGCACCAGCACGTCGCTCGGGAAGGTCGCCTGCTCGTAGGCAGCCGACACGACGTACGCATCGGTGGGGCCCGTGGGGAGGCCCTCGAAGGTGTAGCGGCCGTCATCCGCGGTCGTCGTCTCCCGGCGCTCGGCCTCCGTCGTCGCCTCGAACCGGGTGAGGGTCACCGCGGTCCCGGCGGCCGGCGTCCCCTGGGCGGTCCGGACCGTGCCCGCGATCCGCCCGTCCGCCGGCTGCGGTGTGGGGTCCGGGGGCGGTGTGCCGGCCGGCTCGAGGGTGAGGCCGGGCGTGGGTCCGGCGGGAGCGGGAGCGGGCTGCCCGGCCGAGGCGACGAGCCCGGCTGTGGCAACGGCGGCCCCGGCTCCCACGGACAACGCAGCGAGCCAGAACGGCATCGCGCGCAGCGCGACCGATGTGAGTCGAGCGAGGCCCGCGAGGGCCAGCGCGGCCCCCGCGGCGACCATCGAGACGAGCAGGACGGTGTCGGCGGGCATCGGTTAAGCGTGCGCTATACTCCGCCGGTCCGGGCGCCTGAGCCCGGCTCGACGAGCCACAACACGGTACCTAGGAGACGTGGATGGTCGATGCACGGGGCGGCGCCGAGAGCCGGGTGGAGCCCGACCTCGCGGCGCGTCAGGCGGCGATCGCCGCGGTCGCCTGGCTCGTCATCGCCGTCCTCGTGCACGTCGCCGCGCATGCCCGTCTCCTGTTCCCGGAGGCGCTGGATGGCGTCGCCCTGCTGTCCTACGGGCGGCTTCGGCCGATCGCGGACAACGCCTTCCTGTTCGGCTGGCTGGCGACCGCTGCTATCTGCGCCATGTTCGCCATAGTGCCGCGGGCCGTCGGCGCGCAGCTGCACAACGAGGTCCTCGGGGCGACCGCCGTGATCTGGTGGCACCTGGTGATGTTCGCGGGCGTGGCGACGCTGTTGCTGGGCATGAATCAGGGCCGGCCGCTCGCTGAGCTCCCGCTCGGCGTCGATATCGGGTTGCTGCTCCTCTCGCTCCTCGTCTTCTACAACGTCGCGATGACCGCCGTGCGGCGCAACGAGCATCGCCTCTACGTCTCGGTCTGGTACCTGCTCGCGGCTGCGCTGATGCTCCCGGTGTTGATCGCGACGGGGAGCGTGATCCTCTCCGGGGTCCGAGACGCCCTCGTCGGTGCTTTCTACCTGGGCGGCCTGGAGTTCCTGTTCCTCATCCCGGTCTCCCTCGGGATCGCCTACTACGTCGTTCCCGCCTCGACCGGCAACGCGGTCCCGTCGCGCACCCTGGCCTCCATCGGCTTCTGGACCCTGATCTTCGTAGGGGGGTTCACCGGGGTCCGGTACCTCGTGAGCGGGCCGATACCGCTGTACCTGCAGGCGATCGCCGTCGCGATGACGGTCGTGGCACTCGTCCCGGTCCTGACGGCAGCGGCCAACGTCGTGGGGGCCGCGCGCGGGAGGTGGGACCTGGTCGGCCGGCCCTCTGCCGTCCGGTACGCGGTCACCTCGGTCGTCGCCCTGGTGGTGTGGACGGCCCTGTCGGCGGTGACGGCGGTGCCGTCCGTCTCCCGGCTCGTCGGGCTGACGAGCTGGACGGCGGGTCTGCGGACGATCGTCCTGGCGGTCGTCTCGTCCTTCGCCGCCTTCGCCCTCCTCGTGTACGTGTACCCGCTACTCGTCGGGCGCACGTGGGCCTCTGAGCGGGCCTCCTCCTTCCACTTCTGGGGTTCGCTGGCGGGAGCGCTGACCGTGGCCGGCTCCCAGATGGCGGCCGGGCTCGTCCAAGGGTCACTCGCCCTGGCCGCGTCGCGGTCCGGTGAGTCCGCGGCGGGACAGGCGGTCGCCGGGGAGCTGGGGTTCGTGATGCGGGGGTTCCACTGGGTACAGCTCGCGGGGTGGCTGCTGTTCGGAGCCGCCCAGTTCGCCCTGGCCTGGAACGCGGCCCGGACCGCTCGGGCCGGGGAGCCGGTGCAGCTGTACGCGATGGCGGCGCCGACGGTCGGGAGCCGGGCGTGAGCAAGAGGCGCCGCGTCACCGAGCGGGTGGGCGTGCTGCTCGCGGGGGTGCTGCTCCTGGTGTCGGCGGGTCTCGGCGCCACCGTGGTGATCCCCACCCTGGACGAGGCGATGGGGGAGACCACGGGCCACGCCCGGACGTACGAGGAGGACGCGCCGGGGCTGGCCGGGATGCGCGTGTACGAGCGCGAGGGCTGCTGGTACTGCCACACCCAGCAGGTGCGGCGGACGATCACGGACACCGCCCTCGGGGACCGTCTGGAGGCGGGCGACTACGACGGGCAGTCGCCCGCGATGCTCGGACTGGAGCGGAGCGGACCGGATCTCACGCACGCAGGAACGCGGTTCCCCAACGGTGGTGAGCTGAGACGGTCGGTCACGGGCGGCTCCGTGCACACCTACGGTCACCTGACCGACCGCGAGCTGGACGCGCTCGTCGCTTACCTCCAGTCGCTGCGGTGACGCCGGCGGATTACGCCGCGTCGGTGGGTTACCTCATGGCGGCGGCGGGCGCCATGCTGGGGGTCTGGGCGATCGTCGTGAAGCCGTGGCGCGCCTACGAGGTGGAGGACGACCCCGAGGACGGGGCTACGCCCGACGGTCCGCAGGACCGATGAACTCGATCGACCGGACGGTGCGACGGAACGCCGGGAGCCCCTTGTTGAAGGCGGCCCGGTCGTTGGGGAACGCGGCCCGGTAGACGATCAGGACACGGCGGGACGGGAAGATCACTGCTTCCTGAGGTCCGGCCGTCGCGGGTCCCTCGTAGGACAGGACGACCGCCTTCTCACCGTTCACCGTCCACTCCTCGACCTTGGCTCCCACGCCTCCCTCGCGCAGCCGCTCCCGGTAACCGTCCGGCGTCTGGTCGGAGCTCAGGTAGACGTCGAAGACGGCGGTGGCCGTCCCCGGCGCGTCGTCGGTGTCCGACGCCGCCGTCCCCTGGGCCAGCTGGAAGCTGTCGGATGACCTGCGGGTCACCTGCCAGCCCTCGGGGACGTCCATCCGGACCGGGCCGAACGTCGTGGACGAGGCGCACGCGCCCAACAGGACCAGCACGGCTCCCGCGGCCCAGAGAAGCCGCCTCATCACGGCTCCCACCTGAACGTCCGCACGGCGACGAGGGTCGCGGCCACCGCCCAGGCGGTGAGCGTCCAAAGGACCCGCGACCCGATGGGACCTCCCCCGAGCGCGGCCCTCAGGCCCGTGGCGAGCGGTTCGGCCGGTAGTACCCGGGCGACGGTCTGCAGCGCGACCGGCAGCCGCTCGACGGGGGCCACGACACCGCCCAGCAGGAGCATCACGAGGAAACCTCCGTTCGCGGCGGCCAGGTTCGTCTCGGCCCGCAGCCGGCCCGCCAGCGAGAGGCCGATGCCGGCGAAGGCGCACGCGCCCAGGGCCACGATGCCCGCCGCCGCGGGAGTGGGGGAGGGCCGCCACCCGAGCGCGAGTGCCGTCAGGGCGATGGCCGCGATCTGCACGGCCAGGGTCACGACGACGGTGAGGAGCTTCGACGCGAACAGCCCTTCGCGCCCCAGAGGGGTCGCGCCGAGTCGCTTCAGCACCCCTTGCTGCCTCTCGAAGCCGGTCGCGATCCCTAGCGCGACCATGGCGCTGGAGATCACGGCCAGGGCGATCACCCCGGGAGCCAGGAAGTCGACGGGCTTCCCGCCGAGCGCGGGGAGGATGTCCAGCGTCGCGAAGAACACCAGGATCCCGAGGGGGATCACCATCGTCACGAGCAGGCCCTCGCCGCGCCGGAGCGCCAGGACGAGCTCCGTCCGCGCCATCGCGCCGACCCCCCTCATCGGTCCCCCGCCCCCTCGGTCAGCTGCAGGAAGACCTCTTCGAGGGTCCGGCTCCCCGTGGTGAGCTCGACCATGAGCACGCCCTGACGGGCGAGGCTAGCCGCCAGCCGAGCGACCACCTCGGGGGTCGCCCTGACCTCGACGCGGTAACCGTCCGCGTGGGTGCCCGAGATGTGGACGCCCGCGGCGCGGCCGATCTCCTCGACGTCGGGGGGCCGGTCCGTCCGGAACCTGAGCTCGGCCGCCGGGGACGAGGCGACGAGGTCCCTGGGTGGTCCGAGGGCGACCATGCGCCCGTGATGGAGGATAGCGACGCGGTCGGCCACCCTCTCGGCCTCGTCCAGGAGGTGGGTCGTGAGCAGGACGCTCGCGCCCCGGTCCCGCAGCTCCCGGATCACCTCCCAGGTGCGGGCGCGGGTGCCGACGTCCATCCCGACGGTGGGTTCGTCACAGAACAGGAGGCGTGGCCGCCCGACGAGGGCGAGCGCGAGCGAGAGACGCTGCTTCTCGCCCCCGGACAGCGCGCGGTAGGGCGTGTGCGCGCGCGGGTGCAGCTCGAGGCGTTCGAGCAGGACATCCGGATCCTCCGGGTCCGCGTACATGGAGGCGAACAGGCGCAGGGCTTCCCGCGGTCGGATCTGGGACTGGAGTGCCGAGTCCTGCGGCATCACGCCGACGCAGGCGCGCAGCGCCTTCGTGTCCGGCGGCCGCCCCAGGACGGCGACCGCGCCCGCGTCCGGCCGTCTGAACCCCTCGCAGATCTCGATCGTGGTCGTCTTGCCGGCGCCGTTCGGTCCGAGGAGCGCGAAGATCTCCCCGGCGGCGACGGAGAAGGACACCCCGTCGACGACGACACGGCCTCCGTACCTCTTCACGAGACCGTCGACCCGCAGCGCCTCCGTCATGCCTCTCGTTCCGAGACATCCTGCGCGAGCTCCGTGAGGGCGTCCGCTACCTCACTCCCGATCACGGCGGCGTCCAGCGCCGCGCGAGCCTCCGCGGCCAGGTCGGCGATCAGGCCCAGGGTGTGGTCGAGCGCTCCCGTCTCGCGGAGCACCTCTCGCAGACGGTCGGCATCGTCGGGGGTGAGGTCGGGACGTCCGAGCGCTCGGTCGAGGAGGGCCACCTGGGCCGCCGTGCCGGTCGCGCGAGCCCGGGCGACGAGGACCGTCTGCTTGCCCTCGCGGAGGTCACCGTCGCGCTCCTTCCCGGTGATCGACGGGTCCCCGAAGACGCCCAGGACGTCGTCGCGGAGCTGGAACGCCTGGCCCAGGGGCGATCCGTACCCGGCCAGGACCCGCTGTACATCGGGGTCGTCTCCGCCCAGGTCCGCGCCGATGGACAGCGGGTAGGCGACGGTGTACCCACCCGACTTCAGGGTGGCTATCCGCCGCGCCTCCCCCTCGGTGACCCGGCCCAGGTGTGCCGCGTCCAGGTCGAGCATCTGTCCGGCGATCGCTGCTGCGCGCATGGAGTCGAACCTCAGGCGGGCCCGGGCCAGGACATCGGACGCGAACCCCGAGGACGCGAGCAGCCTGTCGGCCAGGACGAGTGCGAGGTCCCCGGTCAGAACCGCTGCGGCCACCCCCATCTGCTGTGGATCGGACCGGCCCCCTTGGGAGGCGCCGGCGAACGCCTTCCACGTGGCCGGCCTCCCGCGCCGCACCTCCGAACGGTCCATGACGTCGTCGTGGATGAGCGCGAACGTGTGGACGAGCTCGAGGGCGGCGGAGGCGGCCACGATCTCGTCGGACGGGGCCGCTCCCGTCGCGCGGTACCCCCAGAAGCAGAAGGTGGGACGGAGCCGCTTCCCTCCGGCCGCGACCACCGCGCCTATCTCGTCGAGCAGGGGGTGGGCCCCCTCGTCGAGGTGATCGCGCTGCGATGCGAGGAACCGTTCGAGGGCGACGTCGATCAGGTGCCGGAGGTCGGTTCGGGTGACGACCATGCGCCTCAGTGTCCTCGCTGGGGAGATGCGGCGCTACCGCGGACGCGCCGGTGCGCTACCGTATCCGCGCGTCCCACTCGCGTCCATGGAGCGACCACGTTGACCTCCTTCCGCCGTCTGGCTGCCTGCACGGCCGCGGCTACGCTCATCCTCGTCGCGGCCGGCGGACTCGTCCGGGCGACCGGCTCCGGGCTCGGCTGCCTCGACGAGTGGCCCAGGTGCTACGGGTCGTGGGTGGCCCCGGACCACTTCCACGGGATCATCGAGTACTCGCACCGGGC
>Ga0247713_1001117_pt1 | contig 14035 bp, 12 predicted proteins | sample 21E_NmetaG_FD_189936 | JGI IMG/M metagenome (GOLD analysis project Ga0247713, IMG submission 189936) | Soil microbial communities from hillslope of Landscape Evolution Observatory, University of Arizona, Oracle, AZ, United States - 2-1-E_N | ecosystem: Engineered > Artificial ecosystem >... | reverse complement strand
GGGGTAGACCCGGGGGCGCGGGCGGAAGACATCGATCTCGGCGGTTTCGTCGCCCTCGCCCGGGAATTCGGGTGACCGAGCACTTTCGAACGTACGGAAAGATCAACCTGTTCCTTCGTGTCCTAGGGCTCCGACCCGACGGGTTCCACGAGGTCGAGACGGTCCTGCACGGGGTCTCCCTCGCGGACGATTTGTGGGTGAGCCGATCTACGGCCGGCAACATCGAGATCGACATGGCGTGGGACGAGGGGCTGTTCGGCGACCTGCCGCCGCCGTCGGAGAATCTCGTAACCAAGGTTGTCTCACGCCTGGTCGCCCGGGGGGTCGCCCACGACGGGCTCCATGTCGACATCGTTAAGCGAATTCCGATCGGTGCGGGGATGGGAGGAGGGTCTGCCAACGCCGCGGGTGCATTCGTCGTTCTGAACGAGATGCTGGGGGCCGGGCTCGAATGGGACGACCTAATCGAGCTGGCGGCGGAGGTGGGGAGCGACGTGCCTTACTGCATTCACGGAGGCACTGCGTTGGCCACCGGTCGAGGCGAGAAGCTGACGCGTCTGGTGGCGCCGGAGGATCTGTGGTTGGTGCTCGGAATCTCGCACAGCCCTCTGGCGACGGCAGATGTCTACCGTGCGTGGGACCACCTCGGCGGGCCGGCCGAAAGCAGTAGTTCTCCTCTCGTGCTGGCGCTGGGATCGGGGGACGTCGATGAGATCGCCCCGCTGCTGCACAACGACCTCGAGGCGGCAGCCCTCGTGCTCCGACCGGAGCTCGGTCGGAAGAAAAAGGAGCTTCTCGCCGCGGGTGCGGTGGCGGCCGCGATGAGCGGTTCGGGTCCCACCCTGTTCGGTCTGTGCCGGAACTCGAAGGATGCCCACGAAGTCGCCGAGCGTGTGAAGTCGAGCTTCGACAAGGTCGTCTGCGTGCGCTCGCAGGATGTGTGCGTCGAGCGTCTCGGATGCTCCGACGCGCCGGCGGCGCGGCAATAGACTGCGCTCGGAGCGATGCCCCGTGGGGTAAGTGGCAGCCCGAGGGATTTTGGTTCCCTAAGTTCTGGTTCGAGTCCAGACGGGGCAGCGGTGGGGCCTGAAGAGCAGGGAGGGCACCGGTGGCACAGCAGCGCGCGCGGGCGGCCGTCGTCCTTGCCGCGGGCGAAGGGAAGCGCCTGAAGTCGGCGCGTCCGAAGGTTCTGCACCGCGTTGCAGGCCGGTCGTTGGTGGGACACGTTGTCGCCGCGCTCCGGCCGCTCGGCCTCGACGAGACGGTCGTCGTGACGTCGCCGCAAACGGAAGACGTGCGCCGCGAGTTGGAAGCCGACGGTCTATACGACGGGGTGACATGCGCGGTTCAAGAGCGCCCCCTCGGCACCGGGGATGCGACCGCCGCCGGGCTGCGTGCATTGGGCGATTTCGCCGGAACGATTCTCGTTACGCCGGGGGACACGCCGTTGTTGACTGCCTCCACGCTCGATGCGGCCTTCTCGGTCGCAGCAGAGAATGAGGCCGCGGCAGTAGTCGTGACGGCGACGGTCGAGGATCCGACGGGCTACGGACGGGTGGTCCGCGGTGACGGCAACGTGGTCGAGAAGATCGTCGAACACCGCGACGCGTCACCCGATGATCTGCGCCGGCATGAGATCAACGGCGGCGTTTACGTATTCGAGTCCGGGCCGCTTGCCGCGATGCTGTCGAAGCTCGATCGGGAGAACGCGCAGGGGGAGTACCTCCTGACGGATGTCGTTGCTCTAATGCGCGCCGCGAGTGAAAAGGTCTTGGCGTTCGAAAGCAACGCGGTCGAGGTCTCGGGCGTCAACGACCGATCTCAGCTTGCCGAGGCGGGCCGGCTGCTGCGGGCGCGCGCCGCCCTCGGGTGGATGAACGAGGGAGTGTCGCTGGTGGACCCCGCGACCACCTACATCGATCCGACGGTGGAGATAGAGGCCGACACCCTGATTCACCCGTTCACCTTCCTCGAGGGAGCGACGATCATCAGATCGGGCGCGGAGATAGGACCGTCGAGCCGAATCGTCGACTCCGAGATCGGCGAGGGAGCATCGGTCACATTCGCCGTCGTGCGCGGCTCGGTCGTGGGCAGGAACGCGTCGGTGGGCCCGTATGCGTCGGTGCGCCCCGGCACTCGCCTGGCCGAAGGTTCGCATCTAGGAACGTTTGTCGAAGCCAAGAACACCGCCCTCGGGCGGAACTCCAAGGCGAACCACCTCGCCTACCTAGGCGACGCGGAGATAGGTGAAGACGTCAATATCGGCGCCGGCACGATCACGTGCAACTGGGACGGGACCAGCAAGCACAAGACGGTCATCGAGGACGACGCCTACATCTCGTCGGACACGATGCTCGTGGCCCCGGTGCGGATCGGACGGGGCGCGGCAACCGCCGCCGGATCGGTAGTGAGGGACGACGTTCCCGCGGATGCCCTGGCGGTAGGCGTCCCGGCTCGGATCATCACGGGCAAGGGCAACCGGATGAAGAAGCGGGATTCGTCGAAAGAAAAACCCGGCGCGCCGCGCATGGACGCCGATGATGGGGAACAATAGAGACGGCGACGAGAACCGGGAGATCGGGTGCAGCTACCTACACATAAGCGGTTGATGATCTTCTCGGGGACGGCCAATCGTGGCCTGGCCGAGGAGGTAGCAGAACACCTCGGTATGAAGCTCAGTCAAGTAGAGGTTTCCCGGTTCGCCAACTCCGAGACGTATGCGCGCTTTGCGGAGTCGGTCAGGGGCTGCGATGCGTTCGTTATCCAAACGATCCACGATCCCGTGGATCAAAACGTGATGCAGCACTTCATCATGATCGACGCGCTCAAGCGAGCATCGGCCAAACGGATTACGGCCGTGTGCCCGCTCTATCCCTATGCGCGACAGGACCGCAAGGCGCGCGGGCGGGAGCCGATTACTGCGAAGCTGATGGCGGACTTTTACGAAGCCGCCGGCGCCAACCGCGTGTTGTCCGTCGACCTCCATTCGGGGCAAATCCAGGGGTTCTTCAACGTGCCGTTCGATCACCTCACGGCGCTGCCGCTGCTCGCCGACTACCTAGCCGATTCGGTCGGGCGCGATTTCGTGCTCGTTTCTCCGGACCCGGGCGGCGTGCACCTCGCCGACAAGTGGGCGCAGTACCTCAACGAGATCCACGATCTCCATTGCGAGGTGGCTTTTCTGCACAAACGTCGGCGGCGCGACGAGCGCAACGTCAGCGAAACCCTTGCGGTGGTGGGCGACGTCGCCGACCGGGTCTGCGTCATGGTCGACGACATGATCGACACCGGCGGCACGCTCTCGAACGGCTGCGAATCTCTAGTTGCCGCCGGCGCGCGCGAAGTTCATGCCGCCGCTACGCATGGACTCCTGTCGGGGCCGGCGGTCGATCGTCTGAAGAATTCCGCGTTGAAGCAGATCGTCCTCACCAACACGGTTCCGCTGGGCCCGGAGAAGGAGCTAGACAACATGACCGTGCTCTCGATCGCCCCCCTCGTCGCCCAAACGATCAAAGCGGTCTTCGAAGAGGATTCCGTCTCGGAACTCTTTCACGACAAGAACCAACCGTAGCTTCGAGCGGCGAACCTGCGGGATCACGGCGTCCCCCCTGCGACCGCCTCCGGCTATACTCGGTTTCTGCTCCCGGCATGCTCTCGCACGCCCGGAGCCGCCCCCACACGCAGAGCCGTGGTCGAGGCGCGACGGTGACACGATGAATTTGTTGAGACGGAGGACTGTTCGATGGCCGAGGTGAAGCTGAAGGCAACGACGAGAGAGGGCGCCGGCAAAGGAGTCGCCCGCAAAGTGCGCGCCGGAGGCCGGGTGCCCGGAATTCTCTACGGGCGCGGAATGACGCCGATGAAGATCGCGGTCGACCGGCGCGAATTCGTCACCGCCCTCCATACGGATGCCGGAATGAACGTCCTGCTCGATATCGAAATCGACGGGACGACCACGCTCGCCCTTACGCGTGAGTTGCAGCGGGATCCGGTGCGAGGCACTCTCCTCCATGCGGATTTCGTCAAAGTCGACCGCAAGACCGCCATCGAGATCGAGGTCCCGGTAGTCCTCACCGGGGAGGCGCACGGCGTAAAGGAGGGCGGCGTTCTCGAGCACCCCCTCTTCGCGGTGAGCGTGCGATGCCTGCCGACCGCAGTGCCGGAGCAGGTCGAGGCCGACGTATCCGGGCTCGCCGTCGGCGACTCGCTTCGCGTCGCGGATCTAGCGACGGAGGAGTCCTACGAGATACTGGCGGATCCCGAGACGGTGATCGCACACGTTGCGGCGCCGATCTCCGAAGAGGAGCTCGAGGCGCTCGAGGCCGGAGCCGGGATCGTCACCGAAGAGCCGGCGCTCGTCGGCGACGAGGGATCGGCGACCGAGGAAGGCGAGACCTCCGGAGGAGCCGAGCCCGCAGAGGGCTAGTTCGGCGGATGGGCTTTCTGCGCCGTTCCCCGGACACCGAGGGCGAGCGGTGGGTCGTCTACGGGCTGGGAAATCCGGGCGAGAGATATGCCCGAACGCGCCACAACGCAGGTGTCCTCGTCCTCGACGATCTTCTGGCTCGGACCCGCTCGACCTTCAAGCGGCACAAGAGCGGGACGTTCATCGCGGAGGCAACACTGGGCGGCGCGCCGGTGGTCCTCGCGCGTGCAGTCACGGCGTATATGAACGAGTCCGGTCGCCCGCTGCGGGAGCTGTGCTCGTTCTTCAAGGTTCCTTCCGAGAAGATCGTCGTGATCCACGATGAGCTCGACATCCCGTTCGGGGACGTGCGGGTCAAAGCCGGGGGCGGAACCGCCGGCCACAACGGGCTGAAGTCGGTCGCGCAGCATCTCGGCACGAAGGACTTCTTACGCGTCCGGGTCGGCATATCGCGTCCCGCAGGCGCTCGGGACCCCGTGGCGTGGGTGCTCGAAAACTTCTCCGGGTCCGAACGAGCGCGTCTGCCGGAGATCATCGAATCGGCTGCGGATGCGGTTGAACGAATCCTCGAGCACGGGGCGGAGCGCGCAATGAACGAGTTCAACATCCGGTTATAGCTCCGCCGGCGCGAAAAACCGGCCGCCCGCCCCGGAGGTGAGTGTCGGTTTCTTCTGACGGCTCGAAACAGCGCGCATCGTAGACTCGCAACTCGTGGCGTCGCTGGCCCCCCTCCTGGATCTTTTCCCGGACGAGCGTGCGGAACAGCTCGTTTCAACGCGCGCGCCCATCTCGATTCCGGACCCGGTGCGCCCCTTCCTGTTGGCGGCGTTGGTCCGCCATCGCGCCAAACCCGTGCTCGCCGTGACGGCGAGGGGTGAGGAGGCGGAGCACGTTCAGCGCGACGTGCAGGCTTTTCTGGGGCGCGGAGGGGCGGAGGTGTTTCCCGGATGGGAGGTCCTCCCGGGGGAGCCTCTATCTCCGTCGGTGGAAACGATGGGCAAGCGTCTTCACGTGCTTGCTCGACTCGCTCGAGGTGACGCCTTCGTCGTAGTGGCCACCGCCCAGGGGGTCAGTCAACTCGTGGCCCCCCAGGACGCCCTCGACCTGCTGCAGGTTCATCCGGGTGGCGAGCTCGATCTCGAAGATGCCGCCATCCGCCTCTCGGAGATGGGATACGAGCGCAATTACATGGTCGAGCGGCGAGGCGAGTTCGCCGTGCGCGGCGGCATCCTCGACGTTTTTCCGCCCGCTTCCGATCGACCCGTCCGGGTGGAGCTGTGGGGAGACGAGATCACTTCGATCAGGCAATTCGCGCTTGCTTCGCAGCGCTCGCTCGATGAGATCGCTTCGTGCGAGGTTGCACCCTGTCGCGAGCTGCGCGCGGACCCGGTCACGATCGCGAAAGCGGCCGAGCTGTCGCGCATCCACGACGACCCGTTGCTCGCCCGGCTCGCGGAAGGGATTCTCGAGCCCGGTGTCGAGAGATTCTTGCCGATGCTCCACGGCGAGCTGCGTCCTCTTGCCGCGTTCCTTCCGGAGGGCGCTCCGGTAGCCGTGCTCGAGCCGAAACGCGTGCGAGACCGCGCCGACGAGGTGATGGAACAGGTCAAAGAGTGGCGCGTCGTCTCGGGTGTCTCCGGAGAGCACTACGCGCCGCTCGACGAGGCTCTTCGTCCCGCCGCGGCCCACGTGCTCGTCACGTCGTTCCAGGATCCCGGTGCCGAGGTGGTGCCGGCCGAATCGTGGACGGCAACGACCGGGCACCCGGAGGCATTGACGCAGCGGCTCGGGGAGCTTATGAGAGACGGGTATCGAGCGGTCGTTGCGGCATCGATGTCCGAGACTGCCGAGACGCTCCTTCGCAATCTGCGAGACACCGGAATCACGTTCGCGTCGGCCGACGTTGCGCCCGGAGCGGACGCCGCGCCCGGTGGAACCGTGGTCGTGGCCGAGCTCGGGCGCGGCTTCGTCCTTCCGTGGGCGCGTCTCGCGCTGGTGGCGGAGAGCGATCTCACCGGTCGTCGGTCCGGTGCACACCGGCGGCGGCAAGCGGCGCGCCGCCGCGAGACATCGGGGCCGCTCGATCTCGTCGAGGGCGATTTGGTAGTTCACGAGGTGCACGGCATCGGCCGCTACCGGGGGATGGTCGAGCGCGATCTCTTGGGCGTGCACCGCGAGTACTTGATCGTCGAGTACCTGAAGGACGACAAGCTATACGTGCCGTCGGACCAGGTCGATCTCGTCAGCAAGTACGTAGGCGGCGAGGCACCGAAGCTGTCGCGGCTGGGATCGGCAGAGTGGTCGCGGACGAAGAGCCGCGTGCGGCGCCGAGTGCGAGAAGTCGCGATGGAGCTGGTGAAGCTCTACGCCAAGCGCACCAACGCAATCGGTTTCTCTTTTCCGGTGGACACTCCGTGGCAGCGGGAGCTCGAGGACGCTTTTCCTTACGAAGAGACCCCCGACCAGGCGCGCGCGATCGACGAGGTCAAGGACGATATGGAGCGGGCGGCTCCTATGGACCGGTTGGTGTGCGGCGACGTCGGCTACGGCAAGACCGAGATTGCCGTGCGAGCCGCGTTCAAAGCCGTCACCGCCGGCAAGCAAGTCGCGGTGCTGGTGCCGACGACGATTCTGGCTCAGCAACATCACTCCACTTTCGTCGAACGCTTTCGCGGATTTCCGGTCCGGGTCGAAATGCTGTCGCGCTTTCTGTCTGCCGGTGAAGCGCGCACGGTGGTGAGGGATGTTCGCGACGGCAAGGTTGACGTCGTCGTAGGCACTCACCGCCTGCTCGGCAAAGACGTCGAGTTTGCAGATTTGGGGCTCGTCGTCGTCGACGAGGAGCAGCGATTCGGCGTCGAGCACAAGGAACGGATGAAGGAGATCAAGACGTCCGTGGATGTCCTCACGCTTACCGCGACCCCCATCCCCAGGACGCTCGAGATGGCGATGTCGGGGATCCGCGCGCTGTCGATCGTCGACACGCCTCCCGAGAACCGGCATCCGGTCATGACGTACGTGGGCGAGTTCGACGAAGAGACCGTCAACAGCGCGATCCGGCGCGAGCTGCTGCGGGACGGGCAGGTCTTCTACGTCCACAACCGGGTGGATACGATCCATGTGGCGGCGCGCCGAATCCAGGAGCTCGTTCCCGATGCTCGAGTGGGGATCGCGCACGGTCAGATGGACGAGCGTTCGCTGGAGCAGGCGATGCTCGATTTCGGCGATGCAAAGACGAACGTCCTCGTTTGCACCACGATCATCGAATCGGGCCTCGACATTCCCACCGTGAACACGTTGATCGTCGAGCGGAGCGATTTGCTCGGGCTCAGCCAGATGTATCAATTGCGCGGCCGCGTGGGACGCGCTCACGAGCGGGCATATGCGTATTTGTTCTTTCCGCCGGACCGCGCCCTCACCGAGGAAGCGCACGAGCGCTTGAAGACCCTTGCCGAGCACACCGGACTGGGCTCCGGATTTCGAATCGCGATGCGCGACCTCGAGATACGCGGCGCCGGCAACCTTCTGGGCGGCGAGCAATCGGGCCATATATCGGAGGTCGGGTTCGATCTCTATGTGAAGTTGATGGCCGGCGCGTTCGACGAACTGAAGGGTGAATCTGTTCCGGAGGAGGGTGACGTCCGGATCGATCTTCCGCTCGGCGCGTTCATTCCGAAGTCGTACATCGCCGACGAGAATCTGAGGCTCGAGGCTTATCGCAGGATTGCCGCCGCACGGGATGAGGAAATGCTCGCGGAGGTGCGAGACGAAGTCTTGGATCGCTACGGCGCGCCGCTGCCCGATCCGGTAGAGGCGCTATTCGAGGTGGCGAGGCTGAGGCGTCTCCTCGTCTCGCTCGGAGTATCGGAGGCGGCGACCGTCGCCCGCAATCTTCGAATCCGCCCGATCGAACTCGAGGATTCGAAGATGTTCCGGCTGCGCCGGATCCTCCCGGAGGCGGAGTACAGACACGCGACGCAGACATTGCTCGTGCCGGAACGCATCGTTCCAAAGAGCGGAGTCGTGCCGTGGCTGACGGGCATTCTCGAGCAGTTAACCTCGGGCACATGAAGGCTTCGGTGATCGTCCGCATCGTTGCGCTGGCTGCAATCGCGGCGGTCGGTTGCGGCAAGGTCGTGGATACAGCCGCCGCGCGCGTGGGCGGCACGACCATCAGCGTGAACGATGTTACCGACGCGCTGGAGGAGTTCGAGACGTCCCCTCAGTACGAACAACTTTCCCAACAAGGTGATGCCGCTGCACTTCGCCGGACTTACGAGCAAAACTTTCTTGCGCAAGAGATCAGACGTCGCGTCCTCGCCCCGGAAGCCGACGAACGGGGCATCGAGGTCACCGAGGCCGACGTCGAGGAGCGTCTCGATCAGATCAAGGCGGATTTTCCGAATGAGTCTGCCTTCCAAGAGGCGCTCGCGGAACAGGGTTACGACATGGAGACGCTCCGGGTTCTCCTGCGCGACAGCCTTCTCGAGGAGCGCCTGCGCGCGGTCGTGGTCGAGGGACTCGGCCCGTCCGAGGCCGAGCTTCGCCGTCGCTATGAAAGCGAAACGGAGCGATTTACGGAATACCGCGTGGCTCACATCCTCGTGACGGACAACGCGCGTGCGGTAGAGATCAGCGGCCGGCTCGAGAAGGCACCGCCCGGCAAGGTCGACGACTTGTTCGCAAAGCTCGCGAAGAAATTTTCGAAGGATCCGGGAAGCGCGGACGCGGGAGGGAACCTCGGCTGGTCGTCGACCGAGGCGTACGTGGAGCCGTTTGCTAAGGCGGTCGAGGATCTCGAGCCGGGCGAGATCTCGAAGCCGGTACGCACGGAGTTTGGCTTTCACGTCATCCGTCTCGAAGACGAGCGGCTCGTCCCGTTCGAGCGCGTGAGCGAACAACTGCGGGCAGAGGTCGCCGGCACCGCGGAGGACGACGCGTGGACGGAGTTCGTGGTGGCGGCATACGAGAACGCCGGGGTCGAAGTGAATCCTCGCTACGGAGTGCTCGACCCGGAGAGCGGACAGATCCGCGATGCGGATCCCGCGTCGCGGCCGGGAGCGGCGACGCCGGTGAGGCCTCGTCCCTCGCCCACCGACATCCCCGAGCCGGCGGGATAGCGCATGTCCCTGCTCGTCGTGCCGCTCGGCGAGCACGAGTTGCCGCTGTTGACCCTCGCCGAGTGGGACGCCCTCGCGGCGCGCCGGTGCGTCTTGTTCGAACGACCGGGGCATCCGCTGCTGGCGAGACTCGACGCCGCCGGCGTTCGCTGCGGGATCTTCGACGACGAACCCGATCCGGCGGCGAGCGACACCGGGTTGGTGGCGGATCCCGCGAGTCCTCGCATCCTCGAGCTCGCCCGACTCGGCGCCGAGGTCACGTCCGGAACGGCGCGCCCGCCCGACTCGCTCACCGCCGCGCTCGGCGCGCCGGTCGGCCGGCGCGCCGAGGCGTCTCTCGCCACCCTCGCATTCGTAATGGCGAGGCTTCGGAGCGACGACGGGTGCCCGTGGGATCTCGAGCAGACACATGAGTCGCTCAAGGTGCATGCGCTCGAGGAGACCTACGAGGTGATCGAAGCGATCACCGCCGGAACCCTCGGCCCCGAGCTCGCCGAGGAGCTCGGCGACCTGCTCCTGCAGGTCGTCTTTCACGCGCGCATCGCAGAGCAGGAAGGACGGTTCGACCTCTCAACGGTCGCGGAAGCCATCGTGGCCAAGCTCGTCCGCCGGCATCCCCACGTGTTCGGCGACGTCTCTGTGTCGAGCGCGGCGGAGGTGGTCGGGAACTGGGAGGCCATCAAGCGCGCGGAGAAGGAGCGGACGGACCCATTCGACGACATCCCGGCGGCGCTTCCGGCGCTGCTCGCCGCGGCCAAAATCCAGAAGCGGGCGGCGGCGCTCGGATTCAATCCCGACGAGGAGGCGGCCCGGCGCGCCGCTGCCGACGGGCTCGAAGAGGGGGAGGTGGGCGATGCGCTCTTTTGGGTCGTGGCTGCGGCACGCGCCCGTGGCGTCGACCCGGAGACGGCGCTTCTCGCCGCCATAACCCGCTTCCGCCACTCGATTACCGCCTAGCCGGCGCGCCCGCAGCGCGCTCAGCCACGTTCAAACCCACCAGATACTCGAAAAGTTCTAAGAACCGGGAATATCGCGGCGCGCCGGGCGGGGGTGCCGCCGGTTCGAGGGGCGCTTCTGCTAACCTAACCGTGTTGTTTATGTTGAAGGAGTGAATTAGTGAGCAATATCGTGTTGGTTCGCGCCCGGGAGATCCTCGATTCGCGCGGTAATCCCACCGTCGAGACCGAGATCGTCCTCGATTCCGGGGCCACCGGGCGCGCCGCGGTCCCGTCCGGCGCATCGACGGGGGCCGGCGAGGCAATCGAGCTGCGCGATGGAGGGGAGCGCTTTAGGGGCAAGGGCGTGGGGCGCGCCGTGGAGGCCGTGAACGGCGAGATCGCTTCCAATCTAATGGGAAGAGACGCGCTCGCGCAGCGCCTCGTCGACACGCTCTTGACCGACCTCGACGGCACGACGAACAAGTCGCGCCTGGGCGCCAATGCCCTTTTGGGCGTCAGCCTCGCACTCGCACACGCCGCGGCGCGGGAGCTCGAGTTGCCTCTCTACCGGTATCTCGGTGGTCCCGACGCTCACCTGCTTCCGGTCCCGATGCTCAACGTCTTGAACGGGGGGGCCCATGCCGACAACAGCGTCGATTTTCAGGAGTTCATGTACGCGCCCATCGGTGCCGCCTCGTTCAGGGAAGCGCTCGAATGGGGAGCGAACTCGTACCACGCCCTCAAGGAGATTTTGACCCGGCGCGGGCTCTCCACGGGAGTCGGCGACGAAGGAGGATTCGCACCCGACCTCCGCACGAACGAGGAAGCGCTCGAGCTCCTGCTCGAGGCGATCGCCGCCGCCGGTTACGAGCCGGGGCGAGACATCGCGCTCGCGCTCGACCCCGCAACAAGTGAGATCTACGACAACGGGTCGTACGTTCTCGCCTCCGAAGACCGGAAGCTCTCTCCCGAAGAAATGGTCGATTTCTGGGCCGATTGGGTTGAGCGTTTTCCGATCGTGTCCATCGAGGACGGCATGGCCGAAGACGATTGGGACGGGTGGGGCCTGTTGACGGAACGGCTCGGCTCGAAGGTTCAGCTCGTGGGCGACGACCTCTTCGTAACCAACCCGGAGGTGCTCGAGCGCGGCATCCGCGAGGCGGTTGCAAACGCGATCCTCGTCAAGCCCAACCAGATCGGGACATTGTCTGAGACGCTCGAGTGCGTTCGCATCGCGCAGCGCGCATCGTACGCAACGATGATCTCGCACCGATCGGGCGAAACGGAGGATGCGACGATTGCCGATATCGCCGTCGCTACGAACGCCGGGCAAATCAAGACGGGCGCGCCGGCGCGCGGAGAACGAACCGCAAAATACAATCAGCTGCTTCGTATCGAAGATTCGTTGGACGACGCCGCGCGGTATCCAGGATCCGCCGCATTCCCGAGGTACGTGCCATCGTGATGCGGACATCCGCCGCAGCGCGGCCGACACCTAAGCGCGACGTCCGCAGCTTCGTTCCGCAGATCGTCGTCTTCGTACTCGTCGTCGGTTTGGTCGGAGCGATGGCGATCGAGCCCACTCGTCAGTTGATCGAGCAGCGCGAGCGAATCGACGAGATGGCGAGCGAGGCGGCACGGATCGAAGCTTTGAACGCCAAACTGGACCGCCGCATAGACCGCCTGAAGGATCCGGATTTCATCGAGCAGCGCGCCCGCGCCCAGGTGGGGCTCATCCGACCCGGCGAGACCACCTTCGTCGTCATGCCGCCGGCGAAGAAGGCGCGCCGGGACGAACCTCGGAAGAGCGCCCCTCCGGCCCCCGAACCGGGGACCCTAGAATCGTTCCTCCGCTTCGTAGGGTTATCGAGCTAGAGATATCACCTCGATATCGCCCATGATATCGTCGACCGGATGGAGCAAGACCCCTCAGCGGAACGCCCCGGCGCGCTCTTTGCCAAGGCCGTTGGCGGTCTCCCGGACCCCGAGCGCGACCGGTTGATCGCATACCTCTTCGAGGCCACCACAGGGGCGGGATGGGCGGTGAGTTCCCCTTCCGCCGATTCTCCCAGTGAGCGTGCTTACACGGGAAGCCTTCGAGAAGTGCTCATGGATGTCGCGCGCCTCCTTGCGAAGGGGTTCACGATCGACGACATCGCGGCGGAGTTGGGGGTACCGGACGAGTTCGTTCGCTCGTTGCTCCCGCGCCTGCCGGAGATCGTGCGCCCACGGTCACAGGTGGAGTCGGATGCGCTCGATTTGTTTGCGCAAGGGCTCCGTCGACGACAGGTTGCCGGGAGGCTGAAGATGAAGGAGACGGATCTTTCGAAGGTGGTCCTTGCCGCCGTCGGACGCGAAAACCTTCGACATAAATTGAGCAGCCCCGGGGGACTTGCGGGTGCCGTTACGCCTCATTTCTTCGCGCCCCCCTCCGCGCCCTCTCGGCGCACCGAGTATCAAATGGTCCCGGTCCGCTTGGCGGAAGCGCAACACCGCCGCCTGAAGATCTGGTGCGAAGAGCACGACTTCTCGATGGCGGTCGTGATGAGAGGACTCGTGGAGCGCTTTCTCGCCGAACAGGAAAAACGAGTGCCCTAATCGTCGATCGTCATCTGTTTCGAGCGGCGCGATCGGCTTGAATCGTTCCGATCAGCAACAGGATGAGAATCGACGACGTGGTGGACGGCACCGCGAGGGAGCCTTCTACCGCCGCCAGCGTCAGCGCTAATCCCCCTCCGAGCGCCACGAATCCGGCCAGAAAAGTCGCGAGCCAACTCGCACGATGAGCTGCGTCCCGTGCCGCATCACTGCGCATCGTGCTCGGCAGGCGAATCCCCAACAAGCCGTTTCGAGGCAGACGGCCGACGCGCCCGCGGAGCGCAGCAAAGATCAGCACGATTCCGGCGGCGACCAACGGCAGACCCTGGGCGTCCATGCAAGGATCCTAACGCCGCGGCCCGCTCGGCCACCTGCCCGGCCTCGCCGCGTCCTCGTCGTTGCCGTCGCGGCCGGAACGTTGTTTCTCATGTGGCGCCGATGGCGCGATCCGCTGGCACACTGAGGGCACGGGGTCACGAGCGAATCACAAGGGGACTACGGTGCCGCAGATGCTCGAGCACACAGAGGAGGATCGGAGAGTCGTCGAGGCGCAGCTCGGCCGGCGGCTGCGCGGCCGCTGGCAGGTAGCGCGCCGATGTCACCTCGGCGTACCGATGGTGATCGAGAACCACCCCCGCCTCGAGGATGGTTCGCCATTTCCCACCCTCTTCTGGCTCACGTGCCCCGTGCTCTTGAAGCGGGCGAGCCGCTTGGAAGCGGCAGGACGCATGGCGGAACTCACGGCGCGCCTCGGGGAAGACGATGCGATGCGGGGGCGCCTCGCGGCGGCGATCGAAGCACTTCGCAAGCGGCGGGACTCGCATGAGGTCATCACCGAGTCGGGGGGCGCGCCGGGGGGTGGGCCGGAACGGGTGAAATGCCTTCATGCGCATCTCGCTCAACACCTGGTCGACGGGAATCCGGTCGGCGCCGACACACTTGCCGCGACCGGG
>Ga0247713_1001116_pt1 | contig 14045 bp, 12 predicted proteins | sample 21E_NmetaG_FD_189936 | JGI IMG/M metagenome (GOLD analysis project Ga0247713, IMG submission 189936) | Soil microbial communities from hillslope of Landscape Evolution Observatory, University of Arizona, Oracle, AZ, United States - 2-1-E_N | ecosystem: Engineered > Artificial ecosystem >... | reverse complement strand
GGACCTCGCTCCGATCCGTGCGATCGGCGGCCCGGTCGTCGACCTGCTCAGCGAGTGCCCGATCCGCGACGGGCAGGTGGGCTTCCTCCACCTGGGCGGCGCGGTGGCCGACCGTGCCGCCGACGACGGGGCGGTGGGCAACCGCGACGCGCGCTTCGCACTCGGCATCAACGGCATGTGGGAGCCGAGCGACTCCGACGCCGCCGCGTATCGGCAGTGGATCCGGGAGGCCTGGGAGCGGGCCCGACGCTTCTCCACCGGCGGCAACTACATCAACTTCCAGACCGACGACGATGGGTGAGCGCGCGGCGGAGGTGCCGCCGGCTTTGTCCAGCTCCCACGGTGGGGAGGCGTACCGCCGAGTGCTGGAAGGTGTGGAGGTGGAATCTCCGCACCCATCGGCGCGTGCTCGTGTGTGACGACCAGGTGGCGTTCACGGGCGGGGTCGGCATCGGCTCGGAGTGGGAAGGCGATGCCGAGAGACCGTCTGAGTGTGACCAGCGCCTACGTCCGTCCTCCGCGACACTTCGTGGAGCTGCTGTGCGCCGCCGTGGCACGGGGGGTCGACGTCGAGGTGCTGGTACCGGGCCCGCACACCGACCCCGTGATCCACCGGTGGGCTGCGGAGCCCCACTTCGAGGAGCTGCTCGAGCGGGGGGTGCGGGTGTGGGTGTACCAGCCGACCATGCAACACGGAAAGGTCATGACCGTAGACGGCGCCGTGGCGCTGGTCGGGACGACGAACTTCGACGCCCGCTCGCTCGCCCTCAACGAGCAGGTCGGCCTGCTTCTGCATGACCGGGCACTCACGGCGACGCTCGACGGCCACTTCGATGACGACCGCACGTCGAGTGTGGCGGTCGACCTCAACGTCTGGCGGCAGCGCGGGCAGCTTGAGCGGAGCCGGCAGGTCGTCGCCCACCTGGCGACCTTTGGGATCCGCGGGGCCGGCGCTTCCCGGCGCGACGGTCTGTCGCGCGCTCGCGAATCGGGGTTCGACCAGCGCGGCGATGACCCGGGACCGGCGTCATGAGCTCAACCCAGAGCCCGCCGTCCACCTGGCTGGCCTGACGCACAGCGAGGCGCTCATGTCCGGATACCTCAGCTATCGCGGGCACCGGCGGGCTCGAGGCGGCGGCGCAGCAACACCCAGCTGACAGCCATGAGCACCGCACCGATGGCGACCAACCGCAGGAGCAGCAGGGGTTGGAGGTCGGTGCCGCGCAGCATGACATCACGCAGCAACGCGATGCCGTAGGTGGGGGGCAGCAGCCAGGCGAGCCCCCGCAGAGCCGGCACGACCCGTTCGAGGCTGATGAGAAACCCGGTGAGGAAGATGCTCGCAAGCAGCACCATCATGGCGTACTGGACCGCCTGGCTGTCGTTCTGGGCCAGCAGCGCGACGATGAACCCCATGCCGATGGCGGTGAACATCACCGCGGCGACGTAGGCGACCAGCACGGGCGGCGGACCGACGAGCGGCACGGCGAGGCCCACGAGCAGCAGGACCATGAGCAGGACCGACACGCCCGCGCCCAGCAGCAGGTACGACAGGTACTTGCCGGCGAGCACCTCTCCGGTGGTCAGCGGGGACACGCGGAAGAGCTCCGTGGTGCCCAGCTGCTCGTCGCGCACCACCGACAGGCCGACGAGCGTGACCAGCATGTGCTGCACGAGCAGCACGACGAGTCCGGGCGCGAAGAAGTCGGTGAGGCCGACCGGCACGGTGGCCAGGCGGCGCAGGCTGCCGGCGAAGGGGCTGACGATGGTTTCGGGGCTGAGGGTCTGGAACTCGGTGAGCGCACGGTCGAGCCGGTCGAGGTCGCGCGCGAGCTGGTCAACTTCCTCCCGGCCGGCCTCCGTCTCCCCGGACACCTCGTCGAGGGTCTCCGCCAGCGCGGCCAGGGCCTCACCGAGGGGCTCCTCACCACCGACGTCATCCTGCGTGAGGTCGGTGGGGTCGAGGACCCCCGCGGCCGGCAGCTGCAGTGACAGCGTCACGATGTCCGCCTGCAGGAGCGCGAGCTGCGCCTGTGCGGCGGCGTCGTCTCCGGCGCGCACGGCCCGTCGGAGCAGGGCGACGCGCTCACGTGCCCGTGCCAGGCGGTCGTCGGCGGCACCGGCGCGGCTCTGGCCCTCGGCGACCAGGCTGTGAAGGATCTGCTGGTTGAGGCGGTCGACCGCCGCGCGCGTGGCCAGTCCCAACGCCCGCGCCTCGATCGGGTCGACGAGGGTGTGATACAGGACCAGGTTCGCCCGACGGTTCTCCCGCACGGTTTCGAGGGCGTCCTCGGGAAAGACGACCACGAGATCGACCTCGCCCTCCTGCAGGCGGCGCAGCGCCTCGTCGCGGTCCCGGGTGATCGCACGCACCTGCAACCGCCACGACGGCTCGGTGGCGAACCGTTCGACCTCGGCGGCGAGTGCGTCGTCCTCGGGGACGACGAAGACGGTGGCCACCGTGGGGTCACGGTCCTTGAGCCCCGTGCCGAACAACAGCAGGATGAGAAACGGCGCAAGCACCAACGTGGCGATCAGGCGCGGTTGGCGCAGGGTCTCGACCAGCTCCTTGCGCAGGAACGACGAGGTGCGGACCGCGGAGCGCCAGGCCCTACGCACGCGACGCCTGCTCGACGAGGTTGACGAAGACGTCCTCGAAGGGCGGAAGGTGCTGGCCTATCGACTCGGGTCGGATGTCGCGCCTCGCGAACCAGTCCTGCAGGCGCGGGATGGCGGTGTCCGCCTCGTCCACGACGATCCGCAGACCTCGCCCGTCCTCGCCTGCCCGAGCGGCCTCCCGCACGAGAGGCAGCTCCTGCAGCTCTCCGACCACCGATGGAGGCACGGGCTGCGCCGCGGTGAGGGTGACGACGTCTCCGCCGAGGGCTCGATGCCGGAGCGCGTCAGGATGGTCGAACGCGACGAGCCGACCGTCGACGAGCAGGGCGACGAGGTCGCAGTACGCCGCCTCGCCCACGTACTGGGTGGTGATCACCAGCGTGCGCCCGGCCTCCTTCAGGACGGTGAAGTGCTCCCAGAACGTGCGGCGCTGGATGGGCCCTATGCCGGCCGTGGGCTCGTCCAGGAACAGCAGATCGGGCTTGTGCAGAAGCGCCGCGGCCAGCGCCAACCGCCGCTGCATGCCGCCTGACGTCTGGCTCAGCTTCTTGCGTCGATGCTCGGTCAGCTCGACCAGGGCCAGCACCTCGCGCAGGCGCCGGCGACGGCGCAGCGGGAGTCCGTACAGCGAGGCGACGAAGTGCAGGTTCTCCTGCAACGACAGGTGCGGGTACAGCACCGACAGCTGCGGCATGTAGCCGATACGTCGGCGCTGCTCCGGACCGAAGGTCGACGGGGGATCCCCGAACACGAGAACCTCGCCGTCGCTCGGGGCCTCCGCGCCGAGCAGCATGCGCACGGTCGTCGTCTTGCCGGAGCCGCTCGGGCCCACAACGCCGACGATCCGGCCGGGTGGTATGTCGAGGCTGAGATCACGGACAGCAGTCTGCCCACGGTAGGTCTTCGTCAGGTCACGCGCGCGGACCACCTGCTCCATCGCCTCAGCATAGATTGGAGGTCTTGCGGTGACCTTCGAGGACGCCGAGACCGCACTGGGAGCAACGGCCGACCTCAGTCAGGACCAGGTCGCCGGCAGCCTCGAGGCCGTCGAGCAGGCGCTACCGACCCTCATAGAGGTTGGCGCGTTGATGGACCGCACCCTGTCGGCCCTCAACGTGGTGCCGTTCGCCCCCGAGTACCGCCCAGTCGAACCCTTCGACGATTCGCTGCGGTCGCTGCAGCGAGCGATGGAGGGGCTGCCCGACGACCTGCGGGAGCAAGCGGCGCTCATCGGCGACGGTCGGGAGAGCCTCGGCGACGTCCGGGAGGGGACGGTGGCGATCGCAGATGACCTGGGCGACCTCCACGCGCAGCTGAGCTCGGCCTTGCACCTCCTCCGGGACTACGCCACCACGGCCGGAGAGGCCGGCGACCTCATGGGTGACAGCGACGTCAGGCTGAGCCGCCAGCTTGCCGCTGCTCGCATCCTCGTCGTGGTTCTGGGTGCAAGCCTTCTGGTCGGTCAACTCGTCCCCCTCGGCATCGGGTGGCTACTGCTGCACCCGCACGCGGCGACCGCCTTCCTTGCCGACGCCCGGCGGTCGCGTGACCGGCGTACCTCGGGCGCTCAGCCGAACGCGGCCTCGCGTACCCGCCCGGCTTCGGCCACCAGCGCTGCGCCGATCCTCGGCAGCGGCGCCTCGCCCGGGTAGGGGGGCAGCCGCCAGGCGGCGGGCAGCGCGGCCAGACCCGTCGTCACCCGCTCGCGCGTCGCGGCGGCGTCGAAGGGCAGCAGCACCGCACCGTCGCGCCACACGGGCTCGAGCAGCCGCCGGCCGGCCTCGTCGGCGTCGCGCAGGGACAGCACGTCACCGTCCGGACCGTCGGCCGGCCGGAACACCTGCTTGCGACCCGGCCAGGTGCTCTTGGCGCCGCTGAACTTCGCGACGGACCGGCCGTCGTAGTCGACGAGCTTGTAGACGATGTCCAGCGCCGGGTGGTCGCTGGAGGTGGTCAGCGCGGAACCGACCCCGAAAGCGTCGATCGGGGCCTGCTCGCCCACGAGCTCGTGGATGCGGTACTCGTCGAGGCTTCCGGAGGCGAAGATCTCGGTGTCGTGCAGGCCGGCGTCGTCGAGCAGCTTGCGGGACTGCTGTGCCAGATCGCCCAGGTCGCCCGAGTCAAGGCGGATCCCCTGCAGCCGGTGTCCCCGAGGCGCCAGCTCCTCCTCGGCGACCGCGATCGCGCGGCGCACGCCCTCCAGGGTGTCGTAGGTGTCGACCAGCAGCACGGTGTGGTCAGGGTGGTCGCCCGCGAACGCCCCGAACGCGTCACGCTCGTCGTTGAACGCCTGGATGTAGGAGTGCGCCATCGTGCCGGTGACCGGGATCCCGTGGCGACGCCCGGCCTCGACGTTGCTGGTCGCGAAACCGCCGCCGACGAACGCAGCCAGGGCGGCTTCCACGCCGGTCTCGATGCCGTGGGCGCGGCGGAACCCGAAGTCAGCCAGCCGCCGCCCCTCGGCGGCCAACGCGCAGCGCGCCGCCTTGGTCGCGACGGCGGTCGAGTACTGCACGAGGTTGAGCGCGGCGGTCTCCAGCAGCTGCGCGACCGGCAGCGGGGCGCTCACCTCGGCGATGGGCTCCTGCGCGAGCACCACCGTCCCGTCGGGAACCGCCCACACCTGGCCTGTGGGCTCCAGGGCGCCGAGCCAGTCGAGGGTCTCCTCCCCGATCCCCTGGCTCCGCAGGTAGGCGAGCTCCTCGTCCCCGTAGCGGAAGGACTCCAGCAGCTCGACCAGCCGCTGCACCCCGAACGCGACGTACCACGGCCGGGCGGCCGCAGGACGGACGAACAAGCTGAACGTCGCCGGCCCGGTCATGCCCCGCCGCAGGTAGGACTCGACCATGCGCAGCTCGTACAGATCGGTGCACAGCCCCGCCCGTCCGGTGCGCGCCGATCCGTCGCGCCGGTGACCGGTCATCGAACCTGTGCCCCCGCGTTCTCCATGGCTTCGTACGCGCGCGCCTCGTCACCCTGCTCGAGGTCCACGGCGGCGGTGGCGTCGGCCACGACGACCGTGTCGAAGCCGAGCCGGCGGGCGTCGAGCACGGTCTCCTTCACGCAGACGTCCTGGGCCAGCCCCACCACGACCAGACGCTCGACGTCGTGCTCGTGCAGGATGCGCTCCAGATCGGTGGGGGACTCCTCACCGCTGTGGGGGTCGCGCACGGAGAAGCCGGAGTAGCCGTCGCCGCCGTCCACGCCCTTCTGCACCACCGGTCCGACGACCGCGAGGTCCGGATGGAGCTGCGCACCCCAGCTGCCCTGGACGCAGTGGGTCGGCCATACCCCGCCGTCCTTCTCGAAGTGCGGGGTCGTCTCCGGGTGCCAGTCCTGCGTGTACACGACCAGGGCCCCGCCCTCCCTGGCCGCCTGGATCTCGCGATTGACCGCGTGCACGACCTCTTCCCCGCCGTCGACGTAGAGGTTGCCGTCCGGGTCGGCGAAGTCGTTCTGCACGTCGACGACCACCAGCGCCGTCCGTGCGTCGTAGTCGACGGCCTGCGACCTGCTTGCGGGGTCGGTCATCGCGCCACCTCACTCGCTCGTGCCATCTCCGCCCGCCATGTCGTTGGTGCTCCACGTCGAACTCTACCCTCACGGAAGAGTCCGGCGGACGTCGGCCCCGGGTGACCGGGCCAGGTACTTCGAGATGCAGTGGAGGGCGCCGAGGTTCTCGGCGAAGGGGTGGAAGTCCCCCAGCGCCACGGTCGAGAACCCCAGCTGCTCCCACAGGGCGCGGTTCGCCCGGTCCGTCGCCGCCAGCGAGGGCCACGAGCCGTGGCCGTAAGTGGGCAGGTACGCGATGCCTCCGCCGCGCGGCGACGTCTCCACCAGCGCGTTGTTCGACGTCGCGAAGTACCACCGGCGCTGCCGAGTCCGCTCGTCGTCGAGGTAGACCAGTGGCAGAGGGTTGCGGTGCACGGCGAAGCCGGTGCGCTCCAGCGTGCCGGCGACGTTGTCGAAGATCTCGGCCATGGCATGCGGGTACAGGGGCAGGCCGAGGAGGTCGGCCGCCCGCCGGGGATCGCCCACGAGCAGTCGGTAGCGCCCGTCCTGCGCTCGGCCCGCGAGGCTGATGAACATGTCGATGTGGAACAGCGGTTGGGCGGTTCCCGGCCGGTTGCCCAGGTGCAGCACCTCGGTCCACTCCTGTCCGTCCAGGCGAATCGTCCGCTCCCGCTGTTCGGGCACCGGGATCGTGGCCGCCACGTAGCGCAGCTCACGCTCGGTGTCGAGGTACTCGCCGTAGAGCCTGCGCACGAGCGCCACCGCGCTCTCTCCTGGCGCGGGTGTGAGCACCCCCTGCATGACGTAGTCGAGGGAGTTGGCGGGGTAGTCGGCTCCGATGAGGAAGAAGTCGTCGCCGATGAGCACGTTGCCGCCCTGGAAGTACAGCGGCGCCTGTGTGTTGCGCAGGTCCGTGGCGTTGGCGACGAGGTCGGCGACCAGGCTGTCCCCGTACCGGGGGAACGCGAAGGGTTCGAGCAGGTAGGTGGCGCCATCGGCGTCGGTCACGGCCACGTACCCGTCCTCGGCCCAGACGGAGAAGTTCAGATGGTCGGGCGCGGCGATGATCGAGGAGCTCGGCGCGCGGCCGGATTCTGTCACCCAGGCTGTGACGTCGTCCTGGACGGACTCATGGGTCAGGGCGACGATGCCGACGACGGGCGGGAGCTTCCTCAGCAGGTGCCGGTACGCGTCCGCCAGCGGCCTCGATCCCACGGCGTAGGCGGGGATCGTCAGCAGCAGCCGACCGATCGCTCCTTCGGCGGAGCCGACCAGCGTCGGGCGCACCGGCCTCGGGGCCATGACGCTCTCCACGATCGGCTCGACCAGGGCCCGCGCCCGCAGGAAGGCCGGCGAGACGTCGCCTGCCGTGCGCAGCACGAGCTCGTCGACCGGCTCGTAGTGGCGGGTCCTGCGGGGCGGGGTCTCGACCACGACCATCCCTCGTGTCGTGCGGGTGCGACATCATCGCTCACGGCCCGGTCGGCGGCGAGCCGCGGAGTGCGCAGCGGCGGAGCCGGCGAGCAGGCAGGCGCGGTGCGCATCGACCAGCCCCGCGCCGGTCGCGCCGTCGTGACCGTGGTCTGCCGGCTCGCCCATGGCGCTCCGACCGATGCTGACGTCGCGTGCCGAGGCCTTCAACAGCTCCCTGGCCGAAACCGGGGACAGCCCCGGTTGCACCTGCCGGAGGAGGGCGCAGACGCCGGCGACCTGAGGACACGCCGCGCTGGTGCCGCTGAGAACCGCCCAGCCGTCGTTCTCGGCGGTCTCGTCGTGCTCCGGGAAGGGCGTACCCGAGAGCCCGACGTCGATGGCGTTGCCGGGCTGGACCGGCAGCATGATGTAGATCGCTTTCGGTTGCATGCCGACGAGTCCGCAGACATCGGGCACGTGACGGCCGGGGTAGATGAGGCTGGTGAAGCTGCTCGCGTAGTCGGAGGCCTCCAGCGCGAGGCCTTCGCCGCAGAGGGTGTCGTGGGCGTGCACGCCTCCGACGCTGAGGACCTGCGGCATCATCCCGGGAAACGCCATGTCGCCGTTGCCGGCGGAGAAGCACACGGCGATGCCCCGTTCGCTTACCGCCTCGGCGACGGCGGCCTCGAGGGGTCGAAGGAAGTTGGGCAGTGCGGACACGCCCGGGAGGTCGTAACCCCAGCTGTTGCTGATGACCGCGGGCTCGAGCTCCGCCGCGGTCTTGAACGCCAGCGTCGCGTTGCCGCCCATCTTGACGCCCAGCAGGTCGGCGGCAGGGGCCAGGGCCAGGATGTTGGCCGCCATGGCGGTGCCGTGGCCTTCGTCGTCACGGTCGGCGTGGAGCGCATCGGGCGCCAGCGTGGCCTGGTAGCGGTATCCGTGCCAGTCATAGAAGGGGTGGGAGTAGAAGCCGGTGTCGGGCATGGCCACACGGACGCCGTCGCCGGTGATGCCGGCCCGGTGCGCGTGCGTGGCGCGCAGGAGCATGGCGACGTCGGAGGGCACCCGGAGGTGGTGGTACGGCACGCGGGGGGGCAGGGGGGAGACGTGGAAGGTTGGCGGCGGCTGCGGGTAGGCACGTTCCACGAGCGCCTCCAACGGTGACGGCACGGCGAAGGGCACGCCTGCGACGTGGGAGAGGTAGGTCAGCTCGCCGGCCTCGGGGTGCGAGGGGCTGAGCGGGCGGGTGCGCTGCTCGACGTGGGTGTCGAAGACCTGTTCCCACAGGCCGCGGGGCGCGTCGCCGCTCACGGAGAAGGAACCGATGTGCCGCACGGCGAAGCCGAGTGACCGCAGCTCGGCGGCCGCCTGGGCCACCCGCTGGGGCTGGGGGCGGAACTCGTCGAGCGGCCGCAGGGCCAGCACGGCGTCGGGTGCGAACATCGAGGCTCCGCCGGCGCTCGGTACGGCGGCTTCGAAGTGGACACGGCCGGATTGTTCGAGCATGGCGGCCTCCTGGTCGGGGTCGTCAGTGAAGCTCGGGTGGCTCCACGATGGCCACCTCGGCGATAAGGTCCTGGAGGTCGATGGGCACGCGCACGGAGCCCGGGTCTGCGCGCATATAGGTGCGCTGGCGGTCGATCTCCTTCTGCACGGTCTTGGTGTGCGGGGTGAACGACACGCCGAAGGTGGCTTCCCAGGCCCGGCGGGGGGCCTCCACGCTGATCGAGCGGCCGACGTGCAGGACGCGGAAGCCGCGTTGCCGCAGGGCCGTGTGGACCTCCGCGGCCCGTCGCGGATCGGTCGGTACGACCTCACCTGCGACACCCCTGTCCACCACTGCCCTCACCTCCGTCCTCGCATACCATGCCACCGCGGGTACCGGTCATTGCCGGGTGGCTGGCTGCCCCAGATGGCAGGGAGGGACATGGACACTGCTGACACGACTGCGCTCACCGGGTTGCGCGAAGCGCTGTCGGACCGGGTGGTCACCCGAGCCGACGCTGGCTGGGACAGCGCGCGTCAGGCGTTCAACCTGGCGGTGGACCAGCAGCCGGTGGCGGTGGCGTTTCCGGGGGACGAGGCCGACGTCGTGGCGGCGGTCGCCTTCGCCGGCGACCACGGCCTGCGGGTCGCTCCGCAGTGCACCGGGCACAACGCCGGTCCGCTCGGCCGCCTGGACGACACGGTGCTGCTGCGCACCGACGCGATGCAGGGCGTGGACATCGACGCGCAGGCTCGGCGGGCGCGCGTGCGCGCCGGTGCCACGTGGGGCGACGTCGTCCCCGAGGCGTCCGGGCTCGGGCTGGCCGCGCTGCACGGCTCCACGCCCGACGTGGGCGTCGTGGGCTACTGCCTCGGCGGCGGCGTGGGCTGGTACGCCCGCAAGTGGGGTCTTGGGACCAACAGCGTGACCGCCGTCGAGCTCGTCACCGCCGACGGGCGGCTCCTGCGCGCCGACCCCGATCACGAAGCGGACCTGTTCTGGGCGGTGCGAGGCGGTGGGGGCAGCTTCGGGGCCGTCACGGCACTCGAGTTCGCCCTGTACCCCGTGGACGAGGTCTACGCCGGCGCGTTGTTCTTCCCCTGGGAGCGGGCGGCGCAGGTGCTGCACACCTGGCACGAGCTGCTGCCGAGCCTCCCGGACGAGATGACCTCCTGCGGGCGCATCCTGCAGTTCCCTGCGCTGCCCGAGGTGCCCGACGCGCTGCGGGGCCGGCCGTTCGTCATCGTCGAGGCGGTCTTCGTCGGCGACGAGGTCGACGGTGCCTCGCTGCTGCGACCGCTGCGCGACCTCGGGCCGGAGCTCGACGCGTTCGCCATGGCGCCCCCCGCCGGCATCACCCAGCTGCACATGGACCCGCCGCATCCGGTGCCGGCCGACAGCGCGCACCAGCTGCTCGACGACCTGCCGGCCACGGCGATCGACGAGTTCGTGGCTGTGACCGGACCGGGGTCGGGCTCGCCGCTGGTCTCCGCGGAGCTCCGCCACACCGGCGGTGCGCTGGCCAGGCCCGAGTCCCATCACGGCGCGCTGTCGACGCTGCCCGGATCGCTGTCGATGTTCGCGGTGGGCATGCCCGCGGACGCCGTCACGGGAGCGGCGATCTCCACCCAGCTCGCGCGGGTCACGGAGGCGCTGGCGCCCTACGAGGTGGGTCATGCGCTGAACTTCGTCGAAGCGCCCTTTCCCACCGCGGAGGGCTACCCGCCGGAGACCTTCCGGCGGCTGCAGGCGGTCAAGGCCGCCTACGACCCGACGGATCTCTTCCGGGCGAACCATCCCGTGCCGCCGGCGGGCGCAGCCCTCAAGTAGCGAAGCGGTAGGGCCCCATTAGCTGGGTAGTGCGCCAATCAGCCGGACGCGGCCGCGGCGGCGAAGACGACGTACTCCGCGTAGAACAACCGCCAGACCCAGCGGTAGAAGTGAGCGATCGAGTCGGCTTCGGCGAGGTCGAGCCCGGCGGTAGCCCTGATCAGCAGCACGGCCAGGAGGACGTGGCCGACGGCCATGATCCCCTGGTGCAGCCCTGGGATGCCGAGCACTCCCGCCACGATCATGGCCGCGTACGTGACCAGGAGAGCGCCGACGCCGAGGAACACCACCCGGACGGGGCCCACCCGCAAGGCGAGGGTGCTGACCGAGAACCGGCTATCGCCCTCCATGTCCCCAAGGTCCTTGAACCATGCGATCACCAGCCCGACGACCACCACCCCGAGCGTCAGCGCGACTACGGGCGGTGGCAGGGGCAGGCCGGTGCCCGGCGGGGCCGTGAAATGGGCGAAGATCAGCACGTTCACGACCAAGCCGCGCACCGCCACGATGCAGCCGGCGGCCAGCGGGTGGTAGCGCTTCAGCCGCAGGGGCGGCACCGAGTAGGCCGTGCCGAGCGCCGCGGCCAGCACCACGGCGGCGAGCAGCCAGCCGGAGCCCAGGGCGCCGACCGCGACCGCGACCGCGAGCGCACCACCCACAAGCCATCCCGCCGCTCGGGGGGACAGCGAACCCGCGGGCAGCGGCAGCCACGGCTTGTTGACCCGGTCGAGCTCCACGTCCGTGAGCTGGTTCAAACCCACGATGTAGACGTTGACGGCCAGGCCGGCCACGAGCGCCGTCACGAGCCCGCGCGCCCCCGGGTCGGCGGCCCTATCGAGGGCCAGAGCCATCGCGAACAGACTGCAGACGCTCACGACCGTGCCCACGATGGTGTGGGGGCGGCTGAACCCGGTCATCGCCGACAGGCGTCGCCGCACGGCCGATCTGCTGGTGTCCTGACCGCTCGCCACACGGCAATCTCGCACGGGGGCGCCTACGCAGCCAGCCGGCGCACCCGGCCGCATCAACCGTGACTGTACCGTGCGTCAGCGGGGTTGAGGAGGCCCGTGGTGAGTCCGACCAGGTCCTCGATCGTTCCCGCCGCCCCGTCCACGGTGTCCGCGGAGAGGCGCACGACCGATCTCAGGGAGTCATCGGCGGCCTCCCCGGGCGGCGGTAGCACGTCGGGGATCGTCGGCGTGACCGGTTCCTGGTCGGAGCCGAGCCCTGCATCAGGCGACGGTGGAGCCGGCGGGGCCGCGGCGGGTGCGGGGGCCGTCGGCGCGGCAGGGGCCGTCGGCGTAGCAGGAGGGGCCGGCGCCGGCGTCGGGTCGGCCTGCGGGGGTGCACTTTCGGGGACTTCGTCCCCGGGCTCGGACAGGTCGACGCTCTCGAGCACGGCGTAGGGGTTGCCGGGGGCGGGGTCCGCCCCGAACAGCCCGCCGCCGCTGAGGCCGTCGAGGATCAACAGCCCCCCGGCAAGCACCGCCAGCAGCACCAGCGCGCCAAGCGCCGTGGCCGCGAGGCCCGTGCCCACCCGTTCCCGAAACACCGCGTGCTCCTTTCCTGCCGCCCGAGGGAGTCGGCCTCCTGCGGGGGATGTCGGCACGCGCGGGCGAAACTTGAGCGCTCCCCCGCGGCATGGCCGCACGACGGCCGAACGGTGAGGTCAACGCGACGACGCCGTACGTCTCGGCAGCCACTGTAGCCCCGCTGCGGGACGTGACCTCGTGCAGTCCGCGCGCAAGGCGCGAAGTTTTTCTTTTCCCTCGGCGCTCCACAGGCTCGGCAGCCGTTCTCCCCACCTCCGAGGTGCTCGCCCACAGCCCCCCGGGCCGTCCGACCGAGGCCGGCGGCGTTGTCCACAGCGCCGCCGACGTCCACGCTCTGCGCTCTCCACAGCTTGTCTGCACAGGGTCCGACCGGCCAGTCGCACCCCTCGGTTACGGTGCGCTTGCCACCGACACCGAGGAGGGCAGATGAGCAACGGCGCGGCGGAAGCCGGGCGAGCTGGCGCGGTGCGCGCCCTTCCCCCGCCGGCACAGGGCGGCGGTTACGACCGGGTGCCTCCCCACAACCTCGACGCCGAGACGAGCATTCTCGGCGCCATGTTGCTGTCGCGCGACGCCATCGCCGAGGTGTCCGAGCTCGTCGGTGCGGACGACTTCTACCGCGGCGCCCACCGAACGATGTACGAGGCGATGCGGGACCTGTACGACCGGGGCGAGCCGGTCGACCCCGTCACCCTTGCCGACGACCTGGAGCACCGCGGCACCCTGGAGGATGTGGGCGGCGCGGTCGGCATCGCAGAGCTCGTCTCCCAGGTGCCCACGGCCGCCAACGCCCTGTACTACGCCCGCATCGTCGCCGAGCAGGCGCTGCGCCGCCGCCTGATCGACGCCGGCACGGACATCACCCGTCTCGGTTACGACGCCGCCAAAGGCGCCGACGAGGCCGTGGACGCGGCCGAGCAGACGATCTACGACGTGGCTCAGCGCAGCTATTCGAGCGAGTTCGTGTCCATGAAGGACCTCCTCATGGAGTCCTTCGAACGCATCGAGAAGCTGCACGAGTCCAAGTCGGCCATCACCGGCCTCGCGACCGGCTTCACCGACTTCGACGAGCTCACCGCCGGTCTGCAGCCGCAGAACCTCGTGGTCATCGCCGCGCGTCCGGCCATGGGCAAGAGCACGCTGATCACCAACATCGCCGCCCATGTCACCGTCGAAGAGCGCAAACCGGCGGTGCTCTTCTCCCTGGAGATGAGCCAGCGGGAGCTGATCGACCGCATCCTCGCCGCCGAGTCCCGTGTTGACTCCGAGCGGCTGCGCACCGGCCGGCTGCAGGAGACCGACTGGCCCAAGCTCTCCCAGGCGATGGGGCGGCTGGCCGAGGCACCGCTCTTCATCGACGACACGCCGGGCATCAACATGATGGAGATCCGGGCCAAATGCCGGCGCCTGAAGGCCAAGCACGGGCTAGCCCTGGTGATCGTGGACTACCTCCAGCTGATGCAGTCCCACCGGCGGGCGGAGAACCGTGTGCAGGAGGTGTCGGAGCTGAGCCGGGGGCTGAAGATCCTCGCCAAGGAGCTCGACGTCCCCGTCATCGCCCTGTCGCAGCTGTCCCGCAAACCCGAGGACCGCACCGACCGGCGCCCGCAGCTGTCGGATCTGCGCGAATC
>Ga0247713_1001114_pt1 | contig 14050 bp, 14 predicted proteins | sample 21E_NmetaG_FD_189936 | JGI IMG/M metagenome (GOLD analysis project Ga0247713, IMG submission 189936) | Soil microbial communities from hillslope of Landscape Evolution Observatory, University of Arizona, Oracle, AZ, United States - 2-1-E_N | ecosystem: Engineered > Artificial ecosystem >... | reverse complement strand
GCTGAGCGCCGTCGTCGCCCGCCGCGCTCGCGGGGCCGACGGGGACGGAACGGGTCCTGGTGGTAGCGGGACGCCGCCCGGCCTCCGCCTGCTCAGCGCTGGGCGGATGCGATCTTCACGGCGCGGTCCAACGCCCGTTCCATCGACGCCCGCCCGTGACCTGTGCACGACACCCAGGGGAGCCCATGCTCCCCCGCGGTCCGTCGGACCCAGCGGCCGAAATTGGTGCGTACAAGGACCATCAGCACCACCGCGTGGGCATTCCCGTACGCCGCCTCCACCCGCTCGGCCACCGGGTGCCAGTTGGAGCCCCATCCCGGAATGAACCAATCGACGTGGACTCTCCCGTGGTATCGCTCCGCGATGCTCGCAGCGATGTGCGGGCGGTACTGCTCCTGTGGCTCCGCCCCCCCGACAAAGATCACCCGTACCGGCTCCAGCAGAGCGTCAGGTCGGTCCTCTGAAGCCGGAGGTTCCCGCACGAGCCGGTCGAGGTCGTCGAGCTCGGCCTCATCGGCGCCGATCTCCCGCAGGAGCTCGAGGAGCTCGGCGGCATCGAAGCTGCGCAAGTCGCCCGCCGCCGCCCTGTAGAACAGATTTCTGGCGATACTGCGTGCTTCGTCGAGCCGCCCCACTCGGCGAAGGACGCCGATGCGCAAGGCGTCGGCCTGAACTGGTTCGAGGGCCAGCCGCAGCGTCTCGTTGGCGGCGAGCGTCTCGGCCCAGCGCTCCTCCAGCTCGGGCTGCCCGGCGCGGATGAGCACGTCCTCGATCTCTCCGGTAAGGCGTTCGGCGGCATCGGCGTCACGGCGTCGGTTGGCCTCGGCCAGCGCGGCGTCGAGGAGGGCGAATCGGCTCGTGAGGGTCAGTCGGCGGTCAGCGGCCAGCTCTTCGGCAGCAGCGCCGGCGTCCTCGTCGCCGTGACGAGCGCGTTGGACGATGAAATCGGTGACCCGCGGATCGGTCGGCGCCAATACCATGGCAACCCGTAGCAGCTTCGCCGCGTGAGGAGAGCCGTGTGCCTCGAGGGCCATCGCGGCGGAGATGAGCTCGTCCACAGCCGGGACAAATCCAGCCGCCATGGCTTCCTCGATCGCCTGGTACGCCCCCTCGTCAGTGCCCGGCTCGAGCAGCCGCAGCTGGGCCAGCCCCCAGTGGAACCGAACAGCTGCCACCAGTGGCTCGCCGGCAGGATCTTCAGCAAGACGGGGTGTGGCCGCGGCCAGGTGCCGGGCTGCTCCCGCATCGTCGTGCTCCGACCACGCCAGGACACCGAGTAGCAAGGTCGCCTCGAATTGCGTCGGATCGGCGTCGACGGCCGCCTCGAGGTGCGAGCGCGCCCTGCGCAGGCGGTCAGCCAGGCGGACGCGCTCCTCCTCGTCTGTCGAGAAACGCACCTGTTCCAGGCCTGAGAGCTCGGCTGCGGCAAGAGCCGACTCCCGGAAAGCTGACACCCTTCCGGAATCGTCGAGAAGCGCCCGGTCGAGCCCCGTGAGCAGGTGTTCAGCACCAACGAAGTCTGAGCGCGACCGGCGACAGGCCGCCCGTAGCAGGGTGATGCCCGCCGCCTCCCGCTCGAACCCCATGGTGCCCTCACCCCCTCGAGCACCGGCCGACCACCGCCACAGGGCCTCTTCCAGAGCCCGCAATATGAGCTCCGCCTCCGCCGCCCGATGGCCCTCGATGAGGTCGGCGGCCTCGGCCCCGACAGCGGTCGTGAGGGCACGCCAGCGGGGGAACGGCCGGCGTGCCGCCCGCGCCAGAAGACGAACGGCGTCGCGAGGTTCCTCGAGGCGAGCGGTGACCACGGCGGCGGCAATCTCGAGCCCGGCCGGAGTATCGAGGGCTCGTTCCACCAGCGGACCGTTCTCCCGCACGAGCGTCCGCAAACAGTCGGACTGACCAGTGTGGGCCAGGGCCGAGAGCTGGCCGATCAGGAACGCCAATCGGGTCTCCTCAGCCGACGGCTCCAGTCGGTTCGCCGAGGCAGGCAACGCGGTCACGAGGCTTCCGTAGGCGCCCCACCACCGGGCGTTGGCGGGGTCGAGACTGATGATCCATTCGAGGCCGATCTGAAGACGATTCACGTCCTGACCCGCCGGCGACGTGGCCAGAGCAGAGCTCACCGCGCCCGCGATCAGCGCGTCCAAGGACTTGCCGTCCTGAGCCCGAAACGGCTCTTCAGAGGGCGCGGGCTGCTCGAGGCCGTTGTCCTTGGCCTGTTCCGCCCGGATGCCGGCAATGACCCGAGCCCGGGCGGCGCCGTCTCCGCAACCGCCCGCATCATTGGCCCCAGCGAGAGGGGAGGAGCTCATCGCCGCGAGGGCCGCGGGATCCTCAGTCAAGGCGATAAGGGCGTCCCGCTCCTCGGTGCTGACATGTTTCTGGTCCCACAGTCCTTCGAGGGTCAACCGGACGACCGCAGGTGGCCAGTGCTCGCACCACCGGGCGAGCGTTCCCGACCTGAGCTCGCGCCCAAAATCGAACACGCCCGGGTCGTAGCCTTCCTCCGGAACGCCCAGAAGTGAGGCCACCGTTTCCAAAGGCGACGCCGACAGAACCCACAAGATGCTGTGCACGGCGTCGGAGCCGGCGTGGGCCATCCGCGCCTTGAGGAGTTCAGTCAGCCTCTTCTCGCTCGACCGGCTCATTCCCAGACCTTGCAGCATGTTGCTTCGGCCCGGCTCGGCTGCCTTCTCTACCGCGACGCGGAGCTCGTCAAGCGTCAGGCTGGTCAGCAGCTCTTTTGCCCGGCACCGCTGGGGCAAACCACATGATGCCGTGTTGTCAGCCCGGGGCTGCCGGTTTCGCTTCTGCCCAGGACGCCGACCCTTACTGCTCATCTGGCCCCTCACCCCGTCGTGCCAGTCGCTGTCGACCACACGCTACCTATCGGTGGCGTTCTCCCTGGCCCTCCCCGCCATACCGCCCCACGCCTCACCCAAGGCGTCCGCTTTCGGCGTGGGCGCGGTCCTCGAGGGGGTCGCCAAGGACGCCGGCACTCGCCAGGCGAAGCGGGTCGACGAAGTCACGGGCGGCGCCGAGACCGATGCGGGCGATCAGCCGGCCCGGCGGATGACGGCGTGCCCGTCTCGCACCAGCTTGGCGATACTGCGGTTGTCCGAGAGGTTCTCGCCCACGCCGACCACGAGCTCGGCCCCGACGGCGGCGGCGAGGCGCTCGAGGGTAACGAGGGTCGGCCGGGTCCCCCCGCCCTCTATGCGGGCGATGGCCGACTGGGTGGTGCCCATCCGGCGTGCCAGCTCGGCCTGGGTCAGCCCGGCCTCGGTACGCAGCCGGTAAACCAGCGCCCGGAACTCACTGATCCGGGCCTCGTCCTCATAGGCGGCGCGGCCCTCCTCAGTCAGCGGCCGCTGCCCCTTGATGTCGTCCCAACTCGTCCGCTTGGCCATCGTCCTCATTCCTCCTCGTCGTCGGCCACGTGGCCTTGGGCGACGCACCGCCGCATCGCTTCTCTGGCCCGCCGAACCTCACGAACCTCTTGGCGCTGGGCCATTACGAACACCGTCAGCAGGATGATCCGTCGCTCCGGGGCGATCCAATAGGTGACCCGGGTAGGCCGACCCGCCAGGAAGAACCGCAGCTCCCGGAGCTTGCCGTCGAGCTGCCGGGTCTGCGGCTCGTCCAAGAGGGGACCGAGCTCGGCGAGGCGGTCGACGTGGAAGCGCACCCGGGCCTGGTCCGTCTCGCTCAGCCCGAGGAACCAGTCAGCGACCTCCGGTTCGAGCTCGACCTCGCCCCACGACATAGCGCGTATGCTATACCGGCTGGGCGGGTGCGGACGAGTAAGGTTCAACGCCTGAGGCCAGGCCCGAACGCTACGAGGAGCTGCTCGAGGCGTTCGAGGAGGCCCAGGACGGTGATCCGGTGTTACGGACAGATACACTCTCAACTGTGCACAGCCAGGAACGTACGGACATTTGAGCACGGCCGAAGAGGCTCTTAGGCTCCGGCCAGGCCAGGTCGAGCTGGTTTGGCACGATCCACAAGGGCCCTACGGCAAGAAGCATCGCGGGCCGTACCGGTACCGCGCGTTCGTGCCGGCCCGGCTGGCGGACGTCGACGTGGTGATCCCCGCTTCCCTTGCCGCGGCCCTGGAGGACGCCGCTCGCGCCGTCAGTGAGCTGAACCGAAGCGAGTCAGCCAACCTCGAAGCTGTCGCTGCCCCTCTCCTGCGGTCGGAGAGCGTCGCGTCATCGCGTATCGAGAACCTCCGAGTGTCGCACCGCCGAGTGGCCGAGGCGATCGTCGACCCCCATCACGCTCCGGCCGCGGCGTGGGAGGTGGCGAACAATGTGGCGGCCATGCGGAAGGCGATCTCTCTGGCCGATCAGGACGTCGACCGGGAGACGATTCGCGCCGTCCACAGAAGCCTTCTGGCCGGCACCCGGGACGAGGAGCACGCCGGCGTCGAGCGGTCGGCCCAGAGCTGGATCGGCGGGCAGAGCCCCCGCGACGCGCTGTACGTGCCACCACCGCCCGAGCTCGTGGGGCCCCTCCTCGACGACCTCGTGGCGTTCACCAACCGGGACGACCTTCCAATGATCGGCCATGCCGCCTTGGTGCACGCGCAGTTCGAGGGTATCCATCCCTTCGTCGACGGCAACGGGCGCACTGGCCGTTGCCTCGTGCATGCGGTCCTGCATCGGCGGGGACTGGCGCCGAGACTGGTCCCTCCGATAAGCGCCGCGCTCTTGACCGACCGTGACGGCTACTACGCCGTCCTGGCCCAGTTCCAGCAGCAAGGCAACCCGCTCCCGCTCCTGCGCACCTTCGCCGACGCCACGGAAAGAGCATGCCGGCACGCCGCCGAGCTCATCGCCACCCTCGAGGACCGCCAGGGCGAATGGAGCAGGTCGGCGAACCACCCGCGCTCCGGGTCGGTCGGCAGACGGCTCATCGAGTCACTGCCGGCACAGCCGGTGCTCACCGCCGAGATCGCCGCGGAGACTCTCGGCGTCGATCCGAACGTCGCCCGCCGCGGATTGAAGGCGCTCGAGGTAGCAGGCGTCGTCCGGCTTGTTCCCGGTCGCCAGAGGGACCGGGTGTGGATAGCAGACGACGTGTTCGACGTCCTCGACGAGTTCGAGGGGTCTATCGCCCGGGACGCTGGCAGTCGCCGACTGGTGGCCCCGACTCGCCACCTCCGACCACCAGCGAGCTCACCCTGAGGAACGCCCGCTCCAGCTCCGCCGCTGGAACAGCGCCTTGCGGCCCGCCTTGGCGACGGATTTCACCGGGTGCATTTCGCCGATCGCGGCGAGCACGAGCTCGGTGGCCGTCGAAGGCAGGCGCCAGAGGCCGCCGATGACGGCGACCTGACGGTCGTGGCCGCCGGCCAAGGCCAGGGTGTCGCTCAGGCCTTCGGGGCCGCGGGTCACCACCCGCTGGGCGAGCACGTCGACGAACCAGGAGAGGTCGTCGGGGTCGAACAAGGCGCTCGGGCCCTCGAGACCATGGTCGACGAGCCAGCACAGCGCGAACCCCCGAGCGGCGGGATCGGTGGCAAGCGACCTGACGTGAGGGCCGGCGATCTCGAGGTCGATGTCGTCCATCACGGCCAGGGCGAGGTTGCGCAAGGCGGGATCGGGCAGGGCGCGAACCGCGTCGGCCAGCTCACCTGCGGCCTGCTCGGGGCTGCGCCGACGGAGCCACGCTTGAATCTCGGCCGACAGCGCGGGGAAGTCGTCGAAGTCCGTGCCCAGGAACAGCTCGGTGGCGGAGGCGTCGGTGAAGCGGCCGGCCGTCGGCGCCTCGTAGCCGGCGTCGACCAGGAGCCGGCGGGTGGTGGCCACGCCCGCGGCCGTCAGCTCCACCGACCCGCCGAGACGTCGCCGGCCGATGAGCTCGGCGTCGTCGCCCTCCACTGCGTCGATGCGGCGGACCATGCCTGCGAGCTCGAGCGCGTCGACCATGTCAACCACGTCGACCGCCACCCGACGAGCGATATGGTCGTCGGTCGAGCGCGGGAACTCGAACGCGTCGAGCACGGCGTCGGTGGCGGCGTCGCAGAGATCCTCGATGGGCAAGGGGCGCTGGGCGACGTAGGGCCCGCTCAGCAGGGCGACGGTGAAACGGTCGAGCAGATCCGTGACCTCCGGCCAGGCCAGCCAGCCCTCGAGGTCACGCTGGGACGCCAGCGGGCCGACGGCCAAGAGGGCATCGACTGCTCTGTCGAAGAAGGCTGCGGGGTCTTTGGCGATGGCCAGGCCCTTCTTGGTGGCGTGTACCCGACCGTGGGCCACCCGCACGACACCGGCCTTCTTCGCCCAGACGAAAACCTGTCGCAGCCGGACCAGATCGGCAGCGCTCGTAGTCCTGAAGGTGCGGTCTCCGATCTTGGGGTCCATGACATCGCCGGTATCGAGGAGATCGACCAGCACGTGGGCGTCGGCCAGGGTGAAGTTTCCCCTCTGGGTGAGCTTGCGGCCGGCACTGCGACCGCCACTACCGCCGCCTCCGACGAAGTCGGCGAGGGCGGCGAACTTGGCCAGGATCGGCGCCGCGGCCCGGGAACCGGCCACCTCCGCGTCGTCGGGCGGAACGACGGGCGGCATGGCCGGTTTGACAGCCGTTCGCCTGGCTCCTGGTGCGGCCAGGGCGGTGTCGGGGATGACCCGGCGCCGGTCCTCCTCCGGCCGGGCGTTGAACTCGACGATCCACTCCTGGAGAGCGTCCGGGTCGGCCATGTCGACACCGTCCGCCTCGGCCGAGGCGAACAGCGACTTGGCCAGGCCGAAGTTCGACACGTCGCCCATGGCCTCGACGAAGTCGTCGGTGGCGTCGACGGCGGCCTTGGCCAGCTCGTCGACCGCGGACGAGTCGGGGGCCAGCAGGCCCTCATGGCTCAGAAAGGCGGTGAACGAGGCCAGCGACGCCGGGATGGTCGCGCACTCGGGCTGCGACACGCTCAGTTTTCTGGGACACCAGTCGAGCAGGAACTCACCGATGTCCGACGTGGTCCACCGGCCGAGGTCGCCATCGCCGTACCCCCACTTCCAGTCCAGGGCCAGGCCGGCCTCACCGGCCACCTCGTGGGGAGCCTCGTGATGGTGGCCCAGCCGGTCCTCGAAGCGGTCCATGAGCGAGGCCTTGGCCGACGCGAACCCGTCCTCGTCGACCGGGCCGATCACCAGGCGCATCCGCCCCAGCATGGCATTCGCGGGCGAGGCCCGGGTGACTGCTAGCCAGCTGCTAGCATGTTGCAACATGAAGACGCTCTATCTTCGCAACGTGCCTGCCGAGGTGAGTGAGGGCTTGGAGACACTCGCGGCGCGGGCGGGGCTGTCGGTGTCGGCCTTTGCCGTGCGCGAACTGGGCGAGGTCGCCCGTCGGGCCGCCAACCCGGCCTTGCTCATCGACCTTCCCGATGTCGACGTCCGCGCCGAAGACGTCGTCGCCGATCTCGAGACCGGTCGCGCCGGTCGGTGATCGTCGTCGACGCCTCGGTCGCCGTGCTCGGTCTGCTCAACGACGGGGCGGCCCGCCACACGCTGGCCACGGAAACTGTCGCGGTGCCGCACCTGGCCGACTCCGAGGTCGCCCATGCGCTCCGGACGCAGGTGCTCAGGGGAACCGCGCAGGAGTCGCACGCCCTGGACGCGCTCCGCCGGTGGGCACTTCTCGGTATCCGTCGATTCGCGGTAACCGGTTTGCTGGGCCGGATATGGGAGCTCCGAGGGAACCTGTCGGCGTACGACGCGTCCTACGTGGCGCTCGCCGAGGCCATGTCGTGCTCACTGCACACCGCCGACGCACGCCTGGCCAGCGCCCCGGGTCCCTCCTGCACCATCGTCGTCGTCCGGCGCTGAGCTACGACCGCCTTACGACTTCTTGGCCTGGCCCTTGCGGGCGCCGTAGCGGCGCTCGAAGCGCTCGACCCGGCCACCGGTGTCGACCAGCTTCTGCTTACCGGTGAAGAACGGGTGGCACTCGTTGCACAACTCGACTCGGAGCTCGGGCTTGACCGAGCGGGTGGTGAACGTGTTGCCGCACGAGCAGCGCACGCTGGCGGTGACGTAGTCGGGGTGGGTTTCAGTCTTCATCCTGGATCTCCTCGTCGAGACGACCACGATACCGTGCTCTCCGTACCTACAGCCCCAGGTGGCAATGGACAGGCCGGGTGACCGGCTGAGAGGCTGCGGCGATGCTCCGTAGGCTCCTGGGCCGGCCGGACGCCGGCAGGCAGGCGGTGCTCGTCCTCCTCCCGGTGGTGATAGGCGCCGCTCTGTTGCTGGCCAGCGGCGATCGTCCGTCGACCGGGAGCTCCGTCCTGGAGACGACCCGGGGGCCGGCCTGGCCCATGCTGCTCGACGCTCCCGCGCCCACGTCGACCTCCGTGGCGTCGGCCACACCGGTTGGGGAGCAGCGTGCCGGGGCGAGGATCGTCGGGGCTCTGTCGGCGGCCGCGGGGCGTACGAAGTCGACCTCTGCCCCCGATCCGGACACGGCGGTGTCGACCGGCTCCGCGACCGAAGCGGCCGGTTTTCCATCCGCTCTGGAGGGCGACACCGCTCCCAGGGCCGCGCTCCCGGTGGCCGACGCCCCCACCGATGAGGAGAGCACCACGACGGGGGCTCCGGTCGCTGAGGCCGCTAAGGCGGCCCCGCCGGCTGAGGCGGCCCGGCCCGCTGAGGCCGCTGAGGCCGCTCCCATCGCCCGTGCCACCCCGAACACCCGGGCAGCCGAGGCCACCACGACCACCACGACCGCGGCTCGCGCGCCTGGGCCCACCACCACCACCGGCGGCCGGGCCCGGGACACCGGCGTGGAGGCAGAGGTCGTCCCCCTGACCAACCAGGACCGCCGCGCCCAGGGGCTCGGGGCCCTGTCCCGCAACGCCTGCCTCGATTCGGTCGCCTCCGGATACGCGGAGCAGATGGCCCGCAGCGGCGTCCTGGCCCACAACTCGGGCGCCGGCCCTGCCGTCCGTGGTTGCCGGCCGAACGCGGCCTGGGGCGACAATGTCGGAACGGCCGCCCCCTGCGACACCGCCCGTCTCGAGAGAGAGTGGATGGCCTCCCCGACCCACCGGCGCAACATCCTCGACGGTGAGTACACGCTCATCGGCGTCGGCGCCTGGACCGACGGCCAGGGCGGCTGCTGGGTCCAGGTCCTGTTCAGCTCCTGACAGGTACTCCTCGATCGCGTAACAGGCGGTTCACCTGGCCCAGAACTCGGGTGGCGAGCTCGTGATGGTCGATGATCGCAGGAACAAGATCGCCGACTTCAGCCGCCAGTTCGCCGGCAGCCGTCAACGCTCGTTCGTAATCGAGACCCCACGACGAGGCTTCTATGGCAAGGTCGTCAAGGGTGATGCGGTCGAACGCCACGATGCTATTGACGCTCATCGCCGAGGTGGCCCGCAGGTTCGGCCACAACACGGTGGGGACCGTGTCATAGAGGGGTGCGAGGCTGATGTGACCGATTTCATCGTGCAGCAGGGAAAGGTTCTTGCCGTGGGCGTCGGCGTTGCCGATGAGGAAGGTGAAGGTCATCGCCCGAGTCAAGGCGGTCAGTTCCGCCTCCTCGTCTCGGGCATGGGCGACGAGCAGCGAGGCGATCCGTCGGTAGCTTGGCCCCCCCGAGGATTCGTACTTGGCTCGGCCCCGAGCTCCCTGGGGGTCGATGCCGAGCGCCTGGCAGGCGTCCTCCTGGTGGATGCGCTGGACCGACCCACCGACCAGTTCCCGGTCGTATCTGCAAACGATGAGGCATGGGTAGCCGGCGATAATCGTCGTTCTCGGCGCGAGCCGGCTGAGCCCGACCTGTTCGGCCAGGCGCAGACACTGTGCTTCAACACCGATGAGCCCAGGATGACCGGCATCGTCGACCTTGAGGATGTGGGTTGACGGGCGCCCACGCACCGGCCTGCCCCATTTGCCGCCGTCGAGCTCCACCAGAAGAATCTTGTTCTGGAGGCCGGCGATCGACAGCTCACTGTCGGCATGGACGCCGAGCGCGTCGTTGTCCAAGCCCATGATCTCTGCCGCGAGGCTCTCGTCGGTGTAGGGCTCGACGCTCCAGCCGCCAGGTTCGGGAGGATCGTCGCTCGTCGTGATCACCAACGCGCCGGCAACGTCGCGCCCATAACGGGCGAGCAGCCCGTAGAGATCGTTCGTCGCCAAGCCGGCGAGGTGAGCAAGGGCCTGAAGGTGCGAGCCCTCGGGTAGCAGGCCACGGAGGAAAGGGGTCGCATTCTGGGCTCGGCGCTGCACGGGAAGGGAGCAGGAGAACAGCGGCGTGTTCGTCGCCCATCGGTCGAGCGCCTCGTCTGTGTAGCGGGCGTGCAACTCCCAAGGCCGCCGGGCCGTGATCTCGGCGACCCGGGCGTCGCCCCACCAGCAGTGAAGCGATCGTTTGGGCACAGACCGCGTCAGGAGCTCAGCGTTGCCTCGACGGTGACGCCGAGCTTGCGTAGGAGCCGAAGAATGCGTTCGAGCTGAATGCTGGACTGGCCGGACTCGAGGCGCGCCAGGTACGTCCGATGGATCCCCAGCTGCGACGCCAGTTGCTCCTGGGTGAGCCCACGTTCCCTCCGCGCTTCCGCGATGGTGCGGCCGATATCGGCGACGGACCTGACCGTATACCTCCGTGTGCTCATTTCAACACATTAGCAGCGATTCCGCTAGTGTGTGAATTTCAACACACATTGGTTCGTGGCTACCACTGTGCTGATTCCAACACCGTCCCGGTTGGCCGACGCAGCCCGCCTACCATGATGACGTGGCAGGCGAGACGCTGGCCGGGGTGGCGCTGGAGATTCGCCGCTGCCTTTCGATGTCGCGGCCCGACCGTCACGAGGCGCTCCGCTGGGTGACGCAGTTCATCGCCCTTTTCAAGTACGCTCCCCCCAACCGCCGGCTAGCCATGGTGGCCCAGGAGCCGCACTCCCCGGCGACGAGCGATGGGACGCGTTGCTGGCGGCGACGGCCGAGCATCTTTGCTACCACCACGGTTTCGCCGTTCCTGCGTGGACCGTCGCCCGAACACGGTTCCTGGACCGCTGGTGGTTCGTGTCGCCCTACCGCTCGGTGCATGCCAGCGCCCTCGCGAATACACCGGCTGCGTTCGCCAACCGGGGTGTTTTCGTGCACGCCGACTCTCTGGCCAGTGTGTAGCCGCCATGCTCGACCAGCCTGCTCTCCTGGCGCTTCTCGAAGCGCTCGCAGCCGAGCTCGAAGCCACCGGCGTACGTGGGGAGATGTTCATTGTCGGTGGGGCGGCCATGGCGCTCGCCTATAACACCCGCCGCTCGACGCGCGGCATAGACGCCAACTGGCTGAACGATGCGGTCAAGGGCTTTTTGCCCGGCGATGATCCCGCTTCCACTGTGCTGTTCGAACGGCCAGGGCTCGCCGTTCGCATCGCCTCGCCGCGTTACCTGCTGGCGATGAAGGTCATGGCGGCAAGGGTCGAGCGTGACGAGGACGACATCGCGCGGCTGGCCAAGTTGTCAGGTACAGAGAGCGTCGCCGCGATCCTTGACCCGGTGCAGGCGACCTATCCCCACGCCTCTCGCCAGGCTTGATGGATTTCGGGGCGGAGCCGGCCTCGGTCGGGCACGACGATCCCGTTGGCCCGGGCCCAGGCTCGGACCTCGGCTGTGGTCGGCGGGGGAACTCTCGCGCCTTCTACCCCGCCGTCCTCGCCGGTCCCGGCTCCGATGCGGGCGATGGCCGGGAGCTCGGCCTTGGCCCAGGCGTGGGCGGCGGCCAGGTAGCGGTACGTCCACTCCTCGGCCAGCTTGCGGTTCTCGCAGAACACGATGGGGATCGTCGGCCACCGAACCTGGAGCTCGGCCAGGCCGTCGGCCACCTGCGCCGGTCGCACCAGCGACAGGGCGAAGATCTGGGAGTACCGGTCCTCGACCACGACTGCGGCGCGGGGCAGCGTCGCCAGCTCGGCCAGGGCGAAGCGCAGCCGCCCGCTGATGAGGCTGGACACCAGGTCGGGCAACGACTTCCGCTCGACCGAGGCCACCAGGTTGCCGCCGGCGCCGATCGCGTAGTCGCCGCACGGCAGGCCCCGTCGCACGGTGCGGACGCGCTGGCCGGGGAACTGGTAGGCGTAGCGCTCGTGGGCGTCGACCAGGATGTCCAGCTCGGCGATGCCCGCCGCCCGGGCGGTGGGAACGCGCACGTCTGGCCGGGCCTGCTTGCGGGTGCGGGGCGACTGCCAGAACACCATCTCCCGCCCCCGGGCGTTGGTGAAGACGATCTGCGACCGCTGTTCACGGCCCCGGTCGGCGATCACGTCGATCGCCGCGCCGCGCCGAGTGCAGGCCCGTAGAGCCACTCGCTCGACGATCTCCGGGTCGTCGGGCCACTCGTCGTCGGCCACCGGGTGGCAGTACAGCGCATTGGTCCGCGGCCACGTGCCCTTGGTCCGAAACACCAGCCCCTTGCCGAGCGGTAGCCGCAGCAGGTAGGGCAGCGAGCTCTCCGGATCGGGATTGCGGGCGATCAGCAGCTCCACCGCCCCGATTCTGCCTGCTGGCTCTCAGCGTTTGGTCGATTCAGGCCGTCATAGCGGCCCGAATCGACCAAACCGGCCGGTTAGCTGGGCGCTTTGGCGATCTCGCTGAGGAACTCGTCGTTGCTCTTGGTGTGCTTGATCTTGTCCATCAGCAGCTCGAGGCCGGCACCCGGCTCGAGGGCGTTCAGCACCCGGCGCAGCTTCCAGACCTGCGGGAGCTGGTTGGGCGGGAAGAGGAGCTCCTCGTGACGGGTGGAGCTGGCGTTGACCTCGAGGGCCGGGTAGATGCGGCGCTCGGCCAGGCGGCGGTCGAGGCGCAGCTCCATGTTGCCGGTGCCCTTGAACTCCTCGAAGATGACCTCGTCCATCTTGGAGCCGGTCTCGATGAGGGCGGTGGCCAGGATGGTGAGGGACCCGCCCTCCTCCAGGTTCCGGGCCGATCCGAAGAACTTCTTGGGCGGGTAGAGGGCGTCGGTGGCCAGGCCGCCCGACATGATCCGGCCTGTGGTGGGCGCGGCCAGGTTGTACGCCCGGGCCAGGCGGGTGATGCCGTCGAGCACGATCACCACGTCCTTGCCCCTCTCGACCAGGCGCTTGGCCCGCTCGCTGGCCAGCTCGGCCACCTGGGTGTGCTCGTCGGAGGGGCGGTCGAAGGTGGAGGCGATCACCTCGCCCTTCACCGACCGTCGCATGTCGGTGACCTCCTCCGGCCGCTCGTCGACCAGCAGCACCATGAGGTGGATCTCGGGGTTGTTGACCTCGATCGAGTGGGCGATCTGCTTGAGGACGGTGGTCTTGCCCGCCTTGGGCGGCGACACGATGAGGCCCCGCTGGCCCTTGCCGATGGGCGAGACCAGGTCGACGATGCGAGCCACCATGTTGGCCGGCTCGCCGGGGACCTCCAGGCGTAGCTTCTCGTCGGGGAACAGCGGGGTGAGGTCCTCGAACCGCGGCCGTTGGCGGGCCTCGTCGGCGGTCATGCCGCTCACCGTGTCGATGCGCAGCAGGGCCGGGTACTTCTCGCTGGTGCCGGCCGGGCGGCTGGCGCCCTTGATCGTGTCGCCCTTGCGCAGGCCGAAGCGCCGGACCTGGCTCAGCGACACGTAGACGTCGTGCTGGCTGGCCAGGTAACCGTTGGTGCGCAGGAATCCGAAACCCTCCTCCCGCAGGTCGAGCAGCCCCTCCACCGGGATGGGCTCCCCCTGGAACTGGGCATCGGGCTGCCCCCCGCGGTCGGGGGCGGCGTCGCGCTCGCCGCGCTCACGGCCCCGGCGACGCCGGCCCCTGCGGTTGGCCGGGTCGTTGGCGTCGAACGGCTGCGGGCCGCCGCCCGGGCGGTGCTCGGGGCGGGGGCCGCCATCGCGGGGGCGCTCGGTGTTCACGTTGTTGCCGTTGCGGTCGGCGCCGTCCGGGTTCTCCGGCGCCGCCTGCGGCTCTGTGTCGGTGTGCACGTCGACCGTTCCGCTGCCGTTGGACGTGGGCGGGCCGGACACCGCGGCGGGCGCCTCGGCCACGGCCTCGACGACGGCAGGGGGAGCCTGCTGCTCGGCTC
>Ga0247713_1001113_pt1 | contig 14058 bp, 11 predicted proteins | sample 21E_NmetaG_FD_189936 | JGI IMG/M metagenome (GOLD analysis project Ga0247713, IMG submission 189936) | Soil microbial communities from hillslope of Landscape Evolution Observatory, University of Arizona, Oracle, AZ, United States - 2-1-E_N | ecosystem: Engineered > Artificial ecosystem >... | reverse complement strand
AGCAGCCCGGCCAGCCACCGGGCCGGCGCTCCGGCGAGCGCCAGGACCGCCCCGGACAGGAAGACGAGGACGAGGACGGTGCCGAGGTCGGGCTGCAGCAGCACCAGGCCCGCCGGCACGCCGGCGAGGGCGAGCGCCAGCAGCAGGTCGGCCGGCGCCGGCTCGGCATCGGCGCCCGGCCGCTCGGGCCGGCGCTCGACCAGCACCATGGCCATGGCGACGACGACGGCGACCTTGGCGAACTCGGCCGGCTGCACCTGGAAGCCGGCCGGCAGCACGATCCAGCTGCGCGCGCCGTTGATGGTGCTTCCCAGCGGCGTCAGCACCGCCACCAGCCCGGCGCAGGCGGCGGCGTAGACGAGCGGGGCCCACGCGCGCAGCGACCTCGGGTCGACCAGCGCGACGACGGCACCGAGGACCGCCCCGATCCCGGCGTTGACCAGGTGCCGGACGAGGAAGGCGGTCGGCGCCTCCCCCGCGGCGAGCAGCCGCTGCTCGGTGGCCGACCAGACGAGCAGCGCTCCCAGGCCGATCAGCGTGACCACCGCGAGCAGCAGGACCAGGTCGAGGCGGCCGGACGGCAGGCCGACCGACGGCGTGCGGCCGGCGGCGAGGCGCCGCCGCACGTCCGGCGGCAGGGTTCGGCGGGTCGACAGCTCGGTCACCGCCGGCTGCCCAGCCCGGGCAGGTCGGCGGGCAGCCGGCCCTCGGGCAGGAGCGCGGGCTCGTCGGACAGGCCCCAGACCGCCTCGTACACCTCGCGCACCATCGGCGCCGCCACGCTGCCGCCGGTGCCGCCCTGCGTCACCATGCCGACCACCACCAGCTGCGGGTCGTCTGCCGGGGCGTAGGAGGCGAACCACGAGGTGTCCTGCTTGCCCGCCACCTCAGCGGTGCCGGTCTTGCCGGCGACGTGCAGCGGCAGTCCGGCGAAGGCCCCGGCGGCGGTGCCCTCGGTGGTCACCGCGGCGAGCGCGTCACGCACGTAGGCGAGCACCTCGGGGTCGACCGGCACGGTGCCGCGGACCTCCGGCTCGACGTCGGTGGCCCACGAGCCGTCTGGCGACAGCAGGGCCCGGCCGATCCGAGGCGAGAGCAGCGTGCCGCCGTTGGCGATCGCCGCGTAGACGGTGGCCAGCTGCAGCGGCGTGACGAGCAGGTCGCCCTGGCCGATCGCGACGTTGGCGGCGTCGCCGGCGCGCAGCCGCCAGCCGTCGTCGCAGAACTCCTGGTTCGCGCGCCGGCGGGCCTCGTCGTGCGCCGGGTTCGCCGCGCCGGCGCAGGAGTTCTCCCGCTGGTCCTCCCAGCGCGCGCGCAGGTGCTCCCGGTCGGGCACGGTGCCGCGGCGCTCGCTGGGGAGGTCGACGCCCGTCGGCGTGCCGAGGCCGAAGCCCTGTGCCATGCGCAGCACGGGGTCGCGCGGCTGCTCGACCGGGTTGAGCCCGCCGTCGGCGAGCCACTGCTCGTAGGCGAACTTGTAGAACACGGTGTCGCAGGACTGCACGAGCGCGGTGCGCAGGTCGATCGTGCCGAGGTCGGCGCTCTCGAAGTTGCGCTTGCCGCCGAGCGGCGCGTAGGTGCCGGGGCACGGGTACTGCCCGGTCAGCGGGTAGTCGCCGCTCTGCACGGCCGCGAGCGTCGACACCACCTTGAACGTCGACGCCGGCGCGAAGGCGCTCTGCACCGGCCGCGAGACCAGCGGCGCCCCGCGCGCCTCGTCGACCAGCGCCGCGTACTGGGCCGGCGACGCCCCACCGACGAACAGCCCCGGGTCGTAGGACGGGTAGCTGGCCAGCGCGACCAGCCGGCCGGTCCGCGCCTCCATGACGACGACGGCGCCGGAGTCGGCGCGCAGCAGCTCGCCCCCGCCGCCCCGGGCGGGGATCGCGCGGGCCCGCTCGACGCCGCGCTGCAGCGCCCCCTCGGCGGCGGCCTGCACCCCGGCGTGCAGGGACAGCACCAGCGTCTGCCCGGGCTGCGGCGGCGTCACCTCGCGCCGCCCCGTCACCGCGCCCACGTGGTCGACCTCGAGCTGCTCGACGCCGTCGCGGCCGCGCAGCGCGGCGTCGTAGCTCGCCTCGACGCCGGTGCGCCCGACGAGGCTGTCGCGCCGGGCGCCGTCGTGCGTGCCGGCCTCGAGCTCCTCGGCGCTGACCGGGCCGAGGTAGCCGAGCACGTGCGCCGCCGACGTCGGATCGGCCGCGGCGTGCTCGCGCACGGCCCGGAAGTCCACCGACACACCGGGGTAGTCCTCGCGGCGCTCCTCGACGGCCAGCACCCGCCGCACGCCGGCCGCGTCGGACGCGGCGAACTCGGCGACCGGCACCGGCTGGTACGGCGAACCCCGCCAGCAGGGCGGCTCGACACCGCCGCCGCACGGGGTGATGACCTGGGCGAGCTCCTCGGCCGGCCGGTCGAGCAGACCGGACAGGCGGTCGAGCACGGCGGCTCCCCGGTCGGGCTCCCGGCGCAGCAGCGCCCGGTTCACCGACACGACGAGCGCCGTCCGGTTGCGCACCAGCGGCACTCCCGTGACGTCGACGACGTCCCCGCGCGCGGCCGGCGTGACGACGTCGCGCACCCGGTTCGAGGAGGCCGCCTGCACGTACTCCTCGCCGGTCCAGACCTGCAGGTACGCCAGCCGGCCGAGCAGCGTCACCAGCATGGACAGGACGAGCACGCGCAGCACCAGCAGTCGCCGGGCCGAGCGGTCGGGCACGGGGGTCCCCTGCAGGAGTGCGGGCGTGTCAGGGCCTCCGGTCGACCCGCCGGAGCAGCGCTGCGACAGGGGGGACGACGACCGGCGTCAGGAGGGCAGAGTACGGGACCAGCGACGCCAGAGAGCGCCACAACATGCTGCCGGTCACCCGCGGATCGCCCAGCAGGACGCCCTGCCCGGCGAACACCAGCACGGCGACGGCGGCCGCCCCCGCACCGGCCAGCAGCGGCACCAGCAGCGGACCGTCGAGGTCGTCCTGCAGCAGCCCGGTGAGGAAGCCGACCAGCACGAGCACCAGCGCGAGGCGGCCGAGCTCGTGGTCGGCGGACAGGTCCACGAGCAGCCCCGCGGCGAAGCCGGTGAGCATCCCCGAGCGGGGCCCCTCGACCAGGGCGACGGCGACGACGAGCGCGAGGACGAGGTCGGGCGGCGAGCCGGGCACAGGCAGGCGGGCGACGACTGCGCCCTGCAGGACCACGGCCGTCAGCACGAGCAGGAGGCCGAGCGTGACGCGACGGGCCGTCACGGCAGAGGGGCCCGCGGCTCCGACCGCGCCGCCGCCACGACGACACCGACCACGTCGACCCGGCCGGGGTCGACGAACGGCTCGACGTCGGCGGCGACGGTGAGCCCGCCCGCAGTGGGGGCCGAGCCCGTGACGCGGCCGACCGGCAGGTCGGCGGCGAACGTGTCCGACCCGGCGGTCAGCAGGGTCGCCCCGACGGCCACGTCACCGCCGTCGACCTGCACCCAGCGCAACCGACCGTTCCCCTCGCCGCTCGCGAGGCCGAGCGCGCCGGTGTCCGCCAGCCGCGCCCCGACGCCGAAGGCCGGGTCGTCCAGCAGCAGCACGACGCTGGTCCACGGCCCGACCTGCACCGTGCGCCCGACCAGCCCCGCGCCCGCGACGACCGGCTGGCCCTCGGTGACCCCGTCGCGGCTGCCGACGTCGACGGTGACCGTGCGGGCGAAGCCGAGCGCCTGCCCGGCGCCGACGACGCGGGCCGGCACCACCGTCCAGCCCTCGGGCTCGACCAGCCCGAGCAGCGACCGCCACTCGCGGGCGATGCGTCCGTCGGCCTCGCCGGCGGCCAGCTGCCGGCGGAGCCGGTCGTTCTCCTCCCGGAGCCGGTCGGCGTCGTCCCGGTCGCCCAGGCTCCCCAGCGCGCTTCCCACCGAGGCGACGGCGCCGCCGACGCCGCGGTCGACCGGTCCGAGCACCGCCGCCACCCCGCGGCGCAGCGGGTCGAACGGCGAGCCGTCGCGTCCGTCCAGGGCGATGAGGGCGAAGCAGAGGGCCAGCAGCCCGACCAGCAGCACCCGGGGACGCGGCGTCATCGGCAGGTCAGCGCCGCGGCTCGGACGACAGGACCGCCTGCAGCCGGTCGAAGTCGTCCACGCACCGTCCCGAGCCGCGCACGACGGCGTTCAGCGGGTCGTCGGCGACGTGCACCGGCAGCCCCGTCTCGTGCCGCAGCCGCTCGTCGAGCCCCTGCAGCAGCGCGCCACCGCCGGCCAGCACGATGCCCCGCTGCATGATGTCGCCGGCCAGCTCGGGCGGGCACCGGTCGAGGGTGGAGCGGACGGCGTCGACGATCGCCGCGACCGGCTCCTCGATCGCCTTGCGGATGTCCTCGGCGCTGACGACGATCGTCCTCGGCAGCCCGCCGACGAGGTCGCGGCCGGTGATCTGCGCCTGCGGCTCGTCGAGGCGAGGGAACGCCGAGCCCACCGCCATCTTGATCTTCTCGGCGGTCTGCTCCCCCAGCTGCAGCGAGTACTCCTTCTTCACGAACGCGACGATCGCCTCGTCGAGCTCGTCGCCCCCGGTGCGCACCGACTGGCTGGTGACGATGCCGCCGAGCGAGAGCACGGCGACCTCGGTCGTGCCGCCGCCGATGTCGACGATCATGCTGCCGACGGGCTCGGCCACCGGCAGGCCGGCGCCGATCGCGGCGGCCATCGGCTCCTCGATGAGGTGCACGGTGCGGGCGCCGGCCTGGTAGCCGGCGTCCTTGACCGCCCGGCGCTCGACGCCGGTGATGCCGCTCGGGACGCAGACCACCAGGCGCGGCTTGGCGAAGTGCCGGCGGCGGTGCACCGACTGGATGAAGTAGCGCAGCATCCGCTCGGTGATCTCGAAGTCGGCGATCACCCCGTCCTTCATCGGCCGGATCACCAGCAGGTTCTCGTGCTCCTTGCCGAGCATCGACTTGGCCTCGGCGCCCACGGCCACCATCGCGCCGGTCGCGCGGTCGACGGCCACCACCGAGGGCTCGTCGAGCACCACACCCCGACCCCGCACGTGCACCAGGGTGTTGGCGGTGCCGAGGTCGACGGCGATGTCACGACCCACGAACGACAGGCTGCTCGCCACCACTCCCCTCCCCCCTCACCCTTGCGTCCGCGTCCTGGCACACGTCCCCCGTGGGACGAGGCGGACGCTACGGCGGATCAGCCGAGGTCGGGGAAGAACAGCGCCGCCTCGCGGGCGGCGGACTCGGGAGAGTCGCTGCCGTGCACGAGGTTCTGGCCGATCTCGAGGGCGTAGTCGCCGCGGATCGAGCCGGGCGTGGCCTCCACCGGGTTGGTGACGCCCATGATGCGGCGGACGCCGGCGACCGCGTTCGGCCCCTCGACGACGAGCGCCACCAGCGGCCCGCCGGTGATGAACTCGACCAGCTCGCCGAAGAACGGCCGCTCCCTGTGCTCCCCGTAGTGCTGCTCGGCGGTCTCTCGGTCGAGCGTGCGCAGCTCCATGCGGACCAGCGCCAGGCCCTTGCTCTCCAGCCGGCGGATGACCTCGCCGGCGAGGCCGCGGCGGACGCCGTCGGGCTTGACGAGGACGAGGGTGCGCTCAACGGCCACGGTGCAGGTCTCCTGGTTGACGGGGGGAGGAACGGGCCCACGCTACCGGCGGCCGAGCAGGGTGCGCGCCTCGCCCACGGTGACGACCGAGCCGGTGACGAGCACCCCCGCGCCGCCGTAGGCCGCCTCGGCCTCGGCCTTCGCGACGGCGGTGTCGAGCGCGTCGTCGAGGGCGTCCTCGGCGAGGACCCTGTCCTCGCCGAACACGTCGACCGCGAGCGCCTGCAGGTCATCGACGGGCAGCCGCCGCGGTGAGCCGTTCTGGGTGACCACCACCGACGCCACCGCCGGCTCGAGCGCCTCGAGCATGCCCTCGACGTCCTTGTCGTCGAGGCACGCGACGACCGCGACGAGCGAGGTGAAGGAGAAGGCCTCGGTGACGGCGGTGACGGTGGCCCGCATCCCCTCGGGGTTGTGGGCGGCGTCCAGCAGCACGGTCGGCGAGGTGCGGGCGACCTCGAGCCGGCCGGGGCTCGCGACCCGGGCGAAGCCCTCCCGCACGAGGTCGACGTCCAGGGGCTCGTGGCCGCCGCCGAGGAACGCCTCCACGGCCGCCAGCGCCGCCGCGGCGTTGGCGGCCTGGTGCGGGCCGTGCAGCGGCAGGAACACCTCGTCGTAGCGACCGCCCAGGCCCTGCAGGTCGATCATCTGACCGCCGACGCCCGTGCGCCGGTCGACGACGCCGAACTCGAGGCCCTCGCGCGCGATCGTCGCGCCGACCTCGGCGCACTGGCGCAGCAGCACCGCTGCCGCCTCCGGCGGCTGCTGGGCGAGCAGCACCGTGGCGCCCTCGGAGATGATGCCGGCCTTCTCGGCGGCGATGTCCTCGAGCGTCGGACCGAGCAGCGCAGCGTGGTCCATGCCCACCGGCAGCACGACGCAGGTCTGCGCGCGGACGACGTTCGTGGCGTCCCAGCGCCCGCCGAGCCCCACCTCGAGCACCGCGACGTCGACCGGCGCGTCGGCGAAGGCCGCGAACGCCATCGCCGTCAGCACCTCGAAGAAGGTCATCCGGTCCTCGGACCGCTCGTCGACCATCTGCACGTACGGCGCAAGCTCGTCGAAGACCTCGGCGAGGCGCTCCTCGCCGATGGCGACGCCGTCTGTGGTGATCCGCTCGGTGACCGACTGCAGGTGCGGGCTGGTGTAGCGGCCGGGCCGCAGCCCCGCCGCCTGCAGCAGCGCGTCGACCATGCGGGCGGTGCTGGTCTTGCCGTTGGTGCCGGTGAGGTGGATCGAGGGGTAGGCCAGCTGCGGCGACCCGAGCAGGTCGAGCAGCAGGTGCATGCGGACCAGGTCCGGGACCATGCGGTCCTCGGCCGGGTAGCGGTCGGCGAGCGCCGCCATCACCCGCGCCAGCGGGTCGGGCGCCGTCACGGGGCGACCTTGGCCGGGGCCTCTCCCAGCTCCACCTCGGCCACCGCCGCCACGTCCTCGGAGGTGCCCACGTACTCGACGTCGCCCTCGACGACGGCGGCGTTGCGCAGGTCGCCCTCGACCGGCCGGTAGTGCTCCGGTGAGCCGGTGACCACCAGCCGGGTCACCGGCGTGCGCTGCGAGGTCTTGGCGCCGCTCTTGGCCTTGCGCACCTCGGCCAGCACCCGCGCGGCGCGGTCGAGCAGCACCGGCTCGGCGTCGTCGCCGGGACGGAAGGCGTCGGCGTCCGGCCAGCTCTGGGCGTGCACCGACCCCTCGCGCCACCACGACCAGACCTCCTCGGTGGCGAACGGCAGCACCGGGGCGAACAGGCGCAGCAGCACGTCCAGCGCCGTGCGCAGCGCCCGGCTGGCCGACTCCGCCTCCGGTCCCTGCCCGTAGGCGCGGCCCTTGACCAGCTCGATGTAGTCGTCGCAGAACGGCCAGAAGAACGACTCGGTGACCTCGAGCGCGCGGGCGTAGTCCCACTTCTCGAACGCGGCGGTGGCCTCCTCGACCACGCCGGCGAGCCGGGCGAGCAGCGCCCGGTCGAGCGGCTCGGTGACCGGGCCGTCCGGCGCGGACGGGAAATTCAGGGCGAACCTGCTGGCGTTCAGCAGCTTCACCGCAAGGCGACGGCCGACCTTCATCTGGCCCTCGTCGAAGGCGGTGTCGGTGCCGAGGCGGCCACCGGCGGCCCAGTAGCGGACCGCGTCGCTGCCGTGCTGCTCGAGCAGGCCCATCGGGGTGACGACGTTGCCCTTGCTCTTGCTCATCTTCTTGCGGTCGGGGTCGAGGATCCACCCGGACAGGGCGGTGCCGGTCCACGGCACGCTGCCGTGCTCGAAGTGGCTGCGCACCACGGTGGAGAACAGCCAGGTGCGGATGATGTCGTGCCCCTGCGGGCGCAGGTCGTACGGGAAGACGCGGCCGAACAGGTCGGGGTCGTCCTCCCAGCCACCGGCGATCTGCGGCGTGAGTGACGACGTCGCCCAGGTGTCCATGACGTCGGGGTCGGCGGTGAAGCCGCCCGGGACGTCGCGCTGGTCCTCGGTGCAGCCGTCGGGGCACTCGCTGGTCGGGTCGACCGGCAGCCGGCTCTCGTCGGGCAGGAGCGGGTTGTCGTAGTCGGGCTCGCCGGACTCGTCGAGCCGGTACCAGAGCGGGAACGCCACGCCGAAGAAGCGCTGGCGGCTGATCAGCCAGTCGCCGTTCAGGCCCCCGACCCAGTTCTCGTAGCGCGAGCGCATGAACGGCGGGTGCCAGTCCAGCTCACGACCGCGCTCGAGCAAGGCCTCGCGCAGGTCGGCGTCCCGGCCGCCGTTGCGGACGTACCACTGCCGGCTGGTGACGATCTCCAGCGGTCGGTCGCCGCGCTCGTAGAACTTGACCGGGTGGGTGATGGGCTTGGGCTCGCCGACGAGCTCGCCGGACTCGGCGAGCAGCTCGACGACGCGCTTCTGCGCCTGCTTGACCGTCTTGCCGGCCAGCTCGTCGTACGGCGTGCCGACGCCCGGCGGCGGGTCGGGCAGCAGCCGGCCGTCTCGCCCGACGACGCTGCGCACCGGCAGGTCCAGCTCGCGCCACCAGGTGACGTCGGTGGTGTCGCCGAAGGTGCAGATCATCGCGATGCCGGTGCCCTTGTCGGGCTGGGCCAGCTCGTGAGCGACCACCGGCACCTCGACACCGAACAGCGGTGTGCGCACGGTGCTGCCGAAGATCGGCCGGTAGCGCTCGTCGTCGGGGTGCGCGACCAGCGCCACGCACGCCGGCAGCAGCTCGGGGCGCGTCGTTTCGATGTGCACGTCGGCCGAGTCGTCGCCCGCCCGCCATCCCGGAGACCCGTGGAACGCGATCCGGTGGTAGGCGCCCGGCAGCTCGCGGTCCTCGAGCTCGGCCTGCGCGACAGCGGTGCGGTAGTCGACGTCCCACAGCGTCGGCGCCTCGGTGGAGTACGCCTCACCGCGGGCGAGGTTGCGCAGGAACGCCCGCTGCGCGGCGCGCCGGGCGCGGTCGCCGATGGTCTCGTAGGTGTGGTTCCAGTCGACCGACAGGCCGAGGCGGCGGAACAGCGCCTCGAACGCCTTCTCGTCCTCGACGGTCAGGCGCTGGCAGAGCTCGACGAAGTTCTGCCGGCTCACCGACACCTGCCGGTGGTCTCGTCTGAGGTTGCCGGCGTCGGCGGGCGGCTGCCAGTCCGGGTCGTACGGCTGCGAGGGGTCGCAGCGCACGCCGTAGAAGTTCTGCACGCGGCGCTCGGTCGGCAGGCCGTTGTCGTCCCAGCCCATCGGGTAGAAGACGGTCCGGCCGCGCATCCGCTGGTAGCGCGCCACCAGGTCGGTGTGGGTGTAGCTGAAGACGTGGCCCACGTGCAGCGAGCCGCTGACCGTCGGCGGCGGCGTGTCGACCGCGAACACGTCGACGCGCTCCGCCGTGCGGTCGAAGCGGTAGACCCCCTGCTCCTGCCAGGCGGCGTCCCAGGTGTCCTCGACGCCGTCGAGGGTGGGCTTGTCGGGCACGCGGCTCGGCGGGGTGTCGCTCACGCGGCGAGTCTAGGGATCTCCCCCGCCGCCCTCCCCCGGTTTCCCCCTGCGTCCGCGTCCTGGCACACCGCGGCCGTCGCGCGCCGCGGACGTCCGTAGGCTCGCCCGCCGTGACGACTCGCGACGACACCGCCACCACCGGCCTCGAGCTCGAGCTCGACGACGCGTGGGCCTACGGCGGCGGCATCCTGCACGGCGGCTGGCTGCTCGAGACCGTCGCGGCCGCCGCGCTCGAGCGCACCGATCATTCGCACCCGCTCGCCGTCAGCGCTCAGTTCTGCTCGCGCACCGACGTCGGTGCGGCCGCCGTCGAGGTCGAGCGGGTGCGCGAGGGCCGCTCGGTGGCGTCGCTGCGCGCCCGGCTGCTGCAGCAGGACCGGGTCAAGGTCGACGTCCTGCTGTCGGCCGGCACCTTGCCCGGCGTCGACACCGCGCCCTACCGGGTGGACGCCGCGCCGCCGGTGCTGCCCGGCCCGGACGACTGCCCCCGCAACACCATGCCGGAAGGGCAGCCGCGCAACGGGATCCTCGAGCAGCTCGACGTGCGCCTGGACCCGCGGACCGCCGGCTTCCTGCACGGCGAGCCGGGCGGGGGCGCCCAGGTGCGGGCGTGGGTGCGGTCGGCCGACGGACGCGAGCCGGACCCGCTGCTGCTGCTCACCGTCGCCGACGCACTCCCCCCGGTCACCTTCGAGCTGGGGCTCCCGGGGTGGGTGCCGACCGTCGAGCTCACCGTGCACCTGCGCGCCGTGCCGGCACCCGGCTGGCTGCGCTGCGTGCAGCGGGCCACCGTGCTGCACGGCGGCTGGCTCGACGAGGAGTGCCAGGTGTGGGACTCCGCGGGGCGCCTGGTGGCGCAGGCCCGGCAGCTGGCGGCCTACCGCGAGCCGCGCTCGTGAGCGACGTCACCCGCAGGGCTGTCGACGTCGACCCGAGCTGGTCGATCGGCGGGAAGCCGCACGGCGGGTACCTGCTGGCGACCATGGTCGAGGCGGCCCTCGACGCCGAGCACCCGCACCCGATGGCGGTGAGCGCCCACTACGTCGCCTCGCCGTCGGAGTCGGCCGCGGTGGTGGAGGTCGAGCGACTGCGCACCGGCCGCCGCGTCGCGTCGTCCCGGGTACGGCTGCTGCAGGACGGCGCACCGCGCGTCGAGGTGCTGCTCTCGACCGGACGCTGGAGCGACGACGCCGAGCCGTTCTGGGCCGCCGGGTCGGCCGGTCCACCCGAGCTGCCGCCGGTGGAGGACTGCCCGCGCGCGCCGTCGACGGGCCCGGGTGGGACCAAGGTCGGGCAGCTCGACCACGTCGAGCTGCGGCCCGACCTGTCGACGGTGATGTGGGCGGTCGGGGAGCCGGCCGGCCAGGCCGAGATCCGAGCATGGCTGCGCCGCGACGACGGCGCCGATCCCTCGATGCTGGACCTGCTGGTGTTCGCCGACGCGCTGCCGCCGGTCACCTTCGACCTCGGCCTGTTCGGCTGGGTGCCCACGCTCGAGCTCACCGTGCTGCTGCGCGGCCTGCCCGCCCCCGGCTGGATCCGCGCGGTGCAGCGGGCCACCCTCCTGCAGGACGGCTGGCTCGACGAGGAGTGCCTGCTGTGGGACTCCCGCGGCCGCCTGGTCGCCCAGGCCCGCCAGCTCGCCGGCTACCGCACCGCCTGACCGCTCCGTCCGCGGACGCGGCGACCGCGACGGCAGGCGCCCGGGCCGCGCTGCGCCCCCGCAGGGGGCGGACGCCGTCCGACCCGTCGGCGTGTCCGACGGCAAGCGCCCGGTCGGGTCGCCTCGAGGACCCCAGTCACGCGGCTGCGTCCGAGGGCCGGCGGCGCGCCGGCACGTCGTCGCAGCGCATGAGGCGGCGAGGCACGAGCCGACAGCGCAAGAGGACGTGCCGGCGCAGAGCCGGGCCGACAAGCTCGGGCGACGCGCAGTCAGGCGCTCTTGGAGCGCCGCTCCCGCGCGGGCGTGCTCGCGTCGCGCGGCACCAGGGTGGGGTTGACGTGCTCGAGCACGACCTCACCGGTGATGACGCACTTGGCGACGTCACCGCGCGAGGGCAGGTCGTACATGACCGAGTTGAGCACCTCTTCCAGGATCGCCCGAAGGCCGCGGGCGCCGGTGCGGCGCTGCATGGCCTGGTCGGCGATCGCGATGAGCGCGTCCTCGGTGAACTCCAGCTCGACGTTGTCGAGCTCGAACAGCCGCTTGTACTGGCGGACCAGGGCGTTCTTCGGCTCGGTGAGGATCCGGATGAGCGCCTCGCGGTCGAGGTTGTGCACGCTGGTGAGCACCGGCAGGCGGCCGATGAACTCCGGGATCATCCCGTACTTCAGCAGGTCCTCGGGCATCGCGTCGCCGAAGACGTTGCCGCCGTCGACCTCGCCCTTGGACCGCGGCGAGCCGGTGAAGCCGATGCCGGTCTTGTTCGTGCGGGCCTCGATGACCTTGTCGAGCCCGGCGAACGCCCCGCCCACGATGAACAGCACGTTCGTGGTGTCGATCTGGATGAACTCCTGGTGCGGGTGCTTGCGCCCGCCCTGCGGAGGCACCGACGCGGTCGTGCCCTCGAGGATCTTCAGCAGCGCCTGCTGAACGCCCTCGCCGGAGACGTCGCGGGTGATCGACGGGTTCTCGCTCTTGCGGGCGATCTTGTCGACCTCGTCGATGTAGATGATGCCCGTCTCGGCCTTCTTGACGTCGTAGTCGGCGGCCTGGATGAGCTTGAGCAGGATGTTCTCGACGTCCTCGCCGACGTAGCCGGCCTCGGTCAGCGCGGTCGCGTCGGCGATGGCGAACGGGACGTTGAGCATCCGCGCGAGCGTCTGCGCCAGCAGCGTCTTGCCGCAGCCGGTCGGCCCGAGCAGCAGGATGTTGCTCTTCTGCAGCTCGACCGGGTCCTTCTCGTGCGACCCCGCCTGCACCCGCTTGTAGTGGTTGTAGACCGCGACCGCCAGCGTGCGCTTGGCCGTGTCCTGGCCGATGACGTACTGGTCGAGGAAGTCGTAGATCTCCTTGGGCTTCGGCAGCTCGTCGAACTTGAGCTCCGAGCTCTCCGAGAGCTCCTCCTCGATGATCTCGTTGCAGAGGTCGATGCACTCGTCGCAGATGTACACGCCGGGACCGGCGATGAGCTTCTTGACCTGCTTCTGCGACTTGCCGCAGAACGAGCACTTCAGCAGGTCGCCGCCGTCGCCGATGCGTGCCACCTCAGAAGCCTCGTCCCTGATCGTCGTCGGTTGCCGGTCGTCGGTCGCGGTCCGCGGTCAGAGCCGCGAACGGCTCGCTCGCCCGACGGTACCGCCTGAGAGCCGTTCGTCGTAGCCCCTTCACGATCTCGCTCTCAGGCCTTGCGTGGGGCCGCGACACGCGCACGGGCGCGCTCAGCTGCCCGGGACGGACGCCTTGCGGGTGCTGACCACCTCGTCGACGATCCCGTACTCCACCGCCTCGCGCGCGGTGAGGATCTTGTCGCGCTCGATGTCCTTGCGGATCTGCGCGGCCTCGCGGCCGGTGTGCCGGGCGAGCATGTCCTCGAGCAGGTCGCGCATCCGCAGGATCTCGCGGGCCTGGATCTCGATGTCGGAGGACTGGCCCTCGCCGCCGCCCGAGGGCTGGTGGATGAGGACGCGGGCGTGCTCGAGCGCCAGCCGCTTGCCCGGCGTGCCGGCGGCCAGGATCACCGCGGCGGCCGAGGCCGCCTGCCCCATGCAGATGGTCTGGATCTGCGGCTTGACGAACTGCATCGTGTCGTAGATGGCCGTCAGCGCGGTGAACGAGCCGCCGGGTGAGTTGATGTACATCGAGATGTCGCGGTCGGGGTCCTCGGACTCCAGGTGCAGCAGCTGCGCCATGACGACGTTGGCGACGCCGTCGTCGATCGGCGTGCCCAGGAAGATGATGCGCTCCTTGAGCAGGCGGCTGTAGATGTCGAACGAGCGCTCGCCGCGGGAGGTCTGCTCGATGACGATCGGGATCGTGTAGTTCATCGGCGTGCTGAAGTCCGAGCTGCTGCTCATGCCTTGTCACCCTCCACCGCGGTACCGGCGCCGGACGGCACCTGCGAGGCGCCGCTGACCACGTGGTCGACGAAGCCGTACTCCTTCGCCTCGTCCGCGGAGAACCAGCGGTCGCGGTCGGAGTCCTTCTCGATCTGCTCGACGCTCTGGCCGGTGTGGAACGCGATGCGCTCCGCCAGCAGCTTCTTGACGTACAGCATCTGCTCGGCCTGGATGGCGATGTCGGCCGCCGTGCCGCCGATGCCGCCGGAGGGCTGGTGCATCATCACGCGGGCGTGCGGCAGGGCGAACCGCTTGCCCTTGGCGCCGGCGCAGAGCAGGAACTGCCCCATCGACGCCGCGAGGCCCATGCCGTAGGTGGCGACGTCGTTGTTGACGAACTGCATGGTGTCGTAGATCGCCATGCCGGCCGAGACCGAGCCGCCGGGGCTGTTGATGTACAGGTGGATGTCGCGCTCGGGGTCCTCGGCGGCTCGGTCTCGGCCGGCATGGCGA
>Ga0247713_1001112_pt1 | contig 14072 bp, 10 predicted proteins | sample 21E_NmetaG_FD_189936 | JGI IMG/M metagenome (GOLD analysis project Ga0247713, IMG submission 189936) | Soil microbial communities from hillslope of Landscape Evolution Observatory, University of Arizona, Oracle, AZ, United States - 2-1-E_N | ecosystem: Engineered > Artificial ecosystem >... | reverse complement strand
CGCACGTCGACGGTGGTGGTGATGCGGTCCTCGGTGACACCCAGCTGGTCGAGGTCGTCAAGGTTGAGATCCCCGGGCATCTCGGCGCCGGTGTCCGCCGCGGCCTGAAAGGCGCGCTTCAGGGCGTCGCGGTTGATGGTGTTCATGTACACCCTGGGCGTGCCGGCCAGCTCCGCCGCCCGGAGCCCCACCCGATACACCTGGATGTGGTCGGGGTGGCCGTAGCCGCCGTTCTCGTCGTAGATCGTGAGGACGTCGGCCTGCTCCTCGGCCAGGATGGCCGCCAGGCGGCGGGCGGCATCCTCCCTGTCGGCCTGCCAGAAGCAGTCCGGTGTCTCGTTCTGGGGTGTGCCGATCATTCCGGAGTCGACGTAGCCGAGGAACTCCACCCGGGACACCCCGAGGATCTCCGCACACGCCAGCGTCTCCTGCTCCCGCCGCCGCCCCAACTCCTCGCCCGGGCCCAGGAACCCCTCCTCCACCTCCCCGTGCTCGCCTCTCGTGGCGACCACCAGCACCACCCGGTGGCCCTCGTCGGCGGCCTTGGCCATCACCCCGCCCGTGGCGATCGACTCGTCGTCGGGATGGGCATGGAACGTCACGAGCGTCGCCATCGACCGGGGACGCTACCTCTCCCTCCTAGGGTTGATGGCCCATGCCCGACATCCTGCCGCTCGACCTCCCGACCGGGTTCCGTTTCGGTGTTGCCACCTCGGCGTTCCAGACCGAGGGTGGCCTGAACGGTCCCGGCGAGCCGGCCAACGACTGGCTCGAGTGGGAGCGGTCGGGGCGGGTGGAGCCATCGGGCGTCGCCCTGTCGTTCTGGGACCGCTACGAAGACCACCTCGACCGGGCCGTGGCCGCCGGGTGCGACGCCTTCCGGCTGTCGGTGGAGTGGGCCCGGTGCGAACCGGCGGAAGGGCAGTTCGACGAGGCCGCGTTCGACCGGTACCGATCCATCCTCGCCGCCTGCCACGAGCGGGGTCTGCGACCGACCGTCTGCCTCCACCACTTCACCCATCCGCACTGGCTGGGAGCGGACTTCTGGCTGCGCCTCGACAGCCCCGAGCGCTTCGCGGCCTGGGCGGCGGCGGCCGTCGACCGGCTGGCGGGCGGGTGCGCGAACTGGCTGACGCTGAACGAGATCAACGGGTACGCAGTGCAGGCGTTCGTCCTCGGGAGCCTCCCGCCGGGACGGATGCTGGCGAATGGCGACCTGGTCCGAGCACTCGACCACATGCTGACCGCCCACGTGCTCGCCCACGCCGCCATCCACCGCCGCCAGCCGGAGGCGGTGATCTCCACTGACAACCACGCCTCGTCGTTGTACGAGCTCGACCGCATGCTCCTCGACGTGTTGGTGGCCCGGGCGGCGCGGGTGAGCCGGGTCGACCTGCGCGAGTGGCTGGCCGGGCGCCGGGAGGAGCAGCACGCCGCGCTCGGCCGGAGCGGGCGGGCCGACGCCCTCATCCAGCGCATGACCGCGTCGATCCTGCCTCTCGACCAGGCCCTGCCCCGTGCCGTGGCTGCCGTCTACGACGGGCCGCACGAGCGCCCTCTGGACCTCGTGTCGGTGAACTACTACGACCCGGTCGCAGCAGACCACCTCCGCCCGCCCGGGCACCGCACCGCCGGAGGGCGCACATGGGCGCCGGTGGGCAAGCAGTGGGACATGGCCATCCACCCCGAGGGAATGTTGGCGTACCTCCGACTGAACAGGGTGGACGGGCTCGACGTGGAGATCTCCGAGAACGGGCTGTGCAACCGGGTCCGCCGTGGCCGGTCGTGGCCCCGAGGTGACGGCTGGGACCGCGTCCGCTCGCTGCGCGCCCACCTGAAGGCGATGGTGGCCGCCATCGACGAGGGGATCCCCATCACGGGGTACTTCCATTGGACCCTGGCCGACTGCTACGAGTGGGGGTCCTACGAGCCCCGGTTCGGCCTGTACGGCGTCGACCGGGAGCGGGGCGCCCGGTGGAGCGACCTCGACTCGATGGGCGGCGACGCCGCGGGCGCCTACCGCCGGCTGGCGGACGGCCTCCGGGCCGGTGACCGCTCCGTGCTCTGAGCCGCGCTGTCCCTAGGGCCGGTCGAGCTGGACGTGGCGGATCTTAGAGCCGGTCCAACAGTTTCGCCTTCTTGACGTCGAACTCGGCCCGGGAAATGACGCCGCGCTGGCGAAGCTCCTCGAGCTTCTCCAGCTGGTCGAGCGGTGACAGCTCCCGGCGACCGGCCATACGGTCGGCGTCGCGGGCCGCAGCCGCCTCGATGGCGCGGTGGACCTCGTTCTGAATGTCCTGGGGCTTGGCGAAGTGGCCGAAGTGCGACTGCCCCCGCTCCCCGCCGGACTCGACCATGAGGTCGCCGGCGCGCATCATGCGCTGGAACAAGGTCTGTTGGTAGCTGACGTCGTTGACGCGCTCGAGCGGGATCTCCCTGCCGTGCCGCGACACGATGCCCTTCCGGTAGATCAGCCGATCCGTTGTGAGCACGAAGTCGGTCGTGGCCCACTGGGCAAAGCGGATCAGAAAGAGCAGCAGGACGACCACGGCGAGGGCCAGGGCGGGGAACAGCGCGAAGTCGGAGTCCGCCGCCTGAGAGACCCAGATGGCCAGGGCCAGTGCAGCCATCAGGGCAAGGGCCGGCCGGAACAGAAAGAACCAGTGGGGGCGCAGATCGAGGATGACCTCCTCCGCGTCGTTCAGGTACTTCTTGGGAAACGCCATCGTGGACGAATCTAACGGTAGACCTTCCGCCGGTACACCGAATGGGCGGACGCCACCCGGTCCAGGAAGAGGAACCCGTCCAGGTGGTCGAGCTCGTGGAGCAGGGCCCGCGCCTCGAACGCGTCGGCCTTCACCACCCGCTCCACGCCGTCGACTCCGATGCCCCTGACGACCACCTCAGTGGCGCGCGCCACGTCGCCCGTGAGGTCGGGGATGCTGAGGCAGCCCTCGCGGGCCAACTCGGGCGACGCTGACGACAGCAGTTCGGGGTCGAACAGGACCAGCTCTCCCGAACAGGAGTGGGCCTTGCGGTGACCGGTGACGTCGACGGCGAAGGCCCGGAGGCCCACCCCGATCTGCGGCGCAGCCAGCCCGACGCACGCCGGACGGGCCCGCATGGTGTCGAGCAGGTCGGTGGCGACGGCGAGCGCCCCCGCGTCGACAGTGCCCACCTTGGCGGAGGGGCGCTGGAGGAAGGGGTCGGGCAGCGCCAGCACGGGCCGGACGGCCATCAGGCTGTCGCCTTCCGAGGATGCCAGCTCAGAGGCCGCCAGCTCAGAGGATGTCGGCCTCGGAGGGGTGCAGCCGGCACGTCACCCCCAGCTCGCCGGCCTTCTCCGCCAGGGCGCGCTCGAACTCCTGGGGATTGGCGCCCGAGGGCAGCGTCACTTCCAGCACCATGGTGTAGACGGGACTCTCTGCCGTGCCCACCATCCGGGTGCTCAGGTCGACGATGTTGACAGCCCGGTCGGCGAGCAACGACGCCACCCCGTGCACGATGCCCGGATGGTCGGCGCCGTAGACCGAGACCGTCCACGAAACCTCCTCGTCGGCCGGGGCGGTTGGTTCAGCGGGCTGGCGGGCGGAGCGCACGGTGACGACGAGGTCGAGCTGGGCCGCCGGACCGGCCAGTGCCGCCTCCAGCTGCTCGGCGCCCACATCCGCGGGCGCGTCGACCACCAGCATCATGGCGAACTGGCCCCGGAGAATGGTCATGGAGCTGTCCTCGAGGTTGCAGCCCTGCTGAGCGAGCACTCCGGTGACGGCCGCGACGATCCCGGGGCGATCGGCGCCGACGGCCGTCACGGCGAAGTGGGTCATGGGCCAGGCCTCAGGCGAACAGGGGAAGCTGGCATAGCCGCCCGACGGCATCGTCCCATGAGGCGAGCCGGCGGGCCCGCACGACCGGCGATGCCCGGTTGTAAGGCCGGTCGAGCAGCCAGGAGTCGCACACGTCGGCCAGGAGCTCCGCCTCGGTCGGATTGTCCTCGATGGTGGCATCGGCGCCGAGCTCGAGGGCCACTGCCGACTTCGTGCCCACGTCGGTGTGGTGGACCTCCTCGACAGGCAGCCGGTGATGCGCCATCCACGCCTTGGTGGTCCGGGCGAGGTGGGGAGGGCGGGCCGTGATGCCCACCAGATCCCAGCCGGCCGTCCGCAGCTGCGACAGGGCCAGGGCCACGCCGTCGCACATAGGGGCCTCGCTGTACAGGCTGGGGTCGTCGAACGTCTCGTCGAGGAACTCCGAGAAGCGGTGCTGGGGAACGCCCAGGCGCAAGAGGCGCAGGTCGTAGGTGCGCCAGGTCGACGGATGGCTGGCCACACCGAAGCGAGAGGCGATACGACCGGCCACGCTGGGGCCGAGGTCGCACAGCACACCGTCGAGGTCGAGACCGCAGAGCATCGTGAGCAGAGGCTACCCGGAGGGTGAGACAGGCCATCCTCCGGGCCTTCGCCCGCGGCGCACCATCCACCATCCTGTCTCACCCCGTCGGTACGTTCGATCGCGTGAGTAGCACCTACGCCTCGCCCGACCTGTTGGGCGGGTTGACTCCGGCCCAGCTCGAGGCGGTGACCACCCCGGGCCAGCCGCTGTGCATCCTGGCCGGTGCCGGTTCGGGCAAGACGCGGGTGCTCACCCGGCGGATCGCATGGCGGGTCTCCGAGGGCTCGGCCCTCGCTTCCCACGTGTTGGCCCTCACCTTCACCCGCCGCGCCGCCGACGAGCTCTCGTCCCGCCTCGCCGCGTTGGGCGTGCGCGATCAGGTGGCTGCCGGCACCTTCCACGCCATCGCCTACGCCCAGCTCCGTCGCCGGTGGGCCGACACCGGCCAACGCCCCCCCGCCCTGCTCGACCGCAAGACGCGGGTGCTGTCGCGGCTGCTGCCGGCCCGGCGGTCACCCTCCGATCCCGGTCCGGCGGAACTAGCCGGCGAGATCGAGTGGGCCCAGGCCCGCATGGTTTCGCCGACGGGGTACCCCGACGCGGTGGTTGCCGCCGGTCGCAAGCCGCCGTTGCCGGCCTCCGCCGTCGCCGCGGTCTACGAGCGCTACCAACAGGAGAAGCGCCGCCAGAACCTCGTCGACTTCGACGACCTCCTGTTCGAGTGCGCCCAGACCCTCGAGACCGACGCCGCATTCGCCTCCACCCAGCGCTGGCGCTTCCGGCACCTCTTCGTCGACGAGTTCCAGGACGTCAACCCGCTGCAGTTCCGCCTGCTCGAAGCCTGGCGCCACGGGCGCGACGACCTGTGCGTGGTGGGCGACCCCGGGCAGGCCATCTACTCGTGGAACGGCGCCGACCCCCGTTACCTCACCGACTTCGCCCGCCGGTTCGAGGGAGCCACGGTCGTGCACCTCGACGACAATCATCGCTCGTCGCCGCAGGTCACCGCCGTGGCCAACGCCGTGCTCAACGGGATCGGTGGTCACCCGCTTCGCGCTCCCGGCGCCGACGGCCCCCTCCCCACCGTCACCGCCTACGCCAGCGACGCCGACGAAGGCCGCAATGTCGTGCGCGCCCTGCGCCGGCGAGGTGGGGCCGGGCGCTGGTCGGACCTCGCCGTGCTGGCGCGGACCCACGCCCAACTCGTCGTGTTCGAGGACCTGCTGAAGGCGGCCGGCATCCCCTACCGTCTGCGAGGAGCGTCCGCGTTCCTCGACCAGCCGGCCGTCCGCGACGCCATCGCGGGACTGCGCCGCCGCCCGCGGGAGCCGCTGGCCGCGTCGCTGCCCGACCTCGATATGGCGGCCGTAGAAGCCGCCGAGGGACACGAGCGGGGGGCCGACCTCGACGTGCTGGCCCGCCAGGCCCGGGAGTTCCTGGCCCTCGACCCGGCCGGCTCGGTAGGTGGGTTCGTCGCCTGGCTCACAGCCCGAATGGCTCGCGAAGAGCCGGCCATGCGGGGGCAAGCCGTCGACCTCGCCACCATCCATGCCGCCAAGGGGCTCGAGTGGCCAGTGGTCTTCTTGGTCGGCTTCGAGCAGGGCCTCCTGCCCATCGGCCATGCCGCCACACCGGAGGCGCGAGCCGAGGAGCGCCGGCTGCTCTACGTCGCCGTTACCCGAGCCGAGCGTGAGCTCCACTTCTCCTGGGCCGAGCGGCGCACGTTCGGGTCCGGCACCATGGCCCGGTCCCCTTCGCCCTGGCTCGACGCCGTCGAGGACGCGATCCTGGCACTCGCGCATGCGGCTGCGCCCGACGGCGACGGGTGGCGAACGTGCGTCGACGAGGGTCGCGCCCGCCTGAAGTCGACAGCAGGGGGGCGGCGCTCGTCGCGCGCCGGCGAGCGGGCCGACCCGCACGTGCTCGAGGCCCTCCGCTCGTGGCGGGCCGACACCGCCCGCGCCTCGGGCGTCCCCGCGTTCGTGGTCTTCCACGACACCACGCTGGCCGCGGTTGCCGAGAGTCGCCCTCGTGACCGGCCGTCGCTCCTGGCCCTGCCCGGCATGGGCCCGGTCAAAGCCGATCGGTACGGTGACGCGCTCCTGGCCGTGGTCGCGGCGTCGGCCCGGGTCAGGTCCTGACAAACGCCCGTTGACAAGAGCGCCCATTAGCGCGACAACGGGTTATGCACCCGTACCTGTGGCCCGAGGATGGCTGGCCCTACCCCGACAGCAAGACGGAGGTGCCCGACCCCGAGTCCAACATCGACGACGACGCCATGGTGCTCCGGGGCATGGGAACGCGGCTGTTCGACTTCCTGGAACCCCTGGAGCGCCAGGTCATCACGTCGCATTACGGGCTCGACGGGTCGCCGCCCCGGACGATGAAGGAGCTGCACCACGAGACGGGCCTGTCCCGGGCCGAGCTCCGCGAGGCGCTGGCCAGCGGCCTGGCCAAGCTCCGCACCACTCTCGCCGAGTAGCGCCCACACGCCTCGCCCCTATTCGTCGGCGAAGTCGACGAGCAAGGGAGCGTGGTCCGAGGGCAGTTTGCCCTTGCGGGCCTGGCGGTCGATGAGGGCCCAGGTGGCCCGGTCGGCCAGCGGCTTGGTGGCGAGGATGAGGTCGATGCGCAGGCCCCGGCCCTGGTGGAAGTCGCCCGCCCGGTAGTCCCACCAGGAGTAGACCCCCGAGTCGGGGTAGATCTGGCGGAAGACGTCGGTCAGCCCCCAGTCACGTAGCGCGGCCACCGCGTCTCGCTCGGGGGCGCTGATGTGCGTGCCACCGTGCAGCTTGGCTGGATCCCACACGTCGCGGTCCTCAGGCGCCACGTTGAAGTCGCCGCAGATCACCAGGTTGGCCGTCGGGTCACAGCCGGTCTCGACGTGGTGGATCAGGCGGCTGAGCCAGGCCAGCTTGGCCTCGTAGTGCTCGCTGCCGACCTGCCGACCGTTCGGCACGTAGACGCTGGCCACCCGCACGCCCGCGCAGGTGGCCCACAACAGTCGCGCCTCGGTGACCTCGTCCTCGGTCTGGTCGGAGAAGCCGGCCGTCACATCCTCGAGCCCCACCCGGCTCAGGATCGCCACTCCGTTCCACCGGCCCTCGCCACAGTGGGCCGACTCGTACCCCAGGGTCGAGAAGGCCAGGGCCGGGAACGCGCTCTCGGCCAGCTTGGTCTCCTGCATGCACAGCACGTCGGGCTGGGCGTACGCCAGCCACTCCTCGACCTTCGGCAGCCGCACCTTCAGCGAGTTGACGTTCCAGGTGGCGATGCGCATGACCGCTCGACTCTAGAACGGCACCCGAGCGTTCTTCGGGCTTTCGAACACCGTGGCGGTGTTGGAAAACCCGGAAAACCGGTCAGGCCTTCTTCGTCCTCTTGGCCGCTGCTTTCTGGACGGGCGGCGGAGCCGGCTCCGGCTCGGCTGGCACGGCCGTCGCCTTCTTGCGCGAGCGCGTGGCCTTCTTCACCGGCTCCTCGGCGACCACGACTGTCTCGCCCGCCTTCTTGCGACCCCGGGTGGCCTTCTTGGGCAGTTCCTCCATGGCGACCGGCTCCTCGGCGAGCACGGCGGCCGCTTTCTTGCGGGACCGGGTGGCCTTCTTGACCGGCTCTTCGGCGACCGGGGCTGGCTCGACGACCGGAGCTGCGGCCTTCTTGCGGGCGCGGCGGACCGGTGCCGGCTCGGGGACGGTCTGTTCAACACCGGCCCCGGCACGGGTCGTGCTGCGGCGGGGGCCAGCAGGGCGAGCCGGCTCGGGCTGCGGCTCGACGGGAGGAACCTCGGCCGCGACGGCGGGCTCGGGCGGGGCGGCGGCTTTGCGAGCGCGGCGGGCTCGCGGCGGCGGAGCGTCGGCCACGGGGTCGGGATCCATCTGCGGCTGGGCGGCGACGGGCGCGGCCTTGCGCCCACGACGGGCCTTTTGCGGCGCAGGCGCGGCCTCGTCCGGCTCGGTGTCGACGACGCGGTGGGCGCCCACGTCGATCTCCGCCTCGACGGTCTCCTCGGTGGGTGCGCCGGCGACCTTGGCCAGGCCGGGCAGGGCCAGCTCGATGCCCCGTCGCGGCGGGTCGAGGGCCTGAATGACGAAGGTGCGGACCTCGCCTCGGGTCAGGACCTCCTTGGCGCTGCGGGGCGGGGGGTCGCCCAAGCCGGATACCGGCGCATAGCAGCGGGCTCCGCCGGCGGTTACGAACGCCCCGTGGGACGTGAAGCCCTCGACGGTGCCTTCGACCTCGGTGCCCAAGGGGTGATCGGCGATGAAGGTGATAAAGGGCAACGGCTCGTTGACGGCCTCGGGAGCTCCCGTCTCGGCGGTCGAGCGGCTGCGCCGGCGGCTCCCCCGCTTGGCGGCCTTGGGTGCGTCCGGCGCAATGGCCTCGGCGGTGGCCTCGGCGATGGCCGCCGACGTCGGTTCGGACCGGGGCACGGCGACCGCCGCGGTGCGCTTGCGGGCCCGGTCGGCGTCGCGGGTGGCCACCCGGCTCTTGGGGCCTCGCACCGGCGTCCGAGGAGTGAAGATCCAGCCCACGCCGGGGACCGGCTTGCCGCCCATCAGCCGGCCCGGCTCGAAAAGCCAGAGGTACTCGCCGTGGAACTCCTGGAACGAGTCGTTGGACAGCACGTCGGCGTCGATCCGGTCGGCGATGCGCAGGAGGAACCCGTCACCCCGGCCGACGGCCCCCGCCGGGGGCGAGACGATCTCGCCCGCCTCCTCCGCCTCCTCGAAGATCTTGCGCTCGGACTCGTCGATCCGGTAGCCGAACGACGCGTCGACGACGACGATGATCTCGTCGTCGGGTCGCTCGGAATGGAAGGAGCGGACGGCCTCGTCGAGTTGGGCCAGGCTCGGGGTGTTGCGGCCCTCGGTGGCCAGGTTCGACCCGTCGACGACCACACGACGGCCGGAGGTCGGACGCGGTGCGCCGGCGGGTGACATAGCGTGATCAGTCAAGCATTCCGCACGGGCGGAACGTGCGATACGCCCGGCTACAGGCCGTGGAAAGTCCTGGCGAGGAGGTCGGCCTGCTCCCGTTGGTGGACCGTGAGGATGCCGGTTGCCGGGCTGGCGGACTCCGGCCGGCTGACGTGGCGCAGCGAGTAGTCCTCCCGGAGCAGGCGGTGCAGGCGGCCGTGCACGAACGTCCACGGGCCCATGTTCTCGGGCTCCTCCTGGAGCCACACGACCTCGCGGGCGGCCGAGTACTTCGAGATGGCGTCGAGCACCAGCATCTCGGGCCACGGGTAGAGCTGCTCGACCCGGACGACAGCGGCCGGGAGGCCGTGCTCGTCGCGGTGGGCGAGGGCGTCGTACGCCACCTTGCCGGACGCCAGGACGACTCGGGTCACCCGTGAAGGGTCGGCCACGCCTGGGTCGTCGAGGACCTCCTTGAACCGCCCGGCGGTGAGCTCCTCGACCGGCGACCGGGCGTGGCGGGCCCGCAGGAGCGACTTGGGGGTGAGCACGACCAGTGGCCGGCGCACCGACCGGCGGATCTGCCGCCGCAGCAGGTGGAAGTACTGGGCCGCCGTCGTCGCGTTCACGACCTGGAGGTTGTCGCCCGCGCACAGGGTGAGGAACCGCTCCACCCGGGCCGAGGAGTGCTCGGGGCCCTGGCCCTCGTACCCGTGCGGTAGCAACAGGACCAGACCCGAGGCCTGGCCCCACTTCCCGTGGCCGGCGGTGATGAACTGGTCGATGACGATCTGGGCCCCGTTGGCGAAGTCGCCGAACTGGGCCTCCCAGGCCACCAGCGCGTCGGTGTGGACGGTGGAGTAGCCGTACTCGAACCCGAGGGCCGCGTACTCGGACAGCAGCGAGTCGTACAGCCAGAGCTTCCCGCCCCCGCGAGACAGGCTCGAGAGTGGCAGCCACTCGGCGCCCGTTTCGAAGTCGACCAGGACCTGGTGGCGCTGGGAGAAGGTGCCGCGGCGGGAGTCCTGGCCGGAGAGGCGGACGTCGGTGCCCTCGACCAGCAGCGAACCGAAGGCCAGTGCCTCGGCCATCGACCAGTCGACCTCGCCTTCGTCGTAGAGGTCCCGGCGGGCCTGGAGGGTGCGGGCGAGCTTCGGATGGACCGTGAAGCCAGCGGGGGGCGAGTCCATGGCGGACGCCACCCGGTCGAGCACGTCGGGGGCCACCGCGGTGTCCACCGTGAGCAGGGGCCCTGGAACACTCGGAGGGGCAACGTCGGGCGCGCCCGGCGGGGACGGCGGCGCCGAGTGACGGGTCTCCTCCAGGGCCACCTGCATGCGACCGAGGAAGTCGTCGAGGGCCCGCTCGGCCTCGTCGAGAGTGATGTCACCGCGACGGACGAGGGTCTCGGTGTAGAGCTTGCGCACCGAGCGGCGGGCCTCGATGCGCTTGTACATCAGCGGCTGGGTGTAGGAGGGGTCGTCGCCCTCGTTGTGGCCGTGGCGGCGGTAGCAGACCATGTCGATCACCACGTCCTTGTGGAACCGCTGGCGGAACCCAAACGCCAGGCGCGCCACCCGCACCACCGCCTCGGGGTCGTCGCCGTTGACATGGAAGATAGGGGCCTGGACCGTCTTGGCCACGTCGGTCGGGTACATCGACGATCGAGCCTCGGCGGGCGCGGTGGTGAAACCCAGCTGGTTGTTGACGACCACGTGGATCGTGCCGCCGACCCGGTACCCCCGCAGGGCGGACAGGTTGAGAGTCTCGGCCACCACGCCCTGGCCGGCGAAGGCGGCGTCGCCGTGGATGACCAGCGCCAACGCCGAGAACGCCTCGGGGTCGTCGATGAGATCCTGGCGGGCGCGGACCATGCCCTCGACCACGGGGTCCACGGCCTCGAGGTGCGATGGGTTCGACGCCAGAGTGACCGGCAGGCTGACCCCCGAGCGGCCCACGAACTTGCCCACCGCGCCCAGGTGGTACTTCACGTCGCCCGTGCCCTGGGTGGTGGCCGGGTCGAGGTCGCCCTCGAACTCGCGGAAGATCTGGCGGAACGACTTGCCCACCAGGTTGGCCAGCACGTTCAGCCGGCCCCGGTGGGCCATGCCGAGCACGGCCTCCTGGTAGCCGGCGGAGGCGGAAAGGTCGAGGATCTCGTCGACGAGGGGGATCAGGCTCTCGGCGCCCTCCAGCCCGAAGCGCTTGTGCCCGGTGTACTTGGTGTGCAGGAAACGCTCGAATGCCTCGGCCGCGTTGAGCCGGTCGAGGATGTGGAGCTGCTCGGCGGTGGTGAGGTTCGCGCCGTTGATTGTGGATTGGATACCCTCCACCTGCTGCTGGATCCACTGCTTCTGGTCGGGCTCCTGGATGTGCATGTACTCGACGCCGATGCGCCGGCAGTAGGCGTCCCGGAGCACGCCGAGCAGCTCACCGAGAGGCATGAGGCTGCGGCCGGCGACCCCGTCGGTGAAGAACTCCCGCTCCAAGTCCCAGATCGTCAGGCCGTAGGTGGCCGGGTCGAGCTCCGGGTGGGTGTGGGGCTCCTTCCACGACAGCGGGTCGAGGTCGGCGATGAGGTGGCCCCGGACCCGGTACATGTTCGTCAGAGTCTGGACGTGGACCTGCTTCTCCCGCTGGACCCCGCCGTTGCCCATGAGCTGGTCGAGGGGGTTGACGTCGGGCCGCCAGCGGACGGACTCATACGGCACGCCCAGGGAGCGGAAGAGCTCGTCGTAGTAGCCGTCGGCGCCGAGCAGGAGCTGCTCGATGCGCCGGAGGTAGAGCCCGGACTCGGCGCCCTGGATCACCCGGTGGTCGTAGGTGGAGGTGAGGGTCAGCACCTTGGAGATGCCGAGCTGGGCCATGACCTGGGGATCGGCGCCGGCGTACTCGGCGGGCCACCCCAGGGCGCCCACACCCACGATGACGCTCTGGCCGGGCATCAGCCGGGGCACGGAGGACACGGTGCCCAGCGTGCCGGGGTTGGTGAGGGTCATGGTGACGCCGGCGAAGTCGTCGGGGCCGATCTTGTTGCTGCGCACCCGGCGGACGACGTCTTCGTAGGCGGCGTGGAAGGCGGCGAACTCGAGAGTGTCGGCCTGGGGGATGCACGGCACGAGCAGGGTGCGCGAGCCGTCGGGGCGGGCGACGTCGATGGCCAGGCCCAGGCCCACGTGCGGCGGGACGGTCACCCCGCCCTGCCCCTGCTCGTTCTCGACGTAGATCGACCGCATGGCAGGGACAGCGTCGAGCGCCCGGACCACGGCGTGGCCGATGAGGTGGGTGAAGCTGACCTTGTTCCCCCCGATGCGGGCCAGGTGCCCGTTGAGAACCTTGCGGTTCACCTCCAGCAATCGCGCCGGCACGACTCGGGCGCTGGTGGCGGTGGGCACCGCCAGGCTGGCCTCCATGTTGGCCACCAAGCGAGCCGCCGCGCCTCGCATGGGGCGGACGTCGTCGACCGGCGCCGCCGACTTGGGCGCCGGCCGCGCCGGGGGAGGCGCCGGTCGGACGGTGGCCTCCTCGGGCTCCGCCGGCGTGTCGGGCTCCCGGCGGTAGTCGGCGAAGAAGTCGCGCCAGCTCTCGGTGACCGAGGACGGATCGGCCCGATATTGGTCGTACATCTCGTCGACCAGCCAGGCGTTCGGGCCGAAGCTCGCCTGGCGCTCCTCTGCCATGGCGCTCATTCTACCGGCGCCCCTCCCTCGTCCCGACCGGGCTACGCTCTGCTCACATGCCGGGTGTTGTCACTGCCGGCCGCCTGGTGGACGACCGCTACCGCCTCGTCGAAGTGCTCGACGAGGGCGGCATGGGGATCCGGTGGCGGGCCGAGGATCTGATCTCCGAGCAGGAAGTCACCGTGAAGGAACTGCGGTTCCCCGACCCGCTCGACCACATGCAGCGCCGGGCGCTGGCCGCCCGGGTGCGCCGCGAGGCCAGGGCGATGGCCGCGGTCGACCATCCCGGCTTGGTCAGGATCGTGGCCGTGGTCGACGACGGCGACCGCCCGTGGGTGGTCACCGAGCTCATCGAGGCGCCGACGCTCGCCGACGTCGTCCGGCGCGACGGGCCGATGGATCCGGAGCACGCCGCCGTCCTGGGCATCCGGCTGCTCGACGTCCTGGAAGCGGCCACCGACCACGACATGGTCCACCGGTTCCTGCAGCCGTCGAAGGTCTACGTCGATCCCTCAGGGGCCGTGCGCCTCGCCGACTTCGGGATCGCCTCTCTGATCGGCGATCCGACCGTGGACCGCACCGGCGCGGTCGGCGGCGTGTCCTTCATGTCGCCCGAGCAGTCCGGCACCGCCGAAGCCGACATCTGGTCCCTCGGCGCGGTCCTGTACTTCGCGGTCGAGGGGGTGCCTCCGTTCGCCGGCCAGAGCTCGACGGCCATCCTGGAAGCCGTCGCCTCCGACGCGCCCCGGCCCGCTGCCGCGGCAGGCTCCTTGACCCGGGTGCTCGAGCTCACCCTGCAAAAGGACCCGTCGGAGCGTCCTTCCGCCGACGAGCTCCGCACCCTGCTCGAGGTGGCGGCCGGTGCGCTGGCCCCCGAGCCCGAGCCCGAGGCCAAGGCCGACGCTGCCCTCTCCCTCGACGGCGACACCATCCGCTGGACCGACGACGACGAAGACGCGCAGGACCTGGTCCAACTCGAACTCAGCTTGGCCCTAGAGCCGTCGAGCACCGGCGATGCCAAGCCGGTCAAACCCGTCGAGGTCGACGAGGCCCCGGCGGAGCCGGCCGAGGAGCTCCCCCC
>Ga0247713_1001111_pt1 | contig 14074 bp, 12 predicted proteins | sample 21E_NmetaG_FD_189936 | JGI IMG/M metagenome (GOLD analysis project Ga0247713, IMG submission 189936) | Soil microbial communities from hillslope of Landscape Evolution Observatory, University of Arizona, Oracle, AZ, United States - 2-1-E_N | ecosystem: Engineered > Artificial ecosystem >... | reverse complement strand
GACACACGCTGTAACGAAATCCCGCCAGGCCCGTGAATTCGGGTCCCCGCACTTTGATGAGGAATCCGGATGCACTCTAACGAGACCACCACGCAGGACACGGTCACCGACGCCATCGAGCATGCCCTTGCGAATACCGACCTGCCGGAACTGACTGCGACGCTCGCTCCCCTGAAGCCTTCGGAGATCATCGATGTCATCGAGCGGCTGAACATGAGAGACCGGGCGGTCGTCTACCGGCTCCTGCCCAAGGGCAGGGCGCTGCAGGTATTCGAAGGGCTCGATGCCACGCTCCAAAGCGACCTCGTCCATGGGCTGAAGGACGAAGAGGTGGCGACAATCTTCGCCCGGCTGGACCCGGACGACCGGGTAGGGCTCCTGGACGAGCTGCCGTCGACCGTGGCGCGGCGGCTGATGCAGGGTCTCCCGGCCGAGGATCGCAACCTCACCGCCGAGGTCCTCGGCTATGAGCAGGGGTCTATCGGGCGGCGAATGAGCCCCGAATACGCTGCGACCTATCCCGACCTTTCGGCGGCGCAGACACTCGAGAGGATTACCGAGCAGCTGGAGGATGCGGTCACCGTCTACACCTTGCCGGTCATCGACCGGGAGCGAAAACTCGTCGGGGTAGTCAGTCTGCGCGACCTGATGAAGGCGCAGCCGGAAACCCTCATCGGGCGCATCATGCAGGAACCCCATTTCGTCACAGCCACCAGTGCTGCCGAATCTGCCGCCCGGCGCTGTGCCGATCTGAAGCTGCTGGCCCTGCCGGTCGTGGACAACGAAACGCGGTTGGTGGGCATCCTCACGGTCGACGACGCGCTGCGGATACTCGAGGAGGCCGACACCGAGGACCAGGCCCGGATCGGCGGAACCGAGCCACTCCGGCGTCCCTATCTTTCCACTCCGGTTTCCAGCATCGTGCGGGCTCGGGTGGTCTGGCTGCTGGTTCTGGCGATCGGCGCCACCTTGACCGTTCAGGTGCTGGAGATCTTCGAGGCGACACTCGAGCAGATGGTGGTGCTTACCTTGTTCATCCCGCTGCTGATCGGCACCGGCGGCAACACCGGGAACCAGGCAGCAACCACCGTAACCCGGGCGCTTGCTCTGAACGACGTGAGACCGAGCGACATCCTCAAGGTGCTCGCCCGGGAGGTACGGGTGGGCTTTCTGCTGGGTTTACTGCTCGGCTCGCTCGGGTTCTCGGTGGCGACACTGTTTTACGGGTTCGACATCGGAGTGGTGATCGGACTCACGCTGGTCAGCATCTGCACCATGGCCGCCAGCGTGGGCGGAGTCATGCCGCTCCTCGGAAGGGCGATCCACGCCGACCCGGCCGTGTTCTCCAACCCGTTCATCACGACGTTCATCGATGCGAGCGGTCTTTTGGTCTACTTCTTCATTGCCCGGGCGGTCCTCAACATCTGAGGCTCATCGCCTGCCGCCGCGGCGGCCCTCCCTTCGCCCCTCTCGAAGGCCTTTGCGGAGCCCCACCTCATAAGCCGCGAATACGGCCAGGGTCACCCCGATAAGGGGGAGCACGAACCAGGCCATGATTGCGGTGAAACCGGCCAGCGCGTCGTGCTCGGTCGCCGCGAGGATGACGAACCCGGTGTACGCCGCGTACAGGGTCAGGAACAGCCCGCCTTCCCAGCGAGCGATCGAGAACCCGGTGAACGCGATAGGAAGCAGTGCGACTGCCGCAGCCAGCATGAGGGGGATGTCGAAGGCCACCGTGGATGAGGGCACCGGAATGCCGTTGGCGGCAATCAGGGCGGGCACGCCCAGAACCACCCCGATGTTGACTATATTGCTGCCCACCACATTGCCGACCGCCAGGTCTCTTTGACCCCGGCGGACCGCGATCACCGCCACCGCCAGCTCGGGCAACGAGGTCCCGACGGCCACCACGGTCAATCCGACCACGAGGCTGCTGATGCCCAGGGCGGCGGCCAGGTTCACCGCTCCGTCGACGAGCAGGGTGGCCCCCAACACGAGCAGCCCCACACCGCCGGCCACCAGGACCAGGGATACGACGACCGAGGTGGGCGCCGTCTTCTGTTCCGCTTCCGGCTCACCGTCCTCCTCCGAAGGCTTGCCGACCCGGGCGGCATGGCGACGGGTGAGAACCACCGAGACCCCGGCGTGGACGGCCAAGGTGGCCAGCAGGATCAACCCGTCCAACCCGCTGATCGCCCCGTCCAGTGACAGAAGGAGGAGCATGACCGACACGGTCACCATGAACGGCAGATCCAGCCTTACCAGTCGCTTGTTGACCGCCAACGGAAGCACCAGGGCCGAAATCCCCAGGATCAGCAGGACGTTGGCGATGTTGCTGCCCACCACGTTACCCACAGCCAGCTCGGGTTCTCCTGCAAGAACGGCTCCCACCGCGACCGCTAGCTCGGGCGCCGAGGTGGCGGTCGAGACCACGGTCAGGCCAACGACCAGCGCCGACACGCCGACCTTGCGGGCGAGCGCCGACGCGCCCCGGACCAAAGACTCGCCCCCCGCGGTCAGCAGCACGAGTCCGGCGAGAATCCGGGCCGCGTCCAGAAGATTCATGGGTTGGAGTCTACGGGGAGCGTCTTAGAGTTGCGGCTGGGTCCTACGGTGCCAGCGGGTTCCCGCCGGGGTGTCTTCCACGATCACGCCGAGATCGGCGAGGCGGTCCCGCAGCGCGTCCGACTCGGCCCAATTTTTCGACTTGCGCGCCTCGGCGCGGCGGGCCAGAAGCTCGCTCTGCTCCGCCGACAACTCGTCGCCGGAAGCTGCATCCTCCGCCGAAGAGTCGTAGCTAACTCCCAGCACCTCGGTCATCTGCTTGAAGGCAGCGGTCAGCCCCCCGATCTTGTCCGCGGACTCCGGGTCCGAGCCGCTGTCCAAAAGCGTGTTTCCGTGCTTGACCAGGTCGAACATCACGCTGATGGCAAGCGGGGTGTTGAAGTCGTCGTCCATCGCCGCGGTGAAGCGGTCGAGGTACTGCCGGCCCTCGGCCGACACCCGGCTGCCGGGCGGGCCTGCCGACCGGGAGAAGTTGTCGAAGCGCTCCACCGTCCTCCGGGCCTGCTCCAACGAGCTCTCGCCAAAGTCCACGTCGTGGCGGTAGGCGCCGGAGATCGCCATCACCCGCAGAATCTCCGGCCGGACCTGCTTCAGCAGGTCCTTAACCAGCACCAGGTTCCCCACCGACTTGGACATCTTCTGGGCATCCATCTTCACCATGCCGTTGTGCAGCCAGTAGCGGACAAACGGCTCGGTCCCCAAAGCTCCCTCCGCCTGGGCGATCTCGTTCTCGTGGTGAGGAAAGACCAGGTCCGAACCGCCGCCGTGGATGTCGAACCCCATGCCCAGGTACTTCGCCGACATCGCCGAGCACTCGATGTGCCACCCGGGCCGCCCGGGTCCCCACGGGCTCTCCCAGGACGGCTCTCCCGGTTTGGCCGCCTTCCACAAGGCGAAGTCCAGTGGTCTTCTCTTGTTCGGATCCGGTTCCACCCGCTCCCGCGCGTGGACCTCGTCCAGCGTGCGGCCCGACAGCTTGCCGTAACCGGGGAAGTCCTCCACCGAGAACCAGACGCTGCCGGCCGATTCGTAGGCGAGACCCCGGTCGACCAGCCGGGAGATCATCTCGACCATCTCAGGTATATGGTCGGTCGCCTTGACCAGCCGGTCGGGTGCCATCAGGCGGAGGGCAGAGGCCACCTGCTCGTAGGCCTTGGAGTAGTGCTCCGCCAGCTCCTGCCAGTCGGTACCTTCGTCGTTCGCGCGGTTGATGATCTTGTCATCTACGTCGGTGTAATTCTGGACGAAGGTCACCTCGAAGCCGCGCCACACCAGGTAGCGGCGGATCACGTCGAAGACGATCGCAGCTCTGGCGTTGCCGACGTGGATGTCGCCGTAGACCGTGGGTCCGCAGACATACATCGCCACCTTGCCCTCGTCGCGGGGGGCGAAGGGCTCCTTGGCCCGCGTGAGCGTATTGGTCACCACCAGTCCCATACCAAACACCTTAACCGGCAGTGGCCGTGCCGGGTTCTTAGGAGTCGTGACTTTTATCGACCAGTGCCACCGCCAGACCGGCGACTCCCTCGTTGCGGCCGGTGAAACCCAGGTGGTCGGTGGTAGTTGCCTTGACGCTGACCCGGGCTCGGTCGACACCCAGGGCCGCAGCCACCCGGGTGACCATCTCCTCGCGGTACGGAGCCATCCGAACCTGCTGGATCACCACGGTGGCATCGACATTCACGATGGAGAACCCCGACCCGGCCAGCAGCGCTGCGGTGCGGGTAAGGATCTCGAGGCTGGAGACCCCCTCCTTCACCGCATCCGCCGAGAAGTGGGTTCCCAGGTCCCCCAGACCGGCAGCACCCAGCAGCGCATCGGCAACCGCGTGGGAGATCACATCGGCGTCGGAGTGTCCCGCCAGGCCTCCCCGTTCCCGGACGGTGACTCCCCCGAGCACCAGTGGCCGGTCCTCGGCGAACGCGTGCACGTCGTACCCCATGCCCACCCTCATTCCGAATCGGTTCGGGAGGCGAGCACCTGCTCCGCAAGCCACAGATCAGCCGCCCGGGTCACCTTGAAGTTAAGCGGATCCCCCTCTACCACCCGGACCCGGTAGCCGGCGGCGGTCAACATCTGAGAACAGTCCGTGGACTCCAGGTCCGAGTCGATCGCCTGGTCCAGCGCGTCCTGGAGCGCCTCGCGGTGAAACAGCTGCGGGGTCTGGACCCTCCACACGCCCCGGCGATCCAGCTCCCCCTCCACCATCAGGTCGTCGGAGACCTTTTTGATCGTGTCCTCTAGCGGGATCGCCGGGATCACGCCGTCACAGGTGGCGTCCAACGCCGCCAACAGGTCATCGATCAGTCTTTGGTCCAACAGGGGCCGGGCGGCGTCGTGAACCATAACCGCCTCGGTGTCCTCGGGAACGCGGGCCAGCCCGTGGGCAAGCGATTCCTGGCGGCTGGCTCCACCGGGCACCCGGGCGACCAGTTTGCCGAACTCCTCGAGGTTCGGCTCGGTGGCGCCGCTGTCGGGAGGCAGCACGGCAACCACCGCCTTCACTTGCTCGCATGTTTCCAAAACGGCGAGGCTATGGCCGATCATCGGACGGTCCCCCAGCGCGAGGAACTGCTTGGGGATGTCGGAACCGACCCGCTGCCCGGAGCCGGCGGCCAGGACGACGGCCGTCACTTTCATCTGCAGTCTCCTGAATAAAACGACCCCCGGTCCGGGCTCGAGAACGTCTCGGGCACGGGCCGGGGGCCGCGTTGGGTGTGAATGGGTCTAGCCGGCAAGCACCTTGTCGAGCATGGTGCCCGCTTCGGACTCGTCGACATTTGCTGCGAAGGTAACTTCGGAGATGAGGATCTGGCGGGCCTTGGTCAGCATGCGCTTCTCGCCTGCCGACAGACCCTTGTCGGCTTCACGCCGGGCCAGGTTACGAACAACTTCAGCCACTTGGTAGATGTCACCGGAGCGAAGCTTCTCAACGTGCGTCTTGAAGCGACGGCTCCAGTTGGTGGGCATACGACATTCCTTGGACTTCAGGACCTTGAAGACCTTCTCAAGCTCGTCCTGCGCTATGACGTCCCGAATGCCTACTCCATCGGTGTTGTCCACGGGGACCATGAGGGTCAGGTCTCCGTAAGCCAACCTCAACACGTAGTAGTCCTTTGTTTCGCCTTGGAATTCCTTCTGCTCGAGACTCTTGATGATTGCAGCGCCGTGATGGGGGTAAACAACCTTGTCACCAATTTGAAAAGTGGTGGCTGAGGGCAAACGGTCCTCCTTCACTAGATTGGACGGTCCCTCGAACGGACCCTTAGATGCGGGAGCAACTTTTTGCCCCGAAACTGCGACAAATCACGCGGTGTCGGGACGTTCTATGGTAACAGGCGAGACCCTCTGCGGCAATGATGGCCGCTATTCTCACCCTGCGTGGGATCGCCTCACAATTTCTAACGCCTGACGCAGCGACGACGTCCCGACTACCTTTGATCCGGATGGCGCAATGTCGCTTCCGGCTCCTTCAGGATCCCCGGGTGGGGTGATTACGGTGTGAAATCCCAGCCGGAACAACTCGTTGACCCGGGCCTCGAGCCCGGGGACAGACCGCACCTCACCGGCCAGCCCCACCTCACCCACAGCAGCCACCCCTTTCGGGATGGGCACGTTCCGGCGCGAGCTTGCCAGCGCCAGGCACAGCGGGAGGTCGATGGCCGGCTCGGCAGCCCGCAGCCCTCCGGCCACCGAGGCGTAGACGTCACAGTCTGCTACCCGGATACCGCAATGCTGCTGGAGCACCGCCAGCGCCACCCCCAACCGGGAGAACTCCAGGCCCTGGGTTACCCGCCGGGGCACGGCCGGGGGCTTGCACGGCATGACGAGCGCCTGGATCTCCAGGGCGAGAGACCGGCGGCCCTCGATGATGCAGCCGACCGCCGACCCGGCCGACTCGGTGTGCCTCTCGGCCAGGAAGAAGCGGGACGCGTCGGGAACCTCGGTGAGGCCCCGGGGACCCATCTGGAAGACACCGAGCTCGCCGGTAGCCCCGTAGCGGTTCTTGGTGCTGCGCACCGTTCTCAGGTGGTGTCCCCGGTCGCCCTCGAAGGTCACTACGACGTCGACCAGGTGCTCCAGTGAGCGGGGTCCGGCGATGGAGCCGTCCTTGGTGATGTGACCCACCAGGACCAGGGCGGCGCCGGTGTTCCGGGCTGCCTCGGTGAGGGCGGCTGCACACTGGCGCACCTGCGCGACCGACCCCGGCTCCCCGCCCGATTCTGTTGTCCGCAGACTCTGGATGGAATCCACGAGAACGACGTCGGCCTGATGCATCAACGTAATGATGGCCTCCACCTCGTTTTCCGGCGTCAGGATGGTTTTGCGCGGAGCCCCCAGACGCCGGGCCCGGGCCGCCACCTGCTCCATTGATTCCTCGCCGCACACCAGCAGGACGCTGCGTCCGGACTCCTCGACTCCGGCCGCCGCCTGCAGCAGAAGCGTGGACTTGCCGACCCCCGGCTCCCCGGCAATCAGGACCACCGAGCCCCGCACCAGCCCGCCCCCAAGGACCCGGTCCAACTCCGCGAGACCGGTGGTTATCCGTTCGCAGGGTTCGGGATCGACGGCACCGATCAGCGTGGTCACCCCGTCCCGGGCGGACCGCCTGGGGTCTTTGGCAACCAGCGGTGGCAACTCGGCAAACGAATCCCATGCCGAGCAGTCCGGACAGCGGCCGAGCCACTGCAGCGCTCGGTGCCCGCATTGCAGACAAACCATTGGGTTCTTGGGCATACCGGCACTTTAGGGGCAAGGTGTGACATCGCCGTCGCCTGCACGCAAATCGGCCGGTCCATGATGGACCGGCCGATTTGGGTTGTTGCTAACTCGCTTTAGGTTTCGGTGCCTGCTCCTGCGAGCTCGGGCTCCGGCGTGCCGCCGCCGGGAGTGTTGAACACCATCTTCTTCTTGCCCGGGTTCTCCGGGTCGTCGACGGCGTCGGCCACGATCTGCTGACCCGCCGAGAACTCCTTCCACAGGATCTTCTCGGAAAGCGGGTCCTCGACCAGCCGCTGGATTGCCCGCCGGAGAGGACGGGCGCCCAACTGGGCGTCGTACCCCTGATCGGCAAGCATGTCCTTGGCGGCGTCGGTCAGCTCGATGGCGACATCCAGCGACTTCAGCTGATCCTTGACCCGCCTGAACATCAGGTCGACGATCTCCCGCACGTTCTCTTTGCTGAGCTCCTTGAAGACGATGATGTCGTCGACCCGGTTCAGGAACTCGGGGCGGAAGCCGTGCTTCAGCTCCTGCATCAGCTTTTCCTTCATCTTCTCGTAGGTCACCTCGGACGAGTCCGACGCGAAGCCCAGGCTGGTCTTGCGCAGGTTCTGGGTCCCCAGGTTGGAGGTCATGATGATCACCGTGTTCTTGAAGTCCACGGTGTGACCCTGGGAGTCGGTCAGACGCCCATCCTCAAGGATCTGCAGCAGAGTGTTGAAGACGTCGTTGTGCGCCTTCTCGATCTCGTCGAACAGAACCACCGAGAACGGACGGCGGCGGACCGCCTCGGTCAACTGACCGCCCTCCTCGAACCCGACGTAACCCGGAGGAGAACCGATCAGACGGCTGACCGTGTGCTTCTCCATGTACTCGGACATGTCCAGCTGGATCAGCGCCTCCTCGTCTCCGAACAGGAACTCGGCCAGCGTCTTGGACAGCTCGGTCTTACCGACGCCGGACGGCCCGAGGAAGATGAACGATCCGCTGGGCCGCTTCGGGTCCTTCAGACCGGCACGGGTCCTCCGGATGGCCTGAGAGACTGCCCTGACCGCATCTGTCTGGTCGACGATCCGCTTGTGCAGCTCGTCCTCCATCCGGATGAGCTTGGCGGTCTCTTCCTCGGTGAGCTTGTAAACCGGGATGCCGGTCCACATGGAGAGCACCTCGGCGATCTCCTCCTCGCCCACCTCGGCCAGGACCTGGCTCTCGTTGTCCTGCCACTTGGCCTGCATGACGGTCCGCTCGCCCTGCATGCGCTTTTCCTCCTCGCGCAACCGGGCGGCCTTCTCGTAGTCCTGCGCCTCGACGGCCTCTTCCTTTTGGTGCTTGATCTTGGAGATCTCCTCATCCATCTCACGAAGATCCGGAGGTGCCGTCTCACGCCGGATGTGCAGGCGGGAGCCGGCCTCGTCGATGAGGTCGATCGCCTTGTCCGGCAGGAACCGGTCCGAGATGTAGCGGTCGGCCAGGTTGGCCGCAGCCACCAGGGCCTGGTCGGTGATCTGGATGCGGTGGTGCGCCTCGTAGCGGTCGCGCAGGCCCTTGAGGATCTCGATGGTGTGGGCCACGGTGGGCTCGTTCACCACGATCGGCTGGAAGCGCCGCTCAAGTGCTGCGTCCTTCTCGAGGTGCTTGCGGTACTCGTCCAGGGTGGTTGCACCGATGGTCTGCAGCTCCCCTCGGGCCAGCATCGGCTTGAGGATCGATGCCGCGTCGATGGCTCCCTCGGCTGCCCCCGCACCCACCAGGGTGTGGAGCTCGTCGATGAACAGCACGATGTCGCCGCGGGTGCGGATCTCCTTGAGGACCTTCTTCAGGCGCTCTTCGAAGTCACCGCGGTAACGAGAACCGGCAACCAGGGCCCCGAGGTCAAGCGTATAGATCTGCTTGCCCTTCAGCGTCTGGGGAACCTCGTTTGCCACGATTTTGGTGGCGAGGCCTTCCACGATCGCGGTCTTGCCAACGCCGGGCTCGCCAATGAGGACCGGGTTGTTTTTGGTACGGCGGGACAAAACCTGCATAACCCGCTCAATTTCCTTGTCCCGGCCGATGGTCGGGTCGAGCTTGTTGCCTGATGCCAGAGCGGTCAGGTTACGGCCGAACTGGTCCAGGATGGGAGAACCACCGGGAGAGGGAGCACCCTCGCCGCCGCCGGCCGGAGCGCCCTTCTCCTGAGACGGCCCGAAGCCGCTCAGCAGCTGGATCACTTGCTGGCGAACCCGGCCGAGGTCGGCTCCGAGCTTCTGGAGAACCTGGGCGGCCACGCCCTCACCTTCACGGATCAGCCCGAGCAGGATGTGCTCGGTGCCGATGTAGTTGTGTCCCAGCTGTAGCGCTTCGCGCAGCGAGAGTTCGAGCACCTTTTTCGCACGCGGCGTGAAGGGAATGTGCCCTTGAGGGGAAGACGAACCGGTTCCGATGATCTCTTCAACCTGAGAACGAACGGAGTCAAGCGACACCCCGAGAGACTCCAGGGCTTTAGCAGCTACGCCTTCACCTTCAGAGATGAGGCCCAGCAGGATGTGCTCGGTGCCAATGTAGTTGTGGTTGAGAAGCCTGGCTTCCTCCTGGGCGAGAACGACAACTCGTCTGGCCCGGTCGGTGAATCTTTCGAACATGGCAATCACTCCATCCCGGGAACCATCTGGCTAAAATAGTCGGTTCCGTCTCCGATTATAGACCTCAGGTCTTTCAACTAAACCCCGGACATTAACGGCACGGCAGAAGTGTCAAGGGATCAATCGGCCGATCGGCGATTTCCTATAAGTGGAAATTCTTCCGGTTTGCTCGGGTCGGCCTGACGGTTGAAAAGCGTACTTCCCTAATGTTAAGGGCTTCCGACAGTTAAAACGACCGGGCGTCCGTTCCTATTCCGCTCGTGGACAATGACCCCATGGCCATTACCGCTCCAGTTGAATTCACGTACGCGATGGGCCGGGCCCAGGCGGTTAATCGCCGGTTTCTCAGCTGGTTCTGGGGTTTCGCCATCACCTTTGCGGTGGCCGCCTTCTACCGCCCGGCGATTACCGCCTTCTCCGTCTGTCTTCCGATACTGGTGTTGGCCTGGGCCCGGGAGCTCAAAAGGGCGCCCCGCCCGGGGTGGGTTCTAGCGGTCTCCCCCAATCGGATGACCCTTAACGGCGGGCCACGGCTGGCCGTGGAGCGAGACGACGCCGCCCGGGTCCACCTCCGCTCCCGCGGTTCCCGCCGGGCGCGGTGGACCGAACTGGTGGTGGTAGACGGCAGAGGGAGAACCCGCTTCAGAACTGCGGTCGACGATTCCGACCGGGCAGGCATCGCCGAAGCCCTGCAGGCATTGGAGTGGCCGCTGGAAGCCTAGGCCGGGCTGCGGCCGTCCATGCCCCGGCGGGTACCGACCAACTCGGCCAGGATGCTGATGGCTATCTCTTCGGGCGTCTGCGATCGCAGCGCCAGGCCGATCGGCATGCGGACCCGGGCAATCTTGCTCTCGTCGAACCCCATTTTCCCCAAACGCTTGAACAGCGCCGCCGCCTTTCCCTTCTTCAGCATCACCCCCAGATAGGGAACCTCGGTAGGCATCAGGGTCAGGAGCACCTGTTCGGCAAACTCGTTTACCTCACTGCAGATCGCCACGTACGTGTTGGCTCCCGGCCTCAGCGCCTCCACGTCCTGCGGCTCCGGCGTGACAATCACCTCGTCGGCGCCCTCGAACTCCCCCACGCTGTAGGGGTCGGGACCGGCGGCCACGCGCACATGGAATCCCGACCGCTCGGCCAGGCAGGAAAGCGACGAGGCCACCTTGCCGGTCCCGACCACCAACAGCTGCGGGATTTGTCCCGGGTCGTGGGGCGCAGCTCGCTGACCGGGCCTGGTTGAGGGCGTCCCGGCCGCCCGCAAGGCCGCCGAGTCGGCTGCCCGGCGGCCGGCTGCCGAGCCGCTCTCCGGCATTGCAGCGACAACGGCTGCCGCAAACTCCGGAATCACGGAGGTGATGACCGCCTTCAGCTCCTCGACCGCGGGCCTGTCCTGAGATGCTTTCGCGGCTCTGGCCGCAGCCTGGGGAGCCACTCCCTCCTCCGGCCGCATGGCGGGGAAGAGGATCACCTCGCGGATCGAGGATTGGTCGGTCAGGACCATCAGAAACCTGTCTATTCCGAATCCCAGGCCGCCGGTCGGGGGCATGCCGTACTCCAGTGCCTTCAAAAAGTCCTCGTCCACCTGATGCGCCTCGTCGTCCCGGTCGTCGGACTGGGACTCGAATCGGCGGCGCTGGTCGACGGGGTCGGTCAGCTCGGAATACGCAACCCCCACCTCCATGCCGGCGATCACCAGGTCCAGGTGCTCGGTGAACCGGGGATCGCTGCGGTGGGTCCGGGCAAGCGGGGAGACCTCTTTGGGGTAGTCGAGCACGAAGGTGGGCTGCATGAGGTTGCGCTCCACCTTCTTTTCGTAGAGCTCGAGCAGGAGCTTGCCCCACGACCAGCGAGGATCGACCTTTACTCCCATGCGCTCGCACTCGGCCGGCAGGTCACCCTCGACGTCGACTCCCGCCTCCTTCACCAGGTCGATCAGGCGCGCCCGGCGGAAGGGCGGGGTCAGGTCCAGGGTGTCACCCTGGTATGGAACCTTTGTCCCGCCGGTGGTGGCTATCGCCGCCTGAGACACCATCCCCTCCAACAACTCCGCCATGTCGTTGTAGTCGGCGAACGCCTGGTAGGCCTCGAGCATGGTGAACTCGGGGTTGTGCCGGACGCTCACGCCCTCGTTGCGAAAGTTACGGTTGATCTCGAAGACCCGCTCGACGCCTCCGACTACCAGCCGCTTCAGGTAGAGCTCCGGCGCCACCCGCAGATAGAGCTCCATGTTGAGCGCCTCGTGGTAGGTGGTGAACGGCCTGGCCAGTGCGCCGCCGTGAACCGGCTGCAGCATCGGCGTCTCCACCTCGATGAAGCCCCGGTCCATCAGCCAGGATCGGATAAAGGCAATCGCCCTGGACCGGGCGAGCATCACTTCACGGGCCTGGGGGTTGGCGATCAGATCCAGGTAGCGCTGACGGTACCTGCCCTCGACGTCCTTTAGACCGTGCCATTTCTCGGGAAGGGGACGGAGGCCCTTGGTCAGGATGTCGAAACCCTCCACCGCGACCGAAAGCTCCCCGCGTCTGGTGCGGATGACCGGGCCCCAGACGCCCAACCAGTCGCCGATGTCCAGGTCGTCCAGCCGGGCGAACCGCTCCCCCAGCCGGTTTGCCTGCGCCAGCAGCTGGATCCGCCCGGATCCGTCCACCAGGTCGGCAAACACCAGCTTGCCCTGCCGGCGGAATGCCATCAGCCGGCCGCCCACCCGCACTTGCAGGTCACTCTGGCCGCCCGGTTCAAGGTCGGGGACCAGGGCGGGGATGTCCCCGATGAGGTGGGTCCTCTCGAACATCACCTTGAATACGTCCTCGCCGGCTGCCTGGAGCGTCTCCAGCTTGGCCATGCGCGCCTTCAGTACATCCGCGGCGCGCTCCGGCGCCTGGTCGTCGGGGGCGTTTTCGGCGGGCGGCGGGTTCTCGGGGAGATCAGACATTGCGTTCGTACAGAATACGCAACCCGCTCAGCGTGAGGGTCGGCTCGAACCGCGTCTTGGTGGTGCAGTGCTCCAGCACCAGCGGCGCCAGGCCGCCGGTGGCGACCACCTGCGGCTCGCCCTTCATCTCGGTGCGTATGCGGTCCACCATGCCGTCCACCATCGCAGCGGCCCCCAGCAGGACGCCGGCCCTGACCGACTCGGTGGTGGTCTTGCCGATGACCGAGCGGGGAGCCACCAACTCCACCCGGGGCAGGCGGGCAGCAGCTCGGGCGAGCGCGTCGGACGACACCTGGACCCCGGGGGCAATGGCCCCTCCGAGATACTCGCCCCGCTGGCTGATGACGTCAAAGGTGGTCGCGGTGCCGAAGTCGATGATTATCAGCGGCCCGCCGACCAGGCTGTAGGCCCCCACCGAGTTGCATATGCGGTCCGCACCCAGCTCGCCCGGGTTGTCGATGTGGATGGGCATGCCCGTGCGGGTGCCCGGCTCTATCACTACCGGGGTGAAGTGAAAGTACCGCTCGACCATCTCCCGGATCGCGGCGGTGAGCGTCGGGACCACGCTCGAGATCACGACGCCGGTGATCTGCCGATCGAACGACAGATCGTCCATGGACAGGAACTGGCGGAAGATCAGCGCCAGCTCGTCCGCGGTGCGGGTACGCACGGTGTGGGTACGCCACTGGGCGACGATCTCGGCCTTGGAAAAAACCCCTATGTGGGTCTGGGTGTTCCCGACGTCTATTGCCAGCAGCACGGGCGGCTAGCGGACGGCCGGCTGGGCGTTGGTGACCCCGTCAAGCGAGACGATGTTGGGCCGGAACTCCCGGGCCTCGGCGTCCTCCATCTCGGCGTAGGCCAGCACGATCACCCGGTCGCCGGGGGTCACCAGGTGGGCGGCGGCTCCGTTTACCACCACCTCCCGAGCTCCCCGCTCACCGGCGATCGTATAGGTCACGAATCGGGCGCCGTTGTCCACGTCGACGACGTGCACCTGCTCGAACTCCAAAATCCCGGCACCGTCCATCAGGTCCGGATCGAGGGTGATGCTGCCCACGTAGTCGACGTTGGCGTCGGTCACCACTGCCCGATGGATCTTGCCGTGCATCATGGTGCGTCTCATTGTTCCTCCCGTTCAGGCCGCTGGGCGGTCCCGACGATGCAGTTGTCGATCAGCCGGACCGATCCCAGGTGGGCCGCCACCACCACAAGCGCCTGGCCGGATACC
>Ga0247713_1001110_pt1 | contig 14078 bp, 19 predicted proteins | sample 21E_NmetaG_FD_189936 | JGI IMG/M metagenome (GOLD analysis project Ga0247713, IMG submission 189936) | Soil microbial communities from hillslope of Landscape Evolution Observatory, University of Arizona, Oracle, AZ, United States - 2-1-E_N | ecosystem: Engineered > Artificial ecosystem >... | reverse complement strand
CCTGATTGACATCCAGGACGACGGCCGCGGCATCGACGGCAAGCGCCTGGTCGAAAAAGCGATCGCAGCGGGCGTACTCACCAAGGCCGCCGCCAGCGAGCTCAGCCCGCGCGAGCAGCTCGCCTTGATTTTCGAGCCCGGCCTGTCGACCGCGCAGCAGGTGACGGCCATCTCCGGCCGCGGCGTCGGCATGGACGTGGTGCGCTCCAACATCGAGCGCATCGGCGGCATCGTCGAGGTCGACAGCACGCCCGGCCGCGGCACCCGCATGACGCTGCGCGTGCCCTTGACCCTGACCATCATTCCGGCGCTGACCGTGTCGATCGGCAGTCAGCACTTCGCGATTCCGCGATCGGCGATCGACGAGATCGTCCGCGCCAACGGCGAATCGGTCACGCTCGAACGGCTCGGCGGCGCCGGCGTCGCGACCATCCGGGGCCGGCGCGTGCCCGAAGTCGCGCTTGCCGACATTCTAGGCCTTGAAAGCGCCATGCGTGACGAGGAGCGGACCCTGATCGTGCTGCGGCCCGCGGGCGGCGACCATTACGCCCTCGCCGTCGATCGAATCCACGACCATGAGGAGCTGGTGGTCAAGCCGGCCGCGCCGGCGGTGATGGCGACTGGCCTTTACGCAGGCACCACGCTGGCCGACGACGGCAGCCCGATCCTCCTTTTTGATCCGGCCGGCCTCGCCCTTGTAGGCGGCGTGAAGCTCGAGGCGCAGGAGCGGACGACGCGCGTCGCCGAGGCCGGCGCGGGGAGCGGCGGCGCCCAGGCCGTGCCGGTGCTGCTGTTCCGCGGTCTCGACGGCAGCCGGCGCGCGCTGCGCCTCGGGGTCGTCGACCGGATCGAAGAGGTCCCGGCGCAATCCGTGACGAATGCCGCGGGCCAGTTGCGCGTGCAGCTCGGCGAGACCATCCTGCCGCTCGCCGGCGTTCCCGCTGCGGGCATCACCGCCGACAAGGTGCGGCTGTTCCGCCTCAACGACGGACGCCAGGAGATCGGCTTTGCGTTCCAGGAGGTCATCGACCTGTCCGAGCTTGCGCATGAGGTGATTGCCGCAGCCAATCCAGGCGAGATCAGCGGCGTCACCCTGATCGGCGGGGAGCCTGCCGAGATGGTCGACCCGCACTGGCTGTTCGCCCATCATGGCGGGGCCGTCGCCAATGCGGCCGCGCCTCTGGTTTGCCGCTTGCCGGCTGGTGATCCGTGGATGCAGAACATGCTGCGCCCAATCGTCGAGGCTGCGGGCTACCACGTGGTGGACGAGACGGACGAGGTTGAGGCCGATCTGGTCATCATCTCGGAAGATGCGCCGTCCCCCAGCGCGGAGGCGGCGCGGGTCATCCGGCTGCGCACCGAGCCGGATGCCGGCGAGGCCGGCTCGGACAGCATTTATCGCTATGACCGCGCAGGGCTGCTCGTCGCCCTCAGGGCGGCGGGCGCGGGGAGGGCTTGATGAACAAGCTGCTGCTGATCGTCACCATCGCCGGCGAGCGCGTCGCGCTGCCCGCCGAAGCGGTGGAGTCGGTCGTCGAGCTCGACACTTTGATCACCGTGCCGCGCGCTGCTGCCCATATCGCCGGCCTGTCGGCTCTGCGCAGCCGGGTGCTGACGGTGATCGACTGCATGCGGGCGCTCGAGCTCGGCACCACCGATTGCTCGGACGGCATCCGCGAAGCGGCGGTGGTCGAGCTCGACGGCCATCACTACGCCCTGATCGTCGATGCGGTCGAGGACGTGGTCGAGGCTTTGACCGAGCCCGCGCCGATCCGCGCCGCCATGGGCGCCGGCTGGGAGCGGGGGTCAATCGGCATGGTCGAGACCGAGGTCGGCCCGCTGCTGCTGGTGGACGTGGCGGCGCTGATCGGCGGCGCCCCTGAAGCGCGCGCTGCTTAAGCTCTTCGTTACCCTTCGCGACTAAACAGTCTCCAGAACGGCAAGCGGGAACCCACGAGACATGAAAAGCTGTCTGATCGTCGACGACTCCAAGGTGATCCGCAAGGTCGCTCGGCACATCCTCGAGACCCTCGAGTTCGAGGTCGACGAGGCGGGCGACGGCCAGGAGGCCTTGTCGCGTTGCGAGGACAAGATGCCGGACGTCGTCCTGCTCGACTGGAACATGCCGGTGATGAGCGGCATGGAGTTCCTCAAGCTGCTTCGCCAGCGCGGCCATTCGGACCAGCCCAAGGTGGTGTTCTGCACGACCGAGAACGACATGGCGCATATTCGTGCTGCGCTCGAGGCCGGGGCCGACGAATATGTGATGAAGCCCTTCGACCGCGAGACGCTGCACATCAAGCTTCAGCTCGTCGGCGTCGCCTGAGGCCCGCCAGTGGAGCGGGCGCTCGCCAGAACGCGGGACCGCCAGGACTCACCGCACGACAGACGGCGCATCCGGCTCATGGTCGTCGACGATTCGATGATCGCCCGCGCGGTGCTCAGCCGGATGATCGAGAGCGATCCGGCCTTCGAGATCGTCGCCGTTGCCGGCACTGCCGAGGATGCCGTCGAGGCCCTTCGCCAGGTCGAAGTGGACATCATCCTGCTCGATCTCGAAATGCCCGGCGCGGGCGGGCTGCGGTCGATGCCGCAGATCATCGCTGCCGCCGCCGGAGCCCGAGTGATGATCGTCTCGTCTCTTGCCGAGGAGGGCGCGGAGCAAACCGTCGCCGCCCTGGCCATGGGTGCCGCCGATACCATGCCCAAGCCCGGGACCGGCCGGTTTAACGGCCGCTTTTCCGAGATCCTGCTGGGCAAGCTCAAGGCCATTAGCTTTGCCGATCGGGCCGAGCGGCGTGGACTGCCGCCCGCATCGGTGCCGGGGTCGCTTCGTGCCATGCCCGCCGATCCCATCGAGGTGCTGGCAATCGGCGCCTCGACCGGCGGCATCCACGCGCTCGGCACCCTCTTTGCTCATCTCCCGCGCCGCATCGGGGTGCCGATCCTGGTGACGCAGCATCTTCCGGCGCCATTCATGAGCGTGTTCGCGCGCCAGCTCGGCGTGACCGCGAACCGCGACGCCGTGGTCGCCGAGGACGGCATGGCGCTGGTTGCGGACCGCCTCCATGTCGCGCCTGGCGACGCGCATATGGTGGTCAACGCCGATTCCGGTCGGCCAAGGATACGCCTGGTGAACTCTCCCGCGCGCAGCGGCTGCATGCCATCGCTCGATCCCATGCTGGCATCGGTCGGCGCAATCTATCGGCGCTCTGCGCTCGGCGTCGTCCTCACCGGAATGGGACGAGACGGGGTCGAAGGCGCAGCGCGCATCGTCGCTTGCGGCGGATCGGTGCTGGCGCAGGACCAGGCCAGCTCCGCCGTGTGGGGCATGCCCCGCGCAATCCTCGAGGCGGGGCTCGCCTCTGCGGTGATGCCGCCCGACAAATTGGCTCGTCGAATCGCTTCGCGCACGGAGGCTTCGTGCAAGTAAGCGACAGTTCCAGCCGAATCCTCGCCGGCCTGCTCGAAGCGCGCACTGGGCAGCAGCTGACGATGAGCCGGCGCTGGCGCATCGAGACGGCGCTGGGCGCGCTGCTGCGGGAGCGCGGAATCCCTTCGCTCGACGAACTCATCACCATCCTCGTGATGGGAAAGGAACCCGGTTTGTCCAACGAGGTGGTCGAAGCCTTGCTCAACAACGAAACCTATTTCTTCCGCGACCGCTCACCGTTCGACCAGCTCGCCCGCCAGGCGCTGCCGGCGCTCGCCCGCGCCCGCGACTCCAGCAAGCGGCTGCGGATCTGGTCGGCCGGCTGCTCGACGGGGCAGGAGGCCTACAGCCTCGCGATGATCTTCGCGGAGGAGCCGGCGGCCTGGCGCGGCTGGACCGTCGACATTCTGGCAACCGACGTCTCCACCGCCGTCATCGATCGCGCCCGAAGCGGGGTCTACAGCCAGTTCGAGGTCCAGCGCGGCCTCGGCATCGCCCAGACCATCCGCTGGTTCGAAGAGGTCGAGGGCGGCTGGCGCGCGGTCGAGCAGGTCCGCCGCCCGGTGCGCTTCCAGGTCCACAACATTCTCGAGCCGCCGCCGCACCCGGGGGCGTTCGACCTCGTGCTGTGCCGCAACGTGCTGCTTTATCTGAGCGCAGAGAAGCGCACGCTCGCCTTTGAGCGGCTGGCATCGGCCATGGCGCCCGACGCCTGGCTCATGCTCGGTGCCGGGGAAACGGTGATCGGCCAGACCGGCCGGCTCGGCGCCGATCAGAAAATCCGCGGCCTCTACCGCCTGACTGCCAATGGTGCCGGGGTGGATAAACGTTCTGGTCCCGACCGCCGCGCGGCCGCAGGGGCTTGACCTTCGACCTGCTGCCGTGCGCCAAGTCCGCGCATGGACATGATCGAGCGGCCATCCCCCAATTTCGACGAGCGGGCGCTGCCGGTGTCGATGATCGTGCTCCACTACACCGGCATGCCCGACTGCGAAGGCGCGCTGGCGCGACTGACCTCGCCTGAGGCGAAGGTTTCGGCCCATTACTGCATCGACGAGGACGGGACTGTTTATCGCCTAGTCGACGAAGCGAAGCGCGCCTGGCACGCCGGTAAGTCGCGCTGGCGCGGCGTGTCCGACGTCAATTCGGCCAGCGTCGGAATCGAACTCGTCAATCCCGGCCATGAGTTCGGCTACCGGCCGTTTCCCGACGAGCAGATCGCCTCGCTGATTCCGCTGGTCGCCTCGATCAAGGAGCGGCACGGCATCGGCCGCGGCAATGTCGTTGGTCACAGTGACGTGGCCCCGGCGCGCAAGGAGGATCCCGGCGAATTGTTCCCCTGGTGGGAACTGGCCAGGCGCCGACTCGCGCTGCCGAGCCCGAGCCGGGACCTCATCGACCCCTTCTGGACCGACGCCGGCTTCCTGCTCGCGCTCGAGCGCTTCGGCTATGACGTCAGCGACGAGCAAAAGGCGGTGATCGCCTTCCAGCGGCGGTTCCGCCCCGACATGATCGACGGCATCATCGACGGCGAGTGCCGCGCCAAATTGTTGTCGCTCTTGCTGCCGCGTCCGCAGTAGACCATATCCGGCTGGCCAGAGGGCCGGGCGGCCGCGTCGGACCCTAGCTTTGCGCGGGGGTTCGCCGAGGAAAGTCCGGGCTCCACGGAACGACGGTGCCGGGTAACGCCCGGCCGGCGGGCTTCGGCGCGTCGAGGGAAAGTGCCACAGAAAGCAAGCTGCCTGTCTTCGGGCAGGTCAAGGCGAAAGGGTGCGGCAAGAGCGCACCGCGCGGCTGGCAACAGGCGCGGCACGGCAAACCCCACCGGGAGCAAGACCGAATAGGGGCGGCATAGGGGCAAGTTCCGGTCCGCCGCCCGGGTTGGTTGCTTGACCCGGCACGCAAGTGCCGGGCTAGACGAATGGCCGCACAGTCCTCGCGCAGGCGGGGATGGACAGAACCCGGCTTACAGGCCCTCTGGCACAGGAGTTCACGCCCACACGCAGAGGCGCAGAGGGCGCAAAGAATATGAGCCTTTACCGGGCCTCAGCGTTCTCTGCGTCTCTGCGCGAAACCTTACATAGCCAGCGAGTGCTGGCTCGTGGAGTTCTATGGCGAAGCAGAAGAGATCGGACGACTGGGGTTTCCCGCGCTGGCGGCCCTACGGCAAGTCGCGCGACGCGGCGCAGGTGCGGACTTGCGACCGCCACGGCTGCGATGCGCCCGGCGACCGCCCCGCGCCCAAGGCGCCCAACAGCCCCGAGCGCTGGTATTTCTGCGAGGCGCATGCCGCCGAATATAACAAGAACTGGGACTATTTCGCCGGCCTCGACGCCCAGTCCGCCGCCGCTCGCGAGGCCGAGGAAAGCGCCGGCGCCGCAGCTTTCCGCCAGTCGGGTCACTGGCAGTGGGGCGGCCCCGGCGACGGCACCCGCAGCCGCGACGAGATGCGGGCGCTGGATGCACTGGAGCTGGAAAGCGACGCCAGCTTCACCGACGTCAAGGCAGCCTACCGCCGCCTCGCCAAGGACAATCATCCGGACCTCAAGCCCGACGATGCCGACGCCGCCAGGCGCTTCCAGCAGGTCAAGGCCGCCTATGACGTGCTGCGGCGGGCGGAAGAGCGCAAGGAAGGCCGGACGGCCTAGCCGCCCAGCATGAACGTGCCGGCGCTGTGGGCGACCGGCCGTGCCGGGTCCCCGCCATGAACGACACCGCGAACGAAGGCGATGCGCCGGGTCAGCTTCACGCATGTGCAGCGGGCATGGATGGTTTCGCCCTTCAGCGCGGGACGAAGATAGTCGATCCTGAGGTCGAGGGTGACCAGGGGCACGAACTGGCCGATCGTGGTCCAGGCGGCGGTGCCGCTGGCGGTGTCGATCAGGCTAACGATCGCGCCGGTGGCGAGAACGCCGCTTTCCGGCACCCCGACCAGTTCCTCGCGCCACGGCAGGCTGAGCTCGGTCCAATTGTCACCGGCGTCGCCGAACCGCATGCCGAGCGCCCGCCCGTGGCCGACCTGGCGCGCCGTTTCGAAGAATGCGGCGGGATCGAACCGTTCGCCCGCGGCGATCAAGCGGCGAGCCGCCGCGCCGTGTCCCGCACCAGCGTGATCATGTTGGGAATCCCCTGCGTGCGGTTGGCGGAGAGCTGGCGCGACAGCTCGAACGGCGCCAGCGCCGCGGCGACATCCATCTCCGCCACCTCGCGCGCCGGCCGGTCCTGGACCGCCGCCAGCACCAAGGCGACGATGCCCTTGGTGATTGCGGCATTGCTGTCGGCGAGGAAGTGCAGGCGGTCGTCCTCGCTGCGCTGCGGATAGACCCACACCGATGCCGAACAGCCGCGCACCCTGGTCGCATCGGTCTTGAGCGCGTCGGGCATCGGCTCGAGCTTGCGGCCAAGGTCGATCAGCAGGCGATAGCGCTCCTCGGCGTCGAGCAGCTCATATTCGTCGAGCAGTTCGGCAAGGGGGGGCAAGGCGACCATTTTCCCGGCCTAGCAGCCGGCGCGCACCGCTTCTAGCGGTCGCGCAGCTCCTCGATCTCCCGCGCGAGCGTGTTCTCGCGGTCGGTGGCGATGCGCTCGAGTACGTGGAGGCGCTCCTTGAGCTGCTTGACCTCTTCGCGCAGGCGCAGCGTTTCGGCACGCTCCTGCGGGTCGTCGCTGACGTGGCGGCTGCGGTGCCGGCTCTTCACCACAGTCGCGATCATCACGATCGCGACGATCAGCACCACCATTTCGAACGGGTTCATTGCACCTTGTCTCCTTGCGGGAGGCGCGGTGCTTCGCGCAGCGCCTCGATCTGTGCGGCAGTCTGCGCGCCGCCGTCGGTGACGATCTTCTCGAGCACTCGGACGCGCGCTTCGAGCTCGGCGTTGCTGGCGGCGTATTGCGCCGCCTTTTCGGCCGCCAGATTGCCTTCAAGCTCGAATTTCTTCTCCTTCAGCTTCATCCAGTGGGTGAAGATCGCGGTCAGCGCCATGATCGGCAAACCGATCACGATCAGCGCGATGAAAACTTCGCCTGGTCCCATCACTTCTGCTCTCCCGTGCAAAGGCCCTTCATGGGACTCCTCCTTATCGCAGCTGCTCGATCTCTTGAGCGAGTGAGCGGTTTTGGGTGGTCACGTAGCTCTCGATGTCGGCGAGACGGCGGTCGATGTCGCGCAGCCGCGAGCGTATGTCGCGGGCGGTGCGGGTCGGCGATGCCCGCACGTTCTGCCAGAACTCGCGCTCCTCATTGTCGGCGAGCGCGAACTCGCGCGGCTTGTCGGGCGTCATGAACGCCGCGATGAAGTAGAGCAGGAGCGGGGCCCCGCTGCCCATGATGATGGCCGCAACCAGCACGACGCGCACCAGGGTGACGTCGAAGCCGGTATAGTCGGCAATTCCCGAGCACACGCCGAGGAACTTGCCGTTGCGCTTGTCGCGGTAGAAGCGGGTGCGGCTCGGTGGTTGCAGATTAGCCATGGCGAAGGTCCTCGTCGGCTAGCAGGCGTCGGGATTCGGTGCGGCCGGGCAGGCAGTTCTGCCGCCATTGCGGGTTCTCGGCGTCCATGATCCGCTCGATGCTGCAGATGCGGTCGTCGAGACGGCGCGCGGCATCGTGCAGCTCGTCCAGCAGTTTCTCGTCGGACTGGGTCAGCGTTGCCGCGGTCTTCCACTTGGTCACGTAGTGAAAGATCACCCACGGCAGGCCGATGAACAGGCAGACGATGGCGAGCCCGCCGATCATCATGCCCATGATCTCTTCTTCCATTGATTACTCCCCCTTGGCCTTGAGCGCGGCCTTCATCGCCTCGAGCTCGGCGTCGACCTGTTCGGACGCGCGCAGCTCGGCAATTTCCTCTTCCAGGCTCTTGGGCCCGGTCATCCCCAGCGCGTCGGCGCGCCCTTCCGCGAAGTCGGCGCGGCGCTCGAGCACCTCGAAGCGGCTGAACGCGTCCTCGGTGCGGTTGCCGTTCATGATCTCGCTTGCCCGGGCGCGGGTGACCGCGCTCTCTATCCGCGCGGTGATCGCATTCTGCCGGGCCCGCGCCTCGCGAAGCTTGCCCTGCAGCTTGGCAATGTCGGCCTCGTAGCCCTTCAGGGTCTCGTCGATCACCGCGATCTCGCACTTCAGGCCGTTGGCCATGTCGGCGGCCTTCTGGCGCTCGATCAGCGCCGCCTTGGCAAGGTCCTCGCGATCCTTGGACAGAGCGAGCTCGGCTTTTTCCGTCCAACTCGCCTGCAATTCCTCGAGCCGCCTGCAGGCCCGGCGCATCTCCTTGCCGTCGGCAATCGAGCGCGCCGCCTGGGCGCGCACCTCGACAAGGGTTTCCTCCATCTCGAGAATGATCATGCGGATCATCCGCGCCGGGTCTTCGGACCGGTCGAGAAGCTCCGTCATGTTCGCCGCGACAATGTCTCGCGTTCGGGAAAAAATACCCATTCCAGCACTCCGCAATCGTCAACAGGCCCTGTTTACGCCAACATCCAATACAAGCAGCGTGCCAGTCCGGCAAAAATGGCGAGACGGTGCGGAAATCGGCCTTTGTCGCTCGTCCGCTCGCCGAAAATATCTTGCCAATTGGTGGGATCTGCCACCAACACTCGGCCAGATTCTTGGCAGGGAAATATGGAGCGGGCCAATCAGTTCGTTGGGCAGAGCCTCGCCTTTCTCGACGCCGTCGAGCGGGCAAGTCGCGCCGCGCCGCTCAACCGGCCCGTGCTGGTCATCGGTGAGCGCGGCACCGGCAAGGAGCTGATCGCCGAGCGCCTTCACCACCTCAGCGGCCGTTGGGCGGGCCCGCTGGTGACGATGAACTGCGCTGCGCTGCCCGAAAACCTGATCGAGGCCGAGCTGTTCGGCCACGAGGCCGGCAGCTTCACCGGCGCCGCCAAGACCCGCCACGGCCGTTTCGAGGAAGCCGACGGCGGGACCCTGTTCCTGGACGAGCTGGCGACCCTGTCGTCGCCCGCGCAGGACCGGTTGCTGCGCGCGGTCGAATATGGCGAAGTGACGCGGATCGGCGCGTCCAAGCCGATCAGCGTGGACGTGCGCATCGTCGCCGCCACCAACGAGCACCTCCCGGGCCTCGTCGAGCAAGGCCGCTTCCGCGCCGATCTGCTCGACCGCTTGTCGTTCGAGGTGGTGACCCTGCCACCGCTGCGCGCGCGCACGGGCGACATCCCCTTGCTCGCGGAGCATTTCGGCCGCCGAATGGCAGTCGAGCTCGACTGGAGCAACTGGCCGGGCTTCAGCTCGCGGGTGCTGGCGGAGCTGGAGGTCTATCCGTGGCCCGGCAACGTGCGCGAGTTGCGCAACGTGGTCGAGCGCGCGGTCTATCGTCACGAGGATCCCGAGCGGCCGATTGAAGCCGTCCAGTTCGATCCGTTCCGCTCGCCTTGGGCAGCCGATTTGCAGGCGCGGGTAACACCGACCGCCGTGGCGGACAGTGCCGAGCCGCGCCCTTCGGCCGCCGCGGCGCCGCCCGCGGCATCGCCAGCCGCCGCTCAGACCGACGATTTCCGCGGCGCCGTCGCCGCTTACGAGCGAGCTTTGCTCGAAGACGGGCTGGCACGAAACCGCTACAACCAGCGCGCAACGGCGGCGGCGCTCGGCCTCAGCTACGACCAGCTTCGCCACGCCCTCAAGCGCCACAAACTGCTCGACGCCGAAAGCGCCGCCTGAGCCTGTTGCGTAGGGCTTGGACCCGCACGGTGATTTCCCTACATCGGCGGCACAGCCCAACAGGAGGACGACATGGCCTATACCTTGCCGCAACTGCCTTATGATCATGCCGCTCTGGCCCCGGTCATCGACGAGCAGACCATGCGCCTTCATCACGGCAAGCATCACCAGACCTATGTCGACAAGCTCAACGAGGCGGTCGCGGGCGACGCCTCCCTCCAGGGCCGCTCGCTCGAGGACCTGCTCGCCACCGCGTCCAGCCTTCCCAAGGTCGTCCGCAACAACGGCGGCGGGCACTGGAACCACAGCTTTTTCTGGGAGACGATGCGCCCGGGCGGCGGCGAACCGCAGGGCGAGCTGCGCGATGCCATCACGTCCAAGTGGGGGTCGCTCGACGGCTTCAAGGAGAAGTTCAACAGCGCCGGCGTGGGCCAGTTCGGCTCCGGTTGGGTCTGGCTGGTCGCGACCGCCGACGGCGCGCTTGAGATCGCCGCGACGCCCAACCAGGACAATCCGCTGATGGACGTCGCCGAGCTCAAGGGCACGCCGATCCTCGGCAACGACGTGTGGGAGCACGCTTACTACCTGACCTACCAGAACCGCCGCGCCGACTATCTCGCCGCCTGGTGGCAGGTGGTGAACTGGGACAGGGCCGCCGAGCGGCTCGCCTCGGTCGGCAAGCAGGCGCAGCCCGCCTGACGCCTACGCCTTGAGGCGATATCCGGTCCTGAAGATCCACCACACCGTCGCCAGGCACACGAGCAGGAAGGTGAAGGTCGCGCCAAGCGCGGTCCCGAACGCCACGTCGGCGGTGCCGAAGAAGGTCCAGCGGAAGCCGTTGATCAGATACACGACCGGGTTGAACAAGGTGATCGACCGCCAGGGTTCGGCCAGCATGTCGATCGAGTAGAAGGCGCCGCCGAGGAAGGTGAGGGGGGTGACGACCAGCAGCGGGATCACCTGCAGCTGCTCGAAGCCTTTCGCCCACACCCCGACCGCGAAACCGAACAGGCAGAAGGTCAGCGCCACCACCAGCAGATAGAGCAGCATCAGGCCGGGATGGGCGATGCTGAGCGGGACGAACAGATGCGCGGTGGCGAGGATCACCAGCGCCACGCTCATCGCCTTGGTCGCCGCCGCGCCGACATAGCCGAGCACCGTCTCGAACGCGGACAGGGGCGCCGACAATATCTCGTAGATGGTGCCGGTGAAGCGCGGCATGTGGATTCCGAAGCTGGCGTTGAAGATGCTCTCGGTGAACAGGCTCAGCATCATCAGCCCGGGCACGATGAAGGCGCCGTACGGCACGCCGCCGATCTCGGTCATGCGGCTGCCGATCGCGGCTCCAAAGACGACGAAATAGAGCGACGTCGTGATCACTGGCACCGCGAGCCCCGTCCACAAGGTGCGGCGGAAACGGTGCATCTCGAACTTGTAGATGGCGAAGACGCCGCGCCAGTTCATGCCGCGCTCCGCTGCTCGTGGATGAGATCGACGAAGATATCCTCGAGGCTCGAACTGCGGGTGTCGAGGTCGGTGAATGCAATCTCCAGGTCGCGCATCGCAGTGAGCAAAGAGGGAACCCCGGTGCGGTCGGCCTTGGCGTCGAACCGGTAGGTCAAAGTGCGGCCGTCGCCGCTGAGCTCAAGCTGCCAGGCGCCAAGCTCCGGCGGCACGGCCGCGAGCGGATCGGCGAGCTGGAGGGTCAGCTCCTTGCGGCCGAGCTTCTGCATCAGCGCGTGCTTCTCCTCGACCAGGATCAGCTCGCCCCGGTTGATGACCCCGACCCGGTCGGCCATCTCCTCGGCTTCCTCGATGTAGTGGGTGGTGAGGATGATCGTGGTGCCGTTCTCGCGCAGCCCGCGGACCAGCGCCCACATGTCGCGGCGAAGCTCGACGTCGACGCCGGCGGTCGGCTCGTCGAGGAACAATATGTCGGGCTCATGGGCGAGCGCCTTGGCGATCATCACCCGGCGCTTCATTCCGCCCGAAAGCTCTTTCATGATCGCGTGGCGCTTGTCCCACAGGGACAAATCGCGAAGCAGTCTCTCGATGTAGGCGGGGTTGGGGCTCTTGCCGAACAGCCCGCGGCTGAAGTTGACCGTCGCCATCACCGGCTCGAACGCGTCGGTGTGCAGCTCCTGCGGCACCAGGCCGATGCGGGTGCGGGCGTGGCGATAGTCGCGTTGCCAGTGCCGGCCGTCGACCAGCACTTCGCCGCCCGACGCCGTGACGATCCCGCAGACGATGCTGATCAGGGTGGTCTTGCCGGCGCCGTTCGGGCCGAGCAACGCGAAGATCTCGCCGCGCCCGATGTCGAGGTCGACCGACCGCAGCGCTTCCGTGCCGCTCTTGTAGGCCTTGCGCAGGCCGCGGATGGCGAGGATCGGTTCGCTCACTCGACCGGGCCGGGCTCCGTCGGCTGCGCTGCGTCACGCGCAAGCCCGTGGCGAAGCAGCATCGGCACATTGGCGAGGGCGAACAGGAAGGTGAGGGGGATCGCGCCCCACAATTTGAAGCCGATCCAGAAATCGGTCGAGCTGTTGCGCCACACCGCCTCGTTTAGCCCGGCCATGAAGGCGAAGAAGATCGCCCAGTTCCGCGTCAGCTTGATCCAGCCCTGCTGGTCGAGTCCGGGGTAGGTGCTGCCGAGCACCGTCTTCAGCAGCGGCCGCCCGGTGGCAAGGCCGAACGCGAGCAGCGCGGCGACGAAGCCGTAATAGATCGTCGGCTTGATCTTGATGAAGGTCTCGTTGTGCAGCCACAAAGTGAGGCCGCCCATCACCACCACCATCACCCCGGAAAACCACAACAAAGGTGAGATCGAGCGGTAGCGGATCTGCGACACCAGCATTGCCGCGATCATCGCTGCCATGAAGGCCCCCGTGGCGACGAAGATCTTCATCGGCCCAGGCACCGGCGCCAGGAAATTGGCGCCGAAAAAGACCAGCAGCGGCCCAAGGTCGATCAGCAGCCGTGCGCCGCCCGACGGCTCGTTGGGTTTCGTGCTCATTCCGGCGGCAGCCCCGCAATCGCGCGGGCAACCGCGCGCGGGTCGAACGGGCGCAGGTCGCCGGCGCCCTCGCCAACGCCGATCGCATGGATCGGCAGGCCGAAGCGCTCGGCCGCGGCGACCAATATGCCGCCGCGCGCCGTGCCATCGAGCTTGGTCATGATGAGGCCGGTCACCCCGGCGCTGTCGCGGAACACCTCGACCTGGGCAAGTGCGTTCTGTCCGGTGGTGGCGTCGAGCACCAGCAGCACGTCATGCGGCGCTTCCGGGTTGAGCCGGCCGAGCACGCGGCGGATCTTCGACAATTCGTCCATCAGATGGGTCTTGTTCTGAAGGCGCCCCGCGGTGTCGACGATCAAGGCGTCGATCCCCGTCGCCGTTGCCTGGCGGACCCCGTCGAACACGATCCCCGCCGCGTCTCCGCCTTCCTTGCCGGCAATCACCGGCGCGCCGACGCGGTCTCCCCAGATCTGCAGCTGCTCGATGGCGGCCGCCCGGAAGGTGTCGCCCGCGGCCAGCAGCACGCCATAATCCTGCTCCTGCAGCCAGGCGCCGAGCTTGCCGATGGTCGTGGTCTTGCCCGATCCGTTGACCCCGATCACCAGGATCACGTGCGGCCGCGGGAAGCCCCACACCTCCAGCGGCTTGGCGACCGGCGCCAGGATCGCCTCGATCTCCTCGGCGAGGATCGTGCGAAGCCCGCGCTCGTCGAGCTGCTCGAAACGGCGCGCGGCGATCGCCTCCCGAATCCGGCGCGAGGCCTCGGGACCCAGGTCCGAGGCGATCAGCGCTTCCTCGACATCGTCGAGCGTCGAGGTGTCGAGCGCCGCCCGGCTGGTCAGGCCGGTCAGATTGTCGGCGAGCCGGTCGGCGGTCTTGGTGAAGCCGCCGCGCAGGCGGTCAAGCCAGCTCATGCGAAGCTGCCCACCAGCAGGTCGCCGTCGCGGCCGGTGACGA
>Ga0247713_1001109_pt1 | contig 14080 bp, 9 predicted proteins | sample 21E_NmetaG_FD_189936 | JGI IMG/M metagenome (GOLD analysis project Ga0247713, IMG submission 189936) | Soil microbial communities from hillslope of Landscape Evolution Observatory, University of Arizona, Oracle, AZ, United States - 2-1-E_N | ecosystem: Engineered > Artificial ecosystem > Mesocosm... | reverse complement strand
CGCGCGAGCAGCTGCTCGCCGGTGCGGCTGACGCCGCCGCCGATCACGACCATCTCGGGCTCGAACGCGTTGACGATCGAGGTGAGGCCGCACCCGAGCATCTCGACGGTCTCGTCCCAGACGGCGGTCGCGAGCGGATCGCCGTCGCGCGCGGCCGCGGCCACGTCGGCCGCGGTCACGCGGCCGAGCGAGGCGAGCGACGACCCGGACGCGCCGTCGGCCGCGAGCGCCTCCTCGGCGCGGCGCGCGATCGAGCTCCCGGACACGTACGCCTCGAGGCACCCCTCGCGGCCGCAGCCGTCGCAGCGGCGCGAGCCGCCGACGCGGATGTGCCCGAGCTCGCCGGCGTTCCCGCGCGCTCCGCGGAGCAGTCGCCCGCCGGTGATGACGCCGCCGCCGACGCCCGTGGAGAGCGTGAGGTAGACGAGGTCCCGCGTGCCGACGCCCGCGCCGTACGTGTGCTCGGCGGCCGCGCCGGCGGTCGCGTCGTTCTCGAGCGCCGCCGGCCGGTCGTAGGCCTCCTCGGCGCGCGCCGCCAGCGGGATCGCATGCCAGCCGGGGAGGTGCGGCGGCCCGAGGACAGTGCCGCTCTTCGCGTCGAGGGGCCCGCCGCAGCCGATCCCGACGGCGGCGATCTCCGGCCAGCCGACGCGCGACTCCTCCACCGCGCGGCGGCCGAGGTCGAGCAGCCGCTCGATCGTGTCGACCGGGCCCCGCTCGGAGTGGGTCGGCTCGACGACGAACGAGAGCGTGCGGCCGGCGCCATCGACGACGCCCGCGGCGAGCTTCGTCCCGCCGACGTCGAGGCCGAGCACCGGCGGCAACGGCGTGCGCTGCGTGCCCGCCGCCGCGACGGCCGGGGAGACGGTCGGCGCCGACACGCCCGCTACCCCTTGCGTCCCTGGGTGGCGATGCCGTGGACGAAGGCGCGCTGGAAGATCGCGAAGAGGATCAGCATCGGCAGGACGGTGAGCACCGTGCCGGCGATGATGATCTGCCACTCGCCCTGGCCGCCGCCGCCCTGGCCGAACTGGTCGAGGATCGTCTTGAGCCCGAGCGGGAGGGTGAACAGCGCCGAGTCGCGCAGGTAGATCAGCGGCGTCATCAGGTCGAACCACTTCGCCTGGATCTCGAAGACGAAGACGACGATCAGCGCCGGCTTCGCCAGCGGCATCGCGATCCGCCAGAACATCGTCCAGTAGTTGTCGCCGTCCATGCGCGCCGCCTCGAAGTAGTCGCGTGGGATGCCCAGGAAGAACTGGCGCAGCAGGAAGATGTAGAACGCGCTCCCGAAGAGGTTCGGCACCCACAGCGGGTACTGCGTGTTGACGAGCCCGAGCTCGTTCCAGATCAGGTAGACCGGGATCATCGTCACCGCGGTCGGGAGCATCATCGTCGCGAGGATCAGCGCGAACAGCGCGCCGCGACCTGGGAAGCGGAAGTAGGCGAACGAGAACGCGACGAACGAGCTCGAGAGCACGACGAGCAGCGCGCCGAGGCCGCTGATCCAGACGCTGTTGAAGAACCACGTCGCGACCGGCGCGATCGCGAAGACGTCGTCGTAGTTCCACGCCCAGACCTCCGGGATGATCCGGTTGTCGAAGACGTCCGACTGCGGCTTGAACGACGCGCTGATCAGCCAGATGAACGGGTAGACCGAGAGGATGCTGATCAGCGCCAGCAGCACCAGGAACGGCGCCGACTTGAGCCCGCCGAGGATCCGCCGCGGCCCGCCTCGGTACCGCCGCGTCACCGCCTGCGGGATCGTCGGCGTCGCCGCGCCGCTCGCGCCCGGCGCGAAGTTCGGCTGCGCGCCGGCGCTCATCGCTTCTCCCCCTGGTAGAAGACGAAGCGCCTGCTGACGACGAACTGGATCGCCGTCACGATCATGATGATCACGAACAGCAGCCAGGCCATCGCCGACGCGTACCCCATGTTGAAGAACTCGAAGGCCTGCCTGAACAGGTAGACGACGTTCATCAGCGCGGCGTCCGGCGACTCGGCGCCCGCGGAGCCGGTGCCGAAGTACGCCGTGTAGACCTCGGTGAAGGTCTGCAGGCCGGCGATCGTGAGGATGATGAAGGTGAAGAAGAGCGCGGGGCTGATCATCGGCAGCGTGACGTCCTTGAACTGCCGCCACGGCTTCGCGCCGTCCATCGCCGCCGCCTCGTACAGGTGGCGCGGCACGGACTTCAGGGCTGCGAGGTAGATGACCATCGTCCCGCCGATCGTCCAGACGCTCATGATCACGAGGCTGGGCTTGATCCAGTTCGGGTCGGTCGTCCAGAACGGCCCCGGGATCCCGAACCACCCGAGGACGGTGTTGACGATCCCGACCGAGCCGTTGAACAGCAGGAGCAGCATGATCCCGATCGCCACCGGCGGGGTGATGTCCGGGAGGTAGAAGACCGTCCGGAAGAACCCGGCGAAGCGCAGCAGGCGCGCGAGGATCATCGCCAGCCCGAGCGCGACGGCCATCTTCGCCGGCACGCTCAGGACGGTGTAGAAGAGCGTGTTGTAGAGCGAGGTGCGGATCTTCTCGTCCTCCAGCACCTGCCGGTAGTTCGCCGCGCCGACATATTCGGTGGCCGCGAAGCCGGCGATCTGCTCGACGCCGTAGTTCGTCAGCGAGAAGTAGAGGCTCGCCGCCATCGGCCCCGCGGTGAGCGCGATGAAGCCGATCGCCCACGGGAGGATGAACGCGTAGGCCGCCCAGGTCTCGGCGCGGAGGAAGCGAGAGAACGAGCGCCGGGCCCCCCTGCGGGGGCCCGGCACCGTCGTGCTGTGAGCGACGCTCGTCACGTGGGGCGAGCGGCCCGGACTACCTGCTGTTCCGCCGGACCGCGGCCACGGCCTCGCGCTGCGCCTGGTTCAGCGCGGCACGCGGGGTCTGCTGGCCGGCGAGGACGCGGTTGATCGCGTCGAGGTACGCCTGGCGGATCTCCGCACCGGCCGGGGAGACCGGCACCGCGAAGCCGTACCGGGACACCTGCACCAGCTTCTGGACGGCCTCGTCGAAGTTCCGGCGGCCCATCGGCTGGAAGATGTCCTGGTAGATCTTCACGTCCGCCCGCCCGTTGGCGGTGTAGAGGCCCGTGAACTCGCGGCCCTGCCGCTTGCGCAGGTCGAAGCGGTCCTTGGCGACCTTCAGCCATGCCTCCTGCGACGTCATCGCCTTCATCCACTTGCAGGCGAGGCCCGGGTTCTTCGAGCCACGCGGGATGACCCAGCCATTGCCCTGGAAGAAGGTGATCGGGCCGCCGCGGCGGTTGGTGAAGTACTTCGCCGTGATGTCCACGCCCGGCGAGTTGTCCGCGAGGACGTTGTAGTACCAGCTCTCCATCGGCCACGCGCCGACCTGGTTGCGGGCGACCTGGTTCTGCCGGCCGAAGAAGTCCCACGTGTCGCGGAACGCCTTGAACCGGTCCCAGCCGCCGTGGTCGCGGATGAGCGAGTGGGTGAACTCGAGGGCGGCGATGGCCTGCGGCGAGTTGAGCCGCGGGGTGCGCCCGTCCTTCGAGACGATGTCGGCGCCGAACCACTTCACCCAGAGCGGGAAGAACTCGGGGATCTTCGGGTCGAAGCCGATCCGCGTGACCTGGCCGTTCTCGATGCGGAGCATCTTCCGGTTGGCCTGGCGGAGCTTCGCCCAGTTCGTGGTCTGGATGTCGTTGACGTTGACCCCGGCCTGCTGCGCCACCGTGTTGTTCACGATCAGCGTGATCTGGTTCGTGAACTCCGGCAGGGCGTAGACCTGGCCGCGGTAGCGGACCTCGTTGAGGGCGCCGGCGCGGTACTGCGACAGGTCGATGCGCTCGGCGCGGAGGCAGCTCGCCAACGGGACGAGCGCGCCGCGCGCGGCGTAGCTGCCGATCGCGTTGCGGTTCATGTAGACGACGTCCGGCACGTTCCGCGAGGCGAGCATCGCCAGGAAGGCCTGGTCGTTGAAGCCGCCGCGCGGGTTGTTGATGGTGACGCCGCGGCCGAGCTGCGCCGCCGCGTACTCGGCGCGGCCGTTGGCGACGTCGTCGCCGGGGCCGAACCCGTAGATGTTGAGCGTGCCCGACTGGGACGCGCTCGTCGTGGCCGCGGGCGCAGCGCCCGCGGCGCTCGCCGCAGTGAGACCCAGGAGCGCGGCCGCGGCGACCAGCAGCACTCTCCCCTTCCAACGACCCGCCATTTCAGCCTCCGTGTTGAGGGTAGACCCCGAAATTCCGAGGACGACTGCCCGCGACCGCGGACGTGTGGGCACGATCCCACAGCTTCTGGAGCGGTGTCAATGGGTCCCGTCGCCCGGGCCGCTGGGACCCGGCGACCCGCCTACGGGGCCGGAGGAGCGGTCGAGCCGCGGAGGATCAGCGAGGGCGGCAGCGTCTCCGTCACCGGCGGTCCGCTGAAACCGTTTGCGCGCTCGACGAGCAGCCGCGCGGCGGCGCGGCCGAGGTCGACCGTCGGCTGGGCGATCGCCGTGATGCCGGGATCGACCATCTCCATCCAGCGGACGTCGTCGAAGCCGACGAGCGAGACGTCGCGGGGCAGCCGCAGCCCTCGGTCGCGCAGCACGCGCCACGCGTGCTCGGCGAGGACGTTGTTCGCGGCGAAGATCGCGGTCGGCCGGTGCTCGTCGAGCAGCTGCCCGATCAGGCCCTCCGTCTCCGCCGCCTCCTCCCGCAGCGGGAGGATCAGGCGCTCGTCGAGCGGCACGCCGGCCTCGGCGTGCGCCTGCCGGTAGCCGCGCAGGCGGCCGGCGTCGCTCGTCCAGTCGGTCTCGACGACGAGGAGGGCGATGCGGCGGTGGCCGAGCCCGAGCAGGTGCGCGGTGGCGACGCGGGCGCCCCGCTCGTTGTCGACGACCACGCCGTCGCAGGGCACGTCGGCGAGCCGCCGGTCGACCTCGACGACGGGGATCCCGTTCCGGACGAGCAGCGAGGTCGCCTCGCGCCCGGCGGGGGTGAGGATCACGCCGGCCGCGCGCATCGCGACGAACGTCCGCGCGCCGATCGTCTCGCGGACGGTGTCGGCGTGGTCGGGCAGGAGCACCATCTGGTAGTCGGCGGCGCTCAGCGTCTGCCCCACGCCGGCGGCGAGGTCGGCGTAGAACTGGTTGCGCAGGTCGGAGACGACGACGCCGACGACGCGGCTCGTCTTCTGCTTCAGCGTCCGGGCCGACGCGTCGGCGACGTACCCGAGCCGCTCGGCGGCGAGCAGCAGCCGCTCGCGCGCCTCGGCGGAGACGTAGCCGCGGCCGCTGAGGGCGCGGGACGCGGTCGACGCCGACGTGCCCGCGGCGCGCGCGACGTCGGCGAGCGTCACCGGCTTGACGTGCGCGGAGGCGTACGCGGCGACCGCGGCGTCCGCCGCCTCCGGCGTGAGGTTCAGGCCGTCCACGCGCGCTCCTCCCACACCTCGCGGATCCGCGCGTAGTCGCGGTCCTCCAGCGCCTCGCCCGTCAGGTCGACGTGGTCGACGTAGTACAGCGCGGGCACGCCGAGGCGGCCCTTGACGTCGAGGTACGCCCGCCAGGATTCGAGGTCGGGCACGCACCAGTCGTCGGTGTCGATCGGCAGCTCCGGGCACGCGGCCGCGACGACGTCCGCGCGCTGGCGCATCTGCGCGACGACGTCGGGGCGGGGCCCTCGGTCGTCGAGCCGCAGCATGTCGTTGAGGCGGAGCATGTCGGTCACGGCGACGAAGGCCGGGTGCGGCGTGTGGGTGATCACGAGCGCCTCCGGGTTCGCCGCCTTGGCAGCACCGTAGACCACTTTCAGCAACTCGTACAACAGCGCGATCCCCCAGGCCGGCCCGTGGGCCCGCAGCCCGCGGCCGCTCGGGCCCTGCGCAGTGAAGTCGATCTTCAGCCCGTCCGCACCCAGCCCGTCGGGCGCGAGCATGTTCGTAACCGACGCGCGGACGGCCTCGCGCGCCGCCGGGTTCGTCGGGTCGACGGCGACGGCCGCGCCGTCGGGGTTGCGGACGCAGAGCTCCGGGGGCAGCCCCTCGGGGTCCCATGCCTTCCACCAGAGCAGGACGCGTTGGCCGCGCTCGTGCCGCGCGGCGATCCAGCCGCGGAGGTCGGGCCACTTCGCGCGGTCGGGCCCGTTCGTCCCGTAGGCGTCCTGCCACTTGTCGTCGATCACGATCGTCGGCGGGACGATCCCGCGCTTCTCGAGGGCCGCGAGGAACGCGTCGTAGCTCGCCTGCGTCGCGAGCGCCGGCGCGGGCACGCCGTCGCGCCGCGCGAGGTGGCACTGCGCGCCCCAGCCGCAGAAGAGCGGCTCGCGCCACCACGCGGGCTCGTCGCGGGGCCCGGGGGCGGGCGCGTGCCCGCGGGCGGCGAGGTCGGCGCGGTACCGCCGCAGGGCGGCCGGCGGGTCGGCGTGGCCGGGCGTGAGCAGCAGCGCGGGCGCGGCGAACGCACCGTCCACGAACGTGTGGCCCTCGTAGTCGAGGCGGAGCGAGAACGCGAGGTCGGCCGGCTCCCACGCGAGCTGCGTGAACGTCAGCTCCTCGACCGGCGCGGTCACGGCGAACGAGAGCCAGCCGTTCCCCCGCTCGGTCGCCGCGGCGAGGAGGAGCGGCGCCGGCGTGAAGAACCAGTGCCCGCGGCCGGGCGCGCTGTCGCCGACGACGCCGATCGCGGCCGCCTCCGCCGCCGAGCGGACGAGCCGCGAGGGGTCGCCGGGGTTCGGCGAGAAGAGCGTGCGGAAGCCCGAGCCGCTCGCGAACCAGCCGGTCGGCCCGCCGGCGACGAGCGAGCGGCCGCCGAGCAGGTGGACGGCGTCGAGCGCGCCGCGGCCGCGGACGGCCGCACGCACCTCGAGCGCGTCCTCGCCGCAGGCGATCGTCAGCGTCGCCTCGTCCCATGCCGTCGAGCGGCGCGCGACGAGAATGTCGTCGCCCTCGAGCCGCGGGGGCTCGACCGCGACCGTCTCGTCGTGCGCGTCGACGCGGTCGAACGCGCTCAGCAGGCGCAGCCGCGCCCACGGCTCGCCGTCCGGCCCGTCGAGGTCGGCCAGGGTCCCCGCCGCCGGCACGCGCAGCCGGTAGGCGGAGGTCTCGACGGTGATCGCGCCGTCGCCGTGGAGGCGCGCACGGCTCATCGGACGTCCACCAGCGCCTCCGCCTGCTGGCCGAATCGGACGTCTCCCACCGTGAGGTCGGCGGCGACGCGCGCCCGCGTCGCCGGCGCGGACGGCCGGATGCGCAGCCGCAGGACGCCCTCGCCGCGCGGCCCGAGCTCCGCCTCCCCCTCGTCGGCCTCCCAGCCGTCCGGCGCGGCGAGCACGACGCGCGCGGTCTCCGGCCGGTCGAACGGGTTGACGACGTGGACGTCGAGCGAGAGCTCCTCGCCGGCGGCGACGGTCGGCCGGTACGGCTCGATCCGCGCGCCGAACCCCTCCGCGCGCAGGTCGACGTCGCCCGGCAGCAGCTCCCGGTGGAGCTCGGCAACCCGTGCCCCGTCGCGGCGGATCCGCTCGAGGTAGTCCGGCGTCACCTCGCGCGGCAGCCAGTGGCCGCTGACCACGACGTCCGGCGCGAGCCGCGCGTACAGGTCGGCGCCGGCGAGGTAGTCCCCGGCGCGGAAGCGGTTGCGGTACTGGAAGTTCGGGAGCGGGCCCGACGCCTCCTCGGCGAGCTGGTCGCCGGCCGCGAGCACGCGCCGCCCGTCCACCTCGAAGAGGATCCCGGCGGCGTAGAGGGTGTGCCCCGGCAGCGCGTGGCACTCGAGCTCGTACTCGCGCCAGGCGACGCGGCCGCCGCCGAGCGGCAAGGGCCGGTCGACCGGGATCGGGTCGAACCAGAGGCACGGGAGGTCGTAGCGGCGCGGCTCCTCGAGCACCGGCGCGACGTTCTCCGGCGCCCACACCTCCGTCCCCTCCACCTCGCGCAGGAGGTTGATCCCCGCCACGTGGTCGTCGTGGAAGTGCGTCGGCACCACGACCTCGACGCGGTCGACGCCGTGGTCGCGCCGGAGCGCGTCGAGCGACGTGAGCAGCGGCCGCCGCGGCGGCCGGCCGCTGACGATCTCCCAGCCGGGCGCGACGTCGTAGCCCCAGTCGAGGAGCAGCGCCGCGCCCGACTCGGAGAGCAGCGCGTAGCTCGCGCCGAAGCTCGTGCCGTTGCGCAGCAGGTGCGGGGTCACGGGCTTCCACGGGTTGCGCCACCAGTCCTCGACGTCCCACGGCTGCTCGCGTCGCAGGTCGACGAGCTCGCGGACCCGCGCGCTCAGCCGCGCGAGCGCCGCGGCCGGGTCGCCGACCGGATCGCCGTGCGCCGGCAGCAGCAGGTCGGGGGCGCGGGCGGCGAGCGTGCCGGCGGAGACGACCGTCGCGACGAGGCCCTCCGGCCCCGAGTACGTCCACTGCGTCGCGGCCAGCGACCACACCCGCCCGTCGCCGTAGAGCAGGTCGCCCGTGAACGCGAGCCGCCGCCCGTCGCGCTCGACGAGGTACGTGACCGAGCCGACCGTGTGCCCGGGCGTCGGCAGTGCGTACGCCTCGACGCCGCCGTAGGCACGGGTGCGGTACTCGGCGACCGTGCCGGCGACGGGCACCGCCTCGAGCAGCGAGAAGCGGTCCTGCCGCAGGTCGTAGTCGTTGTCGAGCTCCCGCCGCCGCCAGTGCTCGTCGAGGCCCGCGATCAGGTGCAGCTCCTCCGGCGGCGCCCAGACGCGGATGCCCTCCCCGGCGGCGCGCCGCAGCCCCTGGAGCGAGTCGCGGTGGTGGTGCGTGAGCAGCACGTCGGTGACGCGGTCGACGCCCGCGTCGGCGAGCCGGTCGAGCACGTCGCCGCTGCCGAAGTCGACGAGCGTCGCCTCGCGCCCGGCCCGCAGGACGTACACGTTGCACGTGTCGCGGAAGCGGAAGACGTCGGGCGCGACGGGCTCCATGGCACCAGAGTGCAGGAGCGGCAGGACGCGATCAAGCCGCATGGACAGCGATGTGGCAACGATTTCTCTTTTTCGTCCCGACGCGCTACGCTCACGCCGCTGTGAGCGGGATCAGCCTCGAGACGGTGCGCAAGGAGTTCTCGGGCGGCGTCGTCGCCGTGAACGACGTCAGCCTCGACATCGGCGACGGCGAGTTCATGGTGCTCGTCGGCCCGTCGGGGTGCGGGAAGACCACGCTGCTGCGCTCGATCGGCGGCCTCGAGGAGGTCGACGGCGGCCGGATCCGGATCGGCGAGCGCGACGTCACGCGGCTCGCGCCGGCGAAGCGCGACCTCGCGATGGTGTTCCAGAACTACGCGCTCTACCCGCACATGACCGTGCGGAAGAACCTCGGCTACGGCCTCCGCGTCCGGCGGACGAACCGCAAGGAGATCAAGCAGCGCGTCGAGGACGTGGCGCGGATGCTCGGCCTCGAGGAGCTGCTCGACCGGCGCCCGGGCCAGCTCTCCGGCGGCCAGCAGCAGCGCGTGGCGATGGGCCGCGCGATCGTCCGCCAGCCGCAGGCGTACCTGATGGACGAGCCCCTCTCGAACCTCGACGCGAAGCTCCGCGTCGCCACGCGGACGGAGATCCTCAAGCTCCAGCGGCAGCTCGCCACCACCACCGTCTACGTCACGCACGACCAGATGGAGGCGATGACGATGGGCGATCGCCTCGCGGTCATGCGCGACGGGGTGATCCAGCAGCTGGGGTCGCCGAAGGAGGTCTACGAGAAGCCGGCCACGACCTTCGTCGCGGGCTTCATCGGCTCGCCGCCGATGAACCTCGTGCCGGCGCCGCTCGTCGACGCCGGCGGCGCCTCGTACATCGCCGGCTTCCGCCCCGAGCACATGCGCCCGGGGCGCGACGCGAGCGGCGCCTCGTTCACCGCGCGCGTCGAGGCGGTCGAGTACCTCGGCGACGAGCTGCTCGCGTACCTGCGCCTCGGCGACTCGAGCGTGATCGCGAAGCTGCCCGCCGACGAGCAGCTCGAGGACGGCGTCGACCGCGAGTTCAGCGTGCCGCGCGAGCGGATCCACCTCTTCGACGCCGAGACCGAGCAGCGCGTCAACTGAGCGCCGGCGCCCGCGCCGCGTGATCCGGCACCTCGAGTACACCCGCGGCCGCTTCCGGCAGACGGCGCGGCGGCTGGAGGAGCTCGTCCGGCCCGAGACGCAGCCCGTCGACGAGCTGCTCGTCTCGGGGCCGGTCGACCGGATCGGCCGCGAGGAGGCGCAGGAGCTCGACTACCGCCCCGCCGCGTTCGGCGAGCGGTTCGGGCCGCTGTGGGCGACGTACTGGTTCCGGGGCTCGGCGACGGTGCCTGCGGCCTGGGCCGGCCGCCGCGTCGAGCTCGTGTGGTTCTCCGACAGCGAGGCGACGCTGTGGCTCGACGGCCGCGTCGTCCACGGGCTCAACCGCCACCATCGCGAGGCGACGGTCGCCGACCCGGCGGCCGGCGGCGAGCGCGTCGCGTTCGAGGTCGAGCTCGCCTGCAACGGCCTCTTCGGCAAGCAGGACCGGGTCTTCGAGCTCCACCGGTGCGAGCTCGCGCTCCTCGACCCGGAGGCGTGGGCGCTGCTGCACGACTTCGAGACGCTGCGCGCGCTGGAGGCGGAGCCGGGGATCGAGCCGGCCCTCGCGGGCGAGCTGCGCGCGGGCCTGACGGCGTTCTGCGACGCGTGGGAGCGCGACCCGGCAGGAGCGCGGGCGCTGCTCGAGCCGCTGCTGGCGCGGCGCAACGGCGACCACGCGCACGAGGTGCTCGCGATCGGCCACGCGCACATCGACACCGCGTGGCAGTGGCCGATCGCCGAGACGCTCCGCAAGCTCGACCGCACCTTCTCGACGCAGCTCGCGCTGATGGACGAGTACCCCGAGTACCGCTTCGCCTGCTCGCAGGCGCAGCAGTGGGCGTGGGTCGAGGAGCGGCGGCCGGAGCTGTGGGAGCGGATCCGCGAGAAAGTCGACGCTGGGCAGTTCCTCCCGGTCGGCGGCAGCTGGGTGGAGCCGGACTGCAACCTGCCGTCGGGCGAGGCGCTGCTGCGCCAGTTCCTCCACGGGCAGCGCTGGTTCGAAGGGCGCTCCGGCCGCCGCTGCCGCGAGTTCTGGAGCCCCGACGCGTTCGGCTACGCGGGGCAGCTCCCGCAGCTCATGCGGCTCGCGGGGATGACGCGCTTCCTGACGCAGAAGCTGTCGTGGAACCGGTTCAACGTGCCCGAGCACCACACGTTCACCTGGCGCGGCGACGACGGCAGCACGGTCCTCGCGCACTTCCCGCCCGCGGACACGTACTCGAGCGAGGCGACGGTGGCGGAGCTGGTGAAGACGTCGCGGCAGTTCCTCGACCACGAGCACTCAGGGCGCAGCCTGCTCCTCTTCGGCCACGGAGACGGGGGCGGAGGCGCGACGCGCTCGATGCTCGAGACGCTGCGGCGCGCCGCCGACCTGCAGGGGCTGCCGCGCACGCGGACGGCGACGCCCGACGAGTTCTTCGCGGCGCTCGAGGAGGAGCCCGGGGAGCGGCCGGAGCTCGTCGGCGAGCTGTACTTCGAGTACCACCGCGGCACGTACACGACGCAGGCGCGGACGAAGCGCGCGTACCGGCGCGGCGAGCGCGCGCTCCACGACGCGGAGCTCCTCGCGTGCGTCGCGGGCGGCGCGTACCCGCGGGAGGAGCTCGACCGGCTCTGGAAGCTGCTGCTGCTGAACGCGTTCCACGACATCCTCCCCGGCTCCTCGATCCGGCAGGTGCACGAGGAGTCGGAGCGCGACCTCGCCGCGGTGGAGGAGGGCGCCGAGGCGCTCTGCCGCGCGGCGCTCGGGGAGCCCGGCGAGGTGCCGGTGAACACCGTCGGCGTGCCGCGGCGCGAGGTCGCCGAGCTCGGCGGGCGGCTCGTCGTGGCGGAGGCGCCGCCGTACGGCGCGGGGCGGCTCGCCGACGCGGACGACGAGGTGCGCCTCGACGGGCTCGTGCTCGAGAACGCGCTGCTGCGCGTGGAGCTCTCGCCCGAGGGCACGGTGACGAGCCTCGTCCACAAGGCGACGGGCCGCGAGGCGCTGCGCGAGCCGGGGAACCGGCTGGAGCTGTTCGTCGACCGGCCGCTCCACTTCGACGCCTGGGACGTCGACCCGTTCCACCTCCAGCAGCGGCGGGAGTGCCCCGCCGCCGAGTCGTGGGAGGTCGTGCGCGCCGAGCCGCTGCGCGCGGAGGTGGCGTTCGAGCGCCGCGTCGGCGAGGCGTCGCGCCTGCGGCAGGTCGTGCGCCTCGACGCGGGCTCGCCGCGCCTCGAGTTCCACACCGAGGTCGACTGGCACGAGAGCCACGTCCTGCTGAAGGCCCTCTTCCCGCTCGACGTGCACGCGGCGGCGGCGACGTACGAGATGCCGTTCGGGTGGGCCTCGCGGCCGACGCACTACACGACGAGCTTCGACCGCGCCCGCTACGAGGTGCCCGGGCACCGCTGGGCCGACCTCTCCGAGCACGGGTTCGGCGCCGCGCTGCTGACGGACTCGAAGTACGGCTACAGCTGCCTCGGCGGCGACCTGCGCGTGAGCCTGCTGCGGGCGCCGAAGGACCCGGATCCCGAGGCGGACATGGGCGCGCACCGGTTCGCCTACGCGCTCCTCCCCCACGCCGGCGACTGGCGCGAGGGCGGCGTCCACGACGAGGCGCTGCGGTTCTGGGCGCCGCTGCGGTGGGCGGCGTCGGCTCCGGTCGAGGGCACGTTCGCGTCGGTCGACGCGCCGGGGCTCGTGCTCGACACGGTGAAGCGCGCGGAGGGCTCGGACGCGCTCGTGCTGCGGCTCTACGAGCTGTGGGGCGGGCGCGGCACCGCGCGGCTGCGGGTGGCGGCGCGGTTCGCGTCGGCGCGGCTCGCGAACGCGCTCGAGGACGACGGGGGCGAGCTCGAGGTCGAGGACGGCGCGATCGTCGTGCCGTTCCGCCCGCACCAGGTGCTGACGGTGAAGCTCGCGTGACGCCGGAGGTCGTGTGCGTCGGTCTCGCGACGTGGGACACGGTCCTGCTCGTGCCGCGGCTGCCCGAGGCCGACGGGCGCGTCGTCGCCTCGGAGCGCGTCGAGGCAGGCGGCGGCCCGGCGGCGACGGCGGCGGTCGCGGTCGCGCGGCTCGGCGTCCCCGCGGCCTTCGCGGGCCGCGTCGGCGACGACGAGGCCGGGGCGCGCGTGCGCGAGGCGCTCGGGCGCGAGGGCGTCGACGTCTCGGAGCTGGAGGTCGTGCCCGGCGGCGTGACCCCGCGGAGCACGATCCTCGTCGAAGAGCCGACGGGCAGGCGCGCGATCGTCCACCACGAGGGGACGGTGCTGCCGCTCGCGCTCGGCGAGCGCGCCGCCGCGCGCTGCCGGGCCGCCGCGTGGACGCACGTCGACCACGCCGGCTGGGGCGCGGCACCGGAGGGTGCGCGCATCTCGGTGGACGGCGGCAACCCGATCCCGGCCGAACGCCTCGCGCGCGTCGCGCTCTACGCACCGACCGAGTCGGCGCTGCGCGAGGCGTTCGGCTCGCCGCAGGCGGCGCTCGAGGCGGGCGCCGGGCTCGTCGTCGTCACCCGCGGCGAGGGCGGCAGCGCCGCATACGGGGCGGGGGGCGTGTCGGTCGAGGCGCCGCCGCACGCCGTCGAGCCCCTCGTCTCCACCCTCGGCGCGGGGGACGTCTTCCACGGGGCGCTGCTCGCCGCGCTCGTGCAGGATGCGCCGCTCGCCGACGCGCTCGCCTTCGCCAACCGGTGCGCCGCGCTCTCGTGCCGCGCGCTCGACGGCCGTTCCGCCATCCCGACACCGCAGGAGGTCCACGCATGAGCCATCGCATCGCAGTCATCCCCGGGGACGGGGCGGGGCCGGAGGTGGTCGCGGAGGCGCGCAAGGCCGTCGACGCGGCGGGCGTCGGCGTCGAGTGGACGGAGCTCCCCTGGGGCACCGACCACTACCACGAGACGGGCGCGATGATGCCCGAGGACGCGCTCGACGTCGTCCGCGCGCACGACGGGGTGCTCCTCGGCGCCGTCGGCCACCCGTCCGTGCCCGACCACGTGACGCTGTGGGGGCTGCTGCTGCCGCTCCGCCAGGGGCTCGACCTGTGGGCGAACGTGCGGCCGGCGCGGCTGCTCGACGGGGTGCCGTCGAAGCTCGC
>Ga0247713_1001108_pt1 | contig 14088 bp, 7 predicted proteins | sample 21E_NmetaG_FD_189936 | JGI IMG/M metagenome (GOLD analysis project Ga0247713, IMG submission 189936) | Soil microbial communities from hillslope of Landscape Evolution Observatory, University of Arizona, Oracle, AZ, United States - 2-1-E_N | ecosystem: Engineered > Artificial ecosystem > Mesocosm... | reverse complement strand
GGGTCGACGAGGCTGAGCGTCTCGAGCTCGTCGCCCTGGTAGACGTCCGGGACGCCGGGCACGGTCGCGCGCAGGAGCAGCGCGCCGAGCGCCGCCTCCCGCCCCTCCTCCGCGACCTCCGCTGCGAACGGCTCGAAGTCGGCGAGGAAGCGGTCGTTCTCGTAGAGCGAGGCGAGGAGCTCCCGCACGCGCCCCTCGTGGCGCTCGTCCGGCTCGATCCAGTTCGTGTTCACCTTCGCCTCGCGGAGCGCCTTCTCCATGTACGCCTCGAGCCGCTCCCGCTCGAGCGGCCACGCGCCGACGAGCGTCTGCCAGAGGAGGTACTCCTCGTTCCGGTCCTCCTCGAGGCCGCCGGTGAGCTCGCGCCAGCGGAGCACGCGCGCCCGCCACTCCTCCGGCCGCGAGGCGAGCGCGGCGATGCGCGCGCGCACGTCGCCGCTGCGCTTCGTGTCGTGCGTCTGCGAGGTGAGCAGGTGCAGCGGGAAGCGCTCCGCGCGCCTCAGGTTGGCGCGGTGGAACTCCTCCACCGGTAGCGTGAACCGCCCGGGATCGCCGCCGACCTCGTTGAGCGCGGTGAGCCGGAACCAGCGGTAGAACGCCGTGTCCTCGACGCCTTTCGCCATCACGGGCCCGGTCGTCTGCTGGAACCGCGCGACGAACTCGTCGTGGCCCCGCTCCTCGAGCAGGAGCACGCGGCGCAGGCTCTCCTCGACGCGGACGAGGGCGTCGCGGTCGGCCTGCTCGACCTTGCCGCTCCAGGGCTCGACGTAGGTGCGGTAGACGTGGAGCGACGAGGCCGCGCGCTCGAGCTCGGGGTGGTCGTACAGGCGGCGGAGGTACGCGAACTCGCGCTGGAAGTCGGTCGCCGCCTGCTCGAACTTCGCGTGGTCGGCGACCTCGCGGAACGACCGCCACTCGCCGGTCAGCTCCGCGTAGATCTCGCTCATCGGCTCCTCGCCGGCGGGGTCGACGAAGAGCGCGGTGACGTCGTTCGCGAACTCGTAGCCGGTGGTGCCCTCCACCGGCCAGTCGCGCAGCTCCTCGCCGGGCTCGAGGATCTTCTCGACCCAGACGTGGCGCGCGCCCCGGTCGCGCAGCCGCCGCAGGTACCCGGCGGGGTCGACGAGCCCGTCGGGATGGTCGACCCGCAGCCCCTGCACGAGCCCCTCCTCGACGAGCTCGAACACCTTGCGGTGCGTCTCCTCGAACACCCCCTCGTCCTCGACGCGCACGCCCCCGAGGTCGTCGACGGTGAAGAAGCGGCGGTACCACTGCGCCTGCTCGTCCCAGTCGAAGACCATCCGCCGCAGCCGCGCGTTCGCCCAGTACGGGTTCTCCTCCTCGTTCGTCGCCATGTGGTTCGGGACGATGTCGAGCAGCACGCCGAGCCCCGCGGTGCAGAGCTTGCGGAGCTCCTCCTCGCCGCCGAGATCCTCGGAGACGCGGGTCGGGTCGACGACGTCGTAGCCGTGGGTGGAGCCGCTCGCGGCCTGGAGCGACGGCGAGAGGTAGAGGTGCGAGACGCCGAGCTCCTGCAGGTACGGGACGAGCTCGCGCGCGGCGCGGAAGTCGAGGTCGGGCCCGAGCTGGAGCCGGTAGACCGCGCGCCAGTCCATCAGAGGTCGCGGCGGAGGAGCACGAACGCGCGCCCCTCGACGGTGACCTTCTCGCGCGGCGCGAGGATCTGCGGCTCGGCGTGCGGGTCGGACGTGGTGAGCTCGAGCGACCAGCGCAGGCCGAACCGCCGCGCCGGCAGGGTGAACTCCACCGGGTCGTGGAAGGCGTTGAAGAGGAGCAGGAAGGAGTCGTCGCCGACGGGCCTGCCGTCACGCGTGCGGGTCGGGATCTCCTGGCCGTTGAGGAACGCGCCGAGGGTGAACGCGTCGTCGCGCTCCCAGTCGCGCTTCGTCATCTTCCGCCCGTCGGGGCGGAACCACCAGACGTCCGGGAGCCCCGAGCCCATCTCCCGCCCGACGAGGAACTGCTCGCGGCGGAACACCGGGTGGTCGCGCCGCAGCCGGATCAGCCGCTTCGTGAACTCGTAGAGCTCGGGATCGGCCGCGTCCCAGTCGAACCACGAGATCTCGTTGTCCTGGCACCACGCGTTGTTGTTGCCGCCCTGCGAGCGGCCGAACTCGTCGCCGCCGAGCAGCATCGGCACGCCCTGCGAGAGCAGCAGCGTGGCGAGGAAGTTCCGCTGCTGCCGCCGGCGGAGCGCGGCGATCCCGGGGTCGTCGGTCGGGCCCTCGACGCCGTGGTTCCAGCTGCGGTTGTCGTCCGTCCCGTCGCGGTTGTCCTCGAGGTTCGCCTCGTTGTGCTTCTCGTTGTAGGCGACGAGATCGGCGAGCGTGAAGCCGTCGTGAGCGGTGACGAAGTTGATCGACGCGAACGGCCGCCGCCCGTCGCCCGCGTACAGGTCGCTGGAGCCGGTGAAGCGCGTGGCGAAGTCGCGGATCGGCGCCTGCCCGCGCCAGAAGTCGCGCATCGTGTCGCGGTACATCCCGTTCCACTCCGTCCAGAGGACGGGGAAGTTGCCGACCTGGTAGCCGCCCGGACCGACGTCCCACGGCTCGGCGATGAGCTTCACCTGCGAGAGCACCGGGTCCTGGTGGATCGTGTCGAAGAAGGCCGAGAGGCGGTCGACCTCGTAGAACTCGCGCGCGAGCGCGGAGGCGAGGTCGAAGCGGAAGCCGTCGACGTGGCACTCCGTGACGAAGTACCGCAGCGAGTCCATGATCAGCCGCAGGACGCTCGGGTGCACGGGGTTGAGCGAGTTGCCCGTGCCCGTGAAGTCCATGTAGTAGCGCGGGTCCTCCGGCACGAGCCGGTAGTAGCTCGCGTTGTCGACGCCCTTGAACGCGAGCATCGGCCCGAGGTGGTTGCCCTCGGCGGTGTGGTTGTAGACGACGTCGAGGATCACCTCGATCCCGGCACGGTGCAGCGCCTTCACCATCCCCTTGAACTCGTTCACCTGCTGGCCGGCCCTGCCGGTCGCGGCGTACAGCGCGTGCGGCGCCAGGTAGCCGATCGAGGAGTAGCCCCAGTAGTTCGTCAGCCCCTTCTCGGCGAGGAACTGCTCGTCGACGATGTGGTGCACGGGCAGCAGCTCGACGGCGGTCACGCCGAGATCCTTGAAGTACCCGATCGCCTCGGGCGACGCGAGGCCGGCGTACGTGCCGCGCAGGTCCTCCCGCACCGCGCCGTGGAGCTTCGTGAACCCCTTGACGTGCACCTCGTAGATGACGGTCTCGTGCCAGGGCGTCCGCGGCGGCCGGTCGCCCTCCCAGTCGAAGCGCGGGTCGACGACGACGCACTTGGGGATCGCGGCGGCGCTGTCCTCGTCGTCGGGCTCGAGGTCGGCGTCGTCGGAGCCGTCGGCCACGTAGGGCAGCACGTTCGCCGCGTCCCAGCTGACGGCGCCCTCGATCGCCTTCGCGTACGGGTCGATCAGCAGCTTCGCCGCGTTGAAGCGGTGGCCCTGCTCCGGCGCGTAGGCGCCGTGGACGCGGAAGCCGTAGCGCTGCCCCGGGCCGACGCCCGGGAGGTAGCAGTGCCAGTTGAAGGCGGTGTGCTCGCCGAGCTCGATCCGGGTCTCCCGGTCGTCGGCGTCGAAGAGGCACAGCTCGACGCGCGAAGCGTTCTCGGAGAAGATCGCGAAGTTCGTCCCCTCCCCGTCCCACGTCGCGCCGAGCGGAAACGGGTGGCCGGGCCAGACCTCCGGCCCGCTCACCGCAGCACCGCGCTCCAGGGCGCGACCTCGCTCCCGTCCACCGTGCACGTCTCGTCGGAGAAGTTCGCCAGCAGCTCGACGGGGCCTCGGCGGACGAGCAGCCAGCGCTCCTGCTCGTCGTGCTCGGTCTCGACCTCCTTCGGCAGCGTGCGGCGGAGGCGGAGCAGCTCGCGGTAGAGCTCGCGCAGGTCGTCGGAGCCCTCGCGCGAGAGCTTCGACGCGAGGAACGTCTCCTCCGCCTGCGGGTCCGGCACCTCCTCGCCCGAGAAGGAGGCGAAGTCGGCGAACTCCTGGCGCCGCCCCTGCCGCGTCGCCTCGGCGATCTCCGGGTCGATGTGGTCGGTGAAGAACTGGAACGGGCTGCGCTCGCCGTACTCCTGCCCCATGAACAGGAGCGGCGTCTGCGGCGCGAAGAGCAGGCAGATCGCCGCGAGCGGGCCGTGCTTCGCTGCGGGCCGGTCGCCGACGGCGCGATTGCCGACCTGGTCGTGGTTCTGCGAGCAGACGATCAGCCGCTCGGGCGGCGTGCGCTCGTACTGGCGCGCGAGCCCGGCGACGGAGCCGTACTCGGCGTAGTAGCCCTCGGTCTCGCCGGTGAGCAGGACGTGGAGCTCGTGGTGGAGCTCGTCCGCCCACTGCGCGTCGTGCCCCCACTCCTCGATCGGGCGGAGGTCGCCCGTCTCCATCTCGGAGGTGATCAGGGCGCCAGGGCGCGCCTCGCGCACCCGGTCGGCGAGCTCGGCCAGGACGTGGCGCTCCGAGTCGTCGTAGACCGCGTGCGTCGCGTCGAGGCGGAGGCCGTCGACGTGGTAGTCGCGCACCCACATGCACGCGTTCTGGATCGCCCACTCGCGCACGGCCGGCTGCGCGTAGTCGATCGCGTCGCCCCAGAAGGTGTGGTGCCGGTCGGTGAAGTACGGGCCGAAGGCGGAGATGCGCTCGGAGCCGGGCCCGACGTGGTTGTAGACGACGTCGAGGATCACGCCGAGGCCGGCCGCGTGGGCGGCGTCGACGAGGCGGACGAAGCCCTCGGGACCGCCGTAGGCGCTGTGCGGCGCGTAGGCGTGGACGCCGTCGTAGCCCCAGCCGCGCCGGCCGGGGAACTCGGCGATCGGCATCACCTCGATCGCGGTCACGCCGAGGTCGGCGAGCCCGTTCAGGTGCGGGATGGCGCCCTCGAAGGTGCCCTCGTCGCTGAACGTGCCCACGTGGAGCTCGTAGATCACGAGGTCGTCGAGGGGGGTCGGCACGAAGTCGCGGTCGCTCCAGACGAAGGCGCCGGTGTCGACGATGCGGGACGGGCCGCGGATCCCTTCCGGCTGGTGCCGCGAGCAGGGGTCCGGCCACTCGTCGCCGCCGTCGAGGACGTACGTGTAGTCCTCGCCCGGCCGCGCGGTGATCTCCGCCTCGTGGACGCCCTCGCCCACGTGCTCGAGCTCGTGGTCGCCGTCGGAGAGGCGCACCGCGACGACCTCGGCGCTCGGCGCCCAGACGCGGAAGCGCGTCAGGCCCGAAGGAAGTGGAACGGCGCCGAACGGGCGCCGCCAGAGATCGACCGCGGAGGGCATGGCGGTCCCCGGTACCCGCGCCGCTGCGGCTCACACCTCCGCTAGGGCCGCTCGGGGACGAACCACAGCACCGCGAGCGGCGGCAGCGTCACCTCGGCGGAGAAGGGCTGGTCGTGCCACGGGTGCGCCTCGGCGTCGACGCCGCCCATGTTCCCCCAGCCGCTGCCGCCGTAGTGCTCGGAGTCGGTGTTCAGCAGCTCGCGCCAGCGCCCCGCCTGCGGCATCCCGACCCGGTAGCGCTCGCGCGGCACCGGCGCGAGGTTGCAGACGCAGACGACCGGCCGCTCCCCGTCCTCGGCGAGCCGCGCGAACGCGAGCACGTTGTGCGCCGCGTCGTTGGGCTCGAGCCACCGGAACCCCTCGTGGGTGAAGTCGAGCTCCCACAGCGCCGGCTCGTCGCGGTAGACGCGGTTCAGCTCCCGCACGAGCGCCTGCACGCCCTGGTGCTCCGCGTGCTCGAGCAGGTGCCAGTGCAGCGACCCCTTCTCGCTCCACTCCTCGACCTGGGCGAACTCCTGCCCCATGAAGAGGAGCTTCTTGCCGGGATGCGCCCACATGTACGCGTAGAGCGAGCGCAGGTTCGCCAGCTGCTGCCAGCGGTCGCCGGGCATCTTCCGGACGAGCGAGCCCTTCCCGTGCACGACCTCGTCGTGCGACAGCGGCAGGATGAAGTTCTCGTTCCAGGCGTAGACCATGCTGAAGGTCAGCGTGTGGTGGTGGAACGCCCGGTACACCGGCTCGCGCTGGAAGTAATCCAGCGTGTCGTGCATCCAGCCCATGTTCCACTTGAAGCCGAAGCCGAGCCCGCCGAGGTACACGGGCCGCGAGACGCCCGGCCACGCCGTCGACTCCTCGGCCGCGGAGATCACGCCCGGCTCCCGCGCGTGCACGACCTCGTTCAGCTCCTTGAGGAACCCGACCGTGTCGAGGTCCTCGTTGCCGCCGAACTCGTTCGGCACCCACTGCCCCTCCTCGCGCGAGTAGTCGAGGTAGAGCATCGAGGCGACGGCGTCGACGCGCAGCCCGTCGACGTGGAACTCCTGCAGCCAGTAGAGCGCGTTCGAGAGCAGGAAGTTCCGCACCTCGCGCCGCCCGAGGTTGAAGACGAGCGTACCCCAGTCGGGGTGCGCCCCGCGCCGCGGGTCCGCGTGCTCGTAGAGCTCGGTGCCGTCGAAGCGGGCGAGGGCCCAGTCGTCGCGCGGGAAGTGCGCGGGCACCCAGTCGAGGATCACGCCGATGCCGCGCTGGTGCAGCGTGTCGACGAACGCGCGGAAGTCGTCCGGCTCGCCGAACCACGAGTGCGGCGCGAAGTACCCGGTCACCTGGTAGCCCCAGGACCCGGTGAACGGGTGCTGCATCACCGGCAGCAGCTCGACGTGGGTGAACCCGAGGTCGCCGAGGTAGTCGGCGAGCTCCTCGGCCAGCTCGCGGTAGGAGAGGACGTAGGCCTGGTCCTGCGGCTGGCGGCGCCACGAGCCGAGATGGAGCTCGTAGATCGAGAGTGGCTGCTTCAACGCGTCCCGCGAGCGCCGCCGCTCCAGCCACTCGTCGTCGCCCCACTCGTACTCCGAGCGGTAGACGATCGACGCCGTCTGCGGCGGGTGCTCGGCGTAGAACGCGTACGGGTCGGCCTTCAGCCGCAGCTCGCCGCTCTGCGCGCGGATCTCGTACTTGTACCGCGCGCCGCTCTCGACGCCCGGGACGAAGAGCTCCCAGATCCCGCTGCCGCCGAGGGAGCGCATCGGATGGACGCGGCCGTCCCAGAGGTTGAAGTCGCCGACGACCGACACCGAGCGCGCGTTCGGCGCCCAGACGGCGAAGCTCGTGCCGACGACGCCGTCCACCTCGCGCACGTGCGCGCCGAGCCGCTCGTACAGCCGCTCGTGCCGGCCCTCGGCGGCGAGGTGGAGGTCGAGGTCGCCGACGGTGGGGGGGAATGCGTAGGGGTCGCGCAGCGTCAGCGTGTTCCCGTCGGGGTAGCTCACCTCGAGCTCGTAGCGGAGCGGCAGGTCGGCGTCGAGCACGCCCTCGAACAGCCCCGGCTCGTCCGCCGGCTCGAGCTCGACCGGCTCGGCGCCCTCCGGGCGGAGGACGACGGAGCTCGCGTCGGGCCGCCAGGCGCGGACGACGACGCCGCCGTCGTGCGGGTGCGCGCCGAGGGTCGCGTGCGGATCGTGCAGCTCGACCGGCATCAGACGTCGGCCTCCAGCAGGCGCACGATCCCCGCGACGGGGATCCCCACCCAGTCGGGCCGGTTGTTCAGCTCGTAGCGCAGCTCGTACACGGCCTTCTCGAGCTCGAAGACGGTCAGCAGCTTCGCGCGGCCGTCCTCGCCGTGGGGGACGATCGTGCGGTCGACGAGGTCCCAGTAGCCCTCGAGGAACTCCGCCCGCGCCCGCTCCTCCCAGTCGTCGGGCACCGCCGTCCCCTGCGTGAGCTCGGCGGCCGAGGCGACGTATGCGAAGGAGCGGAGCATCCCGGCGACGTCGCGCAGCGGCGAGCGCTTGTTGCGCCGCTCGGCGAGCGGCCGCGCGGGCTCGCCCTCGAAGTCGAGCACGACCCAGTCCTCGCCCGTCCACAGCACCTGGCCGAGGTGGTAGTCGCCGTGGGTGCGGACCACCCGGCCGACCGCGCCGGCGTGCGAGATCAGCCGCAGCCGCTCGCGCACCTCCTCGCCGCGGCCGAGGATCGGCTCGAGCGCGTCGGTCTCGGGGAGGTCGAGGAAGACCTGCTCGATCTCCTCGTCGACCGTCGCGGTGAGCAGCGCCAGCGCCTCGGCGCTCGGCTCCTCCGGCGCGAAGTCGGGATCGGACGAGTCGGACGCGAGCGCGCTGTGCAGCTCGCCGGTGACCTCGCCGAGCCGGCGCAGCCGCGTCAGGAACCCGTCGGGGTCGCTCGCGATCTCCTCGAGCGCGAGCTCCCAGCCGTCGCGGGAGTCCGGGAGGAAGTCCTGGAGGACGCCCAGCGTCGCGTCGATCAGCGGCCCCGAGTACGCGTACCAGCCGACGAGCGGCGCGATGTGCGGGAAGCTGATGTCCGTCAGGAACCGCAGCAGCTCGAGCTCGGGGTTGATCCCGGGCTCGACGCGCCGGTAGGCCTTGAGGATGAGGTCGTCGCCGTAGACGACCGACGAGTTCGACTGCTCGACGCCCACCGGCCTCGGCGCCGGGATCTCGCCGGGGAACGCGCCCGCGTCGACGCTGCGGAACTCGATCGTCCCCTCGCCGGCCTGCACGGTCGTCTCGCCCCGCATCAGGTGCACGAGCTCGCGCGCGAGCGCCGGGTCGCTGAGCCCCTCGTAGACGACGGCGCCGTCCACCTCCGACACGACCTCCGCGTCCGGCTCGTCGCCGTCGGGGCGGACGCCGAGCAGGAGCTGGTAGAGCTCGTGCGTCCCCGCGCCGAAGCGCACCTCGGCGAGCGCGGCGACGAGCAGCGGCGGCTGCGTCCGCAGCACCGCGGAGTCGAGCACGCGCACGCCGGCGACGTCCTGCGCCTTCGAGCCGAACCAGCGCCGGCTCTCGACGAAGGCCGTCAGCTCCTCCTCGCCGAGCGCGGCGAGGTCTCCCTGCTGGATCTCCTGTTCGTTCACCCGTCCTCGCCTTCCCGCAACTGGAACCAGAAGAACCCTCGTGGCGCGAGCGTGAGCAGATACGGCAGCGTGCCGATCTTCGGGAACGGCGTGCGGCCGAACATCTCGACCGGCGTCATCCCGTCGAACCACTGCAGGTCGAGCTCCACCGCCTGGGCGGAGCGCGCCATGTTGTGGACGCAGAGCACGGTGTCGTCCTCGTACCGCCGGATGTGCGCGAACACACGCGGGTTCGAGGTGATGAGCGCCTCGTAGGAGCCGAGCCCGAACACGGGGTGCTGCTTGCGCAGCTCCACGAACCGCCGCAGCCAGCGCAGCAGCGAGCTCGGCGTCCGCAGCTGCGCCTCGACGTTGACTGCCTGGTAGCCGTAGACGGGGTCCATCAGCGGCGGCAGGTAGAGCTGGGCGAAGTCGGCGCGCGAGAAGCCGCCGTTGCGGTCGCCCGTCCACTGCATCGGCGTCCGGACGCCGTCGCGGTCGCCCAGGTAGACGTTGTCGCCCATCCCGATCTCGTCGCCGTAGTAGAGGACGGGCGAGCCGCGCAGCGAGAACATGATCGCCGTCAGCAGCTCGATCTCGGGCCGCCCGTTGTCGAGCAGCGGCGCGAGCCGGCGGCGGATCCCGAGGTTGAGCTTCATCCGCGGGTCCTTCGCGTACTCGGAGTACATGTAGTCGCGCTCCTCGTCGGTGACCATCTCGAGCGTCAGCTCGTCGTGGTTCCGGAGGAAGAGCCCCCACTGGCAGTTCTCCGGGATGTGCGGCGTCTGCCGGAGGATCTCGTAGATCGGCGTCGCGTCCTCGCGCCGCAGCGCCATGAACATCCGCGGCATCACGGGGAAGTGGAACGCCATGTGGCACTCGTCGCCGTCGCCGAAGTAGTCGACGACGTCCTCGGGCCACTGGTTCGCCTCGGCGAGCAGCACGGTGTCCGGGTACGCCGCGTCCACCTCGGCGCGCACGCGCTTGAGGAACTCGTGCGTCTCCGGGAGGTTCTCGCCGTTCGTCCCGTCGCGCTCGTAGAGGTAGGGGACGGCGTCGAGGCGGAAGCCGTCGATCCCGAGGTCGAGCCAGAAGCGCAGCGCCTGCAGCATCGCCTCCTGCACCTCGGGGTTGTCGAAGTTCAGGTCCGGCTGGTGCGAGAAGAAGCGGTGCCAGTAGTACTGCCCGCGCACCGGGTCCCACGTCCAGTTCGACGGCTCGGTGTCGAGGAAGATGATCCTCGCCTCCGTCCAGCGGTCGTCGGTGTCGGACCAGACGTACCAGTCGCCCTTCGGCCCGTCCGGGTTCGTGCGCGACTCCTGGAACCAGGGGTGGTCGGACGAGGTGTGGTTCATGACGAAGTCCGCGATCACCCGGATCCCGCGCCGGTGGGCCGCGTCGACGAGGTTGCGGAAGTCTTCGACCGTTCCGTAGTCCTGGTGCACGCGGTAGAAGTCGGCGACGTCGTAGCCGCCGTCGCGCAGCGGGCTCGCGTACATCGGCAGCAGCCAGATGCAGTCGATCCCGAGCCACTGGAGGTAGTCGAGCTTCTCCTGGATGCCGCGCAGGTCGCCCGAGCCGTCGTCGTCGGAGTCGAAGAACCCGCGCGTGTGGATCTCGTAGAAGACCGCCCGCTTGAACCACAGCGGGTCGCTCTCGAACCAGCTGCCGGAGGCCTCGCTCACTCGCCGATCCTGAACACGTGGCTCTGCCCCGGCTCGAGCCGGACGTAGTTCCGCCCGATCGTCCACGTGTACGCGTCGCCCGAGAGCAGGTCGCGGACGCGGAACGCCGGCGGCAGCCCGGTCGAGGCCGGGACGACCGCGAGCCCCTCCTGCGGGCTCTGCGGGTCGAGGTTGACGACGCAGAGGACGGTGTTGTCGCCCTGCCGCTTCGCGTAGCCGAGCAGCGAGTCGTTCTCGGTCTCGACCCAGACGAGGTTGTCGAGCCGCTGGAAAGCCGGGTTCTCGCGGCGGATCTCGTTCAGCCGCTTGACGAGCGGGAGCAGCGGGCCGTCGAGGCTGCGGCTCTTCGCCTCGTACTTCTCCGAGTCGAGGTACTCCTCGCTGCCCTCGCGTACCGGCACGTTCTCGCAGTGCTCGTAGCCGGAGTAGATGCCGTAGGTCGGCGACAGCGTCGCGGCGAGCACGAGCCGCGCCTCGAACGCCGGGCGGCCGCCCTGCTGGAGGTAGGCGTGGAGGATGTCGGGCGTGTTCGCGAAGAAGTTCGGCCGGTAGTAGGGCGACCACTCGAACAGGTCCTCGAGGAACTGGGTCAGCTCCCACTTCGAGTTCTTCCAGGTGAAGTACGTGTACGACTGGGCGAAGCCGATCTTCCCGAGCGTCTGCATCATCTCGGGCCGCGTGAACGCCTCCGCGAGGAAGATCACCTCCGGGTCCTCGGCGCGGATCTCCGCGATCAGCCACTCCCAGAACGGCACCGGCTTCGTGTGCGGGTTGTCGACGCGGAAGACGCGGACGCCGCGCCGGACCCACGCGCGCACGACCTCGAGCAGCGCGTTCCAGAGCCCCTGCCAGTCCTCGGAGTCGAAGTTGACGTTGTAGATGTCCTGGTACTTCTTGGGCGGGTTCTCCGCGTACTTCAGCGTCCCGTCGGGCCGGCGGTGGAACCACTCGGGGTGCTCCTTCAGCCACGGGTGGTCCGGCGAGCACTGGATCGCGAAGTCGAGGCAGATCTCGCAGCCGACCTCGCGCCCCTTCCGCACCATCGACTCGAACTCGGCGAGCGTCCCGAGCTCCGGGTGGACGGCGTCGTGGCCGCCCTCCTCCGAACCGATCGCCCAGGGGCTGCCGGGATCGTCCGGGCCGGCCTCGAGCGTGTTGTTCGGCCCCTTCCGGTTGGTGCGCCCGATCGGGTGCACCGGCGGCAGGTAGAGGACGTCGAAGCCGAGCTCGGCGAGCTCGGGCAGCACGCGCTCGACGCCCGCGAAGCCGCCCCACGAGCGGGGGAAGAGCTCGTACCAGGAGCCGAACACCGCGCGCTCGCGGTCGACGTCGACCTCGAAGGTGCGCGTGGTCGTGAACTCGGAGCGGTCGGAGTCGGCGTTCTCGAGCGCCTCCTCGACGGTGAGCGACTCGACGCCGTAGAGCGCGGCGCCCTCGGAGAGCTCGCTCGAGACGTCCTCCTGGCCGGCGTCGACCTTGCGGCGCAGCTCGTGCCGCCACGAGGCGAAGCGGTCGACCCACGCGCCCACCGCCACCTCCCAGCGGCCGCACGTGTCGAGCTCCACGTGGCCGAGCCAGCGGTCGTTCCCCTCGTGGTACATCAGCGTCTCGCGCCAGCGCCGCTCGCCCTTCGGGCGCGCGCGCACGGCCGCGCCGAGGATCTCGTGGCCGTCGCGGAAGACCGTCGCCGCGACCTCGAGGCGGTCGCCGAGCACGTACTTCGCGGCGTAGCGGCCGCAGTCGACCTGCGGCTCGACGTGGAGGATCTGGATCCGCCGCGGCGGTTCTTTCGTCTTCAGCGGGGGCATGGAACGGTCTCCCCTTTCAGAAGTCCCCTCGTCGTAAACGGAGCTCCGCGTGAACCTTCCCCGATCCAGCGGCGTCCTGCTGCACCCGACCTCGCTCCCCGGCGGCCGCCTCGGCGAGGAGGCCTACCGCTTCGTGGACTGGCTCGCCGCCGCGGGCCAGTCGTGGTGGCAGGTGCTGCCGCTCGGCCCGCCCGACGAGTTCGGCTCCCCGTACGCCGCCCGCTCCGCGTTCGCGGGCTCGCCGGCGCTGCTCGCGGAGCCGCGCGCGCGGGTGACGGAGGACGAGCTCGAAGCGTTCGTCGCCCGGCACCCGTTCTGGATCGGCCACTGGGCGGCGTTCGCGGGCGACGGCGCGATCGCCGACCAGGTGCGGTTCGAGCGCGAGTGGGGCGCCCTGCGCGAGTACGCGGCCGGGCGCGGCGTCCGGCTGATCGGCGACCTGCCGATCTACGTCGCGCCGGGCGGCGCCGACCACGTCTCGCACCCGGAGCTCTTCCAGCGCGGCGTCGTCGCCGGCGTCCCGCCCGACGCGTTCAGCTCCACCGGCCAGCTCTGGGGGAACCCGCTCTACGACTGGACGACGCTGCGCAACACCGGCTACCGCTGGTGGACGGAGCGCTTCCGCCGCACCTTCGAGCTCGTCGACGTCACGCGCGTCGACCACTTCCGCGGCTTCGTCGCCTACTGGTCGGTGGACGAGCGACGGAAGACCGCGAAGAGCGGCACGTGGCGGCGCGGCCCGGGCCGAGAGCCGTTCGACGCGGCGCGCGCGGAGCTCGGCGAGCTGCCGCTGATCGCGGAGGACCTCGGCGTGATCACGCCGCCGGTCGAGCGGCTGCGCGACGAGCTCGGGCTGCCCGGGATGCGCGTGCTCCAGTTCGGCTTCGGCGGCGGGCCGGACAACGAGCACCGCGCGGACAACGTGCCGGAGCACGCGGTTGTCTACACGGGCACGCACGACAACGACACCTCGCGCGGGTGGTTCGACTCGCTCTCGCGGCAGGAGCAGCGGGCGACCGGCCTCGACCCCGACCGGCCGCACTGGGAGCTGATCCGGCAGGCGCTCGGCTCGCGCGCGCGGCTCGCCGTCTTCCCCGCCCAGGACGTGCTCGGGCTCGGCAACGAGGCCCGGATGAACTTCCCCGGCCGCTCCGACGGGAACTGGTCGTGGCGGCTGCGACGCGGGCAGCTCACCGACGAGCTGGCGGCGCGGCTGCGCGAGGAGACGGCGGCCGCGGGGCGCGAGGGGGCAGAATCCTGAGCGCCGTGCCCGTCCGCGTCCTCGCCGTCCTCGCCGCCGCGCTCGCCCTGGCGGGCTGCACCCACGAGGAGGGCGCGACCGAGGAGACGCCCGCGCCGCAGGAGCCGGAGCTCGTCGAGACGCGCGAGGTGCCGCCGGGGAGGACGGGGCAGATCGAGCAGGGCGCGGACACGCTCTTCGGCTCGATCCCCGGGATCGTCCGCGAGCTGGAGCCGTCGGTCGTCTCCGTCCTCCGCGAGGGCGGGATCGGCAGCGGCGTCGTCTGGCGGCCGAACCTCGTCGTCACGAACCACCACGTGATCGAGGGCGCCGCGCAGGTGACGGTCGCGCTCGCGACCGGCGAGCGGCTGCCGGCGACGGTGGAGGCGTCCGACCCGCGCACCGACCTCGCGCTGCTGCGGGTCGAGCGCGACGACCTGCCGCCCGCGGAGTTCGCCGACGCGCTGCCGGAGGTCGGCTCGCTCG
>Ga0247713_1001107_pt1 | contig 14100 bp, 16 predicted proteins | sample 21E_NmetaG_FD_189936 | JGI IMG/M metagenome (GOLD analysis project Ga0247713, IMG submission 189936) | Soil microbial communities from hillslope of Landscape Evolution Observatory, University of Arizona, Oracle, AZ, United States - 2-1-E_N | ecosystem: Engineered > Artificial ecosystem >... | reverse complement strand
AGACAAGCATCCTCGGTCGCGGGCGTGTGCCTACAGCCTTCGACGTGTTCGGCGTGGCTCCAGGGCGCTGACCAGCGCCGATGGGCCGAGATGTGTGCTCATCCCGGCGTCACCTGCGGAACTCCGGATGGAAGCAGTCGTCGATTCCCTACATCGACGGGCGCCCGGTCGACCCCGACGCGGAGAGCTCGTTCACGGCGGCGGTCTACGAGGCGGTGCGTGCCGCGTGGCTGTACGACCCGAGTCTCGACCTCGTGGCCGTCGCCGACGATGCCAACAACGGACGATTCGGCGCCTGCTGCATCGCCTGGTTCGACTCCGCGACGGGCGTGTGCGAGATCGAACCACTCGGCGTCGCGCCCGAGAACCGCCGTCGCGGCCTCGCCATCGCGCTGTGCCTAGAGGTCGCCAACCTCGTCGGCGACCGTGGCGGCACCCACGTGTACATCAACGCCCAGCCTCAACCCCGCTACGTCGCGTCGACGTCCGCCTACTTCGCCGCCGGGTTCGAGCTCGTGGAAAGAGCGACGACCTATGCCACGGCAACTCGCCGGTAGGTCGGCGGGCGCTGCTGCCGAGCTGTGATCGCCGGCGGCGACGAGCCCGCCCCGATCGACGGGTATCGCGCATGGTGAGTGCGCAACCGAGTGTCGGCCCGCGAGGCTTCGGATTCTGCCTTGGCTACGCGGGTGGCGCGGCTACGGACGAGTCGATCGCCCGGTCGAGCCCGTGCCGCGGCGCTCGTAGAGGGCGGCCGACTGACCGGCCCTTGACGTGGGCCGGTCAAGCGCGCGGCGCAGCGGAGGTCCAACACGAGTCGCGGGCCGGCCCTTGACGGGCCCGGGCAGCGAGCAGGCCGGGACCGACACTCGAGGTCATCGGCCGCCCCAGTGGCCGGCTTGGTCGCCTGCCCACCGCGGACGGTCTTCGGGGCTGGGAGTCACAGGGCCTCGATACCATGGTTGCAGACCGGTGTCCCGGACGCCCTGAGGGTCCGCTCCCGGCGGGTCACGCTTTCCTACAGTCGAGGCATGAGAGGAGGTCGGTCGTAATGGCGCGCTCGGACCTCCTCATCGACTTGGTGGACGCTGAGCGGCGAGGCGACAAACAGCGGTTTCGGGCTCTCGTCGAGGCCATCATCGCCGAGGAGCGGGCCAACCAGCACCACTTGGTCGCGGATCGCCTGGCCGAGCTCATCACGACGATGGGCTCTTCCGAGCTGCTGAGCCGGGACGACGCCGCCACTCGGGTTGCCGACCTGGTGCTCGACGTCGTGCCCAAGCGGCGCCTGGCCTCGCTCCAGCTCCAGCCCGGGGTTCTGCGGGCGGTGCAGGAGTTGATCGAGGAGCACCAGCGGGTCGAGCTGTTGCGGAGTCACGGGCTCGAACCCCGCAGCCGTGTGCTGCTCGACGGCCCGCCGGGCAACGGCAAGACGAGCCTGGCCGAGGCGATCGCCACCGAGACGATGCTGCCCTTCTACGTCGTGCGCTACGAGGGCGTCGTGTCGAGCTTCCTGGGCGAGACGGCGTCCCGGCTCGACCACGCGTTCGAGTTCGCCCGCACGCGGCGCTGCGTGCTGTTCTTCGACGAGTTCGACACCATCGCCAAGGAGCGTTCGGACGTGCACGAGACGGGCGAGATCAAGCGGGTGGTGTCGACCCTGCTCCTCCAGATCGACCGGCTGCCCTCGCACGTGATCGTAGTGTGCTCCACGAATCACTCAGAGCTGCTGGACCGGGCCGCGTGGCGGCGGTTCCAGCTCCGGCTAGAGCTGCCCGCGCCGTCGCGGGCGGAGGCGACGCAGTTCCTCGAGACTTTGTCCGTCCGCCTTGGCGGCGACCTGGGGCTGGCGCCCCGCACTCTCGCGGACAAGCTGGCCGGCGCGAGCTACGCCGAGCTGGAGCAGGTGGCGCTCGACATCCGGCGCCGGCTGGTGCTGGCACTCCCGGACGGCAACCTGGTCGAGATCGCCCGCACGCGGATGGAGCAATGGCGGAAGCAAGCCCACCCGTAGGGGATGGCCGGCCGCTCCTCGCTTTCCCGCCCGCTGCGTCCGGCGAGATCCCGCCGACGGGCGCCGCGAATCCGTACCGGCCCGTCACCCGCCCATCGCCCGGGTGGCAGGGAGTGCGTCTGACGCCGCAGTTCTCGACGCTGAGGGCGGCCCTGGAGGCAGAGCGGGCCCAACTGGCGGAAGCGACCACCGCCGCCGACCCCGAGCTCGTGGCGGTGTTCGACCTCGCAGGCAGCGTCGACGGGTTCCTGCGCGCCACCGCCGGGGTCGAGGGCCTGGAGTTCCTGGCCGACCTGCAAGAGGACCGCGTCGAGCCCGACGACGACTTCTACTACGAGGCCAACGGCGAGGTCGCGGACGACGGGGTGCCACAGTCGCTCTACATAGTGATGACCAACGCCCAGGCCGTCACCGAGCTGGTAAGGCTCTTCGAGGCGTGGCAGGCCGACCCCGGCATCACGTTCGAGCGGGGCCTCAACCCGCTGAAGGACGTGTTCGGCCTCTTGCGCTCCATCCGCCGCTGGGGACCGGAGGACCGCGTCCGCGAGACCGGCCTACTGGAGAAGTGGGCCGAGGAGGTCGCGGTGGTGGGTGGCCAGGGCTCGTCGCGCGTCGAGATCGAGCTGTGGTATCGCGCCGACCAGCCGGCGCGGGCGCGCGCCCAGGCCGACGTGACCGCGATCATCGCCACCTCCGGCGGCTCGATCCTGGCATCCTCTGACCACGAGGCCATCGCCTACCACGCCGTGCTGGCGGAAATCCCCACCGCGCAGGTGGAGCATGTCCTCGCCGAGGGGGTCGAGGCGATCGCGCTCCTGACCACCGAGGCGATCATGCTGGTGAGCCCGCATCGCACGATGGCGATCGACACGCCGAATCCGAGCGCAGACGTGCCCGCCGACCTAGACGCGACGTTGCCCTCAGGGCAACCGCGGGTGGCATTGCTCGACGGCGTGCCCCTGGCGAACCACGCCGCCCTCGACGGGCGGCTCGTTGTCGACGATGCCGACGACCGGGCCGCTCGGTACGGCGTCGCGCAGCGGTGTCACGGAACCGCCATGGCCTCGCTCATCATGCACGGCGACCTCGGGAGCCCCGGCCCGGCGATCCGTCAGCCGCTGTACGTGCGGCCGATCCTCGTCCCGCACGAGCACTTCGGGCGCACGGAGGTAGTGCCTCGCAACGAGCTGCTGGTCGACCTCGTCCACCGCTGCTTCTGGCGCATTTTTGAGGGGGACGGGAACGCCCCTCCCGCTGCGCCCGGCGTGCGCATCGTGAACCTGGCCATCGGGGATCCCACGCGCGTATTCGTGAGGCGGCTGAGTCCACTGGCGCGCCTGCTGGACTGGCTGGCGCATCGCTACAACGTGGTCGTCGTCGTCAGCGGGGGGAACCACCCGTCGTGTCTTCCCCTGGTGCCCGCCGACGTGCTGCCCGACCAGGACGCGGCGGTGGCGGCGGCGAGCCGATCGCTGCACGAGCGGGCCCGCCAGCGGCGTCTGCTCTCACCCGCCGAGGCGCTCAACGTCGTCACCGTGGGTGCCACACACGCCGACGCCGTGGCGATGGACCTTCCCGACACCGTGGTCGATCTGGTGAGCGCTGGCGCCCCGGCTGCTTACTCGCCCGTCGGCTTCGGCTTCCGCAGGTCGGTCAAGCCTGAGGTGCTGCTTCCCGGCGGCCGCCAGATTTTCCGGTCGCCGCCGCCAGGCGCGACAGGGTTACTCGAGGTCGAGCCCGCCGACACCGTCGCGACGGGCCCGGGTGTGGCGGTGGCGGCGCCAGGTCTTTTCGGGGAGGTCGACAGCGTCGCGTACTCGTGCGGGACCAGCAATGCGGCTGCGCTGGCGACGCGCAACCTCAACGCCATCTTCGACGTGCTGGAGACACTGACCGTCGATGCCGCGGGCTCGCCGTTCCCGGACGCGCAGTACCACCCGGTACTGGCCAAGGCGCTGTTGGTTCATGCCGCGGGATGGCACGAACTCGCTCCGAACATGCGCGAGGCCCTCGGTCTGTCGGGGCACGCGGTACGACGGGAGCTCACTCGGCTGCTGGGCTACGGCCCGGTACGGGACGATCGAGTCGCCGCCGCCGACCGCGTCCGGGTCGTGCTGGTGGGCGCAGGCTCGGCGACCCGCGATCGACGCCAGACGTTCAGGTTCCCGCTCTCGGCGGCGCTGTCGGCTTCGCGGGAGTGGCGACGCCTCACCATTACGCTGGCGTGGCTGTCGCCGGTCAACGTGCGATCGCAGAGGTACCGGATGGCACGTCTGTGGTTCAAGCCCCCGCGCGACGAGCTGGCGGTCGACCCGATAGAGGCCGACCGGTACGCCGTCGAGAAGGGCACTGTGCAGCACCAGGTGCTGGAGGGCGATGCCGCGGTGGCCTTCGTGGACGGCGCCGCCCTTGCGATCGACGTGGACTGCCGCGCCGATGCGGGGCCGTTGACGAGCCCAGTCAAGTTCGGCGTCGCTGCGTCGCTCGAGGTATCGCCGCGGGTAAGGGTGGACCTCCATGCCCAAGTGGCGGCGCTCCTGCGCCAGGACGTACGTCAACGCGCTCGCGCTCAGGTGCCCGCCCGGTGAGGTGGCTGCCCATCACCGGTCATACAACGTCCGCAAGAACGAGGCTGGTAGCGCTAGAACGACGTGGCGACGCCAGAATGGAGCGCCCCGCGCCAGATCGACGGTGAGGTGCGCCTTCGCAGGCACCAGAACGTGCGGGCCCTGCGCCTCCAGCGGCGGCGGGCGGCGCATCCCATTTCGGCCGCAAGACCTTCGGACACACTGCTCGGTCATCGAGTGCCCGCGCCCCAGTAGAACGGCCCCGAGGTGCCCTTGACAGTGATGTTCCACCGCAGATCCCGCAGGCGACGTTCCAGCTCCACGGGTTCATACGGGACCTTGATCACCCGGTACGGGGTGCCGTCCAAGAGTTGACGCTGCACGACAATTGAGTCGCCACCCTGGATCAGCTCCCGTTCCGTCCGATGGTTGTCGTCGAAAAAGAACACGTGCCCGTCGGGCGCGAGTGCCTCGGCCACGAGTGACCAGAAGGGCTCGAACCTCTCAGCGGGCACGTGGGAGATCCAGAATCCGAAGAAGACTGCGTCGTACCGACGATCCGGCCTCCACGAGAACAGATCGGCTTGGATGAAGCGGACGGGCGTACCGCTGAGACGGGCGCGTGCACGAGCGAGCATCTCTGGCGCTCCATCGACGGCGGTGATGCTGTTCGCTGAGGCGAGGAGCCTCCCGGTCCAGATGCCGGAGCCGCACGCGACTTCAAGCACGTCGCCGGTGGGACGAAACGAGTCGATGGCCGACAGCAGCTCGTCTCGCCCCGGAGCGTCGATCGCATGGCGCTCGTACTCGTCGGCGACCGCCCGGTAGTAGGCGAGCTGTTCGGCCAGAGCCTTCGACCAGGCTCTCATAGCGCGAGGCTACCGAGGAAGGCGGAGCAGGACGGAGACGCATCACCAGTACCCGGGGGACACGGACTGCGCCGCACGAGATTCCGATGCGAGAGGCGCCATAACGACTGCGATGCGTGCCGCGCCTGTGCGGTGGACCGGACTCGCAGCTGACGCCTCGTGGCACGATCTTGACCGTGCGCGGCCTGATCATTGACATCGGTGGAGTACTCGTCCAGGACCACGTGCTCGAGACGATGGAACGATGGGCCGACCAACTCGTATTGACCCGAGAAGAGCTGCTGGCGGCGATCTACGGCGGCAACGACGACGCAGTCCTCATCGGCCGCGTCACGGAAGATGAATGGTGGGAGGTTGTCCACAAGCGACTTGGTATGGACACGTCCGATCTTCGCGGCGAATTGGAGTCGGGACAGACCTGGAGTGACGAGCTGGTCGCCGTCCTGCGTAGTGCGAAGGCCGCTACACGGACGGCGATCTTGAGCAACGCGTGGCCCTCGCAGCGAGCACGGATGGTCGAGCGCGGGCTGGGTGATCTTGTCGATGAACTGCTCTTGTCATGCGAGATCGGCTGCGCCAAGCCTGACGTGAACGCGTTCATAATCGCGCTTGAGCGCTTGGGGACCGCCCCCGCCGAGACGCTAGTCGTTGATGACACGCCCGGGCACGTCGCCGTTGCGGAGAAGCTGGGCATCAGCGGACATGTGCACTCGACGATCGAGGACACGATCAAGGCCGTTCGCCGCTTCGCTGCGGGATCGTGACTGGCTTCGGCCTTGACTCGCGGCGACCCGAACGACGGATATTCGGGACCCCGATCGACTGGGCGGGACTACACCTTCAGCGTGGCCGTCACGACCGAACGCCTGATCCTCCGGCAGTGGCGGGACGAGGACCGCGAGCCATTCGCCGCCCTCAACGCGGACTCCGTCGTCATGGAGTTCTTCGCCCGACCGCTCACCCGCGCTGAGAGCGATGCCAGCCTCGACCGGCTTCGGACGGACATCCAACGGAACGGCTATGGGTTTTGGGCCGTCGAGGTGAAGGACGGCCCTCGCTTCGTTGGCTTCGTTGGACTACGCGAGGTTCGTGACCCCCTTCCCTTCGCACCCGCTCACGAGGCGGGCTGGCGGCTGGCCCGCGAATACTGGGGCCGTGGCTATGCCACCGAGGCAGGCACCGCCGCCTTGGCGTTCGGGTTCGATCAACTCGGGCTCGACGAGATCGTCGCTTACGCCGTGGCGGAAAACGTCCGGTCCCGGCGGGTGATGCACCGGCTGGGCATGCTCTACAACGCCGATGAGGATTTCGACGACCGGCTGTGGCCCGGCGGCGAGTCGTACCGGCGCCATGTGGTGTATCGAAAACGCCGTCCGCCGGATTGAGTACGTTCCCCGTGCCTACGGGGACTGTTGCAGTGGCGGGCGGCTGCGGGGACCGCGTCGCGACCCTGCTCCGACCGTGACCGCTGGCACCTCGCGTTCGCACCTATCGGCCGGCGCGTCTGCCAGGTGCGGGAGTAGTCTCGGGTCAGCGCTCGTTCGGGGACGCGCCGAGACTCGCCGGAAGGCTGGAAGCCACCTCGAGGAAGTGGGAGTGAGCGACGTCCCACGATCCTCGACTCCGCCCGTGCGAGTCCGGGCGAGAAGCGAGGCGTGTGATGAAGACGTTGCCCGACACCCCCAACCTTGACCACCTCCGCCAGCAGGCCAAGGACCTTCTGCCGCAGCTGCGGACGGTGCGGCCGGGCGCCAGCCCGTCCGCAGCCCAGGCGCTCGTGGCCGAGCACTGCGGCTTCCGGACGTGGCCCGACCTCAAGGCCGAGGTGGAGCGCCGCACCGCCGCGACCGGACCCGTCGATGCGGGTGGGAGCATGGCGCAGACCGTTGCCGCCGCCTTCGACCTGGGTGCCCCGGCCGGACCGCTGCAGGCACTGACCCGCCAGTGGGCGGGCCAAGCTTGGGCCCTCACGACCGACCGAGGCCGGTGGTTGGCGCGCCGGCTCTTCGACTGGCACGACGAGGCCGGGGTCGCCAGCGAGGCGGCGCTGGCCGAGGCGGCGGTCAAGGCGGGGATCACCACTCTGGAGCCGGTCCGGTCCATGGCGGGGGCGATCGTCGAGCGGCTCGGCGAGGAACCTGGCGCGTCTACACGCTGCCGCCGCTCGGGCCGGACCCAGCGCTGCCCGCCGACCCACGTCACGCGGCGGCGGCCAGACGGATCGTCGGCACGGTCCACGCACTACGGCTGACCCCTCCGGTGCCCGTCGTGCCGTGGGTCTCCCATGTGCGGCCCGAGCGCCAATGGCGGGAGCTGCAACGGGCCGCGGCCCAGCATGGGTTGGCGTGGGCGGATCGCCTGGACAGGGAGATCCCGGACATCATGGACGCCTACGGGGCCGTCGGGGCCCTCGACAATGCGGGCGAGGTCGTCTTCTCGGCCTGCCACTACGCCTTCGCCACGATGGGACCAGACGATTTGGCCGTCACGACGTGGGAGCACGCCGGAGCCACCCCGGTCCGGTGGGACTTCGGCACCCTGCTGGCAGGGTGGTCGGGAGGCGTGGACGACGCCGTGAACGCGCCGGCCGCGTCGGCGTTCGTCGCGGGCTACGCCGAGACCGCGGGAGGCCTGCTGCACCGGCTGAACCCGCGACATCTTCGCGTCGGCGGTGTGTGCGAACCACAGCTGGCTGTTCACACGTCCGCCTGTCGCTCTGCGCGGGCGACGCCGACCGGCAGGCGGTTGCGGCCAAAGAGGTACCCTGGCTTCTCGAGCGCCTGCCCTCGCGCGCGCAGTTCAACGCCGTGCTGGACAGCGTTGCTCTGGGGGCGGGGTTGTTCTACCCGCAGTGTGACCGTGACGACGGAAGCGTGCGCGCAGCCTCTCGGCAACGAATTGATCACAGCGGCGACGCCGGTCGGTGTGAGAATGCCAGGCGTGGACCAGCTATCGCATGCTCGAAGGCTGCTCCTTGATCGGTTCCGATGGACGAGCGGTCATGCCGACTTCGCTGCCATCCTCCGCGATCCTGAGGTGCTCGCCACCGCCGGACCGGCGCTCGTTCACCGCTTTCGCCACCAGCGCGTGGATTGCATAGCTGCCGTGGAAGCTCGAGGGTTCGTGCTCGGCGCGCTCGCAGCTCGGGAGCTTGGAGTGGGGCTGGCGCTCATACGGAAGCCGGGCGCGGTGCATCCGGGAGCTGACCGCGAGCGTGCAAGTTCGCCAGACTGGCGGGGACGCCACCTCGAGCTCGAACTGAGCCGGCGGGCAGTGCGGCCGGACGACCGCGTTCTACTCGTGGATGATTGGATCGAGACGGGGAGCCAGGCATGCACCGCCGTCCGTCTTGTCGAACGCCTCGGAGGTCTCGTGGTCGGTGTCACCGTGCTGGTCGACGACACGTCGGAGGAGGTGCGACGGGAACTGAATGTGGTCGGACTCGTGACGTCCGATGAGCTCCCGCAACCGGCCTCGACGGGGGATCACTGAACCCGCCCCGACAGAACGACGGCGATGGTTGCAGGTCCGGTCGAGCGGGATCGCGCCCGAACGTCGTGAGGGAATCGCGGTGGCGGGTCTCGACGCCGCCTGCTGCGACAGTGATCGTCCGGCCGGCGACACGGAGGGACGACCCGCGCTGGATGCAGCAACTCGCCGCCGGATCAGGCCTTCGGGGTGGCATCCGGGCGGGCTCGGGTGGGGTTGTCGGGGTGCGCTCACCGATGCGGTGGTCGTCGCCGTCGACGACAACGAGGACGGGTGGAGGGATGACTTGGAAAGCCGCGGGGGCGAACTGAACGACTCGCTGGTGTGGCGGACGGAGGACCGCCTGCACACGGACGAGGCGACGGTGGCGATGTTGGTCGAGTTGGCCGCAGCGGACGATGCGGTCGGCAGGGTCATCACCGATCTCGAAGTCAACTCTCCTGGCAACGGCAGCGTGTGGGCGTCCGGACGAGCGTGCGTCGATGGGACGCCGGCGTTGCTCAAGCTGGGCGCCCGCCCCTCCGAGCGCGACTGGATGAGCGCGGTGGCCGCGGCGAATGCCGACGTCGTCCCGCGGGTGTTTGGCTCCGGCGAGCTACGTGGAGTTGGGTGGCTCGTGCTGGAGCGGTGTGCCGCCACGCTCGATCGACGGTCGCCCGCCCACGTCGCCTCCGTCCTCACCGCCGCCGCACGCTGGCAGTGCGCCGGCGCCGCCATCGAGGTCGCCACGGATGCGATGGGCCCGGACTGGCTCTACGAGATGCTGGGCGCCGCAGCTTCGCAGTCCTGTCCAGGCGACATCGCCGGGGTGATCGGCGGCGTAGAACGGAACTGGGAGTTCGTTGTCTCCGAGTGCGGCCTCACGCCGAACCACGGGGATGTGCACACCGCCAACGCGGTGGCACGCGATCCCACCGGTCCCGCGCTCCTCATCGACCCGATGCCTATCGCCACGGTGTGGCCCTGGGACGCCGCCTACCTCGAGGCCGTGGTCGCTCCATACCTGGGCCCGGCCGAGGTTGGGTACGGAGCGGGCTTTGTTCACGCCCTTGCCCGCGAGCGGCGCGTGTTGGGGCTAACCGACCACGAAGACCAGCTCGATCGCGTCGAGAGCGTGGTCCTTGCATGGGCGGCCGCCGCGTGGTGGCGCATGGCGCCATGGCGCCACGCGAATGCCCAATGGCGCGCCTGGGTCGAGCGGTGCGTAGCCCCGCCGACATAAATGTCGAGGCGAAGCAGAATCGCGATCGCGCGCAACCGAACGACGGTGAACGTGGGTGGTCTGGCGCGACAGATCGTCAGCGGCGTTCTCGCCCACACTCCTATTCGGGCGCAATCCACCGGACGGATCTGCATACCGGAGCCGCCTGGGGTGCATCGCATGCCGTTGAATGAGCGATCGACGCAGAAGCGCATCGGTACGCTCGTCTGTCGTGCAACCCGTCACCGAGGGTCGACGCCCCTGGCTAATAATCGTCACGGGTCAGCCGGGCAGTGGGAAATCATCTCTGGGCTTGCGCCTCGCAGCTTCCCTTCGCGTTCCCTATCTCAGTCGCGACGACGTTCGCTGGGGCCTACAGGCCACGGCCGGCCTATGGGGGAACCAGCTCCGGGGCACCTTGGACCGCGACGTAGCTCGAGAAACGTTCATCCAGCTCGTCGAGGAGGTCGCACGTCGAGGGGTCACTGCCGTTCTTGAGTTCATCCCGTTCCGCGGTCGCCTTCACGAAATGGAGCGCCTTCGGTCTGTCGCTGAGTGCCTGGTCCTCCTTACCTCTTGCCGCGATGCTTCTCGACGGGCGGAAGAACGTGAGCGCTGCGACTCGCTGCTCAACCGCGACGGCGTCCTCTCGGCCCTCGGCCACGGTTCCATGAAGGACTACCTCCGCAATGGCGAGGAGCAACGCGAGGCTGTACGGCAGGCGATGGCGACGGAGTTCGCCGTTCCGACACTCCAAGTGCGGACGGACGAGGGCTACGAGCCGTCCGTCGACCTCATCATCGAGTGGGTGATCGGCCATGCGGGCGGCTGACCCGTGGTTCCCTCGTCCAAGTCGTGCGCTTGGGTTTCATTCCGTCGGAAAGTTGTCGGCTACGCCGGCCCCGACTCCTCGGGCGAGGGGAGCTACACATCGACGGATCGTGCGCATCCCGCCGGGCCCGAACGCGCCACGATGACGGAGTGAGTCACCACATTTGGGACGAACGGCACGTCGAGGTGCAGGACGGCCAGAACGAGGTTGACGCTGTCCGTGCGGTGCGAGCGAGAACGCGCGCGCTTCTGGCGGACCTCGACGTCGTCGCGGACCTCGGGAGTGGAACAGGTACGGGGGCCGCTGACCTATCCGGCTTCGCCGTCGCAATCGACTCCTCGCGCGTCATGGTGACCGCGTCCGCGGCGCGCGGCGTCGCCACCGTGCAGGCCGACGTTGCATCGCTGCCGATTCGATCCGGGTCCGTGGGCGGGATCCGATGTGATCGCGTGCTGTACCACCTTGACGAACCAGAACCTGAACTTGCGCTGTCCGAAGCTGTGAGGGTGACTCGGCGCGGCGGCAGGATCGTCTGCGCCCATCCCGACCACGAGTCGATGGTCATCGCTGTCCCCGGCGCGCCGGAGCACCTAATCGCCTTGACGAAGTGGACCCGCATCGAGCTCAACTATCGAAGCGGCCGGGCTCCGCGAATGGTCCCTGCGATGCTCTACTCCCTGGGCTGTGTCGACGTGCGCACTGAGGCCTTCACCGCCGTGATCGAAGACCCGGACGCCGCGCCGTACGCGCTTCCGCACTGGCTCAGATCTTGGAAGCGGGCCGGCAAGATCGACCTTGAGGACGCGGAGCTCGCCCTTTGGGACGAGGCGATCGAAGCAGCCAGAGCCGATGACGGTTTCTTCTTCACGCTGACCTATCTACTGACGCACGCCACCGTCGCATGACTGTCGTCACCTCGAAGGAGCCGACCCGAACGACGGCTACGCGACCGTTGACCCCGCGCAATATCGGCGCGGCGAAGCCGGCGAACCCCGGTTACGGCAGCCGCCTTGTCGGCCGTTTGAACCCGATCCGCACGGCATAGAGCGGTCGCGCATCGAACTCGGCCTGAGGCCAGACAGCCGGCCGTCCGACCTCCGCGCACAAGTGCGCTACGGCATCTCCTGTCCAGACACCCACAAGTTCGTCCGAGCGGTAGTCGGGCACCGCGAGGCCGAAGTGGTCGAGTACTTCGTAGGCCCAGAGCTGACAGTTTGCGCCGTCGTCCAGCTTGCCACGGGGAACTGCTCCCGGAAAGCGCTCGCCGGCGTACCGCACGTCCCAGTACCAGTCCGGCAAGCCGGCGAGCGGCCCCAGATGCACTCAAACATCCTGCTCGATGGAGTGCCCTCCCGCGTCGCAAGGCCGAACGCCAGGGGTGGGCGCCTCCTACGTGGCGGCGCCATATATCGCTCGGGTGCGGCTGCGAGGCCGAGGGCGTGTTCCAGCCGCACAGTCGACGTACCGACGACGTCGCCGTGTTTCCGTTATCGGTAGGGGTCGGTCGCGAGACTGGGGCGCCAACAGCGGCCTAGTTCAACGAACTCGGACTGCTTGGAGGCCTCGTGGTGGAGCAGGAGCGCGTGACTCTGTCGGTTGAAGAGGCGGCGGGAATACTCGGGATCTCGCGGGCTCATGCGTACGAGCTCGTTCGGCGAGGAGCGCTTCCTCGCCTGCGCCTCGGCCGGCGCGTTGTCATCCCGCGGAAGGCGCTTGAGGAGTTCGTCGAGGCCGCTACCGATCGTTCCTCGCCGGTTGCGGCGAGCTGACACGGGCCAGCGACGCCAACCGACGACCGGGCTGACCACCCATGCGCATATGTGGGGCTGCCGCGAGATTGGCGGGGCTTCGGCGGCCTAGTTGGTCATGCCGAGAGTCCACTACCTGACGATCCGGTGCTCGACGGGTTGCGAGGCGTGGCTGGCGCCGCCCTGGTTGCAGGGCCATCGTGCTCGTTGCACCGGCCGTCCCTGGGTTGAGGATCTGCCGGACCGGGCGGTGATCCCCGCGCCGCTCGTAGGCGCGCTGCTCTCGGTGCTTCCCCGGGCGTTCGTGCAGGAAGCAGAACGACCGAAGGTAGCCCGGTCTCGCCAGGACGGCGTCGCTCTCGACTTCCGGCACGGCGTCACCGTGCGTTCCCCGGTCGACGGGGTGCCGGCGCGCAGGTGGTTGCGTGTGGCCACGGCGGCGGTCGAGACCAAGGGCCTCTCGTCCGTGCGCCTGGCACTGTCACCGGAGGGATTCAGCGCCCTCGAACAGGAACTGGTCCCGCCCGGGACGGAGGCTGTGTGCCCGGACTGCGGCGAGAGCGTGACCGCCCGCGGGCTTGCCACGCATCGGGCGACGAGCGGCGCGTGCCGTTGGCGGCGGGCGGCGGCGGAGGTTCGGGAAGCCTGGGCGGCCGGATGGCGCGATCCGTACAGCGTGGAGGGCGCGCCGCTCACCTGGGGCGAGCTGGTCGGCAGGGTTCACTGGCAGCGGCGGCTGGTCACGGTCGACTTCCCCCGCTGGACTGCCGTCCTCCTCAAGCCGTAGCTCGGCCGCGTGTACGGCGGGATCAACCGGCAGCGCGGGCCAGCGCGGCGCGCTCGGCGACCTCGCGCGGTAAGGCTTCGTCGATGAGGGCACGGCGCCTCGCGCGGAGCACGGGGTCGTCCGGGGCGGGTCCGAAGATCGCTTCCTCGGCGTTCGCCGGCCGCTCAGCCTCGGTGACGGCGGCATCGCGCCGGTAGGTCTCGATCCTCTGGTAAAGGGTGCGGAGGTCGGACGGCTCGTGCACGCAGACGCCGCGTGCCGCGTGGTGGGCGAGATGCGGCCTGGCCCAAGGAGGCAGCTCCTCACCGTCCTGGCGCATCCGCTCGCTCGCTGTTGCCACCGTCAGATCGACGACGAGGGCTGCAGTTTGGCGGCGGTCTCGATCGTGGGCGGGCCGATCGCTTCTTGGTCCGAGCGCCCACTCCCATCGCCCGTTCCCTCCTGGCGTGACTCCCCAGCGGGCCAGGAAGACGGACAGCTCGGCCGCGGTCTGATCCCACTGCCGGGCGAGGAACGGCACATAGCTGCGGGGCGGCAGGCGGCTGAGAACGGATGAGTCGAGCCTGCGGCATCCGACCCGGGCGGCCTGCCGA
>Ga0247713_1001106_pt1 | contig 14110 bp, 14 predicted proteins | sample 21E_NmetaG_FD_189936 | JGI IMG/M metagenome (GOLD analysis project Ga0247713, IMG submission 189936) | Soil microbial communities from hillslope of Landscape Evolution Observatory, University of Arizona, Oracle, AZ, United States - 2-1-E_N | ecosystem: Engineered > Artificial ecosystem >... | reverse complement strand
TGCGACCGCCCATGCCGCCGGCCTCGACGTGGTCGCCGCCGAGAATCTGATGCTCGATCCGGGCCAGCGCTGCGCGGTGGCGACCGGCTTCGCCATCGCCATTCCGCACGGCTACGAGGTGCAGGTGCGGCCGCGCTCCGGCCTTGCGCTCAAGCACGGCATCACCTGCCTCAACACGCCTGGAACCATCGACAGCGACTATCGCGGCGAAGTGAAGGTGGTCCTCGCCAATCTCGGCAGCGAGCCGTTCGAGGTTCGCCGCGGCGAGCGGATCGCTCAATTGGTGCCGGCACCGGTGCTGCAGGCCGATTTCACGGAGGTCGCGGAGCTGGAGGAGACCGAGCGCGGAGCCGGCGGCTTCGGCTCGACGGGGCAGTGAGCGAGCTTAGCGACGCCGAGCTCGAACGCTACGCGCGGCATATCGTCCTGCGCGAGGTCGGCGGGGTCGGCCAGAAGCGGCTCAAGGCGGCGCGGGTCGCCATCGTCGGCGCCGGCGGAATCGGCAGCGCGGCAATCCCGGCGCTGGCCGGGGCAGGGGTGGGGAAGCTCGCCATCATCGACGACGGCGAGGTCGACCTGACCAATCTTCATCGCCAGCCCCTGTTCGCGGAAGGCGACGTCGGATCGCCGAAGGCCGATCGCGCGGCCGAATTCGTCAGGCGGCTGAATCGGCATGTCGCCACGCAAGCCATCGGCGAGCGGATTGAAACCGACAATGCCGACCGCCTGCTTGCCGGTCACGACATCGTCCTCGACGGCAGCGACAATTTCGCCACCCGGCTTGCGGTCAGCAACGCCTGCGTGAGTCTCGCCATTCCGTTGGTTTCGGCGGCCGCGGTGATGTTCCAGGGGCAGGTCGGCCTGTTCCGGGGCCGCCCCTGCTACCGCTGCTGGGTCGGCGACGCGTTCGACGCCGACGATTGCGACACCTGCGCCGAGCAGGGGGTGCTGGGGGCGCTGACGGCTACGGTCGGCAGCTTCGCCGCGCTGATGGCGATCCGGGCGATTGTCGGAGTCGGCGGCGAGGTGGCCGGCGCGGTCCATCTGTTCGACGGCATCAAGCTGAGCTGGAGAGAGATTCGCGTCCCCGCCGATCCCGACTGCCGCGCCTGCGGCTAGGCCAGCGCCGCGGCGATCCGTTCGACCAGCAAACGAGCCACCTCTTCCTTGTCGGCTTCGGGCCAGTCCTCGACCTCTTGCCCGGTGACGAGATGAACCTGGTTGCGCTCGCCGCCCATCACGCCCGTCGTCACGTCGTTGGCGACCATCCAGTCGGCGCCCTTGGCCGCCCGCTTGGCGACCGCATAATCGACGATCCTGTCGGTTTCGGCGGCAAAGCCGACCAGCAGCCGCGGCCTTAGCTTATGCCGGGCAAGCTCGGCGAGGATGTCGCGGGTCGGGAGGAATTCGAGCTTCGGCGGGCCGTCGCTTTTCTTGAGCTTCGAGCTGGCCGAGTCGACCCGCCAGTCGGCGACCGCCGCAACAAGCACTGCCGCGTCGCACGGAAGCGAGTCCATCACCGCCTCGGCCATCTGCTCGGCGGTCTCGACGTCGATCCGGTCTGCGCCGGACGGCGTGTCGAGCGCGACCGGGCCGGCGACCAAGGTCACTTTCGCGCCCGCTTCGGCGGCGGCGGCGGCGATGGCGAAGCCTTGTCGCCCCGACGAGCGGTTGGCGATCACCCGCACCGGGTCGATTGGCTCGTGGGTCGGCCCGGCGGTGACGAGGATGTGCTTGCCGTGAAGAATATCCTCCCCTGCATTTGCAGGGGAGGGGGACCGCACGAAGTGCGGTGGAGGGGTCCGTGCCACTTAAGAAGGCCCCTCCACCAGCCGCGCTGGTCCCCCTCCCCCGGAAATCCGGGGGGGGAGATTATTGGCCGCGAGCCACTCGACGATCGCCGACGGCTCGGGAAGGCGGCCGGGGCCATATTCGCCGCACGCCATCTCGCCTTCGTCGGGCTCGATCACTTGCACGCCATCGGACCTCAGCTGCGCGACGTTGCGCGCCGTCGCCGGGTGCTGCCACATGCGCACGTTCATCGCCGGGGCGACGACCACCGGCTTGTCGGTGGCGAGAAGCAAGGTGGTCGCAAGGTCGTCGGCGATTCCCGCCGCCATCTTGGCGAGGAGGTCGGCCGTCGCCGGGCAAACCAGAAGCACGTCCGCGGCCCGGCTGAGCTGGATATGGCCGATCTCGATCTCGTCCTTGAGCTCCCACAAGGACGAATAGACCGGGCTTTCGGCCAGCGTTCCAAGGCTCATCGGGGTGACGAAATGCTCGCCGCTTTTGGTCAGCACCGGCGTCACCTGGTGGCCGGCCTTTTTCAGAAGCCGCACCAGCTCGAGCGACTTGTAGGCGGCAATCCCCCCGCCGACGATGAGCAGCACCCGCGCCATGCGTTCAGCCTAGCACAAAGACCGCGGCGGCGCCCGCAGCGGCTGACAGCATGGCCACCAGTCCCAATCGCCACCAACCGTTGCGTTCGCGAATCTCGATCTCCCGCAGCGGCGGCGGAGGCGGCGCGGCTCCGAACGGCGGATAATATTGGTCCATCCGGTGGATCAGCTTGGGCACGAGCTTCAGCGCTCGTACGGTCTCGGTGATCCGATCGGCGTAATAAGCTTCCGGGCCGAGCTCGGAGCGAAGCCATTCGCGAAGGAAAGGCTCGGCGGTTTCCCACATGTTTATGTCGGGATCGAGCGCTGTCGCCACGCCCTCGTTCATCACCATCGTCTTTTGCAGGAGAAGCAGGTGCGGCTGGGTCGGCATGTCGAAGTCGCGGGTGATTGCGAACAGGCTTTCGAGCATTCGCCCGACCGAAATTTCCTTGACTGGAAGTCCGCGGATGGGCTCGCCGGCGGCGCGGAGCGCGGTGGCGAATTCCTCGACGCTGTGGTGCGGCGGAACATATTGCGCCTCGAAATGAATCTCGGCGACCCGGCGGTAGTCGGCGGTGATCAGGCCATAGAGGATTTCCGCAAGCCAAAGCCGCGCCTGGCGGTCGATCCTGCCCATGATTCCGAAATCGATGGCGGCGATTCGCCCGTCGGGCAGAGCGAAGAGATTGCCGTGATGCAGGTCGGCGTGGAAGAAACCGTCGACCACCGCCTGGCGAAGAAATCCGCGGACCAGGGTCGCAGCCAGCGCCTTGCAGTCATGACCGGCGGCGATCAGCGCTTCGCGGTCGTTGAGCTTGATTCCGTCGAGCCATTCGAGGGTCAGCACGCGCCTGGCGGTGCGCCGCCAGTCGATGTCGGGAATGTAATAGCCGGGCTCGGCGATCAGGTTCTGGCGGAGCTCGGAGGCCGACGCCGCCTCGCGCTGGAGGTCGAGCTCGCGGTTGGTCCACTGGCGGAAATGAGCGACGACCAGCCGCGGGCGAAGGCGCTGGGCTTCGACACCGAGCCGTTCGACTCGCGCCGCCGCCCATTCGTAGGTTTCGAGCGCCCGGGCGAATTCGTCCTCGATGCCCGTGCGGAGCACCTTGACCGCAACCTGCCGGCCGCCACTCGTGACCGCCCGATGGACCTGGGCGATCGACGCCGATCCGACAGGCTCGGGGTCGAAGCTTTCGTAAAGCTGTTCGAGAGGCCGGTTGAACGCGGCTTCGACCGCCTCCTTGATCGCCGGATAGGGCGCGGGCGGAAGGGCGTCCTGGAGCTGGGAGAGGTTGGCGGCCGCACGTTCGCCGACCAGGTCCGGCCGGGTCGAGAGAGCCTGGCCGAGCTTGATCGCGGCCGGGCCGATCTCCTGCATGGCTTTCGCATAATCCGGGGTGGCCGGGATTCGCGCCCCGAAGCGCGCGACCCGGACGATCCGCCGGACTTGCGGCGGAGTCATCGGATCGTCCTCGATCCCCTGAAGCGCGCCGTGGCGGGCGAGCGTCCGCCCCCATTTAAGCAGTCGCCACAGATGGGTGACCCGAGAGGTCAAATCTTCCAGCCGCTGAAGATGGTGACGAGGCCGCCAAGCATCGGCTCGGCGCGGGTCGATGCAAAGCCGGCGGAATCGAGCATCCGGCGGAACGGCTCGGGGCGCGGAAATCGGCGGATCGATTCGACCAGATAGCGGTAGCTTTCGGAATCGCCGGCGACAGCCTGGCCAAGGCGCGGGATGACGGTCCTTGCATAGGCTTCATAGGTTTCGGCGAACCCCGGCCAGTCGCTGGTGGAGAATTCCATGCAATAGAATCGCCCGCCGCGCTTCAGCACTCGGTGCGCCTCGGCCAGCGCCGCTGGGATATCGGTCACGTTCCGGATTCCAAAAACGATTGTGCAGGCGTCGAAGACGGCGTCCTCAAAGCTCAATGCTTCGGCATTTTCCTGCTTCCAGATGAGTCCCTCGATCCCGCGCGCCTCGGCTCGCTCACGCCCGACGGCAAGCATGTCGGGATTGATGTCGGTGACGGTGACTCGAGCACCGCGCCGCGCCATTCGAAAGGCAATGTCGCCGGTGCCGCCGGCAACGTCGAGAATCACCTCGCCCGCGCGCGGCTTCACTCGAGCGACGAAACGGTCTTTCCACAGCCGGTGCATCCCGCCCGACATCAGGTCGTTCATCAAGTCATAGCGGCGGGCGACGGACGAAAAGACGGCGCCAACCCGGCGGGTCTTCTCGTCGGGTGTCACCAGCGCATCGCCGAAGCTGACCGTGTCCATAGCGCAGCGCCTCTAGCCGGGTTGCCACGCCTTCGCCATATCGCCCGAGCGATGCCCGAGCTTCCCGAAGTCGAAACCACCGTCCGCGGACTCTCCGCAGTGCTCGACGGGCGGCGGCTTGCGCGGGTCGAGCCGCGCCGTCTCGACCTGCGGCGGGACATTCCATCCGACCTTGGGCAGCGCCTGACGGGGGCGCGCGTAACGAGCCTTGGGCGGCGGGCGAAATATGGCCTGATCGCCACTGACCGGGGCGATACGATGGTTTTTCACCTCGGAATGTCGGGCCATTGGCGAATCGACCCCCCGGATATCGGCCGCCACGATCATCTGCTGATCGAGACCGAAGAGGGCCGGCGACTGGCGCTCAACGACCCCCGCAGGTTCGGTTCGCTTGATCTGGTCGCCAGCGACTCGCTGGGCGACTGGCCGCCGTTCACCGCGCTTGGGCCGGAGCCGTTCGATCTCGACGGAAGCTGGTTCCGCACGAGGTTCGCCGGGCGAGCGGCACCGATCAAGACGCTCCTGCTCGACCAGCGAATCGTCGCCGGGCTTGGCAACATTTACGCCTGCGAGGCACTCCATCGGTCGGGAATCCACCCGGCTCGGGCGGCCGGCTCCGTGTCGGCGGCGAGGCTCGACCGACTGGCCGCCGCGATCAGGCAGGTGCTAGGCGAAGCGATCGCTGCGGGAGGGTCGAGCCTTCGTGATTTCGTCGGCCCTGATGGCACGCTCGGCTATTTCTCGTCGAAGTTCGCCGTTTACGATCGCGAGGGGGAGCCGTGCACTTGTGGCGGGACGGTGAAGCGAATCGTTCAGGGCGGCCGATCGACCTTTTTCTGTCCCCGATGCCAGCGTTGAGCAGTCTGGAGCGTTGACCCGGAAGCCTGCTCACTATAGGGAGCGCTCGCGTCGGCGCAGCCTTGAGAGGCTTTTGCGCCGCTTTTTCGTTGAGACGACCAAGAAGGACCAGGAATGGCGAACACGCCGCAGGCCAAGAAGCGCATCCGTCGTAATGCCACGCGCGCGGCCATCAACCACAGTCGGATCAGCCGGATTCGCACCTTTATCAAGGCCGTCGAATCGGCGGTCGAGTCGGGCAACAAGGGGGAGGCCGCGGCCGCCCTGCAGCGCGCTCAGCCCGAGCTGTTCCGCGGAGTTTCGCGCGGAGTCATTCACAAGAATACCGCCTCGCGCAAATTCTCCCGCCTGGCCAAAAGGGTTGCCGCGCTCAGCTGAGATCCTGGCTTAAGCTCAACCTTTTTGTCCCGATCTGACCCGTTTCGGCGGGAGTTCGCGACGATCCCAGGTCAGCGCCGAATCGGCTCAATTCAAAAAAGTGAGCGATTCCGGCGATTCGCGCTGCCGTAAACGTGATTCTAACCGCAAAATTGCCGGTTTTCCGGGGTTTTCCCGGGATTCCTAGGGTTTTCGCTGTCAAGGCGATTTATTTCACCTTTGTGAAAAAATCACACTTGAAAGGCGGGCCGCAGACTTTCAGAAACATCGCTTCCAGACGCGAATCTGCGTCTTGGGGGCAAGAGAGAGAGGCAGCCTCGAGCGCGCGACTCGCGTCACGCGCAACGGTCCCTCTTTGTCTCTGCCACGGGGAGCTTAGGAGGCGCGGGGCCAGTGCAGGGCGAACGGTTGGACTCGTCCCAGTCGACGGTGGAAGCGGGAATCGCTGCACCACTGGAGGCAGCGTGGGAATCGATTCGAACGGGTCTGCGCCGTGATCTTGGCGCCCGCACGTTCGACGGCTGGCTGAAGCCGGCCGCGCTCGGCAACTTCGATCCCGACAGCGGGGCTCTCGACATCCTCATGCCGAGCCAGTTCATGGCCGACTGGGTGCGGTCGCACTTCGGCGACCGCCTGGCGCTCGCGTGGAAGACGGTGCTTCCGATCGTCTGTGAAGTGCGGGTGGTTGCCGCCTGCGACGCGCCGCGCCCGGCGCCGCTGCTAATCCTCGAGGAAGCGCCGGCCCCGGGTGCGGTTCGCGACCCACACGCCCCGAATTTCGATCCGCGCTATCGGTTCGAGACATTCATCGTCGGCAAGGCCAACGAAGTCGCGGCGACCGCCGGCCGCACCCTGGCGACAGCCGGAACCGTCAGCTTCAACCCTTTGTTCGTCCATGGCGGCACCGGCCGGGGCAAGACCCACCTGCTGCATGCGATCGGCCACGCCTTCCTCGCTACTCACCCCGGCGCCCGGGTGGTGTCGATGTCGGCCGAGAAATTCATGGTCGAATTCATCCGGGCGCTCAAGGAAAACGACACGATCGGCTTCAAGAGCCGGCTTCGAAGCGCCGACCTGCTGCTGATCGACGACGTCCAGTTCATCGCCGGCAAGGATTCGACCCAGGAAGAATTCTTCCACACGATGAACGAGATCATCACCGCCGGGCGGCGGCTGGTGATCACTTCCGACCGAGCGCCGCAGGACCTCGACGGAATCGCTCCGCGAATCCTGTCGCGGCTGTCGTGGGGACTGGTCGCCGACATCAATGCGGCGGATTTCGAGCTTCGCTTCAACATCATCGAAGCCAAGGTCGCCCAGTTGCCCGGCGTCGACATGCCGCGCAACGTCATCGAATTCCTCGCCCGGCGGGTGACCTCGAGCGTTCGCGAGCTCGAAGGCGCGCTCAACCGGATCGCCGCTTATGCGATGATGACCGGACGTGCGATCGACATCGCCTTCGTCGAGGAAGTCCTGGCGAACGTGCTACGAGCCAATCAGCGCCGGATATCGATCGACGAAATCCAGACCCAGGTCGCCGAGCATTACCGAATTCGAAAGGCGGAGATGACGTCGGCGCGCCGCGCTCGCGAGGTCGCCAGGCCGCGCCAGGTGGCAATGTATTTGTCCAAGCAGCTGACTCCCAAGTCGCTGCCCGACATCGGCCGGCGGTTCGGCGGACGGGATCACACGACGGTGATCCACGCCGTCAAACAGATCGAGAAATTGCGCGCGAGCGATTCCGAGCTCGACGCGGATATCCGGCTGCTTACGCGCCAGCTCGAAGGCTGAGATCGGGGAGGGGTTTTCCGGTCGCCCCAAAGGCCGGAAAAAGGGGCCCGGCCCGGAATCTTCCGGCCGGGCCTCGCCACGCTAGAAGCCCAGCTTCACCCCGACCGCGACCTTTCGGGATTTCATCCTGGGTTCGGTATCGTCGCCAGGAACCTGGCGAGTCCGCATCCGGAAAAAGCCCAGTCCAATCACGGCGTTGGGCGCCACGTCCACACCCGCGATCAAGCCGTTGCGCCGCGCTACCGACCCCGTCTGGTGAATCTCCGTCGAGGAGGGCAGAGTGAATCCGCGCGCCTTGGGCGCAATCACGCCGACCGGTTCGAGCAACGAGCTTCGTTCGGCGGCGGGCGCCGGAAGCGGCTGCGCATGCGCCGCTGCAAAAGCAGCCCCGGCGATTGCCGGGGCAGCCGCTATCAGGAGCCGCATTTCCTGCTCCGATCCCTGTTCGCAAGAAAAACAACGGCAGGCCATCACTGGTTCCGGCGATATGGTCGAATAACCGCCGCGCAGGAAAAGGCCCGGCCAGAACACTCCGACCGGGCCCATCCTGCCCTCGCTGCGGAAAGCCTTTAGCTGCGCTTGCGCGCCGGGACCGTGATCCGCACCGTCTCACCGGACCGGCCCGGGAAGCCGGTGAACATCGCCTCGATGAGGTTGGGCACCAGGACCCCGAGCTCGTCGGTCTGCGAACGCGCCTGCGCCTGCCCCTCGAACAGCGGCTGATTGTCGACCCGCCGAACGATGTCCATGTTCAGATTGGCGTGATAGACCGTGTATTCTCGGACCGGATCACGGAAGCCGCGGCCGTAACCGGCGTAAGGCGAGCGATACCAGAAGGGATCGTCCCAGCCGTAATAGAAGGGCGACCGGCTGACCCCCCCGTAATAGCCGAAGCGCGACCAATATGGCCGGCCATAGAAACGGCCCCACGGATCAAAATAGCCGCGGTAGAAAGGATCGGCGTAGCGGGAGTGAGCGAAGGGGTCGATCGAGCGTTCGACGCGGCCTTCGTCGACTGCGTAGCTCAGCCGGACCACCATGTCTGCCGCCTGCGGGTTGCTGGCAGCCCGGTAGCCCTGGGCCTCCAGCTGGCGGGCAACGAGCGAGGCGTAGTGGCTGAATTCCAGCCCTCCTCGAGCGCCTTCGCCGGGAACGACATGGAACGTCTGCCCGGCCGGAGCCGGCATCGCCTGGAAGCGGGAAACCTGGGTTGGCAGATTGGTCGCGCAGGCGGAAACGCCAATGGTCGCGACACCCAAGAGCATTGCGGCGGCAAGGTTACGGATACGCATGATACACCTCGACTCGGAAATCCGATTGATATCCGGGGCTTATACCACCAGCACTGCTGAACTGTCGATGAAGCGTGGTTCTAGCGCGTCAGGCCGACGGAGCGATAGGCTTCGGCCAGCGTGGGTTTGGCAAGCTCCGAAGCGCGTTTCGCTCCTTTTGCCAAAAGCCGGTCGAGCTCCGACGGGTCCGAGCGCAGCTGCTCGAGCCGGGTGCGGAGCGGGGACAGCAATTCGACCAGGGCGTCGGCAAGCGCCGGCTTGAACTGCCCGAATCCCTGTCCGGCAAAGCGGGCAAGCACCTGCCGAGGCGTCTCCCCGGTAACCGCGGCATAGACCCCGACCAGGTTCCTCGCTTCCGGCCGGCCGTCGAGCAGGTCCGGATCGTCGGGGAGTGGTTCGGGGTCGGTCTTCGCCTTGCGGATTTTCTGGGCGATCACATCGTTGCTGTCGGTCAAATGGATCCGGCTCATGTCCGACGGATCGGACTTGGACATTTTCGAGCTTCCGTCGCGAAGGCTCATCACTCGCGCCGCGGCGCCGCCGCCGATATAGGGCTCGGGCGGGACGAACAGCTCGACGTCGAAGTCGGTGTTGAACTTGATGGCGATGTCGCGGGCGAGCTCGATATGCTGCTTCTGGTCCTCGCCGACCGGCACGTGCGTCGCCCGGTAGGCGAGCACGTCGGCCGCCTGCAGGATCGGATAGGTGTAGAGCCCGACCGAGGCGCCTTCGCGGCTCTTGCCGGACTTTTCCTTGAACTGGGTCATCCGGTTGAGCCAGCCGACCCGGGCGGTGCACTGGAGGATCCAGGCGAGCTGGGAATGGGCCGGCACGTCGCTCTGCGCGAACAGGGTCGACCTGGCCGGGTCGATCCCGCTGGCGATCAGCGCGGCCGCCATCTCGCGGACGTTGGAGCGAAGCTCGGCGGGGTCGACGTCTACGGTCAGCGCATGAAGGTCGGCGAGGAAGAACAGGCATTCGGCCTCGTCCTGCATGCGCACCCATCGCAGGATCGCCCCGAGCAGATTGCCGAGGTGAAGACCGCCCGTCGGCTGGATTCCGGAAACGACGCGCATCGCCGCGCTGGGCTGGCTCATTGTGACTTCCTTCTGCGCAGCAGCACCTGGATCGCCTCCCGGTCCAATGCCCCGATAATCCAGGCGAGGGCGAAATAAACGAAGCCGCCGACCGAGACGAGCGCCGCGACGCCCATCATCCGGTCGCCGACCGAGCCGGCGAAGCGGCCGGCGAGCAGTATTTCGACGCCGTAGAGGGCGGCCGCCATCGCCGCCGCTGCGATCACCTGCCGGATCAGTCGCGAGGCGAGCCAGCCTTCGAACCGGAAGTGACCCCGGCGCGCGAGGATGACATAGAGGACCAGCGCATTGAGCCAGGCAGAGCCGGCGGTCGTCGCGGCAAGGGCGGCAATGCCGAGGATCGGGATCAGGATGAAATTGGCGGTTACCCCGATGACCAGCGCGGTGAAGGCCACGAGCACCGGGGTCTTCATATCCTTGCGCGCGTAGAAGCCAGGGGTCAGCACCTTGATCATCACATAGGCCGGAAGGCCGGCGACGATGATCGAGAGGACCAGCGCGGTGGTGGCGGCATCATCGGCGGTGAAGCGGCCGCCCTGGAAGAGAGCGGCGACGATCGGCCCCGAAGTCACTGCAAGAGCAACGGCTGCAGGCAGCGTCAGCAGCATCGCCAGTTCGGTCGCCTGCCCCTGGAGCCTGGCCGCTTCTCCCGGCCGGCCCTGCCCGACATGACGGCTGATGGCGGGGAGAATCGCCGTTCCCAAAGCCGAGCCGATGATCGCCAGCGGCAACTGGTTCAGGCGGTCGGCAAAGCCGAGATAGACGAGGCTGCCCTGGGGAAGGCTGGTGGCGAAATACGCGTAGAACAGCTGGCTGATGTAATAGAGGCCGCCGCCCAGCGTCGCCGGGATGATCAGAATCAAGAGCTCCCTGACTCGCGGAGTCATCTTCGGCGGGATCAGTCGGAGCCTGATTCCGGCGTGGACGGTGGCCCCCCAGCACAGGCCCAGCTGCAGCACCCCGCCGGCAATCACCGCCATTGCCATCGCCCGGGCCGTGTCGGGACCGCCGGTCGGCGCAAGCAGCAGCGCCGCGATCAAAGCGAGGTTGAGCAGCGCCGGAGCGAAGGCGGCGGCAGTGAACCGGGTCAGCGAGTTGAGAACGCCGGAAAAGAGCGAAACCAGGCTGATGAAGACGAGGTAGGGAAAGGTTATCCGGCTAAGCTCGGTCGCGAGCGCGAACTTGGTCGGATCATCGCGCCATCCCGAGGCGATCACCCAGACGAAGCCCGGCATGAAGACCATGAAGACAAGAGTGACGACCATCAGCATCGGCAGGAACACCGCCAGCACTTCTTCGGCGAAGCGCTTCGCCTCCTCCATCCCGCCTTCTCCATGCAGCCGCTGGCTAAACAGGGGCACGAAGCCCTGGCTGAACGCCCCTTCGCCGAACAGGCGGCGGAACAGGTTCGGGATGAGGAAGGCGAGGGCAAAGGCGTCGGCGGCCATTCCGGCGCCCATCACCCGGCTGAAGATCATTTCCCGGGCGAAGCCGAGTATCCGGCTGACCATGGTCAGGCCGCCGATCGTGCCGCCAGCCTTTAGGAGGTTCATCGGCTGTTCTGTCCAGCCGGAGGATTAGCTCTGCGGCGTCTCGTCCGACGGCTCCGCGGTCGAGTCGTCGCCATTACCTTCGCTCCCCGCGCCGGCAGCGCCGTTCTGGCCCTGCTCCTGAGCCTGGAGCTGCGCCATATAGGCCGCGCCGAAATCGATCGGGTCGAGCAGCAGCGGCGGAAATCCGGTCTGCTGGCTGCAATCGGCGACGATCTGGCGCATGAACGGGAAGAGCAAGCGCGGCGCCTCGACCAGCAGGAACGGGCCGACCGCGTCTTCTGGTACATTGCGAAGGGCGAACAGGCCGCCGTAGCTGAGGTCGATCAGGAAATGGACGCCCTGCTCCGACCGAGCCCCGACCTCGATCTTGAGAACGACCTCATGCATGTCGTCGCCGACCCGGTCGACATTGATGTTGAACTGAACGTCGAGCTGCGGCTGGGCCTGCCATTGAAAGACGAGCGGCGCGTTCGGGCTTTCGACCGACAAATCCTTGATATATTGGGCAAGCGTCGCGGCCTGGGGAAGGGAAGCGTCGCCGCCGCCCCCGTTGCCGCGATTGTTCAAATCCTGGTCGGCCATGCTGGTTTGCCTTGCAATTCCGGTGTTGGTGGCGGAGCCTGATCGCGGTCCGCGCGTTGCGAGAGGGCGCCTAGCAGCCGCTTAAATGGGGCGCAATGGCGCACGCCGTCGATGTGGGCTTTGAAACCGCCTCGGCCGCGCATTATGTAGTTGGGCGTAAATTCGGAAACGGAAGTCGATTTGACGGTCATCATCATCCTGGCGCTGGTCGCTTTGTTCATCGGGCTTCGCCTCTATAGTGTGCTCGGCGAGCGCACCGGCCACGAGCAGCAGCCGATTCTCAAGCCCGCCGACCAGGAGGCCGTCGTCGAGCCCAGGGTAAGCGCCCAGCCGCTTGCGCCGGCGTCGGCGCCGGATACCGGCGACATGGCGTATCTGCCGCTCGCCGGGCCGGGAGTCCGGGCGATCCTCGCCGCCGATCCCGGTTTCGACGTCGCCCGCTTCCTGGAAGGCGGCAAGGCGGCCTACCGAATGATCCTCGAAGCCTTCTGGAAGGGCGATCTTGCGACCCTTCGGCCGCATGTCGACGACCATGTCTACAAGACGTTCGAAGATGCCATCGCCGAGCGCGAGAAGAACGGGCTCACCCTCGATAACCGTCTGGTCAACATCGAGCATGCGGTGATCGCCAATGCGCTGCTCGAGCAGAGCGTCGCGGTGATCACGGTGCGCTTCGAGGCCGACATCGCCGCAATCACCCGCAACGAGGCTGGCGAAGTGGTGGCCGGAACGCTGAGCGACGCGGTCCAGACCCGCGACCTGTGGACGTTCCGCCGCGACATCGCTTCGAGCGATCCCAACTGGCTCCTGATCGAGACTGACGAGGAAGAGTGAGGCGACTCAAGCACGCCCTGGCGCTGGCTTCGTTCGCGCTTCTGTCAGCCTGCGTTTCGCGCCCGGTCGAGCCACCGGTGCCGCCGCCGATTACGCCGACTCCGCTTCCGACCCCCACCCCGACGCCTGTTCCAACGCCGCCTCCGCCCACGAATGCTGTTCAGGCCGGAGCGGCGGTGGTCGCCTCGCCAGCCGTTATCGGCCAGGCCGAGGCGGCGCGGGCGCTGTCGGCTTTCCGCATCAGCTGCCCGGCACTGGTTCGCCGAACCGATCAATCGGGGCTGACCCGAGGTTCCGACTGGGCGCCTTTGTGCGCCGAGGCGGCAACGGTCACCCCGCAACAGGCGCCGGCCTTCTTCCGTGACCGCTTCGAATGGGCGAGAGTCGGTGAGGGCAAGGCCTTCGCCACGGGCTATTACGAACCCGAGCTTGCCGGCTCGCGGGTTCGAGTGCCGGGTCTCTACGACACGCCAATTTACCGGACCCCGCCGGATCTGGTCCGTTGCACCCGGCCCGATGGCGGCACCGGCCGAGGCAGGACCGACCAGACCGGTACTTGCGTACTCTATTTCACGAGGGCTGAGATCGAGGATGGAGCGCTCGCCGGGCGCGGCCTCGAGCTTGCCTGGGCCGCCGACCCGATCGAGCTATTCTTTCTCCACATCCAGGGGTCGGGCCGGGTCCGCTTCCCCGACGGCAGCATTCTTCGGATCGGCTATGCCGAGCAGAACGGCCGCGAATATGTCGCCATCGGGCGGCTGTTGCGGGAACGTGGCATCCTTCCCCCCGGCGGGGCCTCGATGCAGGCGATCGTCGCCTGGATGCGTGCCAATCCCGAAGCCGGGCGGGCGCTTATGCGCGACAATCCCTCCTACATCTTCTTCCGCGAGCTGACCGGCCCTGGGCCGCTGGGAGCGTTGAACCTTCCCGTGACCGCCCGGGCGACCGTCGCCGCAGACCCCTTGTTCGTTCCGCTCGGCGCGCCGGTGTTCCTGACCCTCGACCGGCCGGAAGCGAACGGCCTGTGGGTGGCGCAGGATACCGGCGGGGCGATCAAAGGGGCG
>Ga0247713_1001105_pt1 | contig 14111 bp, 12 predicted proteins | sample 21E_NmetaG_FD_189936 | JGI IMG/M metagenome (GOLD analysis project Ga0247713, IMG submission 189936) | Soil microbial communities from hillslope of Landscape Evolution Observatory, University of Arizona, Oracle, AZ, United States - 2-1-E_N | ecosystem: Engineered > Artificial ecosystem >... | reverse complement strand
GCGATTTGCCGTGCACGCGCGCGTATGCAACATAGGCCGCGGCTATCGCGTCGGCATAGGGTATCCGGCCGATTTGCCCGATTTCGTTCTCCACGGCTTCGATCGGTAGATCCCATGCGGCGAACTGTCTATGGGAGGCGAGGCGATTGAGGAAATCCGTGACCTCGACGTCGGCCGTCCTCGATCTCAACTCGGTGATGAAGCGGGATTCGGGCGGCACGGCGACTGCGGGATGCGCGTTCAGCATCAGTCGCAGGAGAGTCGTCCCCGACCGAGCCGAGCCGACGATGAAGAAGGGAAAGCCGTCCACTCCGTCCCTGCCTCCTCGTGTCGCGTGTCGTCTAGAGGTAGCCGAGGTCCCGAAGGTGCTGCTCGACGACCGCCTCTTCGGACTCGGTCATACCGGATCCATCGGAGGGATGTTCGGCGGCCGTGACCTTCTCCAAGACGCCCTCGAGATGTCGCGCAACTTCTGGATGCCGAGCGATGACGTTGTGCTTCTCGTCGGGGGATGCACCGCCGTCCAGGCGGTACAGCATCGTTTTGTCTCCGCGCTTCATCAGCTTCCATTCGGGAGTACGAACCGCCGTGATGCGATCCCCCTCGAGCTTCACTCCCACCGCCTCCATGTACGCCGGCTCCTCGACCAAGGGCTTTCGCTGTAGGAGTGGCCGCAGGCTGCGCCCGTCGGGCGCGTTCGTCGTCTTCACGCCGCAGAGATCGACGAGCGTCGGGAACAAATCGATGTGGCGAACTTGGTCGTCGACGGCGATGCTGGGGATGCCGGGGCCGTGCAGCACCAACGGCACCCGGACGAGGTGCTCCCACAACGCGAACCCGTGGCCGAGCTGCAGAGATGCGAACTTTTGGTCGAGGACGGGAAGCCACTGTGACAACTTGAACTTCTTGCGCGCCTTCGTAGCCGCCCGCTGAAACTTTTGACCGAGACGCGTGTTGGCGTATTCCTCACCGTGGTCGCCCGTCACCACGACGATCGTGTCGTCGCCGCATGCCTCGATGAGCGGCGCAAGCTGTTCGTCGGTCATCGTCACCATTGCCTCGTAGCCTGCCCTGTCCCATCGCCGGACGTAATCGGGCGGTGGGCGATAGGGGCGGTGGACCTCCCACGTATGAAGCAGCATCAACCACGGCTTCTGGTACGAGCGCATCCGGTGCAAGACGTCGTCGCGCCATCCGAACGGCTTCACCTTGTATCCCGGCCGGTGGTTGGCTTCGCCGAACCCCCGCAATACGCCCGTCTCCGGCACCAGCGGCCCGGTTACCTCGGCATGAGTCTCGTAGCCGGAAGCAGTGAACGCCTCGGCCAGGGTTTGAAGCGACGGGGACAGTCGGTACCCCTGCAAGCCCCGCACGCCGTGGCGGGGCGGGTAGCACCCCGTGAGCATCGACGAGAACGACGGCGTCGTCGAGGTGGTCGTCGACACGCACTGGCGAAAGGCCGCGCCGGAGCCGACGAGGGCGTCGAAGTTGGGCGTGGCGATGTGATCCCCAAAAAAAGCGTCCGCGCGGAGCGAGTCGATCGCCACGAAAAGGACGTTCGGCGCGCTCACACAAGCCTCCAGGTCGTGGGTCGGTCCGCGGCTGCGAACCCAAAGGCCCGCAGGCAAAAAGGTATCGTACCCGCCGACGCCGCGGCGGCGGAGAACGGAGGCCGGGTAGCCTTCTGCGGATGCTGCTCGACTTGCCGTGCGTGGAGATTCTCGGCGTTCCCATCGCGCGGCTGGAACCCGACGAGGCGCTTGCAGCGATCGAAGAGGCGACCGAAAAAGATCCGCCGGCCCTCGTTGCGTACGCGAATGCGCACACGCTCAACCTCGCGTGGACCGATGCCGACTACCGGAAGCTGCTGCAGAAAAATGCGGCGATCGTTCTGAACGACGGCGCGGGTGTTGCGATCGCCGCTCGTGTGCAGCGGCGTTCTTTCCCCGCGAACCTAAACGGGAGCGACTTCAACCCGCGGATCCTCGAACTCGCCGCGCGCCGCGGGTGGCCCGTTTATTTCCTGGGGGCGCGACCGGGAGTCGCGCAGCGGGCGGCCGAGCGGCTTGCCGGGGACATCACGGGGCTCGAGGTCGTTGGTGCGCGGGATGGTTACTTCTCGCTCGATGAAGAGCAGCAAGTGGCCGCCGACGTGAAGGAATCGGGCGCCCAGGTACTCATGACGGCCATGGGCAATCCGCTCCAGGAGTGGTGGCTGGCGCGGAATCTTTCTGCCACCGGTGCCGGTCTCGGTGTGGGGGTCGGTGCGTTCTTTGATTTCGCGGCAGGGGAGGTTCCGCGAGCTCCATCATGGATGAACCGGTTCGGGATCGAATGGTTGCATCGCCTCGTGCTCGATCCGCGCCGACTGTGGCGCCGATATGTCCTCGGCAATCCTTTGTTTTTGCTCCGCGTGGTGCGCGAACGGGTGCGGGGGCGTGGGGCGTAGCGAATCAGCCGGCCGGGAGGATGCCGACGCCGCGCACGATCAGATAGTTGCTCGGCGGCCAGTGGGCGCTCCCATCCTCGGAACGGACTGCCGTCAAGGTGAGCGTGCGGACCCTCTGCCCGTTCGTTTCCTGTTCGGGGCCGATCTCTACCAGTCCGAAGCCCGGCCCCTTGGAGCGTTTTACGAGGATGTCGCGATCGATTCCGTCGCTCCACCGGTTCTGCTCCGTGCCCGCGCTTTGAAATTCGAGGACGCGCGGCAAATTCGTCGGGATGCTCTTTTGCGGGTATTCGTGTATTCGGTGCCCGTGGGCATCCCCGGACACGATCAACACGGCGGCGTCCAGGGAATCGAAGAAATCGATCAGCTCCGCCCATTCGGTCGCGTAAGTGCGGCGCCACGACGCGGGAGAGAAATCGCTTCCGAAGGCGACCGGGGAGCACACGATCAGCAGCCCTGCCTCGCCCGACTTCGCCACCTCACGCATCCGTTGCTTCAACCAGCGTTTTTGTCGGTCGCCCAGCTTCGTCCGCTTCTCGTCGGCAATGCTCTTCCCGGTTGCGTAGCGGCGGCAGTCGATGTTGAAGAAGTGGATGTCTCCGTAGCGGAAGTCGAAAGGCCGGTTGGACGGATTGGCGTGCATGGCGCCGTGTGCATAAGCGCTGAATTTCTTGCGGGTATTCCGGTTTGCGTCGTTGCCGCCGTACTCCTCGTCGTCGCGCGTGAGAAGAATCGGGACCTCGCGCGTCATGGCGGTGAAGTTGTCCTCGACGATCATCCGCGTCCAATGATCGTGGTAGCAGTCCGGCGCGTGAGCCAGTGCACGGTTCGATACGTATCCGAAGTCGCCCTGGTGCAAGAAGAAATCGGGGAGGCGCCGGCGGATTTGGTCGAAGGATGGACGCGGATATGCATTCCAGCGGGTGCACGCGCCGAATGCGAATCGAACGGGAAGTCCTTCCGCCGCGGGCACGCGAAAACTGGACACGGGGCCCACCGACACCGCCGACCCACGCCGCGCCACCGAGCGCCAGTAGACCGTGGTTCCGCCTGCGAATCCGGAGACATCGATGGGCGCCGTGGTCGTTCCCGCCTTCCGGTTCGTCCGTCCGGCCGCGACCCGTATGGGGGACTGCGTCAGCGTCGGTTCCGGCCCGTACTCGACCGTGACGGCTCCCGGCACCGCCGTTTTGGTAACGACCTTGGCTATGCGGTCCTTCGCCACACCGGCAAACGCAAACGTGATGTCGGGATTTGATTTAGCCGGCCGCTGCCCGGACCAAGCCACGATGTCGGAAACCTTGAAAGTGCACCCGCGGCCGTCGGCCGCATGCATGAAGAGGAGCCCGAACGGGCCGCGCTCGACGAGCGCGTGCTTCGAGGAGTCGACGACGGAGATCGTCCATCCGGCGGGTTCCGGATATCCGTAGCGCCACACCTTGGCGCGGATGTAAACCGGATCACCGCCCTTCACTTGCAGCCGGATGCGGTACTTCGCGGCCGCTCCGCCTCGTAGTTCCTTCTTCGCAAACAGATGCTCGTCGTGGTGGCTGCAGCGGACCACCCGAAGATTGTCGTTGGCCACGTAGCACGCGTAATAGTTCGCGTATTCCCCGGCGCGCGCGACGAGCCCCATTCGTCCGGTCTCGTTCGTACGCGATACCGTGGCGGTGATATCGACCGCGGCAACGTCGTGGTCGAGAACGAGAACGGGGTTCGGTCGATACGCCATGTTCGTCTCGGACGGCGGCAGCCGGTACACACCCTTATGCCCCCTTTGTGCCCAGTGCCGGTTGTAGCGCTGGTTCAGCCACGGCGATCCCCACCCGAGGCGGTCGCCACCCAGGAAGCGATCCTGGAACAACGGACGCGGGCGGGCGGATTTTTTTCTGCGCCGTGCAAGCGCGCGCGTGGCGGCATGAGCCGTTACGGCCGCCGCCGCCGCCATGCCTCGAAGAAGAAACGTGCGCCTTGTGCCGAACACCGCGGTCCCCTCAATGGTTCTTGTGTGTGCCGTCAGTCTAGCCACGTTGGGTAGCCGTGCCACCCTCCCGCGACGCGGGCCCTGCGTTACCCTGCCCCGACATGGGCGACAGACTCTTCGCAGGTTCCTGCTTCATCATCGCCACGCGCGGGCGGCCACTTGACCTTCTCCACACGATTGAAAGCCTCACGGCGCAAAGCGTCGTACCCGAGGAGGTGTGCATCGTGGACTCGTCCGAGGAGACACCGACCAGGGAACAGATCGAGAAGCTTTGTTCCGACGCGGAAATCAAGCTCGACTACCTTCATCCGGCGCCGCGAGGCCTGACGGTTCAGCGGAACGTCGGGATCGACCGGACCCACGGCGATCCGGTCTTTTTCGTAGACGACGACGTGGAGATGGCGCCGGATTGCCATGAGCGGGTGCTCGAGGAGTACGAACGGTGGGGAGACGAGCTCGGCGGGGTCCGCGCCGCTCCGGTTCGGCCGGCCCGTCCCGGCCGGGCCACGATTCTTTATCGCAAGCTGTTCGGGATCGGGGGGTGGTGGCCGGAGAATTCCGGGAAGATTCGTGCCGGCTTCTATGCCGAGGGGATATCCGAATCGGCCGGGGTTCGTAAGGTCGAGTATTTCAACGGTTGGTTCATGTCGTTCCGGCGGTGGGTGTTCGCGCACGAACGCTTCGATGAAGCCCTTGCGGGCTACGGCTACAAGGAAGACATCGACTTCTCCTATCGCGTCAGCCGCCGGTCGCCGTTGGTGCAGACCCCGGCGGCGCGGTGCGACCATCTGAAGTCCTCGTCCGCTCGACTCGACTCGCACGGCCTGCAGCGCATGAACCTCGCGAACCAGTTTTACCTCCATCGCAAGCTGATGCCTCAGGACGTTCGGCACAAGGCCGCGCTGTGGTGGGCGTTGCTCGGCCTGTTCCTGCTCAACCTGGCGAAGGCCCTTCAGACTCGGGATCCCGGACTCGTGACCGGGCTCGTCGTCGGCGCCGTGGAACAGGCGAGGGGGCGTGGGCTCGTCGACCCGGCGGTGGAGAAGAGCTAGTGGGCTTCGACGCCACCGCCGAGGGAGCGAAGAAGCGCGACTACTGGTGGACGGTATTGGCCACCGACCCCGTCGCGCTTCCCGCGGCCCGCTTTCTGGCCCGCCGTCGGTGGCTGACCCCGGATCAAGTCACCGCGCTCGCGCTGCTGACGGGGCTCTCGACCGGCGTGCTGTTCGCAACCGGAACCAGGTGGGGGCTCGTCGCCGGAGGTCTCGTCTTCTACGGCGCGTTCGTGCTCGACTGCATCGACGGCAAGCTCGCACGCGCCCTCGGGGTAACGTCGCCGCGAGGTGAGGCCCTGGACCACCTGGCCGACGGCGGGCGGCGCGCCAGCGCGTCGCTCGGGGTCGCGCTGTACCTGTCGAAGACCGACGGCGACATCCTGTGGGCGATCGTGTATGCGATCCTCGCGTACTTCTTTCTCGAGATTTCGGGGGCCGAGAAGAAAAGCGCACCGGACGGCCTCGGGGGCCGGATTTCGCACGCGCTCGCGCGGCGGCGCCTGTTGCCCAATCCCGGAATGCCCGATGTCCAAGCGGTTGTGTTCATTGTTGGTCCCATCACCGGTGCCGTGGTCCTCGCGCTTGGCGTCGGCATCGGGATGGTCGCCGCGGCTATCCTGCTGACCGTCTACCGAAGGCTCAGGTGATCATGCCCATGGACAAGGTTCTCCTGCTCGGCCTCGACGGAGCCACGTACTCGGTGCTCGATCCGGCATTCGAAGCAGGCCACATGCCCAATCTCGCGCGCCTGCTGAATCGGTCCGCCTCCGGGCTGCTCACCTCGACCATTCCGCCTTACACGCCGCCGGGCTGGACGTCGATATTTACGGGCGTCAACCCCGGAAAGCACGGAATCTTCGGGTTCACAAGGGGCAACGTGCAGCGTGCCGAGGGGTTTGTGCGGCTCGATGTCGTTGCCGCCCCCGCGCTGTGGAACGTCGCCAACGCGCAGGGGAAGAAGGTTGGACTTTTCAACATTCCGATGACGTGGCCGGCCCCGGCCGTCGACGGGTTTGCAGTCTCGGGAATGCTGACGCCGGAGGGCGGAGGGAAGACGCCGGAGAATTTCACCCATCCACAGGATCTCGGTGGACGCCTGGATCAAATCGACGGCGCCTACGAGATCGACATCGAGGTGGACTACGACGAGGACTGGAAGTCGACGGCGATCATCGAACGCTTGTCGCGAAACCTCGCCCGGAAGCGGAAGGCCCTGGGGCGTGTGCTCGACGGGCATCAGGACGTCCCGATTCTGTTCGCCGTATTAGAGCAACCGGACCGGCTGATGCACGTCCACTACAAATATCTCGACCCACGCCAGGAGCACTATCGGCGCCCGGAAGCGGGCCCGATCAGGGAGCGCGCGTGGGCCTTCTTCGACGAAATGGATGAGGTGATCGGCGAACTCGTCGACTGGGCCGGGGATTCGGGATGGGTCGTCACGATGTCTGATCACGGCTTCGGACCGAAAGACCGTAGCGTCAACATCAACGTAGCCCTGAGGGAGTGGGGCCTCCTGTCGGTAGGGGGAGCGGGGGCCGTAACTAGGTCGGCGGGCGTCAGGAAGGTGGCGCGGCGGGCCAAGAGGATCATGCCGAAATCCGTGTGGCAGAAGGCCAAGGGCGCGGCACAGTCTTCGATCGACTGGTCCCGCACGAAGGCGTTCTCGGCGCCGATTCCGCAGCAGGGGATCTACGTGAACCTCGCCGGGCGCGAGCCGAACGGGGTCGTGCCCGATTCCGAATACGAGGCGGTCCGCGATGAGATCGTGGAGCGACTCACATCGCTGATAGATCCGCTCGACGGCAACCCGGTAGTCGATCGCGTCTTCAAGCGGGAAGAGGTCCTCCACGGGCCCGAGTCACCCAATGCACCCGATTTATTTCCGGTCTGCCGGGCGTACTCATACGAGTTGTCGGACGGACTTTTCTCCCCTCAAATTTTGGACGACTATCGGGACCTCCCGCGCGGATTCCACCATATGGACGGCATCTTCGGAGTGGCCGGGCCGGGCGTCGTGCCCCGATCCGAGCTCAGGGCGCATCTGCTCGACATCGCCCCCACCTCCCTTTACCTCGCAGGTTGCGATCTTCCCGACGGGCTCGACGGGCGGGTTCTCACCGAGCTGTTGCCGCAGGACTTTGTGGGGGGACGACCGGTCGTCGTGCGGTCTATGGACCTCCCGACGGCGGGAGAGGGGGCGGTCCCGGTTGCATACACGGCAGAGGAGGAGGCTCAGATCGAAGAGTCTCTGCGCAACCTCGGCTATCTGTAACGGCCGGGGCGTTTCAACGTCCCATTCCGTGGGCAATCCGCCTGAGGGAAGTGGGCCGAATGCAGTGGGTAGGCTCATAGGGCATCAGCGAAATGTGTGTCCGTCGTCGTGACGGGCGGATCGAAAGGGGAAGTCATGGCAAGAACGACTACGGCCGGGGGGAAGACACCCGCCCAGATGTTTGCCCTCGTCTTCGGGGTTGTTTATCTCCTCGTCGGCGTGCTCGGATTCGCGGTTACAGGGTTCGATCAGTTTGCGTCCGAGCAGGGTGACAAGCTGATCATTTTCGAAGTGAACCCGCTTCACAACATCGTCCACATCCTGCTCGGTGCGGTGTGGCTCGGCGCGGCCAAGAACCACGCCTCGGCGAAGGGCGCGAACACGTTCATCGGCGCCGCCTACCTGCTCGTGTTCGTTTTGGGCATCGTCGGCGTACTCCAGTTCCTCGCGATCGACAAGGGGCTCGTTCCGGACCAGTGGCTGCACCTCGCCAGCGGCGCGCTATCGGTTTACTTCGGCACCGCCGGTGCCGAAGGCGGCCGTTCGCCCGCTACGGCCTAGGTCTCACCGTTTCGACCGGGACCCGCTTCGGCGGGTCCCGGTGCGCGTTCCGGCTGCTTTATGTGCTTCGGCTTTTGCCCGGTGAAAGCACAGGCACAGAAAGCGAGCCCGCCGAACCGGTCACGCTCGCTTGGCGGCGGGTACGTCGTCGACTGCGAAGATGAGCTCGGTCTCGCCCGCCGAGCGGCGCGCGAGGTAGACCGCCGAAACACCCACGCCCGACGCCTCGAGCCGCCTGCAGTAACGGCCGAGTTCGCCGGGGCGATCATCGAGGGTCGCGGTCAGTACCGGCCGCGTCTCTTCGATTTTGAATCCATTCGATGCGAGCGCCTCGGCCGCGTCCTCGCCGTCGTCGACAATGAGGCGGATGATGCCGCGCCCGTCGTAGGTCGATGCCGACAGCGTCTCGATGTTCACGCGGCGCGCCCCGAGCAACTCTCCGATCGCGGCCAGGCTCCCGGGCGTCTCGTCGACGGTGACGGTGATCTCCTCGAGCATGATTGTGAGATTACTCCTCCTCGCCGGCGGCTGCGAGCCGGTATCAGTGCGCTCCTTCCGCGCTCGTGACGGCCCGGAAAGTGCGCCACAGGATCCAGAGGTCGAGCGACAGGGACCAGTTCTGGATGTAGAAGAGGTCGTAGCGCACGTAGTCGGAGAAAGTCGTTTCGGCGCGCCCCGATACCTGCCACAGACCGGTCATTCCCGGCTTTACGCGCAGGCGGTTCCGTACCCAGTCGTCGTACTGCTCGGCTTCACTCGGAAGCGCGGGCCGCGGACCGACGAGGCTCATCTCGCCCTTCAGCACGTTCCACAACTGCGGCAACTCGTCGAGCGAAACCCGGCGGAGCACCCTGCCCGCTTTCGTGATGCGGGGGTCATCCTTGAGCTTGAACAACAGACCGGGCCCCTCGTTGAGATGCTCCAGTTCGGCGCGTCGCTCTTCGGCGTCGGCGTACATCGTCCGAAACTTCCAACAGGTGAAGCGCTCTCCGTCGCGACCGACCCGCATCTGCTTGAAGATCGCCGGGCCTTTCGAGTCGCGCCGGATCCACAGCGCGATCGCCAGCAGCACGGGTGAAAGAACGAGCGACGCTCCCGCGGCGCCCAGGATGTCGATGGTGCGCTTGATCGTTCGCTGCGTGCGGTCCATGCCCGTGCGGCGAACGTAGAGAAGGGGGACTCCGGCAACCGACTGAACCGTCATGCGGCTCGCCATGAGGTCCACCGTTCCCGACGTTATTTGAAGGTCGATGTCGAGATCCTGCAACTCCCACAGCAAACGGTTGATGCGTTCCGCGTCGAACGCAGTGGCGGCGATGAGCACGAGCCCGATGCGGTGCTCGGCGATGATGCGCTTCAGGTCTCCGGGCGCACCGAGAACCGTGTGATCCGCGTCCACCTCCTCGCCGCGAGGTAGCCGGTCGTCCACGAAACCAAGAACTTTGTATCCCAGCCACCCCTCGCGAGACAGTGTCTTGGCGACCGTTCGAGCTTCATGGTTGCCGCCGACGATGATCGTGCGTGTGGCGTCACCCCCCCGGCGGCGGAGGAAGTGGAGGGTCTTGCGGACCACGAGCCGCTCTCCACCGACCACCAGGATGCCGGTCGCGATCGTGAGCAGCGCCCATCCTCGCGCGAGGTTCATGTTCAGCGTGCTGTCGGCGATCAGGATGACGACGGCGCCGGCGATGACGCCGTGAAACACCTGTTTTGCTTCGGTTACCGGCGACAGCACCTGGCGCGGCTCGTAGAGCCCGTAAGCCCAGAAGAGAAGCAGCCACGCGGGAGTCGCGGCGAGGGTTATGAGGGCGTAGTCGAAGCGGGCCGCGGGGGAGCCGGGAAAAAACTCGAACCGGATGATCGAGGCCAGGAAAAGGGCGCTCGATACCGCCATCCCATCGGCGACGACCCGCAGTGCGATCCTCCGGCCGCTGCGGCGCGACAGGGGCGCGGGTCGGAGGATCGGCTCCGGGTCGAGTGAGCGTGCGGTCTCGGCCACCGCTACAGGTACCCGAGGCCGCGCAGGGACTCCTCGATCATCGCTTCCTCTTCCTCAGAGTAAGGCGAGCTTTCGTCTCGAGCTTCAGATGATAGGGGAGGGGCGGTCTGCGGCGGCCGATCTTCGAGATGAGCGGCATCGAACGCGGAGTCGATGACGCGTCCGTCGAGTCCGTCCGGAATTGCAAGCCCGGCCATGTAAAGCAGCGTGGGGGTGACGTCGAGGACGCTTCCGGAGGTCGTTCCGGTCGCCACGCCCGGACCTGCCAGCGCGACGATGCCGTCGACCTGATGGACGCCGCGCGGCATATGACTCACGTCGGAGAAGGCGTCTTTGTGGAAGAGCTCGTCGGAGTTCTCGAAGCGGTGGTCGCGCATCACGGGGATGACATCGGGTGCTCCGTCGAGCGCATCGCCGTGGAAGATTTCTTCCTGTCGGTAGACGCGGTCGGTCGCAGGCTCCCCATCCGGCGCCCGAACCGCAAGCAAGCGTTTTACGAGGTCGTCTTTGAATCCCGACAGCTCTGATGGTTTGACGATGCCGAAGCGCTCCCGCCCCTCGAGGTTGACGAAAATGCCCTGTTGCGGAATGGGCGACGCGAACGCTCGGGTGTTCTCCCAGTCGATCGCGGCGAACGTGCGGCCCTTCGCTTCACGGGCAAGCCGGCGCGGCAGGAAACGCTTGGCTAGTGGAACCGCCTTTTGGACGATGCTCGTCTGCATCGCGCGGGCGCCCGGCTTCAGTGCGAACAAACCCCATTCGGCAAGGAGCGCGTTCAGGTGGACGGTGACCTCCCACCGGGTGAAACCGTGGTCGGAACAAACAATGACGCCGCCGTCCGTGCCGGCCCAGTCGTCCAGGAGCCCCACGATGTCGTCCACCGCGGCGAAACATGCTTCGATGTGCGGGCGAAGCTCGCGGGCGTCGGCGGTCTCGTACATAGGATCGCTCGGATCCATGTAGCGGTAGTAGACGTGCTGGAGCCGGTCGGGCGCTTCCTGAACGCTGAACACGAGGTCGGGCTCGTCCCATTCGAGAAGGCGTTCCAGCACGAGCTTGCGCTGCCGGATCGAGGCGAGGGCGCGGACGGCAAGGCCCTCGTCGCGCCAGTCCCGTTCGTAGTTGGCCGAGACGTCGAGCACGTAGTCCGGTGCCCACTCGAGGATCTTGGACGTCAGCTCGTCGGAAACCCCACCCGAGTTCCACGACGCGAACCCCGGCTGTCGCTCGCCGTAGCCCGGCGTCATCATGCCGGCCACCATCCATCCGGCGAGCGGCTGCGGGGGGTAGGTGAGAGGGACGTTGTAAATGCCGCAACGAGCGCCTTGGGCGCCGGCGATTTCCCACAGTGTCGGCGACTTGACCTTTCCTGAGTGCGCGAGTGTCTGACGCTCCGACTGTGCGTGCCCCTCGACGAAGCCGTAGATGCCGTGGCGTCCCGGATTCACGCCGGTGACCGCGGACGTCCATGCAGGCGGGGTGTAGGTCGGCACGGTCGACTTCATGACGCCGGACGCACCGCGCGCCCGTAATTGGGCGAGGCGGGGCATTGCACCCGATTCGATCAGCGGATCGAGCAGGTGCCAGGCGGCACCGTCGATCCCGATAACGGCGGCGCGCCTGCTCATCGATCTACCTGGGATTTCGTCGTCATGGACGCCACGATCCTACGGCGCGCCGCGATGGTATTTCGTGACCGCACGTTCTTCAGTTGTTCCAGATCCCGTCCACCAGCAGGCGCGCGGAGTCTTCGTCGAGCGCCGCATCTTCAAGGATGGTGAAACGGCCGGGTCGGGTGTCGGGCGCGGCCAGGAGGATCTTCACCATCTCTTCGGTACTGAGCCCGAGGGCCTCCGGGCGGTCTGGTAGACCAAGGCACCGGAGTCGCTTGCGAAATGCGTCCGTGTCCTCACCGTACAGCGCTACCGAGACGATGCATCCGAATGCAACCTGAGCTCCGTGCAGGGCGCGGCCCTCGTACAGCTCGTCGATTGCGTGCGAAATCTCGTGTTCGGCTCCGGACGCAGGACGCGACGTACCCGCGTGGATCATCGCCATTCCCGACAGCACGAGCGCATCGGCGAGGGTGCGATGAAACGCTGCATTGGTCGCGGTATCGGCGGGATCGGAATCGAGGTGGGGCTCGATGAGCGTGTAGGACTCGACCGACATGTCCCACGCGCGCCTGTTGATTTCCGAAAGTCCGCGCTCTGCCGCCAGCGCCCAGTCGCGCAGCGCGAGTGGGTTTGCAAGAAGGTCGCCCATACCGGCGCGCACGGAGTCGATCGGGGCGCGGAGAAGCGTCGGCAGTGAGAGAAATACCCCGCGCGGCGCGATTGCGCCCAAACTCTCGGTCTTTCCATCCCCAGACCCCACGACCGCGACCGGTGAGCACAAGCCGTCGTGCGACAGCTGCGTCGGAACCGTGAGCATGGTGACGCCGGCGCGCGCGGCGGCGAGCTTCCCGAGGTCGAGACAGCGCCCACCGCCGATCGCCACCACGAGGTTCGCGCCGCTCCGTCGTATGCGGGCCCCCAGCGAGCTCGCCCATTCTTTGGTTGCGCCGGGAGGTGGAGTGACGCGCGCCCCGGCCGGGATGGCCTCCGCCAGCGGAAGGCCGCGCTCGGACGTGACGGCGAAAGGCCGGTCCCCGCCCAGGTCGCGCACCACGGCGGCAAGCTCGGACACGGCGGCGCTTTCCTCGCCCTCAAACAGAAAGACCTGGGGAAAATCCACGGCCTATGCGTTTGCCGCGGCGGGCTCGCCGTAGAAGCGCCGGACGACCTCGACGGCGGCACGTACGTCTTCCGGTTTATCGACTTCCGCGTACTCTCCGGCGCCTACATCGGCCATCCGGGTCGAAATGCGGCCGATCATCTCTGCATAAACGTCTTCGTAATAACCCTGCGTGTGACCGCGCCACTGCAATTCGTTGCACAGATCCTGATAGAGGCGCACCGCCGTCGGGCGGATCAGCGATATGCCGGCAAACTCGCCGTGGCTGTGGCGGAGCTTTAGGCCCTTCCCCACGGCGAGCACCTTGCGACGTTCGAGTTGCACCTTCATATCTTCTTCGTCGAGGCGGTGACGACGTTGCACCGCAAGAACCAAATCACCGCCGCTCCGTACGACCCGCCCGTACACCTCCGGGTTTACGACAACGTCCGAGTTGACGACGAGGACGTCGTAACCGGGCGATTGATCGAGCGCTACTCGGACCGAATGAAAGTTGCCCCACGACGCGTAGCGGGCATTGAAGACGAACGAGAACGAGATCTTCCCGTCGTATCCGTCGCAGAACTGTTGGATGGTGTCGGGACGGAAGCCGGTAACCATCAGCACATCGGTGACCCCCGATCGCTCCAGGCCGCTCAGTATGTGCGCGAGCAGGGGAGCGTCGGAATCGAGCGGGAGGAGCGTCTTGACTTCGGCGCCGCCCATTCGGACGCCGCGCCCGGCCGCGAGCACCGCTGCCCTCAGTTTCGCCACGACACCTCCAACTCCACATCGATCTTCAACGGCTTCTCCCACACCAGCACGTCGCCGTCTCGTTTCCACCCGGGCGCCGTGACGGCGCGAGCGCCCTCCGGCAGCGCAAGCCGAACGCTCAACTGTTCCGTGTTGACGCGCGGTTGGTGCTGCACGACGAGGCGGTACCTCGAGCGGTCATGCCGCGTCTGGACGACGTCGGGCACCCGGTAGTCGACGCGAAAAGCGCCTTCCTCCTGGGGAGCAATCAGGAGCGTGGCCGACCATACCGTCTTTCCCGCCTCGAAGTGAGTCGGGGG